>JADMIO010996528.1_pt1 | contig 117702 bp, 109 predicted proteins | sample 8958161 | NCBI WGS metagenome assembly JADMIO01 (sample SAMN16585339, study PRJNA669376) | soil metagenome | isolation source: Crop rotation soil | place: USA: Cullars Rotation, Alabama | collected 2011
CCGCGCTGGAGTCAGGAGGCGCGGCTGCGCCGCGCTGGAGTCAGGAGGTCGGCTGGCTTCGTTTGAGTGGCGGGACCGGCTTAGAGGGCGGGGGCACAGACCGTCACGGTTTCGCGCACGATCAGGCGGTTGGGGGCCATTTCCTGTAGTTTGGGGAGGACACGGGTCACGTGTTCTTCGTAATCGACAAAGACAATTAGCAGCGGGAGGTTGCCTCCGGCTTCGACGAGGCCGGAGGTGTGGAGGGCGCCGCGGCCGTTGAAGCCGGCTACGGCGTGAATGGCGGAGGCGCCGGCGACGCCCTCGTCGTGCAGCATGCGCAGAATCTCGACGTGGAGCGGGCGCTTGTTCCACTTGTCGGATTCGTTCAGATAGATGGTGATTTGGACGGCGGTGTTCATCGGCACTCCTAAATGCTGCGCGCCAGCATCGCGCCGAGGACGACGGCGAGGAGCGACAGCAGATTCGATCCCACGATGTTGGCGAGCGCGGGCCCCCATTGGCCCTGTTCGATGAGGGCGAAGCTCTCGTACGCGTAACTGGAGAATGTCGTGTAGCCGCCGCAGAAGCCGACGGCGATCAGGAGACGCCAGCGCGGGTCAGTGATGACGCGGCCGGTGGTCCAGACAAGGAAGAAGCCGAGGACGAAACTCCCGGTGATGTTGATAATGAGCGTGCCGTAGGGGAAGGCCGGGGATGTGAGCTTGATCACCTGTTGGGCCACCCAGTAGCGCAGGTTGGCGCCGACGATGGCGCCGAGCGAGATCCAAAGCACGGTTCGCAAAGTAAGAGAGTACAACGCGACGGGCGAGCTTCGCTCGCCAGGCAGGCGACGAAAGGCGATCGCCTTCCCTACGAAGGGTTGTGGCGCCTCCCGTGCTGCGGACGAATCGTGCGAGTGTTCGCCATTCTGGCTGTGGTGTGCGCGGCGGCGGCCGCGGGGGAGCAGTCGCGCGATTACACGACAGTCTACGAGATCCGGCGGGCGAATTCCGTGCTGTGGCGCGATCCGGGGGATGTCGCACGCCTCGACTTGCGGTACGGGGCGGGAGGGCGCGCGTTGGCGCCTCGTCCGCCGTTCCAGTTCGTGAAGGAGGACAGCAGCGGGTCGACGCCGAAGGTGCGGGTGCGGGACGAGGCGGGGCGGGAATGGGTAGTGAAGTTCGGGCACGAGGCGCGGCCGGACACGTTCGGGTCGCGCATGGCGTGGGCGGCGGGATACTTCACCGAGATCAATTACTACCTCACGGACGGGACGATTCGCGGGACGCATGAGCTGAAGCGGGCGCGTAAATATATCGACGACACCGGGCGATTCACGGGCGGGCGGTTCCAACTGCGGACCAAGGACCCGGAATACCTGGCGGGTGTGAGCTGGTCGTGGGAGGAAAACCCGTTCGTGGGGACGCCGCAGCTCAACGGTCTGAAGATCCTGATGATGCTGCTTTCGAACTGGGACGATAAAGACATTCGGGACGCGCACCGGCGCGGAACGAATAACGCGATTTTCCGGGACGGCGGACGGTATCTGTTCTTTGTCGACGATTGGGGCGGTTCGATGGGGCACTGGGGATCGATGGGGCGTTGGGGGCAGTATCTGACGCGGAGTAAGTGGGACGCCGCCGATTTCTATCGCGACACGCGCGGGTTCGTGCGCGGGGTGAAGGACGGGGAGATCGAGTTCGGGTACAAGGGCACGCACACGGATCGGGTGCGCGAGGGGATTCGCCCGTCGGATGCGCGGTGGCTGCTGCAGTATGTGGGGCGGTTGAGCGACGGGCAGTTACGGGCGGGACTGCTGGCGAGCGGCGCGTCGATGGACGAGGCGGAGGTGTACACGAAGGCGCTGCGGATGCGGATCGTGCAGTTGGGGGATGTCGCGCGAGGGGCGGCGGTCGCTCGGAGGTAGGGAAAGGGGCTAAAAGTTCGGCGCCCGGCGCTGTCGCGCCGATGGCAGGCGACAAACACCGATCGCCTGCCCTACGGAGGGCTGACGGACAGTGTTGCAATCAGCAGGGTTGTCGATTTCGAGCTTGCTATTGCTTCTCGGTCTTGATCGCGACTTCGTCGCCGGGCTGCAGCCCTGAGATTACGGACGCCTGCGTGTTGCTGTAGCCGCCGATTTCGACCTCGCGCGGGATGACGTTGTCCCCGTCTTTCACCAGGACCACCGACTTGCCGCCGGCTTCCTGCACGGCTTCGCGCGGGATGAGCAGCGCGTCGTCCTGCTCGCCGAGGACGACGTCGGCGTTGGCAGTGAGGTCGGGGATGACGCGCGGGTCGGAGTTTTCCAGGGCGATGCGGACGGGGACGCCGCGGACCCAATAGCTGACGCGGCGGTTGCTGCTCGCCATCATACCGACGGCTTCGACTTTGCCGTCGAGTTGGAGGCCGGGGTAGGCGTCGAAGCGCACCGTGGCTTTCTGGCCGAGACGGACCAGCTCGGAATCGGCCTGGCTGATCGAGCCCTCGATGCGGAGGCTGCCGAGGTCGACCACCTTCATGAAGACCATGCCGGGGCCGACTTCGTCGCCCTGGCGGACCTGGGTCTGCTCGCCGTTGCGGAACAGGGAGCGCAGGACTACCTGGCCGTCGCGCGGGGCGCGGACGGTGAAACGCTCGAGGTCGTGGCGGTGGCGGTTGCGATGCCGCACCTGGCTTTCCTGCCCGATCTGGGCGATCTGCCACTCGGCGGCCTGGCGCTCGTTGAGGAGCGCGAGCTCGGTCTGGATCTGCTCGTAACTGAGCTTCGCTTCTTCGAGAGCGAGGCGGAGCTGCTCGCGCTGGATCTCGCTCTTGACGTTGGCGGCGCGCATGTCCTGCTGCGCCTTTTCCCAATTCGCTTTCGCGGCGCGGACCGATTGCTCCATGGCTTCGCGGCGCGACTGCTGCTGCGCGAGGACGCGCTTGAGCTCGAGCGCCGTCTGATCGATCTGCGAATCGAGGTCGTCGACGTGATCCCGGACGGACTGGCCGTCGATCTCGGCCACGAGATCGCCTTCCTTCACGATCGAGCCGTTGGTCGCCAGCTTCATGAGGACCAAGCCCTGACCTACATCGGGGGCTTGCACGATGGGCGCGAAGATGTTCGAGAAATTGCGCGCGGCGACCGAGCCGCTGACTCGGAGGGTCCGCTGGAACACCCCGCGGACGACCTTGGCAGTGCGAACGGCGACTGGGCCGGCGGGCTTCGCCTGCGATTGCGCGCGCCATTGCCAGAGGCCGACCGCGAGGATCGGCACGAGCAGGAACAGCAACAGCGGCCAGCGGCTACGTTCTTGGCGAGAAGTCGGCGCCAATTGGAGGCCGGTGCGCGGCGGCGCCGGCTCCGTGGAAGACTTCCGAAGTGGCGACATGAGCGAAAGCATATTGTAACCGTATTCGGGACGGCCATGTCTGAGATATTCCACAGCAGCGGTTGCTACAATAGTGGAATTCCACCCGCATGATCGAACAATCCATCCGGGAGCTCGAGTCCCGCTCGCTGGCCCGCATCGCCGCCGCTCAAACGGCGGAGGAACTGGAGGCCGCGCGGGTGGAGGCGCTCGGGCGCAAAGGCCCTCTCACGCAGTTCAGCAAAGAGATGGGCAAGCTCACGCCGGAGGAGCGCAAGCAGCTCGGGATGCTCCTGAATGGCGCGAAGGAGCGGCTGGAAAACGCGCATGAGACCCGCAAGACCGAGTTAGAAGACGCCGCATTGCGCGCCCGTCTCGATGGCGAGTGGCTGGACCTGACGATTCCCGCCGCGGGTCCACGCCGCGGGCATCTGCATCCGATTACGCGCATCCAACGCGAGCTGGAAGAGCTGTTCACGTCGCTCGGCTTCGCGGTGCTCGACGGGCCCGAGGTGGAGACGGAGTATCACAACTTCGACGCGCTGAACATCCCGCCGGACCACCCCGCGCGCGACATGCAGGACACGTTCTGGCTGGACGGCGGCAACCTGCTCCGCACCCACACGTCGCCCGTGCAGGTGCGCGGCATGGAGCGTCTGGGGCCGCCGCTACGGATGATCGCGCCGGGCCGCGTGTTCCGCAACGAGAGCGTGGACGCGTCGCACGAGCACACCTTTTATCAGCTCGAAGGCATGATGGTGGACCGCAACGTCTCCATCGCGCACCTGCTGTATTTCATGAAGACTCTGCTCTCGTCGATTTTCGGGCGCGAGGTGACGGTGCGGCTGCGTCCCGGCTATTTCCCCTTCGTCGAGCCGGGGTTCGAGCTGGATATTCAATGCCTGATCTGCGGCGGACCCGGTTGCGCGGTGTGCAAACAAAGCGGCTGGGTGGAGCTGCTACCCTGCGGCCTGGTGAATCCGAACGTCCTGCGCATGAGCGGCATCGACCCCGAGGAGTGGGGCGGCTTCGCGTTCGGCTTAGGACTCACGCGGCTGGCGATGATGCGGTACGGAATCGACGATATACGGCAGTTGCAGGGGGGGGATTTGCGGTTTTTGGGGCAATTCTGAAAGAAGGGAGTCAGGAGTAAGGAGTAAGGAGTCAGGAGGCGCGGCCTTCTGGACCTGTCTTCGGACTCCTGCTTTCTGAACGGGCATGCTTTTTTCGTTCAATTGGATTCGCGAACTCGTGGTCGGGCTGGATTCGGCGCCGGAGGCGCTGGAGCGGCTCATTACGATGAAGACCGCGGAGTGCGAGGGGGTCGAGAAGGTTGGCGGGCTTTTGGAGTCGGCTTGCGCCGCTAGGGTCGAATCTGTCGAGGCGATTCCAGATAGCCATAACGTGAAGGCGGTCGTCGATGCGGGGCGGTATGGGAGGCGGATGGTCGTTTGCGGGGCGAAGAATTGCCGGGCGGGGCTGATTACCGCGTATGCACCGATCGGTAAGAAGACCATCAACGGCGTCGAGAGCGATGGGATGCTTGCCAGCGGCGCGGAGCTGGGGGTCAATAAGGACCACGACGGAATCATCGAGCTGGATTCGCAGGTCGGGGCGCCGCTGGCGGGGTGTCTGGCGGATCATGTGATCGAGATCGACAACAAGTCGATCACACACCGGCCCGATTTGTGGGGCCACCACGGGATGGCGCGCGAGGTGGCGGCGATTCTCGGGAAGAAGTTGAAGGACCCGGTCGATCTGGGGCTGTTGCCTTCAGGCGAGGGCGCGATCGGAGTCGAGATTCAGGATCTCGACTTGTGCCCGCGATACAGCGCGCTGGTGTTCGAGAATGTCTCGGTGCGGCCGTCGCCGGAGTGGCTGCAATGCCGGATGACGGCGGTGGGGCTGAACCCGATCAGCAACATCGTCGATATGACGAATTACGTCATGGCGGAGCTGGCGCAGCCGATGCACGCGTTCGACGCGGACAAACTGCGCGGCGGCACGATCTTCATCCGGCCGGCCAAGGCCGGCGAGCGGTTCCTGGCGTTGAACGATGAGGAGTACACGCTCGATCCGTCGAACCTGGTGATCGCGGACGCGGGCGGGCTCATCGCGCTGGCTGGGGTGATCGGCGGCAAGGAAAGCTCCATCGGCGAGACGACGAAGCGGGTTGTGCTGGAGAGTGCGAACTTCAACGCGTCGTCGATTCGGAAGACGTCGGCGGCGGTGAAGCTGCGGACGGACGCGTCGATGCGGTTCGAGAAGGCGCAGGACCCGGCGAACACGGTGCGCGGCATTGCGCGGGCGATCGAACTGCTGCGCGACTTGGCGCCGGGGATTCGGACGGTGGGCGGCGTCGCCGACCAGAAGCGACCGTTGGCGAAAGCGCCTGTCATCGACTTGCCGCTCGATTGGCTGGAGCGCAAGCTCGGGCGGTCGATCGGCGAGGGTGAGGTGCGGCAGATTCTGGAGCGGCTGGAGTTCGGCGTCTCGCAAAAAGCCGGCGTCTTCGCCGTGACCGTGCCTTCGTGGCGCGCGACGAAGGACGTCTCGATGAAGGACGATCTCGTGGAGGAGGTCGGGCGGATGGTCGGCTACAGTTCGATTACTCCGACGGCGCCGCTGCTGCCTTCGACCGTGCCGCCGGCGAATCCGGAGCGCAAATTCCAGCACGACGCGCGGAATCTGTTTGTCGACCTCGGGTTCACCGAGGTCTACAACTACTCGTTTCTGAGCGAGGAGGCGGTGCGCGCTTTCGGCTGGGATCCGGGGGCGCACGTGCGGGTGACGAACCCGATCGCGTCGGACCAGGCGCTGCTGCGGACGTCGTTGCTCCCGGGCATCCGGCGCAACATCGTGGAGAACGCGAAGCATCACGAGCGCTTCCGGATCTTCGAGATCGGGCTGGAGATCCACAAGCCGTACGAGCATCTGCCGGAGGAGGTCCCGCACCTGGTGGCGGCGATTTACGATCGCGCGGGCGACGGCGCGGCGGGGCTGTTCGAGGTGAAGCGCGCGGCCGAGTGCCTGTTGCCGGGAGCGCAGACGCAGCCGTGCGAGGCCGCGCGGTACGAGCATCCGGCGCGCGCGGCGGAGATCGTGTGGAAGGGCGAGCGAGTCGGACGGATGTTCGAGCTGCACCCGTCGCTGGTGGAGACCGGGCGCGCGGCGGTGCTCGATCTGGATCTGCACGCGGTGCGGCGGCTCGCGACGGGCGAGATCAAGTACACGCCGATCCGGCGGTACCCGTCGAGCGGCTTCGATCTCTCGGTGATGGCGCCGCTGCGGGAACACGCGGCGAAGCTGGAGACGGCGATGTCGGGGTTCGCGGGGCCGTTGCTGGAGTCGATCGAGTTTGTGCGGCAGTACGCCGGGCCGCCGCTGCCGGAAGACCGCAAGAGCGTGTCGTTCCGGGTGACGGTGGGGTCGGCGGAGCGGACGCTTTCGTCGGACGAGGTGGCGGCGATTCGCGGGCGGATCATCGAGGGCATGCGCGGTTTGGGCTACGAACTCCGGGTGTGAGCACGCGCCGGACCCAACCCGGCGGGTGGCTGAAGCGCCGCGAGCGGACGGCGTGCCGCTGGTGCGGCGGCGAGGTGTCCGGGCGGCGCCGGACGTTCTGTAGCGCTGCGTGCGTTCATGAGTGGAAGCTGCGGACGGATCCGGGATACCTGCGGGAGCAGGTGTTCGCGCGGGATCGCGGCGTGTGCGCGTTGTGCGGCGTGGACACGGAAGCGCTGCGGAAGGACAAGCGGAAGCTGGACTATCGCGCGCGGCGGCAGTTCGAGAAGGATTGGGGCGGGCGGCGGAATCTGTGGGACGCGGATCACATCGTGCCGGTGGTAGAGGGCGGGGGCGAGTGCGATCTGTCCAATATGAGGACGTTGTGCTTGAAGTGCCATCGGGGGGTGACGGGGGAACTGAGGCGGAGAAGGAGACTTTCGTAGGGCAGGCGATCGGTTTGTGTCGCCTGCCTGGCGCGCGCTGGCGAGCTCCGCTCGACTGGCAGGCGACAAAAGGCGATCGGCTGCCCTACATTACTCTCGCGACTACGATGGTCATGTCGTCGTGCTGGGGGGCGCCGGCGGCGAAGGTGTCGGCGTCGGCCATGATGCGGCGGAGCATCTCGCTGGGAGGGTCGGCGGCGCAGGAGCGGGCGGCGGCGATCAGGGCGTCTTCGCCCCATTCATCCTGCGCGGGATTCTCAGCTTCGCTGATGCCGTCGGTGTAGAGGACCAGGAGGTCGCCGGGCTCGAGTTGCGCGGTGTCCTGCGTGTACCGCGAGAACTTGAAGAGTCCGACCGGCGGACCGCCCGCTTCCAGGCGAAGCACCTCGCTGCCGCGGAGGACGATCGGGGCGTTGTGACCGCCGTTGCTGTAGACGAGCTTCCGAGTGGCCGGATCGAACTGGCCGTAGAAGAAGGTGGCGTAGCGATTCTCGGGCGAGGCCTCGCAGACCAGGCGGTTGACGTTCGTCATCAGCTCCGCGACGTTGTCGGCAGAGCCCTGCGACTGTCCGCGCACGGACGCCTGAAGGCTCGCCATCAGGAGCGCGGCAGGGACGCCTTTGCCGGAGACGTCGCCGATCGCGAGTCCGAGGCGGCCGCTGGAGAGCGCGAGGAAGTCGTAGTAATCGCCGCCGACGCCGCGGGCGGGGCGGCAGTGGCCGGCGTATTCGAGCGCGGGAATCTCGGGGAGGTTCTGCGGAAAGAGACGCTGCTGGACCTCGCGGGCGATCTCGATCTCGCGGTTCAGCAGCTCGCGCTGCGCGACCTCGTGGGCGATGGCCTCGGAAAGCTGGGCGTTTTCGAGCGCGAGGCCGGTCTGGGCGGCGACGGTCTGGAGCAGGCTGGTGTCGCTGCGGGAGTAGGGCTCTTCCGATTTCTTGGGGCCGAGGCCGATGTACCCGAGCGCCTGCTTGTGGCCGGCGAGCGGGAGGAGCAGCTGCGCGTCGAGCGACTGGCGGAGCTGGTCGGCGGGGATCGCGAGATCGAGCGGTGCGGGGTATCCGGCGGCGAGGGCGGGCCGGTAGACGCCGCCGTCGCGGAGCACGACGGCGAGGCGCTCGACGTGGAGGGATTCGCGGATCTTGCGCGCGACGGTGTCGAGGAGGGCGTCGCGGTCGAGGATACCGCGGACCTGCTCGCCGAGCTCGCTGAGGATCTGCTCGGCGTTGTAGGCCTCGCGGAAGAACTTGCGGTCGACCCAGCGGCGGACTCGCTCGCCGACCTCGCGAACGCGGAGGGCGAGAACGACGCCGAGCGCGATGTAAGTGAACTTGCGCGGACGCGAGACATCCGCCGCTCCCGCCAGATTGGCCGCCATGAGGACCACGCCGACGATCAGCAGTCCCTGGAGGACGCGGACGCCGCGACGGGCCAGCGCGTATTGGAGGCCCTGGCGGACGACCATGCGAACGTCCATCGCGCGCTCGACCACGACGACGTAGGCGAGGGTCAGCGGGAAGAGCATCATCGCCAGCATCGCAAGCGTTATGAGGATGCCGTCGGCGTCGCCGGGCGAGCGGTGGCGGACGATCATGTCGTAGAGGAACAGCAGGAACATCGGCGTCATGGCAACCGAGGCGCCCCAGTAGAGGAGGCGGAGGCGGCGCCGTTCGTCGGAGTTCTGGGACTCGCCGTACTTCTGGGAGATGCCGGCGAAGAAGACGCTGATGCAGGGGCAGAGGGTCAGGAAAGCCGTCGTGTCGCTGATCCAGCCGGTGGGGACCGAGGCCGCGAGCGGATACCGGACCGCCTCGAAGAGAGTTGCGAGAGCCGTCACCGCGGTGAACGAGACCGGACCGACCAGGAGAACGTATTTGATCCAGGGGAGCTTGCGGTCGACGCTCCAGCGGTTCGGAAAGTAGACGCCGAAGAGCATGATGCAGGCCGCCCAGAGCGGCGCTGCGACCTGGCGCAGGACCAATGCGGGAACGGCGAGAACGCCCCAGCCGAGCGGGTCGAGCACGCCCGCGCGACTGATCTGGCTGAGACCGAGGAGCGTGCCGAAGATCATCCACGCGCGGAAATCGCGCGGGCGGGCGGCCACGACCCAGGCGCCGAGCAGCATCGAGAAGGCCGGCATGACGAGCCAGGCGAAGATCGCGTACGAGAGATAGGGGCGCCATGTGCTGTGGCTGATCGCGATGTGCAGGGTGAGGGGCTGCCCGTTGCGGACGACGGCGACATCGACGGAATCGCCGGGGCGGCGGGCGCGGATGGGCTGCGCGAGGTCGACCAAGCCGTTGGCAGGGCGGCTGTCGACGGCCGTGATGAAGTCGCCGGGGAGGAGGCCGTCGCGGCGGGCCTCGGGGGCGACATTTTGGACGGTTGGCCAGGGGTCGCGGATGGTCCAGGGCTTGAAGGGGTAGTCGCCGGTGAGGGCCTGGACGACGTCGATGCTGTAGAGGATCTGGCCGCCGAACGCGACGAGGATGAGGACGCCGAGGAGAGCGTATAGGGGCCGGCTCGATTGGGGCTGGGCCGTTGGCATCCGCATTACGGTATCACGGAGGCTGAAGCGTTGAGGGTGACAGATGTCATGTCGAATGGGGAAAGAGGGCGGCAATTGCCGCGCCGCAAGCTGAAAGGTCGGTCCACGGTCCGGATACAATAGAAAGATGCGTTCCCATCTGCGCCGCATCGGCGGACTGGCGATTTTCGGGGCTGTGCTCCTGCTGGCGCAGGACTGGCAGAAGGAGACGAATCTCCCCGGGGTCGACCTGGCCGGGATGGCGGCGGCGAAGGTCGCGACGGCGCTGAAGTTGATGCGCGGGTACGATTGCACCTGCGGCTGCGGCATGAAGGTCGCGGAGTGCCGGATCAAGGACCCGGGCTGCTCCTATAGCAAGTCGCTGTCGGCCACGCTGGTTGGCGCGGTGAAAGCGGGCAAGAGCGAGGCGGATGCACTGGCGGCGGCCAAGGCTTCCAAATATGGCACAGCGCCGGCGCCTCCGAAGCTGCTCGACGATCCGATTCCGATCAACACGGCCGGGTCGCCGGTCGAGGGTCCGGCGAATGCGGCGGTGACGCTTGTCGAGTGGTCGGACTTCCAGTGCCCGTACTGCTGGAAGGCGGCGGCGCAGTTGACCGCGGTGCTGAAGGCCTATCCGACGCAGGTGAAGCTGGTGTTTCGGCAGTACCCGCTGGAGTCGCACTCGCAGGCGGCGCTGGCCGCGGCGGCGGGGATCGCGGCGCACAAGCAGGGCAAATTCTGGCCGCTGCACGACCTGATGTTCGCCAACCGGCAGAATCTCTCGAAGGAGTCGATCACCAAACTGGCGTCGGGGATCGGGCTCGACATGAAGCGCTTCCAGGCCGACTGGCCGGCGAAGGAGACGCTCGCGACCGTGATGCGCGACATGCAGGACGGCGACAAGGCGGGCGTCGACGGGACTCCGACCATCTTCATCAACGGGCAGCACTATCACGGGTCGCTCGAGCTGGAGCCGATGCGGAGCGTAATCGACGCGGAACTCAAGAAGACAACCGGAAAGAAGTAGGAGCGGTATGCAATCGACGATCAGGCCGGCGCTGGCAGCGGCGGCGTGTGTGGGTTTTGCGGCTCTGCTCAGCTCGCAGCCTTCGCCGCGGGAGCAGGTCGGACCGCTGCCGACGGGCGGCTTCCTGTTGAACAGCGGATGGAAGCTGGCGCCGGTCGGGAAGCAGATCCCGCTGTCGACGTTCCCGATGGCGTCGGCGTTGACGCCGGACGGCAAGCACATGATCGTGCTGAACGGCGGGTATCGTCCGCCGAGCCTGAGCGTGCTCGACACCGCGACAGGCGAGGTCATGGGGACGGTCCCGGTGACGGACGCGTGGCTCGGGCTCGCGATTACGGCGCGGGGCGATCGCGTGTACGTCGGAGGCGGGTCGGCGGCGGCGGTGTTCGAGTTCTCGCTGGAGGGCGGCGCACTGAAGGCGACGCGCGCGTTCCCGATTCTCGGGGCGCAGCAGCGGCCGACGCCGCAGGACTTCATCGGCGACGTCGCGCTCACGCCGGACGGTCGCATGATCTACGCGGCGGACCTGTACCGCGACTCGGTGGTCGTGATCAACCCGCAATCGGGGATGGTGATCAACCGCTACAAGACCGGACGGCGGCCGTATCGCATCCTTTTCCATCCCGACGGGAAGTCGTTCTTCGTCTCGCATTGGGCGGACGGCAACATCGGGCAGTACGACACGGAGACCGGCAGCCACATCGGGACGCTGCGGATCGGCGCGCATCCCACGGATATCGTGTGGCGCGCGGGCGGTCCTGCCGAGCCGGCTCCAGGAGAGCAGCCGGCATACGCGGCGCGCATGTTCGTCGCGGCGGCGAATACGAATAACGTGTACGTCGTCGGAGTGACGGCTGCGAAGGAGCTGAGCGTCATCGAGAGCATCAATGTCGCGATGACGGCGCGGCAGCCGGTCGGGATGACGCCGTCGGGTCTCGCGATCGCGCCGGACGGGAAGCGGCTGTACGTCGCGTGCTCGGACGCGAACGTCGCGGCGGTGGTCGACATCTCGACGGAGCGGAGCCGGGTCGAGGGATTCATTCCGACGGGCTGGTATCCGACGGCGGCGCGCGTGCTGCCCTCGGGGACGCTGGTCGTGCTGAACGGGAAGGGGCTGCGCTCGTACCCGAATGCGAAGGACGGGCCGAACCCGGCGAAGCGGCCGGTCGGGGAGCACAACGAGCCGGGCGTGCGACCGGGCTACGTCGGGTACATGCAGACCGGGACCGCATCGTGGATTCCGCCGTTCACGCCGGACCAGCTCGATCAGTGGACCCGCCAGGCGATGAACGACTCGGCGTATCGCGACGGGAAGCTCGACGAGAAGCCGGCGCTGCCGCCGATCGAGCACATTATCTACATCGTCCGCGAGAATCGCACATACGACCAGGTGCTCGGCGACATGAAGCAGGGCAACGGCGACGCGTCGCTGACGCTGTTCGGGGAGCAGGTGACGCCGAACGCGCACAAGATCGCGCGCGAGTTCGTGCTGCTGGACAACTTTTACGTGAACTCGGACGTGAGCGCGGACGGGCACAACTGGTCGACCGCGGCGATCGCGCCGGACTACGTGCAGAAGCTGTGGCCCAATCAGTACGCGGGCCGGCGCAAGCTGTACGACTTCGAGGAGCAGGACCCGGCATCGCTGCCGCCGGCGGGGTATCTGTGGACGAACGCGGCGTCGGCGGGGCTTTCGATTCGCAACTTCGGGTACATGGCGAATAACAAGACGCCGATTCCGGAGACGGGGCAGGAGCAGATCACGAGCGTCCGCGACCCGGTTCTCGCGAAGGTGACGAACCGGATGTATCGCGGATTCGACCTGCTGTACCCCGATGTCGACCGGGCCAAGGTGTTCCTGGCGGAACTGGCCGAGTACGAGAAGACGGGCCAGATGCCGCGGCTGATGGTGATGCGGCTGGGCAACGACCACACGTCGGGGACGACGGTGGGGCGGATCGCGCCGCTCTCGGCGTCGGCGGATAATGATGCGGCGCTGGGGATGATCGTCGAGGCGGTGTCGAAGTCACGCTTCTGGCGGAGCACGCTGATCTGCGTGCTGGAGGACGACGCGCAGAACGGCCCGGACCATGTGGATTCGCACCGGTCGCCGGCGCTACTGATCTCGTCGTACGTGAAGCGGCGGACGGTCGACAGCACGATGTACAACACAGCGTCGATGCTGCGGACAATGGAGCTGATCCTGGGGTTGAAGCCGATGACGCAGTTCGACGCGGCGGCCCGGCCGATGACGTCGGCGTTCCAGGCGACGGCGGATCCGTCGGGGTACACGGCGGAGAAGCCGCGAATTCCGCTGGATGCCAGAAACGCGGCGACGGCCCCCGCGGCGGCCGCGTCGAACAAGATGAACTTCGACGAGGCGGATCAGATCGACGACGATGAGCTGAACGAGGTCCTGTGGAAGGCCATCAAGGGAACGCAGCCGCCCGCGCCGGTGAGGAGTTACTTCGGAAAATAAGTGGGCCAGGATGAACACGGATACACAGGGATAAAAACTTCTTTGGGCCACGAATGAACACGAATACACGCGAATAAGATGCAGCAGGAGTTCGTGGTCATTCGTGTCTACTCGTGGTCAAGTGTTTTAGGGCTTATCCGAGCGCATCCGTGTTCATCCGCGGCTAAATAACAATGCCGACCATTCATTTGTGCTTCCTCTGGCACATGCATCAGCCGTTTTACAAGGACCTCATCTCGGGTGAATACAAGCTTCCGTGGACGCGGATGCACGCGCTCAAGGATTACTACGGGATGGTCCGGCTGCTGGAGGATTTTCCGCATATCCGGCAGACCTTCAATCTCGTGCCGTCGCTGATGGCGCAGGTGTCGGAGTATGCGTCGGGAACGGCGGCGGATCCGTTTCTGCAAATGTCGCTGAAACCGGCGGAGAGTCTCACCGATCCGGAGAAGGAGTTTCTGCTGCGGCACTCGTTCTACGCCGATCCGCAGCGGATGATTTATCGCTATCCGCGTTACGGAGAGTTATTCGACGCGTGGCGCGCGCAGCGGAATTCGGGGGCGGCGCGGAGTCTCTTCGGGGCGCAGGAGTTTCGCGATTTACAGATGTGGTCGCAGCTCGCCTGGTTCGACGAGGAGTTCCAGGAGCACGACGCCGAGGTGAGGGAGTGGGTCAAGCGGGGGGCGGCGTTTACGTTAGCCGATCAGCGGCGCATGGGCGAGAAGCAGCGCGAGATCGTCGGGCGGGTGCTGCCCGCCTATCAGAAGCTCGCCGCGACGGGTCGGATCGAGATTTCGACGACGCCGTATTACCATCCGATCCTGCCGCTGCTCTGCGATTCGAACATCGCGGGCGTGTCGCATCCGCATGTGCCGCTGCCGCCGCGCTTCCGGTATCCGCAGGACGCGGAGCGGCAGCTCCGGCTGGCGCGCGAGTACATCGCGCAGAACTTCGGGGTCGCGCCCGTGGGGCTCTGGCCGTCGGAGGGGTCGGTGTCGGACGAGGCGCTCGCGCTTGCCGCCGACGCGGGATTCGAATGGGCCGCAACCGATAGCGGCGTGCTCAACCGGACCATGGGCCGCGGCGTCGGCGTTGACGGATTGTATCGGCCGTATCAGTGGCGGCAGGGGTCGCGGCGGGTCGGGATGCTGTTCCGCGACCACTTCCTCAGCGATCTGATCGGCTTCGTCTATTCGAAGATGGACGCCGGCGCGGCGGCGGACGACTTCCTCCGGCGCATCCGCGAGAACTGCTCGGGCATCCTGCACGCGGGCCGCGACGCGCTCGTCCCGATCATCCTCGACGGTGAGAACGCGTGGGAATACTACGACCGCAACGGGCGGCCGTTCCTGCGCGAGCTGTACCGTCGCATCGGCGAGGACGGCGGCATGCGCACCCTCACCGTCACCGAGGCGATGCGGACGCTGCCGTGCGAGCCGCTCGACCGCATCTTCCCGGGGTCGTGGATCAACACCAATTTCGACGTATGGATCGGGGCCGAGGAGGACAACAAGGCGTGGGCGCAACTGCTACGCGCGCGGGAGACCTTCGACGCGGCCACGACTGTGGCGGAGGAGCAGCGGCGGCTCGCGATGGAGGAGTTGCTGATCGCGGAGGGCAGCGACTGGTGCTGGTGGTACGGGCCGGAACACGATTCCGCCAATCGCGTCGAGTTCGACCAGCTCTTCCGCAGCCATCTCGCGAACGTATACCGGTTCCTGAATCTCGCGCCGCCGGAGGACCTGTCGCGGCCGATCCTGCGTGTCGCGACGCAGGCCGTCTGCGTCGACCCTTCGGGCGCGATTCGCCCGACGATCGACGGCGAGGTCACGTCGTACTTCGAGTGGATCGGGGCCGGCAGTTATCGCGTCGACGAGCGGTCGGGGTCGATGCACGGCAAGAAGTTTCTGTTCGCGGAGGCGCAGTACGGGAGCGACGGGGCGTCCCTGTTCCTGCGGCTGGATTTCCATCCAGGACACGGCGAGGGTCTGGTTGGGATGGAGGCGCGGATCACGGCGCAGCCGCTCGGCGGGTCGGACGCGCGCGCGTTCACGGTCCGATTTACCGGGTCCGGCGCAGTGGGGGATTCGCCGGTGGAGTGCGCGTTCGCGCGCATTCTCGAGGTGAAGATCCCCCTGGAAGCGGTCGGCGTGGCGCCGGGCGCGGGTGTGCGGTTTCAATTTTCGCTGTGGCAGGGCGGGCTGCCGCTCGACGCGATCCCGCAACAGGGCTGGGTGGAGATGCGGACAACGGACCCGGCGGAAGTCGGGTCGTAGCATCTGGTACACTAGATAGAGTTATGGCAATTCCGAATGTGAAGCGGTTCCGGCCTTTCTGCCCGACCTGCAACGACAGTTTCACCGTGATGGCGGTCCTCCCGCGCGAGGCCAACGTCGACCAGTACCTGGCGGATGCCGTGGCGCGTCACGATCACAAGGCGTTCCAGGAATCCAAACAGCTGCACTTCAAGGTGCGCGTCGGTCAGCAGAAGCAGAAAAAGGCGAAGTAGTTTCGTTCGTCTCCACGAGATCGAAGGGCAGGTCTACGGACCTGCCCTTTTTGATTTTCGTCCCCGCTGTTTGTGGGGCAGGCGATCGGTTTTTGTCGCCTGCCATTGGCCGCTTGCGGCCGGGCCGGAGCAACGGCGAGCTTCGCTCGCTGGCAGGCGACAAAAACCGATCGCCCGTCCTACATTTACCGCTGCAGCGTACGCAGCGCCCGCAGGGCTTCCTTGGCGACCTCGGTGTCGGGGTCGTTGGTCAGCTTCTGGATTTCCGGAACGCTCGACTGGTCCCCGCTGCGCGCCAGTACACCGCAGAGGCCGATCTTTTCGTCCTTCGTGCCCGAGGCCAGCGGGATATAGAGCGCGCGCCGCACCTTCGGGTCGCGCGCGAGTTCCACGAGGAAGGGGAACGCCTCGCCGCGATAGCTTGCTGAGTTCAGATTGTTGATCAGGAATTGCAGCGGACTGAACTCGCTGACCTCCGTTTTGCCGCCCATCACGAGCGCGAACGCCAGCGAAAGTCGCGGCGACGTCTTCGTCTCCTCCTGCCATGCCTTCTCCAGCATCGCGACGTCGCCGGGCGAGCGCAGCCGCGCGTAGCCTTCCGCGGCGGCGGCGCGGAGCTTTTCGTCCTTGTCGTGGAGGTATTGCAGATAGAGATTGCGGCTCGACTCGTCGGGCAGCATCGCAAGCGCCGTGAGCGCGGCGCGCCGAACCTTCGCGTCTCGCGACCGGTTCAGGACGTCGGCCAGCGTCGGCACGGCCTCCTTATTGCGCAGCAGCCCGCTGGTCTCGATGGCCGCGACCTGCACCTTCGCGTCGAGATCGCGCAGCAGGAAGCTGACGCGCGGCGCCGCGGACTCATCACGGATCTTCTGCAGCGCAACCAGCGATTCGTAGATGACATCGGTGTTTTTCGAGTGAGCGGCTTCGATCAGGTCCGGAATCGCGGCGTGACCTCGCAGAATGCCGATCGCGCGAGCCGCATTGGCGCGGGCGTCCATGCTGCCGCCGCCGCGGGCGAGCGCTCCGATCGCGGCGATTACTTCGGGCCGCACTACGACGTACGAATCGATCACCTGGTCGTTCATGTCGGTGAACTTGCCCTTGATGCTCGTGCCGACGCGCTTGATCGACGCGGCGAACCCGGTCTGCACGTATCCCGGCAGGTAGAAGTTCACGAGGCCGTCGATCGCGCGGATCTGCACCTCGGGATCGTTGTCCTTGGTCGCTTCGATCAGCGGGTCGAGGCTGCGCTGCGTGCCGATATCGGTGAGCTGCTTGACGACCTCGACGCGGACGTCCTGCTTGGGGTTCTTCAGCAGTTCCTGGAGTTTGGGGATGGAGTTGGAGCCGCCTTTGGCGATCTCCTTGACGTCCTTGGGGCGGACCTCCTGGGCCAAAAGCGCGCCGGCACAGGAAAGGAGGAAAACGGCCGCAAAAAAGGGGCGCATTCCTCTATGCTAACGTAGCGCGGAACGCTAGCGGACGAACTCGACTTCGACGCGGCGATCGATCAGGCCGGCTTCGTATCCCATGTCGAGCAGCTTTTGTGCGGCCTTGGGCACGATGTCGCCGGCGTCCAGCGTGTAGTGATTCACGTACATCCCGACGAACTTCTCGGCAAGCCGGTGCTCCATATCGCGCGCGAACTGCATCGCGTAGGCGAGCGCCTCGTCGTGATTGTCGAGCGCGTATTGGATGCTGTCCTTCATCAGGCGGCAGCACTCGCTCTGGATCTCCGGCTCCAGCGATCGCAACAGGACGTTGCCGCCGAGCGGCAGCGGCAGGTCGTACGTCGTCTTGAACCAGCGGCCCAGGTCGACGATGCGGTGAAAGCCCTCGCGATCGTACGTCAGTTGGGCCTCGTGGATAATGAGGCCCGCGTCGACGGTCCGCTCGCGGACGGCGTCGGTGATGCGGTCGAAGGGCGTGACGACGGCTTCGAAATCGGGCTGGTACAGCTTGCACGAAAGATAGGCGGTCGTCAGCGTGCCCGGGACGGCGATTCGTTTTCCCTTCAGCTCCTCGGGCTCCATCGGACGGGTGGAGATGATCATCGGGCCGTAGCCGTCCCCGATACTCGATCCGCTGGCCATCAGCACGTATTTGTCCGCGACATACGGGTAAGCGTGATAGGAGATCGCGCTCAGCTCGTACTGGCCTTCCATGGCCTTGCGGTTCAGGGTCTCGATATCCTCCAGGACGTGGCGGAACGTGACCCTCGGCGACCGCACTTTTTTGGTCGCGAGGCCGTAGAACATGAATGCGTCGTCAGAGTCCGGGCTATGGGCGCTGACGATTTCCCGGGAGGCAACTGTCATAAATGAGGGAGTGGACTCAACCAGTGTACAACACGGACGGTTGCGATCCGGTAAATAGGCGGGGTAAAAACGCGAGAAAAGAAAAGTGAAAAAGGGCGGTCACCCTGGCGGTTCGTGAACTGAGCAGTCTCCGTTGGCGGTCATCTGTTCTGCGCGAGAAGCGCTGTGCCGAACCGAAGTTCAGGCACGATGTCCGAGCGTCCGAATTCTGCCGTACAGCCTGTTCACTTGCCGTGGATGAGGCCGCCCTCATTCTGGCCCGGTTCTATATGTCACCTCCCGCCAGCCCGGGTGGACCGGCTTAAAAAAGACGACGTTTCGGGAATCGGGAACCGGCCCGATTCGATTTCAGTTTGCGCCTCGCTGGTATGCTTGTCAATAGTTCCGCCGGTCCACTCGGATGGAATGAAACCTTACGCCCGAGCGTACGTAATCGTGTTTCGGAGCCTGTTCTCGAAAAGAAAAGCGCCGCTCACCGGAGCGCCTGCAGTCCGCCGCATGAAAACGTACTCGGCACAGAGCGGCTACGTCTACCAGTACTTCTACGAAGGTCATCGCGACTATCGCGCGAGCGGCGACGAAGGCGTCGAATTCGTCTTCAGCGTGTCGTCGGACCGTAAAGAGTGGCACAATTCGTCCGTTCTCGTGAGTCTCGGCGCAATCAAGTCATGGGAGCAGTCGCACGGGCGGGAGCTCAACTCGACAGAGCGATACGCGGTCGCGAAGATCGCCCTCTTCCAGGCTTTCGACGAGCGCCCCGACCCAACTCAGATGCGCGGAGAGGTGCGCGTGCGCGAGGCGGATGTGGACGGGATTGTCGAGACGCTCGGTCTTTGAGCGCCCGGCTAGAACGGACGTCCTTCGATCACGCACACCGGCGATTTCGTCGGGACGATCTTCGTCAGTTCAAATCCGGTTGAAGCGTACAGGTCGCGGTACTCGGCTTCGGTGCGCTCGCGGCCGCCCGGAATCGCGAGCATTTCGAGATCGAGCAGCTTCACCAGCGACGGATCGTTGCCGGCCGGCACGACCATTTCGATGACCAGGAGCTTTCCATTCGGCGCAATCGCGCTGCGGCAGTTGCGCAGGATCAGCGTGGCGCGCTCCTCGTCCCAATCGTGGATGATGTGCTTCATCATGTAGGCGTCGGCCCCGCCGGGTACGGAGTCGAAGAAGCTGCCGGAAGCCGTTTCACAGCGCTCGGGTAAGCCGTTGGCGCGCGCCCCATCGATCACCTTCGGAAGGTCGAACAGGACGCCGGTCAGCCCCGGGTAACGCGCCAGGACCGCTGCGAGCAGAAAACCATGACCGCCGCCCACGTCGACCAGCTTGTGGATGCCGCCGAAATCGTACGCCTCGGCCACCGCGGGTCCGGCCAGGCGCGAGAAGTCGGTCATCGCCGCATTGAAGAGCGCCGCTTGGTCGGGATGCTCCTGGAGGTAGTCGAACGGGTTCTCGATGCCGTTGAGGCCGACGCCGGTCTTGCCGGTGCGCACCGTCTCGGTGAACGGGCGCCAGGCATCCCAGGTCATCGGCATCCCGACGAAGCGCGCGAAGTTGCGGATGGAGTCCGGGCTGTCGCTGCGCAGCGCTTCGGCGAGCGGTGTGAGGCCGAATTGGCGCGGCGCGATCTCCTCGAAAATCCCCACGCTCGCCAGCGCGCGCAGCAGCCGGTATAACGACGGCTCGTGGGCGCCTACGGCTTCGGCGATTTCCGCGATCGAGCGCGGGCCGCCGACCAATTGATCGGCGACGCCCAGGTCGGCCGCGGCCGAGATGGAACGCGCGATCCACTTTCCAGTGATCATTTGCATGAGTTGGGCGCTCGCGGGCAGTTCCCGGGCGCCGATAGGTGCAGACATGGTTATGATTCCCCTCTCTCCCTTTTTAACGCGGCGCGCGGGCGTCTTGGAGCTCATGCGCCTGCTACGCTGAATGAAAGAATGAAATTCCACAATTTGGCGCCGAGGCTCGCTTCCGCCCTCTTCGCAGCCTTGGCGGCGGCGCAGACCTCTCCCACGGAACGGATCGCAGCGCAACTCACTGCCAACGACCTGAAGGCTGACGTCTCCTTTCTCGCCTCCGATGCGCTGGAAGGTCGCGGCACGCCGTCCCGCGGCCAGGAGGTCGCCGCTGAGTTCATCGCTTCGCAGTTCCGCCGCGCCGGTCTGGAGCAGGCCGGCGACAACGGGTATTTTCAAACTGCGCCGTTTGTCCAGGTTGTGCCCGATATCGCCGGACTGCAACTGACGATCGAGATCCGCGGCAAGACCGTGACCGCCGACCGCGCGGCCATTTCGATCGCACAGGCTGCGCCCCTCGATCTGACGCGCGCTGCTGCGACACTTGCCGCCGTCGCCGGAATTGACGACCTCACGCCCGACGAAACCCGCGGCAAGGTGCTGATCCTGGACTCGACGGCGGGCCGCTTTCGCCGCCTGGGCGCCGCCACCCTCGCCCGCCTGCAACCGGCAGCGATCGTGACCCTGGTCAATGCGGCAGCGCCGGTTGCCGCGACCGCGCCCCTGCGCGCCGCCGATGCGCCCGCCCTGCCGATGCTGTACGTTTGGGACCAGGGCTTCCGGGGCGCGCTTGCCGACGCCAAGGCGGGACCGCTGGAAGCGACCGTCACCGCGCACATCGCGGAGCCGAAAACTACTGCGGTGAAGTTACGCAATGTGATCGGCGTGCTCCGCGGGTCGGACGCGTTGTTGAAGGACACGTACATCTTTGTCACGGCGCATTACGATCACCTCGGCATCCGCGGAACCGGGGCGGGCGATCACATCTACAACGGAGCCAACGACGATGCCAGCGGCACGGCGTCGGTCATCGAGATCGCACGGACGATCGCGGCGCTCCCGCAGCGCCCCAAGCGCACCATCGTTTTCGTCGCGCTGTTCGGCGAGGAGTTGGGCCTCGTGGGATCGCGGTACTACGGGCAGCATCCGATCTTCCCGCTCGCCAAAACGGTGGCGGATCTGAATCTCGAGCAGATGGGCCGCACGGACGACAACACCGGACCGCGCGTCGGCGTGCTGAACGCAACCGGCTTCGATTACACTGACATGACTGCGACATTGTCGAGAGCGGGCGAGGAGTTCGGAATCAAGCTGGTGAAGGACGAGCAGAACAGCGACTCCTTTTTCGCGCGCAGCGACAACCAGGCCTTCGCCGATGCAGGCGTGCCTTCTCACACCCTGTCCGTCGGATACGTATTCCCGGACTATCACCAGGCGGGCGACGAGTGGCCGAAGATCGACTACGAGAACATGGCTAAGGTCGATCGCGCCGTCGCGCTGGCGGTGCTGCGCATTGCCGATAACCCCGAGCCGCCGCACTGGAACGCGGAGAATCCGAAGACGCTGATGTACCGTAACCCGGCCCATTAAGGTGGGGCAGGCGATCGTTCTTTGTCGCCTGCCATCGGCGCAAAGCGCCGACGCGCCCTCTAGCCTGCCGCCGCCATCTCCTTCAGCGCTCGCCGCTGCACCTTGCCGGTAATGCCCTTGGGCAACTCACTGAGAAACACGACGCGCTCCGGAACCTTGTAGTCCGCCAGTCGCGCGCGAGCGAACTCTCGCAACTCCTCTCGGTCGCTGAGTCGCGGAGCGAGACATAAGCGACCCCCCGCCCGCCATACACGGTATCCGGCATGCCGATCACGCCCGCTTCGAGGACGGCCGGATGGTGATACAGCGCTTGCTCCACCTCCTGGTGCGCGATATTGGAGCCGCCGCGGACGATGATCTGCTTCTTCCGTCCCTCGAACCAGTAATAGCCGTCGGCGTCGCGTCGGACGAGGTCGCCCGTGAGCACCCACCCGTCCACCAGATCAGCGCCGCCTTGTCCGGATGTCGCCCGGCGCTCAGCCGCAGCAGGTCCCCCAAAGGCATGGGCCGTAGTTTACCCGAAAAGGTCGCCCTTCCACAGCTTGCGCCCCCCGAGCGAGGTCTGGAACGCCCATAGAGCGAGCGCGGCGCCGACGATCCACATCGCCAACGTTCCTCCGAAATACCACGCCGACGGCCGGCCTCCAGGGAGATTCGCAACCGTGAAGAAGAGCTCGGAGATGCAAAGCGGAAGAAGGCCCCATCGGAGGACGACGGTCGCCATTCCGAATAGGGCCAGGAAGCTGACGCCGAAATTGAAGAAGGGATGTGAGCCGTCCGTGAGGCTCAGGGAGCCCAGGATCGCGGCGAAAAGCGCGGCGGCCGCCCATTGATTGCGCAGAAGCGCCCGCAGCAGGAAGAGCAGGAACAGGAAAAAGAGCGCCCCGCGGATCGCGTGCGGAATCGCCATGATGCCAATGGCCAGAAATCCGCGCGCTCCGGCGAGGGGCAGCGTCGAGTCCTGGCTCGGCCAGCCGCCCGCCCGGCGCAGCCACCATTCCGAGAATTCATTGAGAAGCACGAACCACGTCCCGGCCACGCAGCCGATCAGCACGTCGCGACCGACTACGGCGTCGCGCAGACGTCCGATCAACAGCGCCGACCAGGAGATCAGCGTCTGCGGCCAGCGCCGCCGCACATACGGCTCCAGCGCCAGGTATACCGTCCACATCACGACGGCATAAGACACCGACGTCGCCAATGCGACGAGGAAAATTCCGAACATGCCGAACGAGACCACGAGGTGCGCGCGCGTTGCCCAAAGCGCCATTTGCACGCAGAAAACGAAGGCGGCGATTCGGAAGGCGCCGCGCCGGTCCCCGCGGTGGCGCCGCAGATTTGCCGCCGCCAGCACCGGAGCGGCGACGAGAATCACCACTAGCAGCGCGCTGAGGATGCCGAACGTCAGCGCAGTCTCGCTCGAGGGTTGCTCCCCCGGCGCGCGATCGGCTTTCGTCCACGGCTCGATGAGAGCGAAGAAGACCGTCTGCCCGTGCAACGACGCGGCCTCCACGCGCTGCTCGCGCGGCGCGCTGCGCTTCCAGGCCGCCCGCGTGTCCGACGCCGCCAGAGATGTCCAGCGCGGCTCCGCCGTCTCAAATTGCGACTGGTCGAGTCCCGCTGCCGCGAACGCCACCGACCAATCCGTGGTCCCGGCGACTTTCGTGTCGGGCTCCCTCTGCGGCGGGATGCGCTCGAAGTACAGCAGCTTGCCCTGCGAATCGAGGCGCATCCGGATCATGCCGCTCTCCTCGGGCGGCGGGTCGTCCCACTGAATCGTGCCCGGGGTGAGGAGATCGTCGTGCAGTTCGACGCCGGTCATCGGCGCGATGTGAGAGCGGTACTGAAACCACAGCGCCTGGGGATTTGCCGGCAGAACCCGGCTCCACTGGGCGCGCGGCTTCTCATTGGTGCTGAACCACTCGAAAAGGCCGTAGTCCCATTCGTACGTGTAATTCTCATCGAACGGATGCGGTGGGGCGCCGAGCTTCACCGCGATGTCGCGCGCCTTTTGCGCCAGCACCTCGGGTCCGAACTCGGGCGCCAGCACCTCCAGCGCGCTGGACCGCATGACGAGCGCGGCCGGCATCGCTGCGAAGACGAAGAGCAGCAGCGGAATCGCGACCCGCAGCGCCAGGCCATCGCCCTCTCCCGCCGCCGCGACCATCTCGGGCGAGGGCGTCTCGCCCGCCGCCAAGGCGGCCGCCAGAGGATCGCCGCCCGGCAGCGCCGCCGCCACTGCCACAGCGGACGCCGGCCGCATCGACGGTTTCGCGTTCAAGCATCGCAAGATCACGCGTTCGACCATCGGATCGAGGTCGCGCACCAGAGTCGATGGGCTCTCCGGCGCGCTTTCCCGCTGCGCCCGCATGAGGCCGGCGAGCGTCGTGGACTCGAACGGCAGACGTCCCGTGAAGATCTCGTAGAGCACGAGTCCGAGCGCGTAAATATCGCTGCGTACCGTGACCTCCTCACCCGCGAGCTGCTCCGGCGCCATATAAGCAGGGGTGCCGTTGCGCACCTCGGCGCCTTCGATCTCCCCTGCGATTCCTGCCAGTCCGAAATCGGTGAGCAGGATCTGCCCGCGCGCGTCGAGCATCACGTTGCCGGGCTTCAGGTCGCGGTGCAGGACGCCCTTTTCGTGCGCCGCCGCCAGCCCCGCGCACAGCTTGCGCGCGATCTCGAGCGCCTTATCCGCGGGCAGCCGTCCGATGCGGCGCAGCAGCGATCCGAGGTCCTCGCCGTCCACGTACTCCATCGAAAGGAAGTACAGCCCCTCCATCTCGCCGAGATCGTAGACCCGGCAGACGTTGGGGTGCGAAACTTGCCGCGCGATCCGAACCTCGTTGCGAAACCGCTCGATGGCGTGCTGGTTGTGCGAGACCGCCTCCGGCAGGAACTTGAGCGCGACGGTCTGGTCGAGCGTCAGGTCGTCGGCGCGATAGACCTCGCCCATGCCGCCCTTGCCGAGCAGAGCGACGATGCGGTAGCGGCCGCCCAGCAGTTCGCCGGGCGCGAATCGTCCCTGTGACCGCGAGGACGAGCTTCGATGCGTGGACGTGCGGCTCTCGGGCTCCGCCGGCCTCGCCTGCGCGACCGTGCGAGTAGGGAAAGAGTCGCCGGCGCCGTTGACGGCAGCGCCGCACGAACCGCAGTAGCGGCTGGCGTCCGCGACCTGGCTCCCGCACGACCCGCATTCGCGCATGCAGCCAGTTTACGCCGCGAATTCGTCGGGCAGGCGATCGGTGTTTGTCGCCCTGCCACGGCCGCCGTGCGGCCGGTTCCGCGGCCCGAGCCACGCCACCGGGCTTCGCTCGGTCGGCAGGCGACAAAGTCGATCGCCTGCCCTACATTTCACGCCGCGGTCAGCAGGATCGGCTCTCCTTTCGTAATCACGATCGAGTGCTCATAATGCGCCGAGAGACTGCGGTCGGCTGTTCGGATCGTCCATCCATCCGTCTCCAGCACTCCCTTTCCATGCCCGGCGGCGACGATCGGCTCGATTGTGATCACCAGCCCTTCCGAAAGCCGCTGCTTGCAGCGGGGATCGTGATAATTCGGGATGCTCGGCGCCTCGTGAATGCTTCGGCCGACCCCGTGGCCGCAGAGTTCCCGCATCACCGAGAAGCCGCACCGGCGCGTCTCGCGCTCGACCGCGCGGCCGATGTCGTAGACGCGATTTCCGGCGGTCGCCGCCCGGGCCGCCTGCCAGAAGGCCGATTCCGCGCACCGCGTCAGATCGTGCGCCAGCGCGCCGCCCGCCCCAGCTACGACCGATACGGCGGCGTCGGCGAAATAGCCGTCCTTCTCCGCCACCAGGTCGAGCTTTACGAGGTCGCCTACTGCGATCGTGCGACTGCCCGGAATTCCGTGGATCGCCTCCTCGTTGACGCTGATGCACAGCGCGCCCGGGAACCCATAGACTTTGGGCGGAGCGGGCTCGGCGCCGTGCTCCGCCAGCACCCGCGCTCCGATCTCGGAAAGCTCGGCCGTGGTCATGCCCGGCCGGACCGACGCCGCCGCCCGGTCCAGCGCGGCGCGCACGATCCGGCCGATGGCGCGGAGTTTCTCGAATTGTTCCTGGCTGCGGATGGACATGGCTTCGATTCTGTCACGATCTTTGAGCTCCCGCGCGCGAGAGCATCGGTTTACAATCGGGGTTTCGCGGGCGCCCGCACTTGCCCGCACCCGGAGAGCTGGTGTCGATGGGGATTCGTGGAAAGAGCGTCCTGATTACCGGGGCCGGCCGGGGAATCGGAAAGCGTTTGGCGCTGGGGTTCGCGGAAGCCGGAGCGCGTGTGGGCTTGTTGGCCCGCAGCCAGGCTGAGCTCGATCTCGCCAAGCTGGAGATCGAGCAGGCGGGCGGCACAGCTCTGCGTCTGCGGGCGGACGTCCGCGACACCGAACAGTTGCGCGCCGCCACGGAGCGGATCCTCTCGATGTTCGGAGGCCTCGACGTATTGGTGGCCGGCGCCGGGGTGCAGGGTCCCATCGGGCCGTTTATCGGCAACAAACCCCAGGCGTGGAGCGAAACCATCGAAACCAACCTGATCGGCACGGTCAACGCCTGCCGCGCCGCGCTGCCGCCGATGATCGAAAAACGTTCCGGCAAGGTCATCCTGCTGGTGGGCGGCGGCTCCGGACACTCGCGGCCCAATTTCACCGCATATGCCGCCTCGAAGGCCGCCCTGACGCGTTTCGCCGAGTGCCTCGCCGACGAGGTGATCGATCACAACGTCCAGGTGAACTGCATGTCCCCTGGCGGCGCCTACACCCATATGACGGACGAGATCCTCAATGCCGGCGAAGACCGCGCCGGCCGGCGGGAGATCGAGGACGCGGAGCAGGTGCGGGTCACAGGTGGAGTCGCGCCGGAGAAGCAGATCCAGCTCGCGCTGTTTCTGGCCTCCGACCGCTCCAATCACATCACAGGCAAGTTGATCCATGTAAATGACGACTGGCGCCGTTTCGAGCGCGAGAATATGAAACCGGAGTTGTACACACTGAGGCGAGTGCAGAAGATATGACGACGGGACGGCCGTCTCGCGAGGACTCCCAGGGCGATTCCCTCGAGAACGATCCCGGGCTGGATATCGCCCTCCTGCAACGAAGGCGCGACCGGACATTGACCACCCTGGCGGTGGGGCTGCTGCTGGCCGTTATGGCCGGAACCGCATACTGGGTAATGCGCTCGCACGCTCCGGACGCCGAGGAGCTGCGAGGCATCGCGCAGGAGGCTGTCAAACGCACTGTGCAGGACCAGCTTGGCCCCAACCTGCTCTGCCGGTTTGGCGAGGCCTCCGAAACCCGCGTCGAGAGAACCGCGGAGGATGCCTATGACGTTAGCGCCGAGGTCTCGGCGGTGGGTCTGGACGGTCGCGGGAAGAGATTCAGCTACCTCTGCAGCGTCAAGCGCAGCCCGGAGGGGAACTGGGAGGCGGTGAAAGTGACACTAACTCCGATGTGACCGCCCGCTTTAGCTGGCCGCATGCGGCGTAGATATCCAGGCCGCGCGGCTTGCGCACGAAGCAGGGCACGGCGCGCCGCACGATCTGTCGAAACGCCTCGACTCGAGCCGGCTCCGGCGTTCCATAGGGAATCTCGGGTCCGGGGTTCAACGCGATCAGATTCACCTTGCAATTCAGATTCGCCACCAGACGCACGACACGGCGGGCATCGGCGTCGCTGTCGTTCACGCCGCGTAGCAGCACGTACTCGAACGTGAGCTTCTCCCACGGCCGCAGCGGGTACGCCCGGCACGCCTCCATCAGATCCTTCAGATGATACTTCCGCGTGATCGGCATCAGCTCCTGGCGCGACTCCTCGGTCGACGCATTCAACGAGATGGCGAGCTTCGGCCGGACGGGTTCGCGCCCCAGTTCGGCGATTTTCGGGACGATGCCGGCGGTGGAGATCGTAATGCGGCGCGGCGACAATCCGAATCCCTCGGGGTCCAGCAGGAGTCGCGTCGCCTTGACGACGTTGGGCAGGTTCAAAAGCGGCTCCCCCTGACCCATCATTACGATGTTCAGACGTCCGCCGTCCTTCCGCAGTCCATTGTCCTGTACGACGCGAAGGACTTGGCCGGCGATCTCGCCCGCGGTGAGGCTCCGCTCGAGGCCGAGCAGCGCGGTCATGCAGAATTTGCAATCGACGGGGCAGCCCACCTGGCTCGAGATGCAGATCGTATCGCGGTCGCCCTCGGGCATGAGGACCGTTTCGACCGTGCGGCCGTCGCTCAGACCCAGCAGGTAGCGGCGGGTTCCATCGCAGGACTCGAACCGCTGCTCGACCGTCGGCAGGCCGACCGCGTGGGTTGCGGCCAGGTCCCGGCGCAGGGCGGCAGGCAAAGTCGTGATCTGGTCCAGATCGGCGGCGCCCTCGCGGTAAATCGCCTGGTAAAGCTGCTTCGCCCGATAAGCCGGCTGGCCCGGCAGCAGCGCTCCCAGATCGGCAAGATCCATGCCGAGAACGGGTTGGAACATCTCCTTTCAGTTTAGCGGATTCGCCCCCAACGGCCGAATTGGTGTTACAACAGAGTAAGCAGTTCGCCTACACCGCGCTCTCCAATGGCTTCCACAATCAGTCCGGTCCGCGATATCGAGATCACTACGCTCGCCAACGGCGTCCGCGTGATTACCGAGGCGATGCCGCACGTCCGCTCCGTCTCCGTCGGCATCTGGATCTGCACCGGGTCGCGCCGTGAGACGACCGACCAGAACGGCATCTCGCATTTCATCGAGCACATGCTCTTCAAGGGCACGTCCAAGCGCTCGGCAGAGGATATCGCGCGCTCGGTCGACTCCATCGGCGGGAACCTGGACGCGTTCACGGCAAAGGAGTTGGTCTGCTTCAACACGAAGGTCCTGGATGAGCATCTCTCGCAGGCATTCGACGTTCTGGCGGATCTGGTCCTGAACCCGCTGTTCCGCGATGAGGATATCGAGAAGGAAAAGGGCGTCATCCTCGAGGAAATCAAAATGGAGGCGGATAGTCCCGATTATCTTGTCCACGAGATCTTCTCCTCGAATTTCTGGAAGGACCATCCCCTCGGAAAGCCGATTCTCGGAACGCCCCAGACGGTCAAGCGCTTCGACCACGAGATGATCCGGAGCTATTACAGCCAGGTGTACTCGCCGTCGAACCTGATCGTAACCGCCGCGGGAAATCTGACGCACGACGGCTTGGTGGCGCTTGCCCGCGAGCATCTGGAGTCGCTGCCGCCGGCTGATCCTGCGCCGTCGGACCATGTCCCGGCCACCCACGCGCGGATCGCGCTTCGCAACAAGAAGGCGCTGGAGCAGGTCCACCTCTGTCTGGGGGTGCCGTCCTACCCGCTACCCCACGAGGAGCGCTTCGCCTGCTACGTGCTGAATACACTGCTCGGTGGTGGCATGAGTTCCCGCCTCTTCCAGAATATTCGGGAAAGGCAGGGCTTGGCGTACGCCGTTTTCTCCGAGCTAAACCCGTACCGCGATACGGGCTGTCTCTCGATTTACGCAGGAACCTCCATAGAATCAGCGCGTAAGGTGGTCGAGTCGATCACCAAGGAGTTCCGCGACCTGAAGGAAAATCCGGTCGGCGAGGAGGAGCTGCGGCGCGCCAAGGACCACCTGAAGGGCTCCCTGATGCTGAGTCTGGAGTCGACATCGAGCCGCATGTCGAATCTGGCGCGTCAGGAAATGTACTTCGCCAAGTTCTTCACCCTCGACGAGCTGGTCCAGAGCATCGAAGCCGTGACAGCCGGTGATGTCCAGCGGATCGCACAGACGTTCTTCGATCCGAAACAGATCGCCCTTACGGTGCTCGGGAATCTGGAAAGTCTGCGAATCGGCCGCGAAGACTTAGTCTGTTAACCAGTTACCGTCCGGTGAACACCTGTCGGTTTTTGCTCCCGTCGAGGCGTCTGTAAATGCATGCACAATCGTCCCCCCGATGGCCGTGTCTGGACTAGTACGCAGTACCCTGAATTCGTCCCGAAGCTGTAGTTTTCATTGATTTTCTGCTTGACTGCAAATGTCGATTTCCCTACACTAGCTTTTTGAGTACGTATAGTCAGCCGCAATTCCGTACTATCATTGGGATTCGACAGGACAGTAGTGCTAGTGGAGACAATATGAAAAACACAACGATTCGGAGGCTCCTCGGAGGACTGGCGGTTCTGGTTTTGGGTTCGTCCCTGGCGAGCGCCAGCACGATTACCTGGTACAACAACATTTTCAGCCCCGCATCGGGATCGGCTTCGAACAGCAATCCCGGCGCGCCGACGGCGTTCGCGACCCCCTGGTCGGCCACGGTCGACATTCCGAAATACGATACCAACCTCGGCGCCTTGAATAGCGTGACGGTTGTGTTGAACTGGATCGAAAATGGGTCGTTGTTCGTGATCAACTTTGGCGGGAGTCCCGCCAGCTTCACCAACGGCCATATTACGGCACCGTTGTCGGTGACTGACGGTTTCACCACAGTGAATGCCGCGGCGCTGGCGGGCAGCGTTTCGGATACGCTTGGCGCGGGCAGCAGCAACACCTACACGGGGCTTTCGGGCAGCGGCTCCGCTACCGGCTTCGCCTCGCCCCTCAACCTTGCATTTTATGGGTCTCCCGGCGGCGTCGGATCGATCACCTTTAACTTCACCTCCGGTTCGAGCACCGCTGGCGTCGATGGTTGCGCGACTTGTGCAAGCGCCGCCACCCTGAACAACACGGGCGCCCAGCTCGTCGTGACTTACACCTACGGTGTTCCGGAGCCCGGCACGTTCGTGATCCTCGGCACCGGTCTTGCGGGCATCGGTCTCGCCCTGCGCAAGCGCAACAAGGCCTAACCAACACTCCAACAGCACTACCGAAACGGGCTGAAGGGCAACCTTCAGCCCGTTTCCTTTATCGGGGGGGCTTCGCCGGGAGAAGCCCGATCCGCGGCATGGTGCATTCGCTGGAGCCCGTGCATTCCCGCACGATGAACTTCTTGTCGAAACAGACCCGAATCTCCTGCAATCCCTGATCGCCCCCGCAGGATACGCGAAGCGCAGACATCGGAATCCCGGGGTTCGTCTGCGCGAACCCATTCTCCAGATCTTGCGGGCTGAGGATGATCGGCTTCCGCGCCTCCTCGATCGCCGGCGGAATCCGAACCGAATCTGCCAGCCGGCGAATGGCCGCGAAATACTCGGCCGGCGTCAATCCGCTGCACGTCCCGTGCGTCGCCCACTCGTGCTGAATCAGCGACTCGGATGGCATATAAGACAGCATGCTGCGCACGAGATCGGCGGGAACCGGATGCGCCGCGCCGCAGTTCTGGGGGCCGCGTCCGTTGTCATTCTGCGGCCATAGCCCATGGACGACAAACGCCTTCCGGCCGGGACCGCATTCGCGCGGGTCCTTCTTCATGCCCGGCTGGGCGCAAAAATTCGGCGCGTAGGACAACGACAGCATGTAATAGGAGAAGTCGGCCGCTGGCGCGGCAATGCCCAACGCGCCGAGAGCGGAAAGGTGAAGCAGGCGTCTCATCATAATCGTTTCACTGCTATCGGAGCGACGCTCCTTTTTCGACTACGATATACGATATCCGAATTCAACAGGACCGAAATTGACCACCACGACCCAGCCGGGCCCTAAGACACAGACTGCTTCCACGAATCTCATTTGGCGCTGGGCCGTCGTGCTCGCGCCCGGAGCGGCGCTGTGGTTCGGCCGGCTACCCGGACTGAATGGGCAACAGGAACATCTGCTCGCGGTGTTTTTCGCCACGATCGTGGCGCTGGTCGCGCAGCCCGTCCCGATGGGCGTCAGCGTCGTCGTGGCCATGACGTTCCTGGCAGTCAGCGGCACTTTGCCGCCTGCGCAAACACTGGCCGGTTTCAGTAACGTCACGGTCTGGCTGATCTTCACCGCGTTCCTCTTCTCGCGCGCATTCACCGCGACAGGTTTCGGCCTGCGCGTCGGCTACCTCTTTATTCGACGATTCGGACACTCGCCCTTGAGCATCGGCTACTCGATCGCGCTCGCCGACCTGGTGCTCGCCCCATTCATCCCGTCGGACACGGCGCGCGGCGGAGGTGTGGTCTTTCCCATCACCCGTAGCGTCGCCTCGGTCTTCGGCTCCGAGCCCGGCCCGACGTCGCGGCGCATCGGATCGTTCCTGGTGCTCTGCTCCTTTCATGCGACCTACACGGCGTCGGCGATGTTCCTCACCGGCATGGCGGCCAATCCGCTGATCGCCGAATTTGCGTTGAAGATCGGCGGCGTGCAGTTGACGTGGCTCCGGTGGCTGTCCGGGTCGATCGTGCCCGGTGGCCTCGCGATTTCGATCATCCCCTTCCTGTTGTATCGCCTGATGCGGCCCGAGATCCGCGACACCGCCCCGGCGCGCGATCTGGCGCGGACGGAGTTGGCGCGCATGGGCCCGCTGACGCGCGAGGAGAAGTGGCTGATCGTCATCATGATCGGTGTCATGACGGGGTGGATCACGTCGCCTTGGCACGGGATCAACAATACGTTCGTCGCGTTGTCCGGCCTCTCCGCAATCCTGCTGGCGCGGGTGCTCACCTGGCAGGACCTGCTGGCCGAGCATCGCGCGTGGGACGCCCTGATCTGGTTTGCGCCTCTGGTCATGATGGCCGACCGCCTGAACGAGTTGGGCGTGGTGAAGATTTTCTCAACAAAGCTGTTCGGCCTCTTCCACGGTTGGCCCTGGCCGATGGCTCTGATGGCTCTGGTTGCGGCCTACTGCTATATCCACTACAGCTTCGCCAGCATGACCGCTCACGTGACGGCGCTCTACCCCGGGTTCCTCGGCGCGGCGTTGGCGGCCGGGGTCCCGCCGCTCGCCGCCGCGCTGCCGCTGGCGTACTTCTCCAATTTGAATGCCGCGATGACGCACTACGGGACCGGGTCGGCGCCCGTCTACTTCAACGCCGGGTACGTGCGGCAGGGTGACTGGTGGCGGGTCGGATTCTTCATTTCGCTGGTGAATCTCGTCATCTGGCTGGGACTCGGAATGCTGTGGTGGAAGGTCGTGGGCCTCTGGTAGGACCATGGCGTCGGCGATCACGCACTTCATCGTGGCGGCCGGCATTGCGCTGCCGGCGCGTTTCGACGGCGTGATGCCGCGGTGGGTAGTCCCGGTGACCTGCGGCCTCCTGGGAGCCGCGCCGGACCTCGACACACCCCTGATGTTCGCGCTCGATATCCGGCACGGGAGCTTCTTCGCGCACCGGGGCTTCTTCCACTCGCCGTTCTTCTGGGCAATCGTGTGCTCCCTGTTGGCTTTCGCAACAGCTCGACGCGCGTGGCTCCCTGTGGCGGCGCTTTGGACGGCGGCGGCGGTCACCCATCCTTTATTAGATATGCTCACCGATGGCGGATCGGGCGTGATGCTGCTGTTCCCATTCACCGAGGCGCGGCTATTCTTCCCCTGGCGGCCGATCCGGGTCTCGCCTCTCGGGATTGTGCGATTCTTCGACAGGGCGGGCGAGATCCTCTGGTCGGAGGCCCCGTTCGACGCCGCAGCGCTCGCGATCGGCGGCGCGACCCGCTTTCTCCGTCGGTAGCGCAGGCGATCGGTTTTTGTCGCCTGCGACGCCCGCAAGCGGGCGCGGCAGGCGACGAACACCGATCGCCCGCCCTACGAATTCGGTATACTCCGCGAATGCGGCGAAGAACACTCCTGGGATGGATGGCGTCGTGCGGCAGCGCGTGGGCGCAGATCGCGACCTTCCCCGGCGATCAGGCCGACACGCTGCGGGCGCTGGCGCGGGTCGTGTTGCCCAAGGAAGTAAACGCCGCAAAGGTCGCGGAGGATTTCTCCCGCTGGGTCCGCGACTATCGGGCGGGCGCCGAGATGGAGCATGGCTATGGCTTCACCCGCCTGCGGAATAAGCCGGCATCGCCCGCGCCGGCGTACCTGAAACAGCTTGCGGCGATAGGGCCGAATCCCACCGGCGAATCGGTCACGGCGGCGCTCGAAGACGTTAAAATCACTGACCTCCCCCGCACACCGGACGGGCGGCACGTGGCGGCGGACCTAATGGCGTTCTACTTCCGCTCCAGCGACGCCAACGACCTCTGCTACCAAGCCGCGATCGGCCGAGACAAGTGTCGGGGTTTGACCGGGTCGGAGAAAGCCCCGGAGGCGCTACGGCGATGACGGTCCACGAGTGCGACGTCTGCATCCTCGGCGGTGGCATCTCGGCCGCTATGCTCGCGCTCAAGCTCTCGGAACTGAGGCCGGGGATCTCGGTCACGGTGGTCGAGGCCGGAAGCCGCCTGTTCGACGTCGAAAACCGGATGAAGTACCGGCAGCGCAGCATCGACTACGCCGAGAATCCATGGCCGGGCGATTTCATCGAGGACCAGTCCGCGCGCAACGTCATCTCGCGGACGATGGCGGCGGGTGGGTCGGCGCTGCACTGGGGCGGGACGTGCAACCGATTCTCCGAGGAGGATCTGCGGCTCCACTCGATGTATGGCATGTACACCGACTGGCCGATCGAGTGGGCGGAACTGGAGAAGTATTACTGCGAGGCCGAGCGGCGGCTGGGCGTCTCGGGCGAGCCGAGCCCGCATGCCGAGGACCGGCGGTCGGAGCCGTACCCGATGACGGCCATGGCGATGACCCACAACCTCATCGAGCTGAAGCGCTGGGCCGAAAAGAGCGGCCTGCCGTTCCAGACCACTCCGCAGGCCAAGAACACCCGCCCATACGACGGCCGCGCCGAATGCATCCGCTGCAACACCTGCTCGATCTGCCCGACCGGGGCGCGCTACTCGCCCGACTTCACCTTCAAGCGCCTGCTGGAACGGAAGAGTTTCGCGTTGCACGACCGGACGCTGGTCCGTAAGCTCGTGCTGCACGAAGGCAAGAGGACGGTCGCCGCAGCGCAGGCCGTGCATCGCGACCGGGCGGGGGAGGCGATCGAGTATCGCGCGCCAGTCTTCGTGGTTGCGTCGGGCTACTGCTGGAGCTCGCACCTGCTGCTGCTGTCGGGCCTGGCGAATTCGTCGGGACTGGTCGGTCGCTACTTGTGCGGACATGCCTTCCACTCGGCGTTCGTCGAGATCGACGCGAAGATCTACCCGGGAATGAACGAGCAGCACGGCCTGATCTCCCGTCAGTACTTCCGCTGCAAGCCGGGAGGGCCGTTCGTGCGCCACGACTTACGGGTGTGGGAGAGCGCCGCCGGTCACGAGCCTCGTTTGCGCGGCGCGGGCGGCCGCATCCTGCTCGGCGACGCGCTGCTGGCCGACTGGCGGGCGCGGGCCCAGCGCGGCACGGCGCGGGTGCGCGGCTACTACGACGTCCACCCCGACCGCGACAGCTCTTTGACGCTCGACACGTCGACGAAGAATCGCTGGGGCGACCCGCTGCCGGCGATCCAACATCGCGCGGACCCAGCGTCACAGGCGCGCGAAGGCGCGGTCCGCGAGCACTTCCAGCAACTCTTCGGCAAGCTGGCGCAGGCCGACCGCGGCAAGATCCTCTCGACCTCGGCCGGCAATTACTGGGACCACCCGGCCGGCGGCTGCCGCATGGGGACCGACCCGAAGACCAGCGTGGTCGACAGCTATGGCCAGACGCACGATCACGAGAACCTCTTTGTGGTGGGCTCTCCAACGCTCCCGAATGCGGGCTGCACCAACGGGACGCTGACATTCGTGGCGCTGACCCTGCGGTCGGCGGAGAAGGTCGCGGACCGGTTTCGGAGGACGGCATGAGAACACTGTGGGGCAGGCGATCGGGCTTTGTCGCCTGCCTGGCGAGCGGAGCTCGCCCGCAAGCGGGCGTGGCAGGCCACAAAAAGCGATGGCCTGCCCTACTGTTCATTTGGGGCGTCATCGCCGCCGCGCAGGAGTGGCGGCACTATGGCGGCGACCCCGGCGAGCAGCACTACTCGCCGTTGCAGCAGATCACGCGCGCCAACGTGCGCGGGCTGAAGGTCGCCTGGGAATGGAAGACCGGCGAGACTCCGAAGCCCGAATTCCAGACCACGCCGGGCGCGTTCGAGGTCACGCCGCTGATGATCGGCGGCGTACTGTACCTGAGCACGCCGTACAACCGCGTCGTGGCGCTGGACGCCGCGACTGGACACGAGCGCTGGTCGTACGACCCGAAGGCGTACGAGGACGGACAGGTCCCCAACGGCACCGGCTTCGTCCACCGCGGCGTCGCGGCGTGGCGCGACAGCCGCACCGGCAAGCTGCGGATCTTGATGAACAGCCGCTACCGGCTGATCTCGCTCGACGCCGAGACGGGCAAGCCGGTGGACGGTTTCGGCGACAACGGCGTCGTGAACCTCGTCGCCGGGCTGCGGTGGGAGACCGACCCGAAGAACTACACCAACACGTCGCCGGCGGTCGTCTACAAGGACCTGATCATCCTCGGCAACGGCGTCGCCGACCGCCTCGTGTATAAGAAGGACCCGCCCGGCGACGTCCGCGCCTTCGACGCGCGCACCGGCAAGCTCGCCTGGACCTTCTATACCGTGCCGCGGCCGGGCGAGTTCGGCGCGGACACTTGGGAAAAGGGCTCGGCGGCATACACCGGACATACCAACGTCTGGCCGCCGATGACGCTCGATGAAACGCGCGGGCTGCTCTACCTGCCGGTCGGCACGCCGAGCAACGACTTCTATGGCGGCAACCGGCTTGGCGCGGGCTTCTTCGGCGAGTCGCTGGTGTGTCTCGACGCGAACACCGGCAAGCGGCAGTGGTTTTTCCAGATCGCGCACCACGGTCTTTGGGACTATGACCCGCCCGGCCCGCCGGTGCTGGCGACCATCCATCCCGGTGGCCGCGCCGTCGACGTGGTCGTGCAGCTTACGAAGCAGGGATGGGCTTTCGTTTTCGACCGCGTCACCGGAAAACCGATCTGGCCCATCGAGGAGCGTCGCGTCCCCCACAGCGATGCGCCCGGCGAACGCTCCTCGGCAACCCAGCCCTTCCCAACCAAGCCGCCTGCATTCACGGAACAAGGCGTCACCTTGGACGACGCGTTCGACCTCACGCCGGAGCTGAAAGCGGAAGCACAGGCCGCCATGAAGAAGTTCCGGCTCGGACCGATCTACACACCGCCGAGTCTCGAAGGCTCTTGGATGCGGCCGGGCGTGATTGGCGGCGCAAACTGGGGCGGGGGAGCGCTCGATCCCGAGACCGGCATTCTCTACGTGAAGTCCAGCAACACGCCGGCAATTGCGCGCCTCAAGACGGCAGAGGCAGGCTACGTCGGGGAACAGTTGAGTACGACGTTCCACGACGGCATCCCGATGCTCAAGCCGCCCTACGGGCATCTCACCGCGATCGACCTGAACAAGGGCGAGATCGTGTGGCGCGTCCCGTTTGGCGACGACGCGCGGCTGCGAGCCCATCCCGCGCTGAAAGGCGTGAAGCTGCCCGACAAACTCGGCGCGGCGGGCGCGATGGGAGCGATCGTCACCAAGAGCGGCGTGATCTTCTGCGGCGGGGGCGACGCGTCGTTTCATGCCATCGATACGCGCGACGGCGCGGAGCTGTGGTCGTACGCTCTGGGGCGGCGGACCACGTCAACGCCGATGACGTACGTCGCCGGGGGAAAGCAGTACGTGGTGATCGCGTCGGGGGCGGGGCGGGATGCGACGCTGACCGCATTTGCAGTGGAGTAGTGCCGCCACGCTATCATGAAGAGAATCATCTATGATTCAAGACGTACTCACCGAGGGCCTTACCTTCGACGATGTCCTCCTCGAACCGGCCCGTAGCGAAGTACTTCCCGCCGAAACCGACACCCGAACCTGCCTGACGCGACAGATCGGCCTCAACATCCCGATCGTCTCGGCCGCGATGGACACTGTAACGGAATCGCATCTCGCCATCGCGCTGGCGCAGCAGGGCGGCATCGGAATCATCCACCGCAATATGCCGATCGACAAGCAGGCGGAAGAGGTCGATCGCGTGAAACGCAGCGAAAGCGGCATGATCGTGGACCCGATCACCATCGGCCCCGACGCGCGCATCTCCGACGCGCAGGCGCTGATGAAGCGCTACCGTATCTCCGGCGTGCCCGTGACGCGCGAGGGCAAGCTGGTCGGCATCCTCACCAATCGCGACCTGCGCTTCGAAAACCGCTGGGACCTTCCGATCTCGGACGTGATGACGAAGGAGAACCTCGTCACCGTGCCGGTCGGCACCACGCTGGAGCAGGCCGAGGCGATCCTGCACAAGCACCGGGTCGAGAAACTGCTGGTCGTAGACGACCACTACAATCTCAAAGGCCTGATCACGGTCAAGGACATCCAGAAGAAACTGAAGTATCCGAATTCGGCGAAGGACAGCCAGGGGCGGCTGCGCGTCGGCGCCGCGATCGGCGCCACGGGCGATTTCCTGGAGCGCGCGCAGGAGTTGGTAGCGCGCAAGGTCGACGTGCTCGCGATCGACACGGCGCACGGCCACACCAGCCGCGTGATGAACGCGGTGCGGACGATCAAGAGCAAGCTGCCGGACGTGCAGCTCCTCACCGGCAACGTCGCGACGTACGAGGGCGCGAAGGAGCTGGCGTCGCTCGGCGTCGACGGCATCAAGGTCGGGATCGGGCCGGGGTCGATCTGTACGACGCGCGTAGTTTCCGGCGCGGGCGTGCCGCAGATGACCGCCATCTCGGAGTGCTCGCGGGCGACGCGAGAGGCGGGCGTGCCGCTAATCGCGGACGGCGGCATCAAGTACTCGGGCGATATCACAAAGGCGATCGCGGCGGGCGCGGATTGCGTGATGATCGGCAGCCTGCTGGCGGGCACCGATGAAAGCCCCGGCGAAACGATCCTCTACCAGGGCCGCACGTTCAAGACGTATCGCGGAATGGGGTCGCTGGGCGCGATGTCGACGGGGAACGCGAATCGCTACGAGCAGGACCCGAACGCGAAGCTGGTTCCCGAAGGTATCGAGGGCCGGGTGGCGGCGAAGGGTCCGCTGGCGGACCTCGTCTACCAGCTCGTCGGCGGATTGAAGTCGGGCATGGGCTACTGCGGGTCGAGCGATATCCAGGAGCTGCAGCAGAAGGCGCGGTTCCTGCGGATCTCGCCGGCCGGCCTGCGCGAGAGCCACGTCCACGACGTGATCATCACGAAGGAAGCTCCGAATTACCGGGTGGAGTAGCCGAACGCTCCTTACGGTCGCGTCTCTGACAGAGCCGCTACCGTTAGGGAGCGGACTACTCAGGACTCGGCGCTACGGGCGAACTCGGCGAAGTCTTCCTGCACCGCTTTCTCCATCTTCCTCGCCGCGCGCCACAGCCAGTCACGGCGGCGCCCGGCGAGATCCGCGGCGAGCGTCTTGGCCGGCGCGCTGCCGAGATGGATGTTCGCAGTCTCGAAACCCATGGCGTGCAGGAGACGCAGCTCGTCGCGGCTCTTCGGAAGGGCGGAAAGCTCGATCCGCGAGCAATCCGGCGCGAGGCGGCGGACGATCCATCGCTTTTCGAGACGGACGAACGGGTCGGGACAGCGGACCGCGGAATCGAGCAGCCTCTGGTAGAGAATCGGGGCTGCGCTCTCGCCGGCAGCCCAAACACAGGCGGAAGGGGCGAGCGCCTTCGCCTCGCGGGCGATCGACCCGCCGCGCCACTGCGCCAGAGCGACGTAGCGCTCGCGGCCAAGACTACCCAGCCCGGCGATTCGGTGCACGTAGCGCGGCTTCAAGCCGCGCTCGGGCATGAGGCGCCCGATCGCTTTACGGGCGCCGGCCGGCGGCGCGGGAACGGCCGCCATCCGTACGAGCTTCGCCCAGAACGCCTCCGGCTCATGGAGCCGCGCGGCCGCCATCTCGCGGAGCGCCGGGTGAAACTCGGCGAGGACGAACGGCCTGCCCTTCGCGGCGAGGCCTTCCTTATAGCCTTTGAGAATCGAGGCGATTCGCGCCTTCGGATCGCATGCCAGGCCGGAGAGCAGCGCGCTGGCGGCGAGGCGGATCAGGTCGTTCGTATACGGCAGGGTCCAGGCCTCGTCGAAGTCGTTGACGCCCCAGATCAGGCGGCCTTCGCGGTCGCGCCAGGTCCCGAAGTTCTCGACGTGCAGGTCGCCGGCGGCGAGCACCCGCGGGCCCCGGCCGTCGACGCCGCAGACTTCCTCCCAGGTCTGCGCCCACCGATAGTAAGTGGCGCGCAGAAACGGGAACGCGCCGGAGCGCATCTCGCGATGCTTGCGCTCCAGGTCGTCCGGCAGGAGACGCAGGCGGCGGCCGAGCCAAGCCTCGTACTTCCGCGTCGCTCGATCGATATTCACGAAACAGCCGGTGTCAGCATCCACTTGAGGATGCCGAGCGGCAGCGGGCCGAACCGGTCACAGTCGATGCGGACGAGAGCGGCCTTTTTCATGTCGACGTGCAGTCCAGGAGCGCCGAGGAAAAACGCGGCGGTCGCGCTCATCAGTGGCTCATGGCTGGCGAGGAGGATCGCATCCTCGTTCTTGTGGGCGCGAATCTCCTCCCAGACCTCCGGCGCCGAGCCGTCCGGCGTCAGCGAATTCGAGCGCTCGATCTGGCCGTCGTAGCCGAGCACTTCGGCCGCAATCTGGGCGGTCTCGACCGCGCGGCGATAGGGGCTCGTGAGGATGAGGGTCGGCTTCACGCCGGCGCGCTTCAGGACGCGGCGGAGCTTGTCCTTGCCATCCGCGGTGAGGGCGCGCGCGGGGTCGGGAAACCCTTCCTCCGCGATGCCGTGCCGAAGCAGGTAGATCTCCATCAGCGGCTCGTCTTCCTGCGCGCCCGCGAGCGGACGCGCGTCAGTTGCAGCCGCGAGATCCGGCGCTGGAGGTCGCGGAAGATTCTCGGCACCGGCTGCCCCGCGTCGATCACGGTGAAGTTGTACGGCTTCACCATGGAGTCGAGAGCCCTGATCAGCCTCGTCTGGTATTTGCAGAAGCTCTCGTACTTGTCGGGACCGAAGCGCAGGTCCATGCCGCTTTCCCAGTAGTCGAACGCGCCGCGCCCGAGCACCACGCGCGAGACCAGCTGATCGACATCCGCCTTGAGATAGAAGACCGCATGCGGCACGAGCGCGAAGCCGGCGACCTGTTCGATCCACCGGCGATCCTCGCCGCGCGCGACGGCGCGCGCCATGATCGAGAAAATGTAGCGGTCGATCAGCACCACGAAACCGGCGCGAAGCGCGGGGATAATCTCGTTTTCCAGGCGGTCGGCGAAGTCGGTGGTGTAGAACAAGGTCATCGTAATGGGTCCAAGGGTGTTGCCCTGCTTGGCCATCTTGATGCCCTTCCCCGCCAGCGCCGAGCGCGCCATTCCGGTGTCGAGAACCGCGTGACCCTCCTGCTCCAGCCACTGCCGCAGCAGGCTGACCTGCGTGCTGCGTCCGACGGCGTCCGGCCCTTCGATCACGATCAGCTTCCCTTGCAGCTCCGAGGTGTCGACGCCCGGGAGCGGCTCGCTATAGAACGTGAGCGGCGTTCGCTGGACCATACGCTCCTCCGTTCTGAGCCGGCGCGTGCAGGACCCCGCTCTTCAGGCTGCCGCCCAGTGTGTTCAGCACGATCTCGCGCATCCGGCGCTGCTGCTCCTCGATCGAAAGAGTGGCGTCGATGATGTGAAATCCCATTTCTTCCGCCATGCCCTCGTACTCGTCCAGGATGCGCCCCTGGAAGATGCGGAAGCTCTCCTCGGTATCGCGCGAGAGGCCGAGATCCATCCCCGCCTCGTAGTATTTCAGGGCATCGCGTCCGCCGAGGATGCGGCCGAGCGCGACGTCGAGCGGGACGCGGAAGTAGAAGCAGAGGTCGGGCCGCAGCGCGAAGCTGTAGAGGTTCTGGACCCAGCGCCTCTCGACGCCACGGGCGACGTCGCGGGCGAATGCGGTGTAAGCGTACCGGTCGGCGCAGACAATGGCGCCCGACTTCACCAGCGGCTGGATGTAGCTCTCCATTCGGTCGGCGAAGTCGGTCGCATGGATGAGGCTGAAGGTAGTCGGCGTGAACATCTCCTTCTTCTTGCCGCGCCGCGTGGTCTGTTTGACCAGGGGGGAGGAGTTCCACTCGCTGAAGGCGACCACGTATCCCTGCGAGCGCAGCCAGTGGCTGAGAAGAGAGATTTGGGTAGACTTGCCCGACCCGTCGATGCCTTCCACGACAATCAGCTTGCCGCGGTGGCGGTTCGGTATCAGAAGAGACATTGCCCCCCGATTTTACCGTGCGGGGGCTCCAAACGACGCAACCTGCGTCGCGTGCAAACGGCTAAATAGTTACAGTTCAGTTACTTAGTTTTTTAGGCGACGCAGGTTGCGTCGTTTGGAGCCGCTCTTTCAACGCGGAACGGAGAACGCGGAGGACCGCGGAGAAGGCAAAAGCAAGAGATTCCTCCGTGTTTCCTCCACGCTCTCCGCGCCTCCGCGTTGAAAAGAATCTACCCCAGCTCGTACCGCTTCATCTTGTTGATGAGACCCTGCCGGCTCAGCCCCAGCATCCGCGCCGCCTGCTGCTGGTTGTTCTTTGTGCTGGCGAGCGCCTCGCCGATCATCTCCCGCTCGAGCTGCTCAATGGCATCCTTCAGCGATTTCGGACGCGCATCCTTCACCATTACCGGGGCGGCCGCGAACGCGCCCAGCCCCGTCGACGCGGCCTCGCGAGGTCCCGGCAGGCCCTCCCACAGATCCTCTTCGAGAATCATCCGGCCGCGCGCGCATGCCGCCAGCCGCATCACCTCGTTGCGCAGCTGCCGGACGTTGCCGGGCCATGGCGACGCGGTCAACTTCCGCAGCACCGCCGGCGCGAACTCCAGGCCGTCGCGGCCGGTTTCGCGGCAGTACTCGTTGAGGAAGTGGTTGGCGAGGACCGGCACTTCCTCGCGAATATCGCGCAGCGGCGGCAGGTGGATATGGATCACCTTGATGCGGTAGTAAAGGTCCTCGCGGAAACTCCCCTTGGCGATCTCCGCCTCCAGGTCGCGATTGGTCGCCGCCAGCAGCCTCACGTCGACCGGCACCGGCGCGCGTCCTCCGACCTTTTCGACGACCCGCTCCTGAAGGACGCGCAGAATCTTCGCCTGCGCCGTGAGGCTCAGGTCCCCGATCTCGTCGAGGAAGAGCGTCCCGCCGTCGGCCTTCTGGAAATGGCCGACCCGCGGGTTGACGCCGGTCGCCACGCCCTTCTCGATGCCGAACAGCTCGCTTTCGACCAGCGTCTCCGGCAGCGCCGCGCAGTTCAACGCCACGAACGGCTTGCGGGCGCGCGGGCTGGTGTAGTGGATCGCCTTGGCGGTCAGCTCCTTCCCGGTGCCGCTTTCGCCGGTGATCAGAACGTTGACGACGCTGTCGCGGATGCGCTCGATCAGCCGGACCACCTGCTGGATCTTCGGCCCGGCCCCGATAATCCCGTGGCTGGTGTATTTGCTCTCGACCTCCCGCATCAGGTTGGCGTTCTGCTGCGCCAGCTCGTCCTGGCTGCGCCGCAGCTCACCGATTAACTGCGCGGTCTCGATGGCGTTTGCCGCGTGGGAGGCCAGCGCGAGCAATGCCTCCTCGTCGCGGGCGGTGAAGACGCCGATGCGCTTGTTCAGCACCTCGAAGGCGCCGATGATCTCGTCCGCCTGGTTGCGTACCGCGACCGCCAGGACATTGCGGGTGCGATAGCCGGTCTGGTCGTCGATTCCGGTGTAGAAGCGCGGATCGCTGTAGGCGTCCATCACGTTGACAGCCTCGCCGGTCATGACGGCGCGTCCGGCGATTCCCGCGGTGGCATCGAAGCGGAGGATGTCGTCGCTGCCCAGCGCGACCTTCGACCACAGCTCGCCGCGCTCGCGATCGAGCAGGAAGATGCTGGCGCGATCGCAATCGAGCAGGGTGGTGGCTTCGCGGGCGATCAGGTCGAGCAACGGCCCCAGCTCACGCTCCGAGTTCATCTTCTGGGCAATGGCCAGGATCTCGGCAAGCTTTTCATTCAGTCCCCGTTGCGGCAGCGATCCCATGGCGTTCCAGTCTACCTCGTAGCGCGCGTTGTGTCCACGAGGTGGACAGGCCGTCCACGGGGTGGACGGGGGAAATCCCGGCGTCGAGATGGGATTCCCTTGTTTTGCAATGGGTTACGTAATTTGCTGTCTTTGGTTAGATTCATGCATTATTTAGTGACGTTCGGGGCCTGCCCTTCGGAGGCGGATCGGGGCGACGCAAGTTGCTCTGGTCTGAATCGGGCGGTCCCGGACCTGTTCGCTCGCCAAATATCCGCAAACGGAGGATGGCATCGGGCCGCCCGCATCCTTTCGTCGCCGCCGGCCCGCGCAGTCGTGCTCGCCTTTTCGACGGGGCAGGTGAAGAGCCTGCCCCGAGCCTGCCACGCTAAGCTATCAGCTATCGGCTATCAGCTATCAGTCCGCGACCGGTGCGGCTTCTGATAGCTGATAGCGGATAGCTGATAGCCATGCGCCAACACCACTACACCATCACCAATCGCTGGACCGGCAATCTCGGGACCGGCACCTCGAACTACCGCGCGTACAGCCGCAGCCACGAGCTGTCGCGCGAGGGGAAAGTCGCGGCCATCCCGGGGACGTCCGACCCATTGTTCCGCGGCGATAAATCGCGTTACAACCCGGAGGAGCTGCTGCTGAGCGCGCTCTCGGCGTGCCACATGCTGTGGGCGCTGCATCTGTGCGCCGACGCCGGGATCGTCGTGCTGGAGTACGTGGACGAATCCGTCGGCGAGATGATCGAGCACGACGACGGGTCGGGCGAGTTCACCCGCGTGGTGCTGCGGCCGCGGCTGACGATCACGGACCCGGCGCGGATCGACGACGCCAACGCGATCCACAAGCGCGTGCACGACGTGTGCGCCATCGCGCGGTCGGTGAACTTTCCGGTCGAGTGCGAGCCTACGGCTACGGCCGCAGGATGACTTTCATGAGGTTGCCTTCGCGCCGGTAGAGCTTGCCGAACCAGTCGGCGCCCTCCTGGAGCGGGGCCACGGCGCTGATCAGCGAATCGACGCGGATCACTCCGCGGGCCATCAGGTCGATCACCGCCGGGTATTCGCCGCACGAGGCGCAGGAGCCCTGGAGCCGGATCTGCCGCGAGACCACGACCTGGAGCGGAATCTCGACCTTCGGCGACACATTGCCGACCAGCGTGACCGCGCCGCCCTTCCGGACGCAGCCGATCGCCGCCTGCACCGCCGCGTTCGAGCCGACGCATTCCAGGACGACATCGGCGTTCACGACGCCGTCGGCCGAGGTGCGGACGTCGGTCGCGCCCGACTCCTTGGCCATGTCGAGGCGGGACGCGACGGGGTCGATGCAGATCACATTGGCGCAGCCGGCCGCCCGCAGCGCCTGCACGGTCAGGACGCCGATCATACCGCTGCCGATCACGACCCCGGTGTCGCCGAGGCGGACGGGCGTCAGGTTCACGGCGTGGACGGCTACGGAGGCCGCCTCAATGAGCGCCGCCTGCTCGAACCTGAGGGAATCGGGCAGCCGGTAGATGATGCGGCGCGGCACCGACACGAACTCGGCGAAGGCGCCATGTCTCCGGTATTCGCCCGGCGAGACCCCGAGCACCTGGCGGTTCTCGCACAAATTGATGTCACCGCGGGCGCAGAACGCGCAGTTGCCGCAGTAGATCGTGGAATCGAAGGTGACGCGGTCTCCTCGCTCGAGGTCATGGACGTTCGACCCGGCGCGCTCGACCACCCCTGCGGCCTCGTGCCCCATAACCAGCGGCGGAATGCGCCGCCCGGTGGATCCGTCCAGACCGTGCACGTCGCTGCCGCAGATGCCGCAGGCGCGAACGCGGATAAGGACGTCGTCGGGTCCGATATCAGGCTCGTCCATCTGGACGATTTGCAGTTTGTTGTACTCGGTGAGCAGCAGGGCTTCCATCTTTGTCATGGTACCAACCCGCCTTCGCAGGGCGGCCATCGGTTTTTTGGCCTGCCTCGGCCGTTTGCGGCCGCGCTCCGGCGCTTCGCGCCGGTGGCAGGCGACACAAGGCGATCGCCCGCCCTACGAAACGCAGCCTGGAACCTCTACCCCGCCTCCGGCGTCTCATCCTCAGCGTGCCGGACCCGTTCCTCAAGCCGCTCTCGGGCCGCGCGGGCATCCTCGCCCAGACTGCCAGCCTTCTCGTCACCGCTTTCCTGATCTGGAATTCGACCGTCCGGTCGCGCCTCCTCTTCCAGCCGCTGCGGGTCGTCATCGGAGAGGCGCTGCTGTACGCCTGCCTGGCGTGGTTCTTCGCGGCGGTGATCACCCTGATCCTCTTCCTGTTCCTGCCCCGCCCGCAGGCAAGCCGGCTCCTGACCGCGACCTTCCGGACGGCGTCCGTCGCAGTGTGGCTGGCGCCGGCGTGCATTCTGCTCTCTCACCTTTCGCCGGCCACGCTGGCCGCCGCGCTCGCGCTGGTCGTGATGGCGACGCGGCTCTTCTACTCCGAGTGGACGGCCGCGCACCCGCGGCCGCCGGAGGCAGTGACGAAGCCGCTCGGACTGTTCGGCGGCTTCACCGTCCGCCGCCCGATCGTCACGCGCGAGCTGCTCACCGGTCTCGCGGCCGCGGTGGCGCTGCAAATGGGGATGGTCTCGGTGTGGTGGCGCCACCCGATGCTGGCCGGCGCGTGGTTCGCCCTGAGCGCCGCGACCGTGACCCTCTTCGCGATGGTCAGCGGCGTCCTGGCCCATGAGAGCGCGCCGTCCATGCCCCGCTCCCTCCTGGGAATCGCTGCGACTATCCTGCTCGCGGCCGGACTGACGGTCGGCGGCATCCGTGTGATGCGCGGCCACGGCGGGACGGGCGAGGGCGATTACGAAGGCGGCCCGGCCGGCGGCGGCAAGGGCGCGGTCGCCAGCGCGCGCGAGGTCCTGCGCGACCTCTTCGGCGACGACGCGGCCGGCGATCCCAAGAACAGGCCGCCCGGCGCGTCCCCCGCGCTCTTCCCCCCGGTGACGCCCGGCATCCTGCCCGACGGCAGCTTCCCCGGCGTGATCCTCTGGCCCGAGGTGCGGCCGGTGACCCGCATCGTCGCGCCGCTGCCGCGCGGTCCCGCAGCCGGGATCGCGCCGCAGCGGCCCATCGGCATCCCGTTCGACGGCCAATACCTCCTCTACCGCTGGCCGCAGCGCCGCCCCCCGCCAACCTCGATTCTCCAGCGCGGCAGCCCCGCGTCGCTCGCCTTCAGCACGGTCGACCACTGGCCGCTGAACATGGACGCGATCCAGAAGTTCGACGAGCCGATCGACCTGAGCTGCTGCTCGGCGATCCGGGTCGATATCTGGAACGCCGACCGTTACCCCGGCACCGTCTCGCTCGTGCTGTCCGCCGACGATCGCCCGCTCGGGACGGCGCCGGTTCGCTCGACGCCGGATCTCCAGCGCGACCCGGTGACCGCGGTCCCGGAGAGCGTCGATTTCCGGATCTCGGGCGGCGGGTTGTGCAAGGAGTTGAAGGTGAACTTCCACCGCGACCGGCAGCGGGCGGACAAAAGCGCGCGGATCGCGATCGAGCGCTTCGTGCTAGTGCCGTAGCAATCGATATACAATACCATCGTGTCTGAAACTCCGCTGACCCGCCGCGCCTTTGCCGCCGCGGTCACCGGCCTCGGCTGCCTGCGAGCCGGTTCTTCTGTTTTTCACGATTTCGAGATGGAGGTGGAGGCGCGCCCGTCGCTCGGCGTCGCCGCCGCCGTGACTTTTCATCATCATTTCGCCATTGTGGTCGACAATGGCGAGCGCGCCAAGACCGGGTCGCTGGCCGGCCTGCGCCCCGTCTACAAGCGCTTCGTCCCGAACGGGTCGTGGTGCAAGCTCCGCGCGTCGGTCCGCGGCGCGCGAGTCGAGGTGCGCCTGAACGGCATGAAGGTCGTCGATTACACGGCTGAGGCGCCGTTCGATCCCGCCGCCGTCGTGTTGAAGGGACCCAGGCATTCGTTCCGCAACCTGCGGGTGCGGCCCGTCTCCGGCGCCGGCTCGGGCGCGCTGCCGCCCCGCGACGATGTCTCGCATCGCATCGACGCCGCTATCTACCGCGGCATTCCGGTCGCCGACCTGCATGTGCACCTGAAGTCCGGCCTCAGTCTCGAGCAGGCCGCCGCCAAGTCTCTGCGCGACGGCATCCCGTACGGCCTGGCGGTGAACTGCGGGAAAGGCTTCCCGACCGAGACCGACGACGCAGCCCGCGCTTACTTCGACAGCATCAAGGGCCAGCCGGTCTTCGTGGCGATGCAGGCCGAGGGCCGGGAGTGGACCGAGATGTTCTCGCACGAGGTCATCCGGCGATTCGATTACGTCTTCACCGACTCGATGACCTGGACCGACAACCGCGGCCGTCGGATGCGCACGTGGATCCCCGAAGAGGTTGGCCCGATTCCGGACCCGCAGGAATTCATGGACGTGCTGGTCACGCGCGCGGTCGGGATCCTGTGCGAGGAGCCGATCAACATCTACGCCAACCCGACGTACCTGCCGGACGCGATCGCGAAGGACTATGAGACGTTGTGGACCGACGCGCGACGCAAGCGGGTGATCGATGCGGCGGTGAAGAACGGCATCGCGATCGAAATCAACAACCGGTACAAGCTGCCGAGCGCGTCATTCATCAAGATGGCGAAGGCGTCAGGCGCGAAGTTCACCTTCGGGTCGAATAACACCGGCCCGCAGGACCTCGGCCGCTGCGAGTATGGGCTCCAGATGATCGAGGAGTGCCGCCTGGAGCCGCGCGATTTCTGGATACCGTAAGCGCGTTCGTAGGGCAGGGGATCGGTTTGTGTCGCCTGCCCGCAAGCGTGCGTGGCAGGCGACTGAAAACCGATCGCCTGCCCTACGAAAACAGTCGATTTCGACCAAAGTTCGGGCAAAATCGGGGTAAAAATCGCAAATTTTGACGATTTTTCTATGAAGACAACATCGCGCCGGCCCAGTCGTGCTTGGCGATTGTCACGATCGCCTGCGCCTCGGCCGATCGTCCTTCGCCGACGGGCCCGACCTTCTCGGCCGTCTTGAACTTCACCGAGACGCGGTCGATGTCGAGCCCGAGAGCCGAGGCCAGTTTCTCCCGGATGGGCAGCCGATAGTCCTTGAGCTTGGGGCGCTCGAGAATCACGGTCGAGTCGACATTCACCAGCCGGAACCCGCGCTCCTCGACCAGCTTCTGCGCATGCTTCAGGAACACGATGCTGTCGCAGCCCTTCCATCGCGGGTCGGTGTCCGGAAAGTGCATCCCGATGTCGCCGAGCGCCGCCGCGCCGAGGATCGCATCGGTAATGGCGTGCGCCAGCACATCGGCGTCGGAATGGCCTTCCAAGCCGAAATCGGATGGAACGGTGACGCCGCCGAGGATCAGGGCGCGATTCGGGCCGATGCGGTGGACGTCCCACCCGAGACCCATTCGGATCTCGCTCAACGCGCGTCCCTGGCCATTTCCTCGCGCAGGAACAGGTGGGCCAGCTCCATGTCGCCGGGCTTGGTGATCTTGATGTTGCGATCGCTGCCCGGCACCACGCTGACCTCGACATCCAGCCGCTCGACGAGGCTCGATTCGTCGGTCCCGGTGAAGCCGTCGGCGCGCGCTTCCGAAAAAGCCCGGACCAGCAGGTCGTAACGGAAGACCTGCGGTGTCTGCGCCATTACGAGCTTCTCGCGCGGGATGGTCGACCGCACGCGCACGTGCTCCGTGCCGCGCGTGACCTGCTTGACGGTGTCGATCGCCGGCACCGCGACAATCGCGGCGCCGAACTCGGCGGCCTCGTCGAAGACTTTGTGGATGGTCTCGAGGTCGATGAACGGGCGGACGGCGTCATGCACCGCGACCAGGTCGATCGCGGGCTGGAGCGCGTCGAGCGCGTTCTGCACGGACTCCTGGCGGCTGTTGCCGCCCTCGACCACGCGCACACGACCGTCGTGGAACTCGCTGCCGACGATGCTCTCGACCCACTCGCGATCCTCGGGACGCACCGCGACCAGGATCTCGGTGACGCGGTCCGAGGCCGCGAACTTGCGCACGGTGTGGAGCAGGATCGGCGAGCCCTCCAACAGCATGAACTGCTTGCGGCTGGTGCCGGACTTTTCGGCCGAGCCCTTTCCCATGCGGGTGCCGAGACCCGCAGCGGGCAGTATGACCGCGACTTTCATGGCGATCTACGATTCTATCGTGGTTTTCTCGGCGGCCGGGTGCGGAATGGGCTGCGGATCGCTCTTGCGCTGGGGCCGGTCGTGCTTTTCCGCGCCGGCGGCGGCGTGCATCCGCTCGTCGTACTTGCCGAAAATCATCTTGCCGGCGGTGGTTTGGAGGACGCTCGTCACCGAAATATCGATGGTCTTCGAGATCATCCGCTTGGCATTGTCGACCACGACCATCGTGCCGTCGTCGAGATACGCCACGCCCTGGTTGTACTCTTTGCCCTCTTTGAGGATGAAGACGCGCATCGTCTCGCCCGGCAGCACGATCGGCTTGAGCGAGTTCGCCAGCTCGTTGATGTTCAGCACTTCGACGCCGTGCAGCTGGGCCACCTTGTTGAGGTTGAAATCGTTGGTGATGACCTTGCAGTCGTAGACCTTGGCGAGCTCGATCAGCTTCATGTCGACTTCGCGCACGTGCGGGAAGTCGTCCTCCACGATCTGCACGTTGAGGTGCGCCATCTTCTGGATGCGCTGCAGGATGTCGAGGCCGCGGCGGCCGCGGTTGCGCTTCATCGAATCGGCGGAATCGGCCACGAGCTGGAGCTCGCGCAGGACGAATTGCGGGATCACCAGGACGCCGTCCAGGAAACCGGTCTCGGCGATATCGGCGATACGGCCGTCGATAATCACACTGGTGTCGAGAATCTTGAAGGTTTTTTTCGAGGATTTTTCGCCGCCGAAGATGCCGCCCAGCGCGGCAAGGTTGAGCATGTCGCCCTTCTTGGCGCCGACGATCAGGCCGACATAGGTCATGAGCAGCAGCAGTCCGACCTGGAGAAACGGCTGTTCACGAACAGCCTTATCCAGCACGAGGGACATCAGGAAGGCGCCGAAAATCCCCAACACCGAGCCGAAGGCGGCGCCGATCAGCCGCTTCAGGCTGACCTGCTCCAGGCGAATTTCGAAAAAGATGATGGCAAAGCCCAGCACCAGACCACCGGCCCCGGCGAGGATCGGGCTGGATTGAAACGGGTGCAACGCTGCGGCCGACGCCGCGAGGACCAGGATGAAAATAGCACGAACAATGAGTAGATCGAGCAAAAAACACCCCCTTTAGGGTGACCAACTCCGTACGAGAACTGCGCCAAGAGTATACCATCTCCGATTTTCGCCCGCGCTGCGATTGGTCACAGCGCGTACCGTGACTGAGAAAGGACGCGGTACTGCTCGCTCCGGACGCAGAAAATCCCGAAAGCGAACACCCTGCTGCAGGGCAACACGAATGATCCTCTTTGTTTTGTGAAAATTAGCGGCGGCGAGCGACTTGCCCAAGAGACCCGAATGCTCCGGAGGTAACTGCATGGCCGAGCCGATCGCTTCCTTCCTGACCGAACTGAAGGTCGGCGCCCGATCTCTGATACGCGCCAAGGGCCTCACCGTCACCGTTGTCCTGACCCTTGCATTGGGTATCGGGGCCAACTCCGCGATGTTCAGCCTCGTGCGCGCCGTCCTGCTGCGCCCCCTGGTCAACCGCGACGAGAGCCGCCTCATCTTCATCGAGCAGCGCGACAAGGAGGGCAACAACGTCAACTTCTCCGTCCCCGAGATCGACGATCTGCGCGCCCGCACCAGGAGCCTCAGCGCGTGGGGCGACTTCTCCACGGTGCCCTTCGCGATTGTCGGCCTGGGAGAGCCGCGGACGATCCGGGCGGGCGTGGTTGGCGGATCGTACTTCGAGGTGATGGGACTTCGGTCCGTTCTCGGCCGCCTGCTCGACGCGCGCGACGACGGTCCGAACGCGCCCGGCGCGGTGGTTCTGACTTACCGGTTCTGGTCGGCCGCGCTGAAGAGCGACCCCTCGGTAATCGGCAAGGTCATTCGCCTCGATTCCTTTGAGGACGCGCGGCCGGCGACGGTGGTCGGGGTTCTCGAACCCTGCGTCCCCTATCCGCAGGAGACGGAGATCATCGCCAATATCGTGACCAGCAAGCATCATCTCTCGGCGACGATGCAGACCAACCGGCTCCACCGCATGACCGACCTGTTTGCGAGACTGGGACCCGGCGTCAACGTCGAAACCGCCCGCGCCGAGTTGCAGACGGTCTACGACGGCATGAAGCGGGAGCATCCCGCGGAGTATCGAGGCGAGCCGCAGATCCGCGCCGTGCGCCTGCGCGACCAGATCACCTCGGGCGCGCGGACCATCCTGCTGGCGTTGCTCGCGGCCTCGATGCTGATTTTTGTCATTGCGTGCTGCAACGTCGCCAATCTGATTCTGGCGCGCACCATTCGCCGTGAGACGGAGCTCGGCATCCGCGCCGCGCTCGGCGCAAGCTCCGCCGTCCTGCGCCGCACGCTGCTCACCGAGAGCCTCGTGCTTTGCGCCGGCGGCGCCGCGCTCGGCGCCCTGATCGCGCAGCCGATGGTGACGGTGCTCTCGCGCTACATCGGGCGGTTTTCGATTCGCGCGCTCGACCTGACCGTCGACGCGAGCGTCCTCTGGGTGAGCGTCGGGCTCGCGCTGGTCGCCGCCGTGCTGCTCGCCTACGTGCCACGGCTGCCCAGCTCCGGCGGCGCCGCTGGCTTCGGTCTCGCCACGCGCAGCGCGCGCGTCACCGGTTACGGCAATCGCAAATTGCGGATCTTCGCCGTGGCGCAGATCGCCGCGTCCTTTCTGCTCGTCGCGGCTGCGGGGGCGACCATCAAGACGCTCCTGGCGCTCCAGACCGCCCGCTCCCCGTTCGAGACGCGGCAGGTGCTCCATCTGACCGTCCCGGTGATGCACGAGGGCCGGACGCAGGAGCAAATTATCGAGTATTATCGCGAAGCCGCGCGCCAGATCCGCGCATTGCCCGGCGTGCAGAACGTCGCGATCGGCTCCATCTTTCCCTGGCGCGACAACCGGCTGATTCTCGAATTCGGCGCCGACGGCCGCATCCCGGAGACCGGGCATGAAGAGCATGCCGCGATTCGTGTGATCTCGCCGGCGTTCTTCGCGACGCTCGGCCAGCCGATGATCGAAGGCCGCGACTTCACCGACGCCGACCGCGGCGGCGACGATCCGGTGGCGATCATCAGCCTCACCCTCGCGCAACGCATGTTCCCGAACGGCAGCGCCTTGAACCACACCGTCATGTGGACCGACCCGATCGTCAAGGCAATCCCGTTCATCAGCGCCAAGCCGCTGCGGATCATCGGGGTCGTGCCCGATATGGACGACATGAACCTGATCCCGAAGCCGACGATGACGATCTACCGCCCATTCGACCAGGAGCGCGCGATCGGCGGAGGCCAGGTGTTCGTCCACGCGAAATACGACCCGCACGGGCTGATCCAGCCGGTCACGCGGATTTTGCGCTCCATGTACGCCGATCAACCGGTCGAGCGCGCCGGGACGCTGGAGGAGATCCGCGCCGATGTGCTCTCGCCGGAGCGCCTCAACGTGATCGTCGCCGCGGTGTTTGCGGGTGTGGCGCTGCTGATCGCCGTGGTCGGTGTAGCGGGCGTGCTCGCTTTCTCGGTCAGCGGCCGCACGCGCGAGTTCGGCATTCGCCTGGCTGTCGGCTCGCAACCGCGCAATCTCCTGCTGCGCGTGATGGCCGAAGGCGCCGGAATGGCGATTGTCGGCCTGGCGATCGGCCTCGGCGGAGGCTACTGGCTGGCACAATTCGCCGGCTCGGTGATCGGCGAATTGCAGATGCCCGGCGCCCTCCCGGTCGTGGGTTCCGCGACGGTGCTCCTGCTGGCCGCCGTGATCGCGTCCGTGGTCCCCGCCGCCCGCGCCGCGAGGGTGGACGTGATTCAAGCGCTGCGGACGGAATAAAAACATGCTCTCGCAAAGGCGCGAAGTCGCACAGTAAAAGCTTTTAACGAAGCCTTTCTGATTTCCTTTGCGCCTTAGCGCCTTTGCGAGAGCAAAAGAACGGTTTCCCTGTCAGTACCCCAGCTTCTTGTCCACGATATTCATCAGCGGCTCACCCTTGCGGAACCGCTCGAACTGGTCGAGGAAGAACTGCATGGCGCGATCCATCCAGTCGGGTGTATGGTCGGCGCAGTGCGGCGAGAGCAGCACGTTTTGCAAGCTGTAGAACGGGTGACCGTCCGGCAGCGGCTCGCGGTCGAACACGTCCAGCGCCGCGCCTTTGATGATCCCGTCGCGGAGGGCCGCGACCATCGCCCCCTCGTCGATCACCGGGCCGCGGCCGAGGTTGATCACTACCGCCTCCGGCTTCATCGCGCCGAACGCCTCCGCGCCGATCATGCCCTTGGTCTCCGCCGTCAGCGGCGCCGAGACCACGATGTAATCGCACTGCGGCAGCATTTCGAGCAGCCGGTCCGGTCCGTAGATCTGGGACACCAGCGGGTCGACGTTGTACAGCGGCGGACCGTGCCGCTTCACCGCGAGCACCCGCATCCCCATCGCGCGCACCCGCGTTGCCACCGCGCGGCCGATGTCGCCGTACCCGACGATCCCGACCGTCTGTCCGGTGATCTCCGTGATGTCGAACTGCTCCCAGCGGCCGGCCTCCTGGTTGCGGATCATGCGCCGCAGGTCTTTCGCGAAATAAAGGATCCCGGCCAGCGCGAACTCGCCGAGCGACGGGCTGAACACGCCCGTCCCGTTGGTGAGCGGGACCGGACTCTCGACTAACTCGGGAAAGAGTAAATTGTCCAATCCGGCGGATCGGGTATGCACCCACTGTACGCGCGGGCACATCTGAAACACCTCGCGCAGCATATCGCCGGAGAGCGACCAGTTATAAATGATGTTAGCGTCCGGAGCCGCGCGCTCGAAAGCCTCGCGGCGGTTTCCGATGGCAAGACTCGTCTCGCGGGGCAGACTCTCCAGCATCGCGAGCTGCGGTTCCGTGGGGTTGGCCAGCACCAGGACCGTATGATTGTTCATGCACGAGAAAGGCTAGCACATGTTCGATCTCTCGCTCGAAATGCTCCGGGTTGTGGAAGACGCCGCCATAGCCTCAGCGCGCACGATGGGCATGGGCGATCGCGAGGGCAGCGATCGCGCGGCCGTCGAATCGATGCGCCGATGCCTCGACACCATCGCGATCGACGGCACGATCGTCATCGGCGAAGGCGAGCGCGACGAGGCGCCGATGCTCTTCATCGGCGAGAAGGTCGGGTCGAAGAACCATCACAACGTCGAGCCGATCGACATTGCCGTCGATCCGCTTGAAGGCACCAACCTCTGCGCCACCGGCGGCGCCGGCGCCGTCACCGTGCTCGCCGCCTCCGAGCCGGGCGGCCTGCTCCACGCGCCGGACTGCTACATGGAGAAGATCGTCGTCGGACCGGCCGCCAAAGGCGCCGTCGATATCGAAGCGCCCGTAAAGCAGAACCTCAAGGCCATTGCCCGCCGCCTCCAGCGCGGCGTCGACGACCTCGTCGTCGTCGTCCTCGACCGTCCACGCCATGAGAAGCTCATCGCCGATATTCGCGAGGCCGGCGCGCGCATCCGCCTGATCTCCGATGGCGACCTCTCCGCCGGAATCGCCGCCGCCGTCGCCGGGACCGGCGTCCACGCCGTCATGGGATCGGGCGGCGCGCCCGAAGGAGTCCTCACCGCCGCGGCTTTGCGCTGCCTGAACGGCGAGATCCTCGGCCGCCTCGTCGTGAAGGACGACGCGCAGAAGGAGCGGATGCAGGAGATGGGAATTCGCGACGTCAACCGCGTCTACACGACATCCGAGCTGGCCACCGGCCGCGAGCTCGTCTTCGCCGCGTGTGGCGTCACCGACGGCAACCTGCTCCAGGGCGTGCGCTTCACCGGCGATGGAACGCACACTCAGTCGGTGGTGATGACGTCGTCACCCGCGCGCGTCCGATTCATCGATACCACACACCTGGAGAACAAGCCCGACGTCAAGGTGCGGTTCCGTTAACGCCGCCCTTGCTACACTGAAATTGCCTGCGGGCGACATCATGGCGGATTTCTGCACCTGCGGCGCGCAACTCCCCGAGGACGCGCTGTTTTGCCACAAATGCGGCAAGCCCCAGCGCGACATCGTCGAGCCGGAGACGGTTGCGCCCCCGCCGCCCGAGCCTCCGCTCGTGCCGCATGTGGTCGTGCGGCCCGAACTGGCGGCGCTGAACTTCCGCAATCCGGTCGCGATCCGCATCGCGCTCGCCGCCGCCGCCGTCGCGACGCTCATGAGTTTCGTGCCGTACCTGAACTGGCTCGCGGCCGGTTTCTTCGCCGTTTTCTTCTACCGCCGCCGCACCGGCGCGCTGCTGAACATGGAGTCGGGCGTCCGCATGGGATGGATGACCGGCATCCTGATGTTCGGCATGATGGCGCTGCTGCTGACCGTGTCGCTGCTGTTCTTTCAGGCGGCCGGCGGCATCGCCGCGGTGCAGGCCGAGTTCAAGAACGCGGTCGACCCCCGGGTTCTGGAGGCGCTGAAGATCCTCCAGAACGGCCCGGAAGTCGCGCGCCTGCTGCTCCAGCTATTCGTCTTCACGACGCTGCTGAGCATGGCCGGCGGCGCTCTCGGCGCGAAGATGGTCGGGCGCAGTTGAGCCGACCGCCCTTTCGAATCGCTCTCCTCCTCCTGCCGGCCCTCACCCTCGCGCAGTCGTACACCTTCACCGAATTCGATGTGCCCGGCGCGACCCTCACCGCCGCCGCTGCCATCAATAACGCCGGACAGATCCTCGGCTCCTACAACGATTCCAAAGGCGTCCACTGCTTCCTCCGCGACCCCGGCGGCGCGTTCACGACCTTCGACCCTCCCGGCGCGAGCCCGCTCTGCGCTGGCCTTAACAATCGGGGCGAGGTCGTAGGGACCACCGACCGCGGCGCTCACGGCTTCATCCGCAGCGCAACCGGCGACTTCACCACCTTCGACATCCCAGCCGCCGGACCCGGCGCCGCCGCGGCGGGCATCAACGACCTCGGCGAGATCGTCGGCACGCTCGCCGCGCCTCCCGAAGGCGGCAACGGATTCCTGCGCAGCCCCGACGGCGCCTTCGTGAGGCTTACCGCGCCGATCGGCGAGATCGACCCCATCGCGATCAACAACCGCGGTGAGATCGCCGGCTGGGTCCTCAATGGCAGCTCGCAGGGCACACAGCACGGCTTCCTCCGCGACGCCGGCGGCGTCTATCGAAAATTCGATTTCCCCGGCACGACGTCCTTCACCCGCATCGCCGCGATCGCGAACACCGGCCAATTCGCCGGGACCGCGAGCGGCGGCGGCTTCGTCAGCAACCCCGACGGCTCCTTCACCCTGCTCCCCGGCCACCCCGTCAGCGGCCTCAACGACGCCGGCCGGATCGTCGGCGGCGGCAACGGCCATGCATTCCTCGGCGCGCCCGGGCCGGGCGTCACGCAGCCCACGATCCGCAACGTGCTCTCCGCGATGGCATTCGGCGGCGCCCCCACGATCGCACCCGGCGCGTGGATCGAGATCTACGGTGAGAAACTCGCCCCCGCGACCCGCCCCTGGCGCCCCCGAGATTTCATCGGCGACACCGCCCCAACCTCGCTCGACGGCGTCACCGTCTCGATCGGCGGCATCCCCGCGTTCGTGTCGTATATCAGCCCCGGGCAGGTCAACGCGCTCGTCCCGTCGACCGTCGCGCCCGGCGACGCGGGCATCACCGTCACGACCGGCGGCCAGACCAGCGCCCCCGTGACCGTCACCGTGAAGGCGACGCAGCCCGCGCTCCTCTCCCTCCCGCCCGACTTCGACCCCAACGGCGCCTATATCGCCGCCCTCTTCCCCGACTTCACGACTTACGCCCTGCCGCCGTACCCCAGCGTCCCGACGCGCCGTCCGAAACCCGGCGACACGATCGTGCTCTTCGGAATGGGCTTCGGCCCGGTCGTCCCCGCGACGCCCGTCGGCCGGATCGCGCCCGCATCCACGTCGCTCGCGGCATCGGTCGCGATCTCGTTCAGCCGCACCGGCGCGCCCGTACCCGGCGCGATCACCTACGCCGGTCTCGCGCCCGGCACAGTCGGTCTCTACCAGTTCAACGTGGTCGTGCCCGACATCCCGCTTCTGCCGAACGAGACCTCCGACGACTTCATCAACGTGTTCTTCACCGCTGACGGCGCCTCCGCCCTCGGTCGCCGCAGCCTCTACTTCACGACGACCAAGTAGGGCAGGCGATCCGCTTCAGTCTGTGCCCGGTTCGGCTGGCAACCCGGCGCGTGCCACGTGTGGCACCTGGCCCCGACCGACGCTCGTCACAGCTTCGTTCAACGCGGCTGCCAACGGAAGGTAAAACTCGAGCTTGTTGCGGACGACGTGCACGATGACATCCCGAACTGTAGCTTCTGCAAGTTGTGCTCGTACTCGGATCCGCGATCCAAGGTCAGTAGCACGTCGAAACGCCCTTGTATCCACGCATGAGTTCAGGGTCCTTCAGGGTGTGCCACCCGAGGTCCAACGCCGTTTGGATCGCATGTTCCGCAAAGAGCTCGACGACTCTCGGATCGATGCAGGCGTCTACGAGGATACGCATGAGAGCTGTTCGATCGTGAGATCGCGACACAACTCCAGGAACCGATGCACTCGCACCCGAGGGATGTAGGGATAAACCGCGAGGAACCGGTCGACAGTTTCGCCGGTCTCGAGAAAGTCGATCAGCGTCTGGACGGGCACCCGCGTCCCGGTGAAGCACGGGACTCCGTGCATCACCTCCTTATCGATGGTGATCACGTCCGCTAGCGCGCTCCTTTGCTCCGCGGTCATTCTTCTACCAAGGTACGGCAACCCGCCTCGCGCGGCAACCTGCTAGTGTCGCGAGTACCTTTTCACCACCCACACGCTGGAAAAAATAATCACCATCGCGACCGCTTCCCGCAGCCCGAACGGCTCCCGGTAAAACAGCCACCCGAGCCCCACCGCCACCACCGCGTTTACGTACGGGTACACCGACACGATCGCCACGGGCAGCCGGTCCATCGCGTACACATACGCGCTGTACCCGACGATCGAGCCGAAGCACACCAGGTAGAACAGCGCGCCGACGCCGCGCACGCTCCAGTGTGTCGGATGCTCCGGCACGAGCATTGCGAACGGCGCGAGAATCAACCCCGCGGCGAGTTGCTGCACCCCGCCCGCAATCACCGGGTGCGCCTTTCCCGGACGACGCCGCTGCAGAATCGACCCGAACGACCAGCCCGCCATCCCGACCTGCAAGATCAGAAACCCGACCAGCAGGCTCCGGTCGAACGTGTGCAGCGCCCCCGGCGCGGGAGCGAACAGCAGCGCCGCGCCCGCAAGCCCCACAGCCATGCCGCCGATCGTCGGCGCGTGCAGCCGCTCGCCGCCCGGCAGCAGCGCCTCGACCCCCACCATCCAGAACGGCGAGATCGTCACGATCAGCCCCGCGATGCCGCTCGGGATCAGCGTCTCGGCGAACACCAGCGCGCTGTTCCCTATCCCCAGCGTCAGCGCGCCGCTGAAGCACGTCGACCACAGCTCCCGTCCGCGCGGCAGGTGCAGTCCCCGCGCCAACGCAAACAACACCATGAGGCTGCCCGAGAGGATGTAGCGCGTCGAGACCAGCCGCAGCGGCGGGAACGACTCGAGCGACATGCGAATCCCCAGATAGGTCGTGCCCCAGAAGAAACACACCGCGACTAAGGCGAGGTAGGGGATGTACAGCGGGTGACGGCGCAAATTTCAGCGTAGCATTCGCTGCGGACAGCTCCTGTCCGCAGCACGCCGCGGCAGAACCGCGCTCCGCCCTTACAATGTTCTCTTGGCCCGACGTCGATTCTTCGTGGACTCCATCCGCGGCGGCCAGGCCGAGCTGCGCGGCGACGAGGCGCGCCACCTCACGCGCGTCCTGCGCGTCGAGCCCGGCCAGCGCTTCGAGATCTCGGACAACACCTCCGTCTACCTCGCGACCGTCGCCGAAGCGCGCGGCGAGCGCGTCGTCTTCCAAATCGAGGAGCCGATCGATTCGCCGTCCCCGCCCGTCCTCGTGACTCTCTGCGCCGCGCTGATCAAGTTCGACCGCTTCGAATGGATCGTCGAAAAGGCCACCGAGATGGGCGTCGGCCGCATCCAGCCCATCGAGACGATGCGCGTCGAGAAGGGCCTGTTCGATGCCTCGCGCAAACGCGCGGAGCGATGGGAGCGTATTGCCCGCGAGAGCAGCCAGCAGTCGCGCCGGGCGCGTCTCCCCGAAATCCTGCCCGCCATCCGCTTCGACGCCGCGCTCGCGACCGCCGCCGCCATCCGCATCTTTCTCGACGAGGAGACCGCCCCGCCGCTCCTCGGCGTTCTGCCCGGGACGTTCGAAACCGCCGCCCTCCTGCTCGGCCCCGAAGGCGGCTGGACCGATCGCGAGCGCGAGCAGGCAATCGCCGCCGGATGGACGGCCGCGTCCCTCGGGTCGCAGATCCTCCGCGCCGAAACGGCCGCCCTCGCGGCGCTCGCGATCGTCACCGCCGCCGCCCGGTGCGATCGGGGATAACTGCTAGCATTAGATTTGGACGGCCCGATTGTTCCACGCCCTCGACTTCCTGGTCCTCTGCGCGTTCTTTCTGGTACAAGCCCGCATCACGCTTCTGTTGTGGCGCGCGGCCTCGCGCCGCTTTCACGGCGGCGGGCGGACCCTCGCCCATATCGCGATCGTCCTCTTCGATCTCCTTCTCCTGTTCGGCTATCTCCTCTCGTTTTCGGCGCTGCTTTCCGCTTGGCGCATGCCTCCCCGCGTGGGCGCGTACCTCGCGGCGGCCGCGCTTGACTATCTCCTCCTCTCGACCGCCATATTGGCGATCCGGGCGTGCCTATCTCTGATCGCGCGCCGCCTGCCTCCCGCGGCCGATCCCGGCCGCCGGCGCCTCCTTGAAACCGGCGGACGGATTCTGACCGCCGCGCCGGCCGCCGTCCTGGCATATGGCACATTTGTCGAGCGTCTGAACTTCCAGGTGCGCGAGGTCGACCTCCCCATCCCTGACCTGCCGCCCGATCTCGAAGGTCTCCGTATCCTCCAGCTCAGCGACATTCACCGCGGCGCGTTCCTCAGCGGAGCCGACCTCGAGCGCGTCGTCGACGCCGCCCGCGAGTTGCGCTCGCATCTGGCCGTTATCACGGGCGACCTCATCTCCTCCCGCGGCGACCCGCTCGACTCCTGTATTCGCGAGCTCTCCCGCATCCATGCCGACGCCGGAGTCTTCGGCTGCATGGGCAACCACGAGCACTACGCCGACGCGGCCGATTACACCGAGGCCGCGGCCGCGCGCGTGGGCATCCATTTCCTTCGTAGCCGCGCCCAGCCGCTGCGCTTCGGCAGTGCGCGTCTGAACCTTGCCGGCGTCGACCATCAACCCACCTGGGACAAGCCTAAGTATCTGAGAGGCGCCGAGACCCTCGTCGAGCCGGGCGCCGTCAACGTCCTGCTCTCGCACAACCCGGACGTCTTCCCGGTCGCCGCCCGGCAGGGCTATAATTTGCTGCTTGCGGGTCACACGCATGGCGGACAGGTTTCCATCGAGATCTTCGACCGGTCGATCAATCCTGCGCGCTTCATTACGCCGTACGTTTACGGCGTCTATCGCGCCGATCGGTCGACTGCGTACGTCACGCGCGGCATCGGCTCCATCGGGCTGCCGGCGCGTATCGGAGCGCCTCCTGAAATCTCCGCTCTGCGGCTGCGAAAGGCCTAGGCGCGTCTAGCCGTGCGGTATCTGATCCTCAGCGACGTGCACGCCAACCGCGAGGCGCTCGACGCCGTCGCGGAGCACGCTGTCGGCCGCTACGACAAGATCGTCTGCTGCGGCGACCTCGTCGGTTACGGCGCGGATCCCGACTACGCCGTCGAGTGGGTGCGCAATCAGGCGATGCTCACCGTCCGCGGCAATCACGACAAGGCCTGCACCGGCATCGACGATCTCGAGTGGTTCAACCCGGTCGCCAAGGAGGCCGCCCTCTGGACGTTGCGGACTCTCACGCCGGAAAATGCCGAGTGGACCCGCGCGATCCCCAAGGGGCCTCTCACGCTCGACGGTTTCCAGGTCGCCCACGGCTCCGTCAACGACGAGGACGAGTACGTGATTGCGCCGAATGAAGCCGGCAATGCGTTTGAATATCTCGAATCGCGCCTCGCCTTCTTCGGCCACACGCACATGCAGGGCGGCTTCATCTGGAACCACTCGCGCGTCGAGACGATCCTTCGCCCCAGTTCGCACAGCGATCGGCAGGTGATGGAAATCGACCCCGAGTGCGCCTATCTGGTCAACCCCGGATCCGTCGGACAGCCCCGCGACGGCGACCCGCGCGCCTCCTACTGCCTCTACGATTCCGACGCCGGCATGGTGACCTACTTCCGCGTCCCCTACGACATCGCCGGCGCCCAGCGCCGCATCCTCGCCGCCGGCCTCCCACCCATCCTCGCCGAGCGCCTCTCGGTCGGCCGGTAAGGCAGGCGATCGCCTTTCGTCGCCTGCCACGGCGCGGAGCGCCGCCCCCTCACCCCAAGGCGAAGCCCCACCCCCCTGCGAAGCCGCGACCCAACTCCCGCAGGCCAGCCCTCCTGACATGTCGGAGCCAAATAGAAAGTTCCGGTTTCCAGCCAAGTAGAAAGTTCCGGTTATGAGGGTCGGCCTCGGACCTCCATGGTATGTTCGCACAGCCGTGCCGGGGTCGCGCCTGGTGCGGTTGCCCAAAGCCGAGGCGACGGAGTTGGCTCCGGAAGCAATCGGCACGAGGCCCTCCCACAGCGATTACAATCCGGGTGGTCTTAACCGGTCGCCGAAGAGGGCCTTTCGTTTTTTGGGCGACGAATTGCTTCTGGTGGAACTCCCGAGCGGAGGCTTTGGGCTTTTCAAACGCGAAGATCGCCGGGCCGCTTTTGCCCGGCGTTCCAAATTGGGTTTCGGCCCTCACTTACCGACAGCCCTCCACAGCGGCGGACTGGGTCGATCGAAGAAGCCCTCCATCCAATGGCTACGGCCTCCGGCGTTGTGATCTTTGCGCGCCGGCTTCCGCTCCGTCGCCGGCGCCGGAGCGGCCAAACGCACCCCACACTCGCCGATGTCCAGGTAGCGCCCCTGGTAGCGAGCCTTGAGTTGGCCATCCAGGCGGAGCTCGACGCGCAGTCGCTGGCGACGCATGCCGGCCTGCGTCGCGGCGCGCGCGACCTGATACCGACGGCCAGCGAAGGCAAACGTGTAGTCGTTGCCGATCACACGCTCTTCCATGTGGCAGAGAATCGCGGCCAACTCCACCTGTGGCGTCAACGCTCGATGCTGGTTGGGGAAATCCGCCACGGGTCGCGCAAAGTGCGCGTTCCACTCCGGCCAGTATTCTTTCTCCAGAAACGCATTGGCGCCTTCGATCGTCGAGACCTTCGCCAGGCGCAGGTGCTTGACCAGCCGATCCTGCGCGGTAAGAAAGCTGCGCTCGATCCGCCCCTTGGCTTGTGGCGAGTAGGCTAGAATCGAACCGATTCCCAATTCCCGTAACGCCCGCCCCAGTTGCGTTAGCCGGTCCGCCTGGCGCTGCTCGTCGGAGCTTTCGCCGGGTCGCAACGGCACGGTGAACATGGAATCGCGATCCGTGTAGACGTCCACCATGCGGCCATTTTTTTCCAGGTATTCCCACAGCACGCCCATGTTTTGCGGCGTCGCATCCCGTTCCACGAAGCGGCCCCAACTCCAACTGGTGGCGTCGTCGATCATGCGCACCAGATAGCGAACCGGACCCCGGCCTTCCAGCCAGTCGTGGTCGGAGGTGTCCCACTGCACCAGTTCGCCGAAGGCGCTCCGCCGCGGCCGCCAAAAGTGCGCGTCTTCCAGCCGGCGAGACTGGCTCTTCCATATTCCGGCTTCCATCATCCATCCGCGCAGCGTCTCTTTGCCCACTTGAATCCGATGCAACTTCCCCAATTGCTCGGCCGCGAAAGTCGGACCGAAATCGTGCCAATCCGGTTGTTTGAGGATGGCCAGCGCTTGGCGGCGGGTCTCGTCGGAAAGCCTCCGATTGGAGGGCCGCCCCCGCAGCCCATGCACCACCACGGCGTCGCCCTGTTTGCTCATCCGCTCGAGCAGCGTCCGCACCCAGCGATCACTCATTCCCAACTTCTCGGCGGCTTCCCGTTGCGTGATGCTGCCAGCCTTAACTCGCTTCAACCAATCCAACTCGTCTCGTTCCTTCTGGCTCATCGCGATTCGTTCCATCCTTTAGCCTTACGGCTGTCAAGAGGAACTTTCTACTTGGCTCAAACCGGAACTTCTCAATTGGCCGCGACAGCCAGCCCTCCTGACACCAGCCCTCCTGACGGCCTGTGATAGACTGGCCCTCCACAAGTCTCCAGGTGGGATACTTGCGTTACATTTTTTTCATCCTCGCGACACTCGCGGCCGCCGCCGCGCCGTCCGTCCAGCCCATCGCCTATTCCCACAAGCAGCACATCGCCATGGGCCTCCAGTGCGTCGACTGCCACAGCGGCGCCGACGTCGCAGCCGCCGCGACGATCCCCTCGGTGAAGAAGTGCATGCTCTGCCACGCCAAGCTCGGCGCGGCGAAGCCCGAGATCCAGAAGCTCGCCGCCTTCGCCGCGAGCAAGCGCGAGGTTCCGTGGCAGCGCGTCTACGGTTTCCCCAAGGAGTCGCTCGTGAAGTTCCAGCACGCGCCGCATGCGCGGGCGAAAGTCGCGTGCGCGACGTGCCACGGCGACATGACGCAGGCCACGACTGCCGAGGTCCTCGTCAAGCACAACATGGGCACGTGCCTCTCCTGCCATCGCCAGAACAAAGCTTCGGAGGACTGCGCCGCATGCCACTACTGAGAGGGCGCGCCTGAGATGGAGCGACGCGACTTCTTCAAGATCCTCTCGACCGCTTCGGCGGCAGCCGTCGGTGGCTGCGGCCATAAGTCCGACAAGCTGATCCCGCTCCTCGTCCCCGAGCATCAGATCGTCCCCGGCGAGGAGCAGTGGCATCCGGCGGTTTGCACGGAATGCGCCGCCGGCTGCGCGACCATCGTGCGCGTGATGGAAGGCGTCCGCACCGTGACCCGCAACGGCGAGCAGTTCCGCGAGCGCATCGCCGCCATCAAAAAGATCGAAGGCAACCCGCTCGACCCGGTCTCCGGCGGCCGCCTCTGCGCGCGCGGCCAGGCGGCGGTGCAGGGGCTCTATCATCCCGACCGTCTCCGCGGCCCGCTGAAACGCAACGGCTCGACGTTCACGACCATCTCGTGGGACGAGGCGATCGGGCAAGCCGCGGACAAGATCAAGCAAGCCGGGACGTCCGTCGCCTTCATTACCGGCCCGATCGTAGGCACACGATCGCTTACCATCGAGCGATTTATGCAGGCGATCGGCGCGCCCGCTCCCGTCGTGTGCTCGCTCGCCGATCACGCGCACGAGCGCCGTGCTGCCGACCAAATCTTCGGTTGGAAGGGGCTCCCCGTCTACGACCTCGCGCGCGCGAAGCACGCGCTGGGAGTCGGCGTCGACTTCCTCGGTGGCTGGACCTCGCCCGTCTTCTACGCGCGCCAGTACGGCGAGTTCCGCCAGGGTCGCGAGACCGTGCGCGGCCACTTCGTCCATGCCGAGTCGCGCCTCTCTCTCACGGCCGCCGCGGCCGATCGCTGGCTGCCGATTCAACCGCTGACGGAGCACTTCTTCCTGGCCGCTGTCGGCAAGATGCTTCTCGACGCGAAGCTCGCGCGGCAGCCGCTCGACGCGTTCCAGTCCGTCGACGTGCCCGCGATGCTCGCCGCCTGCGGTCTTGATGAGAAACGCCTCCGCCCGGTCGTGCAGCAGCTCGGCGAATCCGACGCGCCGCTGGTGATTTCCGGCCATCCGTCAGGCCTGTACCTCAATTGGATGCTCGGCAATATCGCCAAACCCGGCGGTGTGCTACCGCCCGCGGCCGCCACGCCGCCGCTCAACCGCGATATTCCTCAGGCCAGGCTCTACCTCGTGGACAGCGCCAACCCCCATTACACCGATCCGACTCGCGGCGACGCGTCGATCATCCACTTCGGCAGCTTCCTCGACGATACCGCCGCCCGCGCCGACCTCATCCTCCCCGGCCACCACGCCCTCGAGTCCGAGATGGCGATCGTCCCTGCCGTCTCCGCGCGACTCGCCCTTGCTGTGGCGACCCCGTTCGTCGAGCCGCTTTACGACACCCGCGCCGTCGAATCGACGCTGGGAGAGATCGCGAAGAGACTCGGGGTCGAATACAAGGCGCCCACCGTGAAAGAGCTGCTCCCCGAAGGCGCCGCCTACGACGAGGTTGCCCGCGAAGGCGGCGTTTGGGGCGACGTTCCCACGCCCGCTGCACTCGAGCCGACAGTCGCCGCCCTCGACCTCACACCACCGCGCCTCAACGGCGACCCCGCACAATACCCGTTGCAATTCCAGCCTTACCTTTCGCTCCAATTCGGGGAGGGCGCCGGCGCGAACCTTCCTTGGCTCCAAGAACTCCCCGACCCCGCCTCCAGCGGCATTTGGGGCCTTCCCGTTGAGATCGACCCCGCCACCGCCGCCAAACTCCAGATCGCGACCGGCGACCGCGTCCGCATCGAGTCCCCGCTAGGCGCGATCGAAGCGCCAGCCTACGTCCATCCGGGCGCGATTCCGGGCGTCGTCAGCATGCCGATCGGCGACGGCCACACGCAGTATGGCCGCTACGCCTCCGCCCGCGGCGCCAATCCGCTGAAGATCGCGCCCGGCCCCACCCGCGTCCGCCTCGCCCGTGTCGGCGGCCGCGACACATCGTGGATTCAATTCTCGGCCCCCGACCGCGAAGAACGAGGCTTCGATCACAGGTGACGGAGAAACCGATGGAACACCGCTGGGGAATGGCGATCGACTTGGACCGGTGCACCGGATGCGCCGCCTGCGTCGTCGCATGCCACGCCGAAAACAACCTCCCCGTTTCCGACCCCGACCAGGCAGCCCGCGGCCGCACCGCCCACTGGATCCGCATCGACCGCTACTACGAGGGCGAGTTCCCCGACATCAAGGTCAAGTACATGCCGGTGCTCTGCCAGCACTGCGACAATGCGCCCTGCGAGCCGGTCTGCCCCGTCTACGCGACCTATCACAACCAGGAAGGCCTCAACGTCCAGGTCTACAACCGCTGCGTCGGCACCTTCTACTGCGCCAACAACTGCCCGTACACCGTCCGCTTCTTCAACTGGTACGAGCCCCATTGGCCGGAGCCGCTCGACCTCCAGCACAACCCCGACGTCGCCGTCCGCCCCGGCGGGGTGATGGAGAAATGCACCTTCTGCGTGCAGCGCATCAAGCGCGCCAAGGACACCGCCGCCGCCGATGGCCGCCCCGTTGCCGACGGCGACGTGCAGCCCGCCTGCGTGCAATCGTGCCCTGCCGAAGCGATGGTCTTCGGCGACCTCAACGACCCCGAAAGCAAGGTCTCGCGCCTCGCCGCCTCGGGCCGCGCCACCAAGCTGCTCGAAGAGCTGGGCACGAAGCCCAAGGTCTTCTACCTTCAGAAGGTCAAGTGATGGCCACCGCTCCCGAGCTGCTGCCGTATCACCAGATCCGCGAGGACCTCTTCCGCCCGCTCTCGCGCGTCAGCCGCCGCTACATGCTCGCGACCGTCATCGCGTTCATCGTCGGCATTGCCGGTCTGATCGCGTGGACGTTCCAGCTCAGTCGCGGCATGGGCGTCACCGGCCTCCAGCGCCCCGTCTTCTGGGGCTTCTACATCGTCGACTTCGTCTTCTGGATCGGAATCTCGCACGCCGGCACCCTGATCTCCGCCATCCTCCGCCTCACCGACGCCGGCTGGCGCAAGCCCGTCACGCGCGCCGCCGAAGCCATTACTGTCTTCGCCCTGATGATCGGCGGCATGTTCCCGATCATCCACCTCGGCCGCGCCTGGCTGTTCTACTGGCTGCTGCCGTACCCGAACTCGCGCCTGCTGTGGCCGAACTTCCGCTCGCCGCTCCTGTGGGACCTCACCGCGATCGTGACCTACGTCACCGGCAGCGTCATCTACCTCTACCTGCCGCTGATCCCGGATATGGCGCAGCTCGCCGAGCAGCACAAGACGCCATGGCGCAAGCGCCTCTACCGCGCCCTCTCGCTCGGCTGGACCGGCAGCGACCGCGAGTGGCACGCCCTCGAGCGCGCCATGAAGCTGATGGCCTGCATCATCCTCGCGGTGGCGGTCTCGGTCCACACCGTCGTCGCGTGGGATTTTGCGATGGCGCTCGCCCCGATGTGGCACAGCACGATCTTCGGGCCGTACTTCGTCGCCGGCGCCATCTTCAGCGGCATCGCGGCGCTGGTGCTCGCGATGGCGATCATCCGCAAGGTGCTCCACCTCGAGGTCTACCTCACGCGCCACCACTTCGACCGGCTCGCCAAGCTCCTGCTGCTGATGAGCCTGCTCTGGATCTACTTCACGCTCGCCGAGAACCTGACCGTCTGGTACGGCAACGAGCCCAAGGAAATGGCCGTCTTCGGCGCCCGCACGCGCGCCCATTACGCGCCCTACTTCTGGACGATGGTCGGGCTGAACTTCGTCGTGCCGTTTATCCTGCTCGGCATCCGCAAGCTGCGCACGATCCGCAATTCGGTGATCGCGTCGATCTGCGTCCTGGTCGGGATGTGGCTGGAGCGCTTCGTGATCGTGGTCCCGACCCTGACCAACCCGCGCCTCGCCTCCGCCTCCAGCTTCTACACGCCGACATGGATCGAGCTGGCGATCACCGCCGCCACCTTCGCCGCGATGGCGATGCTCTACATGATCTTCGCCAAGCTGTTCCCGATCATCGCCGTCTGGGAATTCAAGCCGCACCCGATGGAGGACGAATGAGCACCCCCACCGTGGAGCAAGCCGCTAGGCTTGCCATGGCGGCAGTCATGCCGGCAGTCCCCAGCCCAGGAGCCGCTCGCCCATCGGAGGTGTCGTGAGCGTCTACCTCATCGGCGAGTACCGCGAGCAGGACGCCGCCGCCGCCGCGATCGGCGGGCTGCGCGCCGCCGGCCTCGACAACTCGGCGCTCGATCTCTTCTCCGAGGAGCCCGTCGAGTTCCGCCGCGGCGTCCTCGACCGTCCCAGCCGCATGTCCATCGTCAGCGTCGCCGGCGCGATCGTCCTGGGCGGAGGCGCCACGACGTTCGTCTGGTGGGCGCAGCACAATTACCGCGTCGTCACCGGCGGCATGCCGACTTTCTCCTTCTGGGCCACCGGCGTCATCACTTACGAGATGACGATGCTCGGCGCGATCCTCGCCACTTTCGGATGGTTCCTCTGGGAGAGCGGCTTGATCCGCAAGCGCGACAAGACCGCCCCCGTCCCGCTCGTTGCCCCCGGCTCGATGTGCCTCCGCGTCCGCTGCCGCGACGACGAGGTCCCCAAGGCCATCGACGCCCTCCGCCGCGCCGGCGCCCTCGACATTCGCCAGGAGGCCTCGCGATGAGACGCCTCGCCCTAATAGCCGGGTTTGCCGCCGCCCTGCTCGCCGCCGAGAAGCGCCCGATTCCCTGGGAGAAGAACCACCTCCGCGTCGGTGAAGCTCTCTATCGCGAGAACTGCGTCGTTTGTCACGATGTCGACAATCCCAAGTCGAAGAAGCTCGGCCCCAGCTTCTACCAACTCTTCCGCCGCGAGCAGATGCCGATTGCGAAGATGAAGCCGAATCGCGACTACATCAAGGTGAGAGTGCGTTTCGGCGGCGCCCTGATGCCGTCCTTCCGCAAAGTCCTCACCGAGCGCGAGATGGATACTTTGATCGACTATCTGGCGTCGAAGTAGTCTTCAGCGCACGACCGTGAACGCCCGCCGCCGGTTTGGCCCATACCGGTAGATCGCGAAATCGTCGTCGAGCGATGCCGCCCGCTCGATGCCGAGCCGTCGCATCACGGCAAAGCTGGTCCGGTCGACAATCGAGAAGTCTTGATCGCGATAAGAGGCGCCGATCTCCCAGGCGCTCTCCAGGTCGGCCGAACCGACCGGTTCCACAATCGCGATCCCGCCCCGAAGACCTTCCCAAAACCGCTCGGCGGCGCGGCGTCCGAGCCGATGCCGCAGCAAAGTCCACGACTCGATCAGAACATGATCGGTCGTCAGCAGCGGTTCGCCCTCACTCAAGATTCGTTTCGCGCGCGAGTTGCTCGGTTCGGATTTGTCGGCAGCCGCGTACCAGATCGATGTGTCGACAAAGAGGCTCATCGCCCTCCGTCTCTCTTCCGCCGCGAGGCGAACGCCTCGGCCAGCATCGCATCTTTATTCCTCGCGATGTCGGAACCCTCGGATGCGCCGAGGTCGAATACGATCGATGGGTTCGTCCGCGGCCGGTCTTCACCCAAGTCCCGCGCCACAAGCCGTCGCATGTATTCGGCCAACGATAGCCCGAGGTCGCTCGCCCGTCGTCGCGCCTTCCGGTGCGACTCCGCGTCGAGCGTGATCTGTGTCCGTGCCATCATGATGTCACCATCATATCAATATCCCAAAGTTCCTTGCGGAAACGCGCTTCGTCTTTGCGGCTTTGCGCCTTTGCGAGAGCCAAAAGAACCCGCCGACCTGTCCACGCCACGACATTTCCGCGACCGCGCAACTCAATTTCCCCTACCATCAACCACTTACAAAATCTAATTTCGGACTCCAGCCCCGTGCCGTGCTATACCCGAGGCGGGACACACAGCCCCCGCGACCAGCCATGCCGGAACCAAACGAACGAAGCCAGACCAAAAATACCGAACGAACCCATTTTTCGTACGTATCCCCTTTTATGGCAACGAGTTCACCCACGGCGAAACGAACCCATTTCAACCCCGCCCCTGCTAGAATCGAAGACAGGTTCGACATGGACCGACCTGCCGCTGCCACTCCCGCCACTGCGCGCGACATCATCCTCGAGATCGTCCGCAATATGCGCGAAGGCCTCGAACCGTTGCATTACTCCACACTGCCGCCTGCCGTCTTCCACGTCTACCTCCACCCGGACGACTTCGAGCGGCTCCGCGGCATCGTCCCCCGCATCGTCGAGGAATCGCGCCGCGCTCTCGACGCGGAGGTCGCTGCCCTCAACGGCGGAGGCCTTGCCGGTCGCCTGAAGCTCACCAAGTTCACCAAGCGAAACGAACCCAAAGTCGTCGCTCCCGACGGCGGCTGGCAGGTCACCATCCTCGAAAACACCGACGACGACACCCAGGCGGGCGACATCGTGATCCACTCCGAGCTCGCTCTGCCTTCGAAAGCCGATCTCGGCGCCGGGTCGATGACCAAGCGCATCGCCACCCGCCGCATGGGCGGCGCGGAGTCTACGTCGCAGGTCTTCGAGCCCGCGGCCGCAGCCCCGGCGCAGCCCGCCCAGCCCAAACCCGCCGCCCCGGCAGCCCAGCCCGACGAGCCCCCCACCTTCGCCGGGTACGCTCTCATCCAGTACGAGGACAACGGCGGCCGCAAGACCTTCGTCATGAACAAGGACCAGATCGTCGTCGGCCGTGGCGGCCGCGACTACTGGACTGACCTGAAACTCGACACCCTCCCGGACGTCTCCCGCGAGCACTTCCGCCTGCGCCGCGACGCCGCTACCGGCCAGTTTTTCCTCAAGGACCTGAGCCGCCTCGGCACCACCATCAACGGCGAACGAGCCCCCTCCAGCATCGAGTTCGTCGATGGCGAGAAGCGCGACCGCAACGTCGAGGCGCCCGTGCCCGCGCAGGCCCGCATCGGCCTCGCCGGGGTGCTCTTCCTGGAGTTCCGCAGCAGCAGCAATGGTTAAGACGCGGCTCAAATTCGCCGGTGCAAGCGACATGGGGCGCGTGCGCCGCAACAACGAAGACGCCTGGCACGTCGACGCCGACCGCGGCGTCTTCCTGGTGGTCGATGGCGTCGGCGGCCACGCCGCCGGCGAAAAAGCCGCCGAGATCGCGGTCGAGCGCGTCCGCGCCCGCCTCGAGCGACAGACCGGCGCCCTCGAGCAGCGCATTCGCGAGGCCATCGCGCTGGCCAACAACGAAATCTTCCGCGCCGCCCGCGAGAACCCCGATTGGGAGGGCATGGCCTGTGTCCTCACGCTCGCCGTGCTGGAAAACGGCTCCGCCGTCGTCGGCCACGTCGGCGATTCGCGCCTTTACCGCATCCGCGCCGGCGAGATCCGCAAGATCACGCACGACCATTCCCCCGTCGGCGAGCGCGAGGACAATCGCGAGCTCACCGAGGCCGAGGCCATGCGCCATCCGCGCCGCAACGAGGTCTACCGCGACGTCGGCTCCGAGGAGCATGCCCCCGACGACCCCGATTTCGTCGAGATCCAGCGCGTCGCCTTCGATCCCGAGACCGCCCTCGTCCTGTGCAGCGACGGTCTCAGCGACCAGGTGCCGTCCGCCAAGATCCGCGAGATGGTCGAGCGGCACGCGGGCGACCCCGAGGCTGCCGCGCGCGACCTGATCGAAGCGGCCAATCGTGCGGGCGGCAAGGACAACGTCACGGTTGTGGTCGTCGAGGGCGACCAGTTTACCGCCCCTCCGCCCGTGAAAGAGCGGCGGGCCGGCAAGTGGCTCGTGCCCGTGATCGTCGCGCTGACCCTCGGGCTTGTCGCCGCCGCCTTCTCGACCTGGCGTCTCGCGAAACGGCCCCAGCCGCCTACCGTCCGGACGCCCCAGACCTTCATCGTCGGCGCGGGGTCCCTGCCCACAATTGCGTCAGCTTTGACACAAGCGCAGTCCGGTGACACCGTGTACGTCGGCCCCGGCGAGTACCACGAGCCCGTCGCACTGAAGAACGGAGTCGCCCTTCTCGCCCGTCCGCCCCGCGAAGCCATTCTGCGCGCGGAAGTTACAGCCGATAAGGTGGAGGCCGCCCGCTTTAGCGGTTTCCTCGTCCAGTCGGACGCGCAAGCGCCCGTTTCGGCAGGCATCGTGCTGACGGATTCCTCTGTGGAGGTGGACGATAACGAGATCGCCGGTCCGGGTGTGGGTATCGTGATCCGCGGCGGCGGCCGCTCCATCCTGCGCGCGAACAGCATCCACGATTGCGCCGAGGCCGGCATCGTCATCAGCGGACCCGCCCAGCCCTGGATCTCGCACAACGCGCTCGCGCGCAACAAGAAGGCCGGTCTCGTTGCCGCCGAGGGCGCCAAGCCGGCGCTTACGGGCAACGTCTTCGACCACAACAAGATCGACCTGCCTGCCGGGACCGACATGAAGCCGGTCCGCGACCACAACTTCTTCATCGCCGAGCCGAGGGGAACCAAGAAATGATCACGCCCGCCAGCCGCCATCTCGGGAAGTACGAGATCCGCAGCAAGCTGGGCCGCGGCGGCATGGCGGACGTCTACCTCGCCTTCGACCCCGAGCTCGGCCACGAGGTCGCGCTCAAGCTCATCGAAGAAAGCCCCGACCCCGACTCGCGCGACTTCATCGAGGCCGAGCGCCGCGGCGCACAATTGCAAGCCTCGCTCGCGGAGGTCGACCCGCACGTCGCCCGCATCTTCGCCGCCGGCGATCTCGACGGCTACTTCTACGTCGCGATGGAGTACGTCGAAGGCCAGGACCTCGCCCATATCCTCCGCGCCGGGCCGCTCGACCCCGACCGCGCCGCCGATATCGCGATCGCCGTCGCCGCCACGCTCGATTCCGCTCATACGCTCGACGTCGAGATTGACGGCAAGACGTATCACGGCATCGTCCACGGCGATATCAAGCCGAAGAACATCCGCATCGACACGGCAGGCCAGGTCCGCGTCCTCGATTTCGGCATTGCCAAGGCGCTCTCGCTCTCGCGCCGGCTGACCCGCAACGAATTTGGAAGCGTGCCGTACTCCTCGCCCGAGCGGCTCCAGGAAGGCCAGGTCGACGTCCATTCCGACCTCTGGTCGCTCTCGGTCATGACCTACGAGATGGTCACCGGCCTCCAGCCGTACCAGGCCGACACGACCGAACGCCTGGAGCGCATGATCCGATCGCGCGTTCCGCCCCCGCCGGCGCCCGACCCGTGCCCCGAGCCGCTGCGCCGCATCCTCGTCAAAGCCATGCTGCCCGACCCCGAGGGCCGCTACCAGTCCGCGCGCGACTTTGCCGACGACCTGATCCTGTTCCGCACCGGCGGCCCCGTCCGCGCCGTCGACGAGGACCTCGATGCCACGCGCCGCACCTTCCGCAGGCCGGATTCGATAGATATGGACGCCACGCGCCGCACGGGCGATGGCGACGAGACGCGCCGCACCGCGTCCGAGTATCGAGTGCCGGACCAGGTGGTCAACTGGCCGTCGCGCAAACCGCCGCAGGAACGCAGCCCGTTCGCCAAGTACCTCGCGCGTACGGTCCTCGCCGTCTGCCTGATTCTCTGCATGTGGGGACTGGTCGCGTCCATCTCCGCGTATCTTCTCTACAAGCGCGGCCAATCGCTCGAACAGGCGATCCAGACCGAGACTGTCACCGACCCGAACGCCATTTGGACGCAATGGACGGAACTTTCGAAGGACAATCCCTCGTCCTTATCGTTACGAGGGCTTCGCAAACTGGTCCAGCAGAAGCTCGTGGAGGCCGCCGACAAGGTGATTGCCAGCTACCGCAATAGCGACGCCGTTTACGAGAACGGCTGGAAGTCCGCGCGTGAAAACCTGGCGCGCGCCCTCACTATGGGCGCCGATGAGACCGTCCGGGGTAAGCTCCGTCTGACCGAGGGCCACCTCGCGCGCATCAACGGGACCAACCGCCACAATACCGCGGAGCTGAACGACGCCATCGACAAATTCAACGAGGCGCAGCGCCTCCTGCCCAACATGCCCGACCCCTCGCTCGGTCTCGCCCGCACCTACATCTACGGCCTGAAGGACATCGATCGCGGTTTCGCGGCGCTCCAGCAGGCGGAGAAGCGCGGATACACGCTCGGAAATCGCGAAAAGACCCAGATCGCCGACGGCTACCGCGAGCGCGCCAACCGGCTCTGGTGGGACTCGCGCAACGTCCGCGGCCTGCCGCAGGAGAAGGACCAGATCCTGTCGGCGAAGCAGGACTATGAGCGCGCCCTCGAGCTTTACCAGAGCGTCGGAGGCTACGGCAATGCCGCCTCCTCCATTCAGGACATCGAGAACAGCTTGGTGAGCGTCAACTTCCGGATCCACGAGATCGAGCATCAGGGCGTCGGCGACGCCGCCATGGGCGCGCTGCGCAAGCTGCTCCATATATGGCGGTAACCCGAAGCCGCGCGGCGGACCGTCCGGCCGTCCGCCGCGGCGCGTCGCGACCGGCGCTGTCCTGGCGAATCGCCGAGCTGGCCTGGATGCTCGCCGCGAGCCTCTTCGTCGGCGTCGGGCTGTGGCTGGTCGCCGCGTCGAAGGCGCCCGCGCTCGCCGAGGCCGAGCAGGGACTCGCGGACAAGAAGATCGTCAACCTGAACGCGCTCGGCGCGCGTGAGGAGCTGTTGCCGGCGCTCGGACCCGTCATCCCGAACCAGCGCGATCGCGAAGAGGCCGCGCGCAGGATCTACTTCCTCACCGGCAGCATGGGCAACGTCGGCCGCATCCGCTCCGCCCTCACCGGCGACCAGTTCCGCTACCTCAAGCCGCAATTCGTCGTCCGCACGCCCGAGCAGTTCCGTTCCGCAATCCGGACGTGGTCGATCCTGTTCTTCGCCGCGTTCTTCCTCGCGCACGCCTGGCTCACGATCCGGCGCATCCGCGCCGATCAGACGCTGCTCCCGGCGACGCTGCTCCTCTCGGGCATCGGCTTCATCCTGATGATCAGCCTCCGCGACCCGGTCCGCGACAACCTGCTGTTCGTCGATTTCGCGCAGGGCGTCGTGGGCGGCTGCCTGCTGCTTGCCGTCGCCGCCGGCCTCGATTACGAGCGCCTCTTCGGCAAGCTCAGCTACGTGCCGCTGCTCGTCAGCGTCGTGCTCTCGATTCTGCTTATCCTCTTCGGCCACGGCCCGGGCACGAGCGACGCCAAGGTCAACCTCTTCGGCTTCCAGCCGGTCGAGATCATCCGGCTGCTGCTCGTCTTCTTCCTGGCCGGCTACTTCGCCTCGCGCTGGGATGTCTTGCGCCACGCGCGCGAGACTCGGCCGACGCTGGCGAAGCTCACCAGCAAGGTCGACATCCCGCCCGTCGAGTACATCGTCCCGGCGGTCGCGTGCGTCGCGCTCTCGCTGATCTTCTTCTTCCTGCAAAAGGATATGGGGCCGGCGCTGGTCTTCGCCTGTCTCTTCCTCGTGCTCTACGGTGTTGCGCGCCGCAGCGCCTTCGTCCCGGCGGCCGGCGTGGCCCTGCTCGGCTTCGGCTTTCTCGCCGGCTACGCGATTGGCATCCCGCACACCGTCCACGACCGCGTTGCGATGTGGCTCTCGCCCTGGGACAACCTCGTGCACGGCGGCGATCAGCTCGCGCACTCGCTGTGGGGCTTCGCCACCGGCGGCGTCACCGGCATGGGGATCGGCCTCGGCGACCCGCAGCTCGTCCCCGCCGCCCATACCGACCTGATCCTGGCCGCGCTCGGCGAGGAGTGGGGCTATCTCGGCGTCGCGGCCGTCTTCGCACTCTACGCGCTGGTCGTCTGGCGCGCGATCCGCGCGGCCCTGCGCGCCCGCACCGACTACGAGTTCTTTCTCGCCGCGGGATTGGCCGCCGCGACCGCCCTCCAGATCCTGCTGATCGCCGGCGGCGCGTTGGGCGTCCTGCCGCTCTCCGGCGTCGTCACCCCGTTCCTCAGCTACGGCCGCTCGTCGATGTTCGCCAACTTCGCCGTGATCGCGATCCTGCTCGCGATCTCCGCCCGTGGCAGCGACGAGTCGCGCTCGATCCCGTTCCGCGGCCCGATGCGCGCCGCCGCCGTCCTGTTCACGATCGGCGCCGGCGCGATTCTCGCCAAAGCCGCCTACGTCCAGGTCTTCCGCAGCGGTCCAACGATGGGCGAAGGCACCCTAGTCGTTCAGGCCGACGGCGCCCGCCGCTACCAGTACAATCCGCGCCTGACCGACATTATGCGCGACATCCCCAAGGGCACGATTTACGACCGCAACGGCCTGCCGCTCGCCACCAGCAACTGGGACGAGTTGGAGAAGCATCGCGCACAGTACAAGGCGCTCGGCGTGGATATCGACCGCGCCTGCCGCAAGACCGACCAGCGCCACTACCCCTTCGGCGGCCTGATGTTCGACCTGCTCGGCGACCTTCGCACGCGCACCCGCTGGGCCGCCAGCAACACCTCCTTCGTCGAGCGCGATTCCGCCCGCCGCCTGCGCGGCTACGACGAGCGGCCGACGCTGGTCGAGGTGAAGAACCCGACCACCGGCAAGATGGACCGCGTCGTGAAATACGACTACCGCGAGCTGCTGCCGCTCGTGCGCCACCGCCACGACCCGCAGAACCCCGCCGTGCGCGCCGTCCTCGACCGCCCGCGCGACGTGAAGATGTCGGTCGACGCGACGTTGCAGGTGCGGCTCGGCCAGATCCTCGCCGCGCAGTTGAAGCAGGCCGGTCAGGACAAGGGCGCCGCTGTCGTCATGGACCCCTCGACCGGCGACCTGCTCGCCGCCGTGAGCTATCCGCTGCCGCCCGCCATCGACGCGCCTCCTGAGCAGCAGCCCGCCGACGCCAACCCGTACCTCGACCGCGCCCGCTATGGCCTCTACCCGCCCGGTTCGACCTTCAAGGTTGTGACCGCGATGGCGGCGCTGCGCAAAAATCCGCAGCTCGCCCGCACGACCTACGCCTGCGTTCGCCTGCCCGACGGCCGCGTCGGCAACTTCATCAAGGGCTCGAACCGCCCGATCCGCGACGACATCAAGGACCACGAGCCGCACGGCACGGTCGATATGGAGCGAGGCATCACCGTTTCCTGCAACGCCTACTTCGCGCAGCTCGGCACGTACGAGGTCGGGGCGGAGCCGCTGTTCGACACCGCTAACCTGCTCGGCATTTCGGTCGCCTCGCCCAATACCGCGGCGCAGCTCAAGAAGTCGCTGCCGCAGTCGTCGTACGGTCAGGGGCAGGTGGTTGCGTCGCCGTTCCAGATGGCGCGCGTCGCGGCGACGGTCGCGAACGGCGGCATGATGCCGCAGGGCCGTTGGGTCGCGGACGAGACCAACGCCCGCACCGGCGCGCCCCAGCAGATCCTCGGCGCGTCGGAAGCGCAGACGCTCGGCAAGTACATGCGCGAGGTTGTGACCTCGGGCACCGGACACGCCGCCGCGGCAAGCGTCGCCGTCGCCGGCAAGACGGGCACCGCCGAGTTGGCCGACGCGCCGTCGCACGCCTGGTTCATCGGCTTCGCCCCGTACGGCGCCGCGACTCGCAAGATCGCCTTCGCGGTGCTGGTGGAGAATGGAGTGTACGGCGGCACGGCCGCCGCCCCCGCGGCCTCGCAGATCGTCGACGCGGCGGTCAAGCTGGGACTGGTGAAATGAGCCTGTTTTCCGAGATCGAAAAGAGCATCGAGCGCGGCTTCCGCCGTTGGACGGAGCGCATGTTCGGACCCGGCCAGTCCGACGACCTCGTGATCGTGCACCGCGCCATCCTCGAGGAGATCGAGAGCAAGGTCCAGACGATGGCGCGCGGCGAACGCGTCTTCCCATTCACGCGGGTGCTTGTCACGCTCGTGGCCGCCGAACCCGAGCGCCGCGCCATCCTCGAAGGCGCCTTCGCCGAGCGTCTCGGCGAGGACGTGCGCGAGGCCCTCGCCGCCACCGGCTGCAAGGTCGAGCGAGGCTTCGCCGTCGAGGTCCACACGGCCGACTCCGGCGACCAGCCCTTCGACATCGAGTACAGCTCCGAAAAACCCGCGCCCCAGCCGGTCGCCGTCGCGCGCGTGCTGGTCGTGAAGGGCCGGGCGCAGCACGACGAGTACATCCTCGACCGCCCGCGCACCAACATCGGCCGCCTCGCTGAGCTGACCGACATCGACCACCGCGTCACCCGCCGCAACGACATCGTCTTCGAGGAAGGCACGGACGAGACCACCGGGACGGTGTCGCGCCGCCACGCCCATATCAAGCTCGAGTCCGGCGATTATCGCCTTTGCGACGACGGCAGCGAGTTCGGCACCCGCGTCTTCCGCGACGGCCGCTCCATCGAGGTCCCCGCCGGCAACCGCCGTGGCGAGAAGCTCCGCGACGGCGACGAGATCTACTTAGGGCGCGCCTGCCTGAGGTTTGAAAGGTAATCGTAGGGCAGGCGATCGGTGTTTGTCGCCTGCCAGGCGAGCGCAAGCTCGCCCGCAAGCGGGCGTGGCAGGCCACAAAAACCGATGGCCTGTCCCACGAAGGCGCTACCGGAACGTTACATACCCCCACATCTCCGGCACGTGCATATTGATCACCCCCTGCGGCGACCAGACCCAGTTGTCCTCTTTGAGCCCCGGCAGCTTCTCGTACTTCCCATCGACGACCCGCGTCTGCCACTCGACGCGCGAGAAGTTGATCCGCCACGTCTCGCCGGCGTTCGGCCGACCTTTGCCGCTGCGCTCCTGGAACGCCTTCCACGGGAACGCGATCTCGACCGACCACCCCCGGTCGCGATGCTCCGGGTCGTTGATCGTTCCATCCACCGAGACCGCCGTACGGAGCCCTGGAATCTCCCAACTGTTGTCGGCTTTGCCGCCCTTGCGATACGGCTTGTCGAGGAACAGGTCCCATCCCGTATTCAGCGCGTTGATCTCGAACTCGAAGTAGTTGAGCGTGTCGCCCGTCGGATTGAGGAAGACCTCGAAATCGTTGTCGCGGAAGATGACCGAGTCGTGCGCCGTGAGCGTTGCCCACACGTCGGGCTCCTCGAGCTCCGCGGCGATGTACAGGAACTCGTCGTCCCAAAGCATCTTCGCGCGCGTGCGAAAGCGCGGCTTCGGTTTGGCGTCGCCTTGGATGTCGACAAACCAGTCCGTCCATGCCGCCTTCTGCCACGCCGGGTCGTCGAGCTTGCCGTCGATCTTCACGGGCGTGACGGCGCGCACGCACGAGTACTGGAGAGGCTCGGCGCCCGATGCGAAGAACAATCCGCTGGCAAGGATCATGCGAGAGAACAGACGGAGGCAATCATGCCGGGCAGAAAGGCACATAAGAATAGGATCGTTCAAAACGCCGGAATGCACGGAGTCCATCAGCAAATTGCCGGAGGCCGGAAATCCGCCGGTCAGACCGATGGGCAGTTCGACCGCGACCCGAAAGGACGCAAAGGCCAATTCACCGCGGCCGGTGACGCTCCTCTGATCAAGAAGTAAAGTCCAAAAACCTCGTGGGCCACGGATGGACACGGATGCACACGAATAAAAGCCTTTTCTTATCCGTGTTTATCCGTGGCCCAATCTTTACTCCGGCAAGGCGAAGAGATAGCTTGTCAGATTTTCCAGGTCTTTCTTCCCGAATTTGTATGGCGGCATGATCGACCCCGGCGACATCTTTTGCGGGTCGTCAAAGTGCTCTTCCACCCAGCTTCGGGTCTCTCGCTTCGATAGGCCGTTCAAGGGCGGTCCGACCTTCATTCCCACGCCGTTCACCAGATGGCACGTCCCGCAGCGATTCGCCTGGTAGACGAGCGCGCCCTCTACGGCGAAATCGGGCGCGTTGTCGAGGGCCGACGCGTTGCGGTCGTTCAGCTTCAGCAGGAACGCGGCAAGGGCGTTGAGCTGCGTGTCGCTGAGCTGGATCGCCGGCATCGATGTGCCGGGGCGCATCGCGGCCGGACGTTTGAAATGCTGGATCATCCACGCGGCGTCCTTGTGGATCGGGCCGCTCGTGAGATCCGGTCCGACCTTGCCGCCCTCCCCGCCGATCGCGTGGCAACTGATGCAGTTCTCCTGCCGGAAGTAGCCGATGCCGGCCAGTTCCTGCGGCGAAAGCTGCATCCAGTCCGTCGGCGCCGAGTAATCGATCTCGACCGCCCCGGCCGGTTTCGGCGTGCCCTTCACCGCCGCCAGCGTCAGGCCGCCCCACCCGATCGCGCCCAGCAGCACCACCGAGATCGCGAACGTCCTGCGCGTCACCCGCACCATCTGAGCGCGGTCGAGGAACGGGACGAGAATCAGCGTGAGAATCGCCAGCCCCGGCAGCACGACGCTGCCGACCACCTCCAGCGGGCCGTTGAACATCTTCAGCGTCTGGAACAGGAACAGGAAGTACCACTCCGGCCGCGGGATGTACGACGTGTCGGTCGGGTCGGCGAGCTGCTCCAGCGGAACGCGCGCGACCACCGCCAGGGTGAACAGGATGATGAACGCGACGAAGATCGCTACCGTGTCCTTGAAGACCTGCCGCGGGTAGAACTGCTGCTTCGCGAGGATCTCGTCGCCGGGCTGCGGCGCGACGCCGTGCTTGCGGACGAGGTAGACGTGAAGCGCGATCAGGATCAACGTCGCGGGGGGCAGCAGGAGGACGTGCAGCCCATAAAATCGCGCGAACGTTACGACCCCAACCGCTCCCTCGCCGCCGAGCAGCCGCGAGAGGTACGGCCCGACCACCGGCGCTTGGCCGGCGATCTGCGTCGTCACCACCGTGCCCCAGTAGGCGCGATTGTCCCAGGGCAGCAGGTACCCGGTGAGGCCGTACGCCAGGGTCAACAGCAGCAGGACGACGCCGACCATCCAGGTCGCCTCGCGCGGCTTCTTGTACGCGCCGTAGAGGAAGACCTGGACCATATGGAGCACCACGACCACGATCATCATGCTCGCGCCCCAATGGTGCAGGCCGCGAATAATCCGCCCGCCGGTCAGCTCGGTGAGGATGTAGCGGAGGCTGTTGTACGCGTCGCCGGGCGTCGGCGCATAGTTGAAGGCCAGCAGCGCGCCGGTGAACGCCTGGGTCAGGAACAGGAAGATCGCGACGCTGCCGAAGATCTGGTGCCAGCCGCTCGACGCCGGGATCTCCTCGTAGAGGAAGTTGCGCACCGCCGTGTGGACGCCGGTGCGGTTATCGAGCCACTCGTTGAGACCGTTCCAGCGCCGCCTCATGCGCCCTCCGGTTTGCGTAGTGAGCCGAGCAGGAGCTTCGAGCCCTGAACCTTGACGTCATAACGGTCGAGCGGCCGCGGCGCCGGGCCGGAGACGACCTTGCCGTCGATCCCGAACAGCGAGCTGTGGCAGGGGCAGAGGAACTGGTCCTTGTTGTCCTCCCAGTGGTACGCGCAGCCCAAATGCGTACACTGCGGCCCGAACGCGACGATCGACTGATCGGCTTGCCGCACCACCCACGCCGTGCTCTTCTCGCTGAGGACCTTCCACCCGTCGACGCGGTTGCGCCGGAACGTCATCTCGACGGGCGAGTTGGGGGTTAGCTTGGAAATGTCGCCCGCCTCGACCCATTCACCTTCCTTGCGGACTTTGGGGGGGAGGAAAAGGTAAACCAGCGATGGGATTCCGAGCGCCGCGCCGATCAGAGTCCAGAGCCCGTAGATCGCGCCGATGTAGAAGGTGCGCCTGGAAATGGCCGGAGCTTCGTCCTGTAATACGGGGTGCACAACCTCAGGGTAGAGGTCGAGGGCCTAGGGAGTTGTTGCCCAATTGTATAGAGTTTGCAAATTTTGCGGCGATGGGCCGGGGGTGTCGGCGCTCGCGCCGATGGCAGGCCACAAAAGGCGATGGCCCGCCCCACAAAGCTACTTCGCCGCCATGCCCATCTCGGGGCTGGTGGCCGTGGCCGGCTCGGGGCCGTTGTTCTCCCGGATGACCATCGTCTGATCGGAGTAGAACGACTTGCGCCCGCTGCTGCCGTATGTGACCGGATTGGCATTGATCACATACCCGCCGTTCGTCCCGGTGAGGGTGAACTTGTAGCCCTGCTTCTCGCCTTCGGCCAGGTCGCGCTGGATCAGGTCGGCGGCGGCGGGTCCGGGGTGGCCTCCGCCCTGCGGCGGTCCGAGCTCGGCCAGCGAGTTGGCATAGCGGCCGAACTGCGACTGGTACTGCACTTCCATCTGGTGGAGGACCTGGACCGCTTTGACGGCGGCCGTCTCCCGCATGTACATCTGCGTCTGGTTGAACTTGGGAACGGCGATCGTGATGATGATCAGGATGATCGCAATGACGATCAGGAGCTCGATGAGCGAAAAGCCGCGGCGGCGCTGTCTGCGAGTGGACATACGTTGCTCTCTCTCCAATTATGACGGATGAACCCGGCAAAACGTGGGGGAGGAATCTTGCGCCCGAAGGCCGTGCGCCGGCATCCATCCGGTGGAAGACCGATGGGACCCCGAACGGCCGCCGTGGCTCTGCTTCTTCTCTGTTTTGCCGTCCTGCCCGGAATGGCGCAGTCTACGGGCTTCATCCAAGGGCGGGCGACCGACCCCTCCGGCGCCCCCATCTACGGCGCGGTCGTGTCCGTCGCAGGGGCGAACAGGAATCGCTTCACCACCGTCACCGACGAGAAGGGCGAGTTCCGACTCTCCCCGTTGCCGCCGGGGAACTACAACGTTAAGATCTCGGCGAGCGCCTTTTCGGATTGGACCAAATCGGAGGTCCCGGCCTCCGTGACCACGGATGCGGAGCCGCTCGTGGCCGTCCTGGAGGTCGCGCCGCAGGTGACCGCCGTGACTGTGGGCCTGCCACCCGAGGAAGTCGCCGCGGAACAGATCCGGCACGAGCTGCAGCAGCGAACGCTGGTCGTGATCCCGAACTTCTTCGTGTCCTATGAAAACCAGGCGGCCCCGCTGTCGCCGAAACACAAGTTTCACCTGTCGATGCGGCTGCTCATCGACCCGAGCACGATCGCGGCCGCCGGCCTGACCGCCGGTGTTCAGCAGGCCAAGAACAGCTATTGGGAATGGGGCCAGGGCGCGCAAGGGTACGCCAAGCGCTTCGCTGCCACGTACGGAACGGCCGCCCACAATCTGGTGATCACGTCCGTGGTGGCGGCCTCGGTTTTCCATCAGGATCCCCGGTACTTTTACAAGGGACGCGGCACGGTCCCCGGGCGCGCCTGGTACGCCGTCGCGTCGGCCTTTCGGACGAAGGGCGACAACGGAAGGTGGCAACCGCCCTATGCCGGCGTGGTCGGCACCATGGTCTCGGCCGAGATTTCGGCCACCTACTATCCTGGCCACCGGACACAGTACAGCCTGCTCGGGCGGAGCCTGCTCTTCCACTTTGCCGGGCTGGCGGCCGTGAACGTAGCGCAGGAGTTTCTGCTGAAGAAGCTGACCAGCCACAAAGCGGAGTTGCAATCGGCCTCCACGACCACCTTGCGCGAAGGAACTCCCGTCCGCCTGATCGCGGCGCAAAACGGCGCCACCGTGGATTTCGTCCTGGCCGAGGCATTGATCGTCAACGGCAAGGTCCTGGCGAGGGTCGGCGACATCGCCACGGGCCAGGTCGATCAGGTCAATCAGGCGGGAGTCATGCTCAAAAACGTCGTGCTGCGGGCTGGCAGCGTCGAAGTGCCCCTGCGCAGCGGCCAGACGGTGCAGCCGCGGGAACTGCCGGGGTCGGGAAAACTCGAAGTGACGCTATTCGTCGCGAAGGACGTGGAGTTCCCGAACGTTCCATGAATGAAGCTCGTTGAGGCGCCGCCAGAACTCCGGCAGAAGACTCAACCGCAGCGCGTTGGCGCCGTCCGAGAGCGCCCGCTCGGGCGCGTCGTGGACCTCGACGAACACGCCGTTGACCCCGACCGCGACCGCCGCGCGCGCCAGGGGCTCGATGAACCGCGGGTGCCCGCCCGACGCCGCGCCGGCGCCGCCCGGCAACTGGACCGAGTGGGTCGCGTCGAACACGACCGGCCATCCGGCGTCGCGCATGATCTTCAGGCCACGCATGTCGACGACCAGGTTGTTGTACCCGAACGACGACCCGCGCTCTGTCAGGACGACCTTCGCATTCCCCGTGCTCGCGACCTTCTCCGCTGCGCGGTGGATATCGTGCGGCGCGACAAACTGGCCTTTCTTGATATTCACGATGCGGCCGGTGCGTCCCGCGGCGAGCAGCAGGTCGGTCTGGCGGCACAGGAACGCGGGTATCTGGAGGATGTCGACTGCCTCCGCCGCCGCCTCGGACTGACTCGCCTCGTGAATGTCGGTCAGGACCGGAAACCCCGCGGCGCGCACGCCAGCGAGGATTCGCAGGCCCTCGCGTAGACCCGGACCGCGGTACGCGCCGCCGCTCGTCCGATTCGCCTTGTCGAAGGAAGCCTTGAAGACGAAGGGCCCGGCGACCGCCTCGCCGATCGCGCGCGCCATCTTGTGGACGTGCTCCTCGCTCTCGATGACGCAGGGGCCGGCGATCAGGACCAGCGGCTTGCCGGGCGCGAAATCGTTGAACTCAATCGGCACGGGAGAAGAGCGGCTCCTCCTGGAGCGCCAGCCGCCGCATACGCTGTTTGAACGACGCGCCGATGAACGCTTTGAACAGCGGGTGCGGCTCCATCGGCTTCGACTTGAATTCCGGATGGAACTGGCAGCCGAGGAACCAGGGGTGGTCGGCGATCTCGCAGATCTCGACGTACGCGCCGTCGGGGGTCTCGCCGGTGAGGCGCAGGCCGGCGGCCTTCAGCCGGTCCTCGTACTCGCGGTTGAATTCGTAACGATGGCGGTGGCGCTCGTGGATCTCGCGCGATTCGTAGGCGCGGTGCGCGAAGGTGTCCGGCTTCAACTGGCACGGCCAGCTTCCGAGCCGCATGGTGCCGCCCAGCTCGTCGACGCCCTTCAGCTCGCGCAGCTTGAAGATCACGCGATGTGGAGTGCCGGGGTTGAACTCCGTCGAATCCGCGTCGGCCAGTCCCGCGACGTTGCGCGCGTACTCGATCACCAGCGTCTGCATGCCGAGACAGATCCCGAAGTACGGCACCTTGTTCTCGCGCGCGTAGCGGATCGCGTTCAGCATTCCGTCGATGCCGCGCTTGCCGAAGCCGCCGGGGACGAGAATGCCGTCGTAATCCTCGAGTTGCCGCTCCCAATGGTCGCCCGCGATGCCCTCCGCCTCGATCCAGTGGATGTTCACCTTGAGCTGGTGGGCGAGGCCGCCGTGCAGCAGCGCCTCCTTCAAACTCTTGTACGAGTCCTCGTACTCTACGTACTTGCCGACGATCCCGATTGTGACCTCGTCCACCGGGTGCTCCAGGCGGTCGAGCATCGCGCTCCACTTGCTAAGGTCGCGCGGCGGCGCTTCCAGGTGGAGCAGCCGCAGGATGTTCTCGTCGACGCCCTCCGCTGCGAACACCAGCGGCACTTCGTAAACCGACTTCACGTCTTTCGCGGTGACCACGGCCTCGACGTCGACGTCGCAGAACAGCGCAATCTTCTCCTTCATCTCCGGCGGGATGAAACGCTCCGAGCGGCAGATCAGGATATCGGGCTGGATACCGATGGCGCGCAGCTCCTTGACGCTGTGCTGTGTCGGCTTCGTCTTCAGCTCCTGCGCGGCGGCGATCCAGGGGACGAGCGTGACGTGGACAAAGATGCAGTTGCCGCGGCCCTGCTCGTGCCGCATCTGGCGGATGGCTTCGAGGAAAGGCAGCGATTCGATGTCGCCGACCGTGCCCCCGATCTCGGCGATGACGACGTCGACGTCCTGCGCGACCCGCTTCATGGCGGCCTTGATCTCGTTGGTGACGTGCGGGATCACCTGGACGGTCTTGCCGAGATAGTCGCCGCGGCGCTCGCGGGCGATGATCTGCTCGTAGATGCGGCCGGAGGTGAGATTGTTGCTCTGCGTGAGCTTGGCGTGGGTGAATCGTTCGTAATGGCCCAGGTCGAGATCGGTCTCGGCGCCGTCGTCGGTGACGAAAACTTCGCCGTGCTGGAACGGGCTCATGGTGCCCGGATCGACGTTCAGGTACGGGTCGAACTTCTGACACGTCACCTTGAGGCCGCGGCTTTCCAGCAGGCAGCCGATGGAAGCGGCGGCGATGCCCTTGCCCAACGAGGAAACCACGCCGCCCGTCACGAAGATGAATTTAGCCATGCTCCTCCATGGTGTATGGATGCTTCGAATAAATGGGACACCCGTTCCAGGTCCTCGGGCGTGTCGACGCCCAGCGATTCGTAGTCGGTCTCGATGCAGCGGATCTTGTAGCCGTTCTCGAGCGCGCGAAGCTGTTCGAGCTTTTCGGCCTGCTCCAGCGGCCCGACCGGGAGCGCCGAATATCCGAGCAGGAACTCGCGCTGGTAAAGGTACAGGCCGATATGCTTGAAGTGGGCGCCGCGCGGCGGCGAGGCGTCGCGCTGGTAGGGAATCGGCAGCCGCGAGAAGTAGATCGCGTCGCCCGCGAGATCTGTGATGACCTTCACGACGTTTGGATCTGTGACCTCTCGCGGGTCCTCGATCCGCTTCTTGAGTGTGGCCATCTGGATATCGAGCTCGTGGACCATGGGTAGGATAGCCTGGTCGATCGCGGAGGGGTCGATCAGCGGCTCATCCCCCTGAATATTCACGATGATGTCGGCGTTATCGGCGGAGGCGACCTCGGCGACGCGGTCGGTTCCGGTCGGGTGGTCGGAGCGGGTCATGCGGACACGGGCCCCGAAATTTCGTGCGGCTTCGAATACCCGCTCGTCATCGGTGGCAATGATAATGCTCGTAAGGTACCGCGCCTGGGAGACGCGCTCCCAGACGTGTTGCAGCATGGATTTACCGGCGATTTCGGCGAGAACTTTTCCAGGGAAACGGGAGGAAGAAAACCGGGCAGGAATCACGCCCAGAATTTTACGCGGCACAGGAGATCATACCACAAAACCCGTATGATAAACTCGGAGAAAGAGAAAGGCTGGCAAGCCACTATGCTGCCGTCCTACCGGAAGTTGCTGCTGTGCAGCGCCATTTTGATCGCGCCCGCGATCTGGGGGGGCCCGCAGGGCCCGGTGACACCGCGGCCGAAACCCGCCGAGAAGATCGAGGCGACCCCGAAGGCGACTCTTCGTGTGGACGCCAACCTCGTTCTCATCCCCGTCACCGTCACCGACCCGCTGAATCGCTTCGTCACCGGCCTCGATAAGGAAAACTTCAAGCTCTTCGAGGACAAGAAGGAGCAGGAGATCACGCAGTTCTCGAGTGAAGACGCGCCGCTGTCGATCGGGGTGATTTTCGATTGCAGCGGTTCGATGGGCCGCAAGCTCGAAAAATCGCGGCTCGCCGTGACGCAGTTCTTCAAAAGCGCGAATCCGGACGACGAGTTTTTCCTGGTGCAGTTCAACGACTCCGCGGACCTGATCCAGGGCTTCACGAAGAACCTGGAGGACATTCAAAACCGGCTGGTGTTCACGCAGTCGAAGGGGCGCACGGCGCTGCTCGACGCGATTTACCTGTCGCTGAACGAGATGAAGAAGGCCAAGAACCCGCGCAAGGCGATCCTGATCATCTCCGACGGCGGCGACAACAGCAGCCGCTACACGGAAACGGAGATCCGGAACCGGGTCAAAGAAGCGGACGTCCAGATGTATGCGATCGGAATTTACGAGCCGATCGCGGCGCGCGGCCGCACCCCCGAGGAAGCCGCGGGCCAGGGACTCCTGACCGAGCTGGCCGAGATCACCGGCGGCCGGCAATACCCCGTGGACAACGTGAACGAGCTGCCGGATATCGCCGCCAAGATCGGGGTCGAGCTGCGCAACCAATATGTGCTCGGCTACGCGCCTCAGAACCAGGAACGCGACGGGAAGTATCGAAAGGTGCAGGTCAAGGTGATCCAGCCGCGCGGGCTGCCGCAACTCCGCTCGACTTTCAAAATGGGCTATTATGCGCCGTCCCAATAAGACACTTTTTGCCGTTTGCGCGGCGTCGATGATCCTGCTCGCCGGGCTGGCCGCGCGGGCGCAGCAGCAACAAACCAAGCCGCCCAGTTCCGACGACACCGGAACCATCTTTCGCTCGGACACGCGCCTGGTCGTCCTGCACACTACGGTGTCGGACAAGAGCGGGCATCTCGTCACCGACCTGCAGCAGAACGCGTTCACGGTTTACGAGAACGGCGTGACGCAGCCGATCAAGAGCTTCAAGCGCGAGGACGTGCCGGTATCGATGGGCCTGATCATCGACAACAGCGGCAGTATGCGCGACAAGCGAGCGAAGGTCGAGGCCGCGGCGCTGGCGCTGGTCAAGGACTCGAATAAGGACGACGAGGTCTTCGTCGTCAACTTCAACGACGAGGCCTTCCTCGACAACCCGCACGGCAAGGACTTCACCAGCGACATCAAAGAAATGGAAGAGGCGCTGACCCGCATCGATTCGCGCGGTGGCACCGCCATGCGCGACGCGATCCGGATGTCGATCGACCACCTGAAGGAGAAGGCGCACAAGGACAAGAAGGTGCTGGTGGTGGTCACCGACGGCAACGACAACTCGAGTGTGATCACGCTGGAGAACCTGGTGAAGGCGTCGCAGACGAGCGAGGTCCTGATCTACGGGATCGGCCTGCTGAGCGAGGAGGAGCGCCGCGAGGCCAAGCGCGCCGAGCGCGCGCTCACGGAGTTGGCGGTCGCGACCGGCGGCGAGACGTTCTTCCCGAAGGACGCCAACGAGGTCGAGCGGATCGCCCACGCCGTCGCGCGCGACATTCGCAATCAGTACACGATCCAGTATTCGCCGCTGAATCAGGCGATGGACGGGTCGTTCCGCCAGATCAAGGTGGCGATCAACGCCCCCGGCCGGTTGACGGCGCGCACCCGCAGCGGCTACTACGCCACCGAGAAGGGCGTGCAGTCGCAGTCGAAGGGATCGTCCGCGTTCAAATAGAATGTTGCGAGTGCTGTGGCGCCTGACGCGCGGGCACCGCCTGCGCCCGTGGCGGAGCCCCTATTTGCGCTGGCGCATCGAGACGTACTCGGGATTGCACGCGGAGTCGATTACGTTTGCGCAATTCTGGTCGTTCGCGTGGCGGGAGCGGCGGAATCTCGCGCGGTATTTGAGATGGGCGAGTTTGTGGGAGTAGCAGCCGTCGACGAGTTTGTGGAAGGAACGGTGGCGCTAGACTGGCGGGGCGGTCTCGTTTGCCGCACTGCCGGCGCTGCTCCTCTCATTCGCGCCGGCCTTGGCGCCTTCGAAGCAGCCATCGCGGCCGGAGAGGCGCCGCGCATCGAACACGGTGTCGCAACTGACAGCGATCTGGTCCAGCTTTCGACGGAGTATTTCGGAATCCGGGAACCCGAGGGCGCTCCGCCGGTATAATGCTGCGGAATGCCATCGTACCGCTGGCACGTTGCGGCAGCTCTCCTTCTCACCGTGATCGGATCGCTGCGCATTGCCGCGACTTGGCGGGTCTTCAACCACACGATCGACGAGCCGGATAACATCGCGGCGGGACTCGAATACCTCGGCACAGGGCGCTACCTGTATCACGACCAGAACCCGCCGCTGGAGCGGGTCTTCACTGCGGTCGGGCCGTTGCTGGCGGGCGAGCGGTACCACCCGGGGCCGTTGGCATACCTCGAAGGGCTCCGCATCCTCGGCAAAGGCGACCACTACGACCGCGTCCTCGCGCTCGCACGGGCGGGGGTACTGCCCTTCTTCTGGATGGCGTCGGCCGTGGTTTTCTGGTGGGGGCTGCGCGTCGCGGGTCCCCGGGCGGCGCTTGGATCGACGGCGTTGTTCACGGGATTGCCTCCGGTCCTCGCGCTCTCCGGGATCGCGAATACCGACATGGCGGCCGGGGCGACCGTTCCGGCGGCGGCGCTCGCATCGTTGTATTGGGCGGCGCGGCCGACGCGCGGGCGCAGCGTCCTTCTGGGTATTCTCACGGCGCTCGCGATTCTCTCGAAATTCACGGCTTTCGTCTTTCTGCCGGCGGCGTGGATCGCAATGGCGCTCGTCCACACGGCCCCGCGGGAGCTTGCGCGGGAGTTCTGGCGACGCCGGCGCGCGATCGGGATCGTCCTCGGCATCGCGGCGCTCGCGACGTGGGCGGCCTATGGCTTCACCTTCGCGCGCGTCGACTATCTTCATCTGCGACTGCCTGCGCCGCGGCTCTTCACCGGGCTGCACGCGGTCTGGCAGGACCAGCACGCGGGACGTCCGGCCTACGTACTCGGGACGCGCAGCCGGGGCGGATTCTGGTATTACTACCCGGTCGTGCTCGCTATCAAGGTCCCGCTGGGCTTCTGGGCGCTCGCGATCGCATCGGTCTTCCTCCTGTGGCGGGTCAAGCTGCGGCGCGAGCTTGCGCTCGTTCTCGCCTTCTCTTCCGCGATCGTGCTGGTCAGTCTCGGCGGGCAGGTCAACGTCGGGGTCCGCTACCTGCTTCCGGCGCTGGCGGGCTTCGCGGTGGCGGGCGGCGTTGCGATGGCGTCGGCGCGGGGCGTTCCGGCGCGACTCGCGGCGGTGCTGCTCTGCGGATGGCATCTGGCGTCGGGCGCGCTCCAGCATCCGGATTACCTCGCCTACACCAACGAGATCGCGGGCAGCCACCCGGAGCGTTTCGTCGCCGACTCCGACCTCGACTGGGGGCAGGACATGAAGCGACTCGCGGCCTTCCTGCAAGCGCAGGGCGCGACGCACGTCGCGTTCTCGCCGTTCAACCGCACGTACGAGCTGCCGGTTGCAGTGTCGCCCAGCGATGCGGCGGCGCCGTCGCCTGGGTGGAACGCCGTCAGCGTAACGATCTGGAAGGTGTTCGGCTTCCCGGCATGGCCCGACCGAATGCCCGAAGGGACGCGGATCGGACGCGGCATTGTCGTGTGGCGCGTTCCGCCCTAGCCCTGCGCTACGGGCCCGCCGGCAGCCGGTAGCCGCTGCGGGCGTACACGTTCACCTTGCTCGCGTCGATCTTCACCCGGATGGTGTGCCACTTCCCGGCGTCGGCGCTCTCGGCGTGCCGGAACCCGAGGACGTATCGATTGCGCATCGCCTCGCCGATCTTGCGGGCGGCGCTGCGCGGGCGGCGCGATCGCGATGGCGTAGACCTGGACGTCGGCCTCCATGAGCAAGCTCTCGACTTCCGGTTTGGTCGCGCGGCTGTGATTGTCGAGGCCGTCGGAGACCACCACAATGGCGCGGCAGGGGCGATGGCTGCGGCGCAGCTCGGAGGCGGCCAGACGGACGCCGTCGAAGAGCGCTGTCCACCCGCCCGGCGCGACCGAGGCCAGGCGGGTGTCGATGGTTTCGGGATCGGCGCCGCCGAGCGCGACAACGGCGGGCGTGGAGGAAACGACCGTGGCGAAGAATTCGTCGTCCGGATTCGCCGCCTCGACCAGCGCGTGGATCGCGGCGCGCTCCCAATTCCAGCGGGAGCGGACGCTGCCGCTGGCGTCGACGACCAGCGCCACGGCGCAAGGCGCGTCCTCGGAATAGAAGGCGTCGATGGGGCGGGGAAGGCGGTCGTCGTAGAGGGTGAAGCGGTCTTTGGTGAGGCCGTGGACGTTGGCGCCGTGATGGTCGGTTACGGTGACGGGGACAAGGACGAGGTGCGAATCAACCAATCAACCTGGAAGGTCTGCGCCAACAGAGCGAGGGCCGCGGCCAGCGACAGGGCCAGGCGCGTTGCAATCCTCATGGTATCCCCAGCAGCGACGGAGCTGCCTTTACTTCATGGCGCGGGACCGCGCCTACGCCTTCATGATAGCGAACAGGGCTGGAAACCGGGGTCTAGGACCCCCCGCGCTCGCGCCGCATCTCCTCCATCTTCTTCCGGAGGCTGAGCGGGCGCATGTCTGTCCAGACCTCCTGGATGTAGGCGAGGCACTCCTCTTTAGTGCCGCTTTTGCCGGCATCGTTCCATCCCAGCGCGTTCTCGCGGTGGGCCGGCCAGATCGAATATTGCTCCTCGTGGTTGACAACGACCTTGTAGATCGTGGTGTCTTCTCGGTCATCCCGGCTCATGGCGCGATTTTCGCACAACCAATCGCCCGCACTTTCTCCTAGACTGGTATTAGGAGGCTCATCATGGCTACGCGTTCCCGCACATCCTTTCAGAAAAGGCAGAAGGAGCTGGCCCGCGCTGAGAAACAGCGCGACAAAATGGCCAAACGTGCAGCCCGCAAACTGGCTGGCGCTCAGGGGAATCCCCCGGAAGATGACCTCGAGGGCGCGCTGACGGCCGAAGCCGGCGAAGCCGGGGAGACAGGCGCCGAATCTCCGGCATCCGAGGAGTAGGCCGCCAGGACGGGGACGGGCGCGTGATATCCTGAAATCCCGCCGGCGCCACGTCCCATGAATCGCCCTCGCTCTTCCCGGCTGCGCTATCTGGCATTCGTCCAGGACTACAGCAAGGGTCGCGTCGATTCGGAGCAGACGGACAAAAAGCCGGACGCGGCGGCCCCCGAAAAGCCCGACAAGACGAAGCGCCGGAAGTACGCCCGCGAGTATTTCCACTGGCTGTGGCCGCACCGCTGGGCGGTCGGGACGCTCTTCGCCCTGGCGCTGATCGGGGCCGGGCTGCAGATGATCGAGCCGCTGTTCATGCGGTACATCATCGACCGGGTCCTCCTCAATGCCCGCCTCGCCGCTCAGGACCGCTTCACGCGGCTGAATGCGGCCGGCGCGCTGTTCCTGGCGCTGGTGATCGTCTCCAACGTCCTCTCGGCCTTCCGCGACTACCGCCAGCGAATCACCAACACCCGCGTGATGCTCCACTTCCGGCGGGCGCTCTACGAGCGGATGCTCCAGCTGCCGCTACCCCGGCTCTGGGACATGAAGACCGGCGGCATTCTGTCGCGGCTGACCGGCGACGTCGACACGACGACGGGCCTCCTACAGATGGCGATTCTCTCGCCGTCCGTCTCGGTGGTGCGGCTGATCATCGCGATCGGCATCCTGATGTCGCTGAACTGGCGGCTGGCGCTGACTGCGCTGGCGATCGTCCCGGGGGTGATGGCGATCAGCTTCATCTTCGCCCGGCGGGTGCGGCCGATCTACCGCTCGGTGCGGAAGGACGCGGAGGAGATCGACGGCCGGGTCGGCGAGACCTTCTCGGGCATCCGGGTCGTACGGGCGTTCCGGCGCGAGGTCCGCGAGCGGCTCGACTACATGCGTGGGCGCCACACAGTCCTGCGCAAGGAGATGTTCGCGCAGCGCCGGGAAATGGTGATCTGGACGACGTGGAACCTGATCATGGGGACGGTAAACGTCGCGATTGTCTGGTATGGCGGTTACCTCCAGTTGCGGGGTGGCGCGTCGATCGGCGACATCATGGCCTTCCAGTGGTACACGTTCCTGCTGCTCAACCCGGTGTGGAATATCGTCAACTCGTTCTCCGAGCTGCAGCGGTCGTTGGCCGCAATGGAGCGCGTCTTCGAGGTCCTCGGGATGGATGCCGATAAACCCGACAGGCCGGACGCGGTCGACGCGCCGGCGGCCGTCCGCGAGATCCGGTTCGAGGACGTCGAGTTCGAATACCGGGAGGGCCTGCCCGTGGTGCGCGATTTCAACGTGACCGCGCCGGGAGGGTGGGTGATCGCGGTTGTCGGCCGCAGCGGCGCCGGGAAGACGACAGTCACGGATCTGGTGGCGCGCTTTCACGACCCCTCGCGCGGGCGCATCTCGCTCAATGGGATCGATCTGCGCGACTTCCGGCTGCGGTCATACCGCGGGTTGCTGGCGCTGGTGCAGCAGGACGTGTTCCTGTTCGACGGGTCGGTGCGGGACAACATCGCGTACGGCCGTTTCGACGCGACCGATGCGGAGATCGAGGACGCCGCGCGGCGGGCCAACGCGCACGAGTTCATCGAGCGGCTGCCGGAGGGTTACGACACGTTCATCGGAGAGCGCGGGGTGAAGCTTTCCGGTGGGCAGCAGCAACGCCTGGCGATCGCGCGGGCGATCCTCGCGTCGCCCCAGATTCTGATTCTCGACGAAGCGACCAGCAATCTCGATACGGAGAGCGAGCAGCTCATCCAGGCGTCGATGGCGACGCTGCTGGCGGGCCGGACGACGTTCGTTATCGCTCACCGGCTCTCGACGGTCCGGCGCGCGAACCTGATTCTGCTGATGGAGGACGGCCGCGTCGTCGAGCGTGGCACGCATGATGAGCTGATGGACGCGCGCGGGCTGTACCACCAGATGGTGATGCGGCAGATGGCCTCTCACGGCCACGCGGGCGAGGAGGTGCTGCGATAGTGCTCGTCCAGGATCTGCGGTACGCGGCCCGGTCCCTGCGCCGGTCGCCGGGGTTCGCGTTGGTCGTGATTGTGACGCTCGCGGTGGCGATCGGTGGCAATCTGACGATGTTCAGCCTGATGCGCGCGGTGCTGTGGCGGCCGCTGCCGTATCCGGAGCCCGACCGCATCGTCGCTCTTCAGGTGGACGCTCGGAATGTCCTCAATACGGGCGCGACCCGCGGAGAACTGCTCGCGATCCGGGAACGCAGCCGTACACTCGAGCAGGCCTCGACCATCGATGCGGTCGATGCGAATCTCGAGTACGCGGGCGAGATGGAGCACGTCACCGCGGCCTCGGTCTCGGACGACTTTCTGCCGCTGTTCGGCGCGCGCCCGGCGCTGGGGGGATTGTTGGATTCAGCGGCGCCGCTCGCCGTCGTGATTGGTGATGACCTGTGGCGCCGGCGGTTCTCGGCGGATCCCGGCGTGATCGGGAGATTGGTGCGGGTCAACGACCGGGAGATGCAGATCGCGGGGGTGCTGCCGCCGGGATTTCGGCTGTTTCTGCCGCCGTCGGTCAGCCACCTGGACGAGGTCGACGTCTGGCTGCCGGCGCGCATCGACGGGTCGGTCCCGTTCCGCGGCGTCCCGATCGTGGCGCGGCTGCGGCCGGGAGTGACGGTCGCGCGAGCGAATGCCGAGCTGCAGACGCTCGCGGCGCAACTCGAGCGGGAGCATCCCGAATTCTATTCCGGCGCGACCGGGTGGCAGGCGTCGCCGGCAGATCGGAGCGGCAAGGTCCGGTTTACGGCGCGGGTCCTGCACGATGAAATGACGCGGGACGTGCGGCAGGCGCTGTTCCTGCTGGCGGGAGCGGTAGCGTTCGTACTGCTGATTGCCTGTGTTAATGCGGCGAATCTGATGCTGGCGCGCGGGTCGGTGCGGCGTCGCGAGTTGGAGATTCGGCGCGCGCTTGGGGCCGGGCGAGTGCGGATCGTGGGCCAGCTTTTGTCCGAGAGTCTCGTGCTGGCACTGGCGTCCGCGGGGGTCGGGCTGCTTTTCGCGCAGGCCGGACTGGCGGCGATCGGGCGACTGGATGCTTCGCACATCCCGCTGCAATCGAGGATCGAGATCGACCTGCCGGTGGCGCTGTTCGCGCTGGCTCTCTCGGTGGGGACGACGATGCTCTTCGGCTTGCTTCCCGCGTGGCGGCTGTCCGTGGGCCGAATAGAAACGGCGCGATCGGGGGCGCGTCGTTTGCAGCGGAGCCTGGTGGTGGCGGAGGTGGCGCTGTCGATCGCGCCCGTCGCGTGCGCGGGGCTGATGCTGCGGTCGTTCGTGAATCTGATGCACTCGCCGCTCGGTTTCGAGCCCGCCGGCGTCGTGACGGCCCGCGTCCCGTTCAACCTCCAGCGATACCCGCGGATGGAGCAGAAGTGGGCGCTGCTGCGCGATGTCGTCGACCGGGTGCGCGCGCTACCGGGGGTACAGGCGGTGAGCGCCGCCGACCACCTCCCGCTGGCCGGCCAGGAGATTCGCCGGGTCGGACGCGCGGATCAGCCGGACGTCCTGCCGCTGCTCGCGACCCAGCAATTCGCCCTGCCGGGATACCTGGGCGCGATCGGGACGCCGCTGCTCGAAGGGCGCGACTTCACGGACGACGACATTGCGGCGCAGCGCGGTGTCACGATTATTGACGAAGGTCTGGCGAAGCGGCTGTGGCCGGAGGGCGCGATCGGAAAGCGCCTGTCGGTATTTCGGACGGGCTGGAGGAACGACCTCGAGGTGATCGGCGTGACCTCGCGCGTGCGGGCCACGCGGGTGCGCGACGAGAGCATCCCGCACTTCATGATGCCGTTTTCGACTTATCCGCCGGGGATGTCGCTCGTGGTGAAAACCAACAGGCCGGCCGAGGCCGTTGGGCCGCTGATCCTCTCCGCGGTGGAGGCGGCGCATGCAGGCCGGGCGGCGTACAACGTGCGACCAATGAGCGCGTACGTCGCGGATTCGGTTGGCGACACGCGATTCCTCCTATTGGTGCTCGCCGCGTTCGCCGGGATGTCGGTGCTTCTGGCGGCGGTCGGGCTGTATGGAACGCTGGCCTACTTGACGGCGCAGCGGACGCGCGAGTTCGGGATCCGGCTGGCGCTCGGGTCGAGCGTGGAGGCGCTGGTCGGCATCGTGGTGCGCGAGGGGATCGTGCTGGCGGCGGCGGGGGCGGCGATCGGGCTGGCGGGCGCAGTCGCGATCACGCGGGCGATGCGCGACCTGCTTTATGGAGTGCGGCCGCTCGATTCCGTCATCTTGCTGGGGGTGGCAGGGCTGGTGGGGATCGTCGCCCTTGGCGCGGCGTCCATTCCGGCGGTGCGGGCGGCGCGGGTCGACCCGCAGGCGTCGCTTCGAAGCGAGTAATCTGAAAACATGTGCCGCAATATCCGACCCCTGTTCAACTTCGATCCGCCGGTGACGGAGGAGGAGGTGCGGGCGGCGTCGCTGCAATTCGTGCGCAAGATCAGCGGGTTCACGAAGCCGTCGAAGTCGAACGAGGCGGCGTTTCTGGCGGCGGTCGAGGAGGTCGCGGGGGTGTCAAGGCGGCTGCTGGAATCGCTGGAGACGAGCGCGCCGAAGAAGAACCGCGAGGAAGAGGCGGCGAAGGCACGGGCGCGGGCGGTCGAGCGGTACGGGCGATGAACGGTTTTGACGCAAGCATGCTAGCGACGCTAGAATCCTAAGCCTTTTCTTTTGAATACCTATTCGCAGGAGCACCGCCAGCATGCTTGCGATTACCCGCATTTGTGGGGATTGCTATGTGAAAGCAAAGTGATATCATTTTGCTGTCAGGAGGCAAGACCTCAATGCAGGAAAAAGAAATTCACGGAATCTCCGGCTGGCTGATGTTGGTCCTGCTGGTTGCGACGCTGATCGGGTCGATCGTCATGATCATCCGGTCGGCTACGGAAGAAAACGGCGGCGCGGCCGCCGCCTTTGTGTTTGTCCTGTTCGTCGCGGGTATCTGCCTGTTCGGTCTCACGGTGGTGAATCCGAACCAGGCCAAAGTGGTCCAGTTGTTCGGCGCCTACAAGGGTTCGCTCAAGCAGCAGGGCCTGTGGTGGGTGAATCCGCTAACCTCGCGCCGGCGCGTCTCTTTGCGCGTCCGCAATTTCGAGAGCGGCAAGCTGAAGGTCAACGACCAGGATGGCAACCCTATCGATATCGCGGCCGTGGTCGTGTGGCGCGTGGTGGACACCGCCGAGGCGATCTTCATGGTCGACGATTACGAGCACTTCGTGCACGTGCAGAGCGAAGCCGCGCTGCGCAACCTCGCCACGCGGTATCCGTACGACTCGCACGGCGACGGCTTGATGTCGCTGCGGATGTCGGTGGTCGAGATCGCGCATCAGCTGCGCGATGAAATACAGGAGAGGCTGGCGAAGGCCGGGGTCGAGGTGATCGAGTCGCGGATCAGCCATCTGGCGTACGCGGCGGAGATCGCCAGCGCGATGCTGCGCCGGCAGCAGGCGAACGCCATCATCGCGGCGCGGCAGAAGATCGTGGAGGGCGCGGTGGGGATGGTCGAGATGGCGCTCGACCAGCTCAGCGAGAAGAAGGTGGTTGAACTCGACGAGGAGCGCAAGGCGAGCATGGTGAGCAATCTCCTGGTGGTGCTGTGCAGCGACCGCGACGCGCAGCCCATCGTCAACGCGGGGACCTTGTACCAGTAAAGACTGGGGAGTAGTATGGCGCAGAGAAAGGCATTCCTGCTGCGGCTCGACCCGGCGACGCACGAAGCGTTGCAACGCTGGGCCGATGCCGACCTGCGCAGTCTGAACGCCCAGATCGAGTATCTGCTGCGGCGGTCGCTGAAAGAGGCCGGCCGGCTGCGCGATTCCGAGCAGCCGGCGGAGCCGGTCGAGGAGGAGTCATGAACGACGAATGGACGGAGATGGAACGGGAGTGGAAGCAGCCGCGCGAGTTGGCGACGGCCTGCCCGCGCGACGTGCAACTCTCCGGGAGCGGCAAGTTCATGGCGGTCCTGGCCGGGATCTTCCTGGTCGGCGCGTTTGGGGCGGCATACGCGTTGCAGACCGGCCGGACGCGGCAGGTGTTGAAGCGCGAGGCGTGGCGCGAGACCGGCGTCGAAGCGGAGGGCGTCGTCACCCGGCACTGGCGCACCGGCGGCAAAGAAGACACGCCGAAGATCGCCTATGAGTTCGAGCACGACGGCCGCACGGAGAAGGGGGACGCGGCGGCGCCGTTGCGCATCTGGCGGACGCTCCAGGTCGGCTCGCAGATCCGGGTGCGATATGTGCCCTCCAACCCGCAGATCAATCATCCGGCCGATTGGCAGTGGGACGTCATGCCGGCGTTTGTCCCCGGCATGTCCGGCGGCTTCCTGATGGTGATGGGCCTGCTTTTCGTCTCGCTGATCCGCCGTGACTCGCGGCTGCTGGCCGACGGGAAGGCCGCGCCGGCGCGGGTCACCGGATATCGGCACGATAAGGGCGGAAAGAGGTTGCGGTACGAGTTTCGCAGCAGCGACGGCGTGACGCGAAAGGGCGGGGGCGGGACGATGCGCAAGCCGCCTGCAATCGGCTCGATCATCACGATCCTGTACGACCGGGACAATCCGCGGCGCAATCACCCGTACCCTCTGGAAATGGTGCGCCCGGCGCGGTAACGCGCGATACTGGCCGGATGGCCCCCCAAAACTACGCAAACCACGCGCAAACCGTGCCGCTGTTTCACCGCGGCCTCTCGTTGATCATCCTGCTGACGCTGATCGGGTCGGTCGTCAATCTCGTTCAATCCTTGGGCGACCACCAGCGGCTGTACAGCGCGTCGCTGCTGGTCGCGGTGAATATCGCGCTCGTGCTGCTGTGGTGGTTCGTGCGCATTTTTCCGCTGAAGGCGCAGGATCGCGCCATCCGGGCGGAGGAGAATCTGCGGCATTTCGCGATGACGGGGAAGCTGCTGGACCCGCGGCTGACGATCCGGCAGATCGTCGCGCTGCGGTTCGCGTCGGACGGGGAGTACCTCGATTTGGCGCGGCGGGCGGCGGAGGAGAAGATGGCTCCGAAGGCGATCAAGCAGGCGGTGAAGAGCTGGCGGGCGGATTACGACCGGGTGTAGGGGCGCTTCGGCGCTTCGCGCCGATGGCAGGCGACAAAAGACGATCGCCTGCCCTACGAGCGACTGACCTATTCCTGACGGAGCGCGTCGAGCGGGTTGGTTGCGGCGGCGCGGCGGGCGGGCGCGGCTAGGGCGACTGCGGCGGCGAGCAGGAGGACGATCGACACCACCGCCAGTGTGAGCGGGTCGCGCGGGCGGACGCCGTAGAGGAGCGAAGAGAGCCACCGCGCGGCGACGATCGCGGCGGCGAGGCCGATCGCGAGACCGGCGAGGACCGGTCTGCCGCCCTGACCGGCAATCATTCGGACAATGTCCGCCTGTTGTGCGCCGAGCGCCATGCGGACGCCGATCTCCTGCGTGCGGCGGCTGACGGACTGACTCACGACGGCGTAGAGGCCGGCGGCGGCGAGGAGCAGGGCGAAGGCGGCGAATCCGCCGAAGACGGCGGCGCGGAAGCGCGGATAGGCGAGAAGGCGGCCGAGGCTGGTTTCGGCGGGCTCGACGAAGCCGATGGCGGCGTCGGGATCGAGCGCGGCGAGGGCGGCCTCGATGGCAGGACGAGAAGGCGCGGCGCGGCCGGCGGCGCGCACCGCGAGCGAGATCGCGACGGGCGTCTGCTGGGCTAACGGCAGGAAGACCGTCGGCGACTCGCTCCAGGACATCTCGCGAAAGACGCTGCTTCGTTTGATGGTCGAAACGACGCCCACGACGGTCGACCACTGCGCCTCGTCCGAGCCGACGCGGATGCGCCGGCCGATGGGGTCGGCGCCGCGGAAGTATTCGCGAACCAGGTTCTCGTCGACGAGGGCGACGGGCGGCGAGCCTTCGCGGTCATGCGCGTCGAACGCCCGGCCGCGGCGCAGCTCGATGCCGAGCGTGCGCAGGTAGGACGGGGAGGTCCACTGCTGACTGACATTGTGAACGGCGGTGTCGCGAGAGAACGGGATGCCCTGAATCTCCAGCGCGCCGTTGCCGGAGTAGAACGGGGGCACGGCGCTGCCGGCGGCGGCGCTTTGGACGCCCGGAAGCGCGGCGACGCGGCGTTCCAACTCCTCGACCAGCCGCAGGCGGTCCGCGGCGCTCGCGTAGCGGCCGGGCGGGAGACTCAGGCCGGCGGTGTAGAGGGCGTGGGGATCGAAGCCAAGAGGCTCGCGGCCCATCCGAAAGACGCTCTCGAGGAGCAAACCCGCGCCGGCAAGCAGCGCGACGCTAAGGCCTGTTTCGGCGGCGACCAGGACGCGGGCGAGTCGATCGCGTCCGCCGCCCGAGATGCCGCCGCGGCCGCCGGTCTTGAGCGCTTCGTGGAGGTCGACGCGCGAGCCGCGCCAGGCGGGCGCAAGGGCGAACAGCAGGACGGTGATGAGACAGACGGAGGCGGTGAACCATAGGGCCGGCCCGCTCAGACCGATCTCAGCGCCGGCGGGCAGCTCGACTGGGCTGAGGCCACGGAATGCGCGCACCGCGGCATCGGCGATCAGGACTCCGAAGCCGCCGCCGAGGAGGGCGAGGACGGCGCCTTCGGTGAGCAACTGGCGGACGAGGCGAGCACGGCCTCCTCCCAGCGCGGCGCGGACGGCCAATTCGCGGGCGCGGGTTCCCGAGCGCCCCAGCAGCAGGCTGCCGACGTTGAGGCAGGCGATCAGAAGCACCATCGCGACAGCGGCCATCAGGGTCCAAAGGGTGACGCGCAGGTTGCGCCCCGCAAGCCAAGTGAAGTCGTCCTGGAGCCGGTTGACGACAGGGCGGAACTCGCGCTCGATGGCGTCGGAGTGGCGGATTCCGGCGTGCAGGCCGGAAAGCTCGGACTCGGCCTGAGCGGTCGTCACGGCCGGGCGCAGGCGGCCGATGATGAAGACCGGGGCGCTGACCTCGCCGGTCATGAGACGCCACATCTGCGCGGCGCCCGGGTAAAACGAGAAACTCGCCGGCATGACGCCGACGATCGTGCAGGATTGGCGGTCGAGCGCGATGCTCCGTCCCGGCACGCCGGGATCGCCGCCGAAGGATTCCGCCCAATAGGAATGGGCGAGGATGACGGTGCAGCCGCGCTCGTCCTCCGGGATGAAATCGCGGCCGAGCGCCGGGCGAATGCCGAGCAGGTCGAAGAATTGCCGGCTGGCGAGAATGGCGGTGACGCGGCGAGGCGCGCCATGGCCGGTCAGGATGGGCGAGCGGGTAGCCCAGGTGGCCGCCGCGATGGAATCGAAGGAGCGGGAATGGTCACGGTACTCGCGGAAATCGGCGTAGCTATCGAATAATTTGCTGAGGCTGGACTCGCGGCGGCTCTCGTCGAGGATGTCAACAAGGCGCTGCGGGTCGCGGTAGGGCAGCGGGCGCAGCAGTGCGCCGTATAGGATGCTGAAGACCGCCGTATTGGCGCCGATGCCGAGCGCCAGCATCGCCACCGTCATGAAGGTAAAGGAGCGCGTCTTCCACAGCATCCGGCAGGCGAATCGGAGGTCGTGGCCCATGCGGGAAGTGTAGCGCGGCGGAGGAGTAAGGAGGCGCGCCGGCGGCGCGCTGGAGTAAGGAGTAAGGAGACGCGGCTTCGCCGCGCTGCGGAGGTGCGGCTTCGCCACGTGGGTCAGGAGGCGCGGGTTTCGCAACTTTCCGGGCGGCTCGCCGTATTAGGGAGTATGCTCTCCGACTTCCGCTTCGGCGTGAAGCTCCTGTTGAAGGAGAAGGCGTTCACCGTCACGGCTTTGCTGACGCTGGCGTTGTGTATCGGGGCGAACACCGCGATCTTCACGGTGCTCAACGCGGTGGTGCTCGAGCCGCTGCCGTTTCCGGAGCCGGAACGGCTGGTGGTGGTCGGGAACTCGTACCCCGGAATTGGGTACACGGGCGTCGGCTCCAGCTCGGGGCCGGATTATCTGGACCGGCGGCAACTGACGGACGTCTTCGACAGCGTTGCGGCGTTCAACGGGGGCGGGGTCGATTTCGGCGGGCAGCGGATCGATTCGATGTCGGTGACGCCGTCGTTCTTTCAGGTGCTGCGCGCCGCGCCGGCGATGGGCCGGCCGTTCACCGAGCAGGATGCGGTTTCCGGGCAGGACAGGGTCGTGATTCTCAGTCATGGGTTGTGGAAGGAACTGCTGGGGCAGGATCCGGCGATCGTAGGCAAGGATGTGCGTCTGAGCGGAAATCCGTACCGAGTGGTAGGGGTGATGCCGGAGAGCTTCGCCGCACCCGGCTCGGAGGCGCGGCTCTGGCTGCCGCTGGTGTTTCAGCCGCAGCAGATGTCGGACAGCGCGCGCCACTCGAACAACTTTTACGAGATCGCGCGGCTGCGGCCGGGAGTCGCCCTTGCGGCCGTGCAGCAGCGCCTGGCCGAGGTCGACCGGCGCAACCTGGAGCGGTTTCCGGAATTCAAGAAGCTCCTGATCGACGCGCGGTTCGCGAGTGTCACCCGCGGCATGAAGGACGAGATGGTGAAAGACGTTCGTCCGACGCTGTACCTGGTGCAGGCGGCGGTGGCGTTCGTGCTGCTGATCGGGTGCGTGAATATCGCGAATCTCCTGCTGGTGCGGGCGAACGTGCGGGCTAAGGAGCTGGCGATCCGATTCAGCCTTGGGGCGGGGCGGATTCGGCTGGCGCGGCAGTTGCTCACCGAGAGCGTTGTGCTGTCGGTCGTGGGCGGCGCGTTCGGGGTATTTACCGGATACGCCGGGGTCCGGCTGCTGACGACACTCGGGGCGCGCACGCTGCCGAGGGGGGCGTCGATCGAGATGAACGGCGCGGTCATGGCATTCAGCGCGGGAATCGCGGTGCTCACCGGGATCGTGTTCGGCAGCATTCCGGTGTATCACCTGTTGCGGCGCGACCTGAACGGGATCTTCCGCGGGAGCGACCGCGGCGGGACGGCGGAGCGCCGTGCGGTGTGGACGCGGTCGAGCCTCGTCGTCTGCCAGGTGTCGCTGGCGTTCGTGCTGCTGATCGGAGCGGGGCTGCTGACGTTGAGTTTCTCGCGGCTACTCTCGGTCGACCCGGGATTTCGGCCGCAGAACTTGACCACGGCCGCGTTTTCGCTAGGCCGAACGCGCTATCCGGACGAGGGGCGGGCGCGGGCGACGGTCGCGAACGTGGTCGATCGGGTCGCGGCCATTCCGGGCGTCGAGCGGGTGGGAGTTGCGACGGCGCTGCCCCTCTCGAAGGGCCACAGCGACGGTCTTATCCGCATCGATGGCTATGTTCCGGCGCCGGGCGAGCCCGAGCCTGACCCGCTTTGGAACGGCGTCAATGCCGGATATTTCCAGGCAATGGGAATCCCGCTGCGGGAGGGACGCATCTTCACCGATGCGGACAGCGGGGACGCGCCTCTGGTCGCGATCATCGACGAGACGTTCGCGAAGCGGTATTGGAAGCACGGCAGCCCGATCGGGGCGGGGCTGCGCCAGGGGATAGACGCGGCGTCACCGCGGTTTCAGGTAGTGGCGGTGGTGGGGAGCGTGAAGGCCAGCGACCTCGCGGAAAGCGACGATCACGGGATGGTGTACTTCCACTACCGGCAGCGCATGCCTGGCAGGACCTTGTGGCTCGGAGCGCGCGCGGCTGGCGGCGACGGCCGCATCGCGCCGGCGATTCGGGAGGAGTTGCGGCGCGTCGATCCGGAGGTCGCGCTGTTCGACGTGAAGAGCATGGAGGAGAGGCTTTCCCTCTCGATGCGAAACCGCCGCGCGGCGATGTCGATCTGTCTGGTGTTTGCCGGTCTCGCCCTGGCGCTCTCGGCGATCGGGATTTATGGAGTGCTGGCTTATTCGGTCGCGCAACGCACCCGCGAGTTCGGCATCCGGATCGCGTTGGGCGCAGGGGCGGGTGACGTGCTCTCGCTTGTGCTGGGGCATGGGATGAAGCTCGCCCTGGTGGGGCTGGCGATCGGCGGAGGCGGCGCCGTCGCGCTGACGCGGCTGATGACGTCTATGCTATTCCACGTGAAGCCGACGGAGCCGGCCGTGTTCGGCGTGGTTGCGGGCGCGCTGGTTGTCGTGGCGCTGGCGGCGTCGCTCGCGCCGTCGGTGCGGGCGCTGCGGATTCATCCCTCGACTGCCCTTCGCTACGAATAGATACGGCCCATATAGTTAGTTAACAGTAACCGAGTGGCGCGCCGCGTCATCATATGGGAACCTGTACTAGGTTAGTCCGGGTTCTCGTATGTCAAAAATTTTTACAGTCATTCTTTTTGCCGCATGGTCATTGTTTGGGCAAGCGGTTCCGGGGCGGTACGTGGTCGAGCTGGCGGACGCTCCGGCGGCGCTGGGCGGCGGGAGCCGGACGGCGGTGCGGGCAAGACAGGCGGAGGCGCGGCGCGCGATTGCGGCGCACGGGGGCGCGGTGCTGGACTCGATGGACACCGTCGTGAACGGACTGATCGTGACGATTCCCGAGGGGCGCGCGCCGGAGTTGGGAATGGTCCCGGGCGTGGCGCGGGTGTACCCGGTGTATCGGGTACAGGCGGCGCTCGATCACGCGCTGCCGCTGCACAAAGTGCCGGACGCGTGGGCCTTGCTGCCGCTCGGGCAGAACAGCGCGGGCGCCGGGATGAAGATCGCGATCGTCGATTCGGGGATCGACGCGCACCATCCGGGTTTCCGCGGGGATCTGCCGGCGCTCGACGGATTCCCGAAGGTCTTCAGCGAGACGGACAAGAAGAACACCAATGCGAAGGTGATCGTCGCGAAGAACTACACGCTGCTGGACCCCACGGACGCGGAGCCTGACGCCGACGATCGTCTCGGACACGGGACGGCGCTCGCGATGACGGCAGCCGGGGGAACGGTGGTCAACGCGCTCGGGCCGATGACCGGGGTTGCGCCGGCGGCTTATCTGGGTAATTACAAGGTTCTGACTGCGGACGGCGGCGCATTTACCGACGTGATCGCGAAAGCGGTCGACGACGCCGTGGCCGACGGGATGGACGTGATCAATCTGAGCCTGGGGCTGTATGTGACGCGCGAGTTCCAGGTTTCGACCGACAATATCGGGATCGCGGCGATGGAGCGGGCGGTGCGCGCGGGCGTGCTGGTCACGGTCGCGGCCGGCAATGAAGGGCCCGACCCGGGCACAGTCGCCGATCTCGGAACGGCCCCGAACGCGATCTCCGTGGCAGCGATCCACAACGACCGCACGCTGGACTTCGGCGTGTTGATTAGCGGCGCGCCGCCGTACCAGGCATTTCCGGGCGACGGTCCCGATCCGGGACGAGCGATCAGCGCGGAGCTGTTCGACGTCGAGCAGATCGATCCATCTGCGCTATTGTGCACGCCGGCGCCGGCTGGGTCGCTGACCGGGAAGATCGCGCTGATCCTGCGCGGGACGTGCTTTTTCGAAGACAAGATCAACAACGCGATGGCGGGAGGCGCGGCGGCGGCGCTGATCTATAACAGCGCGACGGGATCGGTGTGGGGCGTCGAGGGTTCTCCCACGGTGCAACTGGCCACGCTGCCCGCGATGTTCGTCAACCGGAACGAGGGGGTCGACATCAAGCAGCGGCTCGGCGCAACGGCAGGGTTGCAGGCGACGCTGGATTTCCTCGGTGTGACGCCGCTGCCGGCGCGCGATGACGTCACCTTCTTCTCCTCGCGCGGGCCGTCCGTGGGCGCAGCTTTGAAGCCGGATCTCTCGGCCGCCGGCCAGGAAGTTGTGACCGCGACGCAAAGCACGTATCCGGATGGGGAGTTTTACGATCCGTCGGGGTATGCCAATCTGGCGGGGACGAGCATCTCCGCGCCGATGGTTGCGGGGGCGGCAGCGGTGCTGAAGGCGGGAAGGCCCGGACTCTCGGTAGCGCAGTACCGGTCGTTGCTGATCAATACGGCGTCGTCTGCGAACAGCGCGCCGGACACGCCGGCGGCGATCGCGGACGCGGGGGCGGGAAAGCTGAATCTGGGCGCGGCCATGACGAGCACGGTCGCGGCATTTCCCACGGCGATCCAGTTCGGCACGTCCAAGCAGAATGCGAATCCGACGGCGGGGCTGACGCTGTTCAACGTCGGGAAGGCGGCGGATACGTTGACCATCAAGGCGATTCCCAGCGGCAGCGGGCCGGCGCCTTCAGTCGCGTTGGATACAGTGTCGCTCGACCCGGCGGCGTCGCGGCAGATCAACGTATCGCTCGCGGGGGATGGACTGGCGGCGGGGAGCTACGAGGGTTACCTGCAAATCGCCAGCGCCGGGACGCCGTCGGTGATCCGCGTGCCGTACTGGTTCGCCGTGCCGGGATCCGATGCGGCGAAGATCTCGATCACGCACCAGAGCGTCGTCGAATCGCCGCGGTCGGTCGTGACGAGGGCGGTGGTGTTCCGGTTCGTGGACGCGGCGGGGCTTCCGATCGAGTCGTCCACGCCGCCCAAGGTGTCGGTCGTCGCCGGGACGCTGCGTGACGTTTACCAGTATGGAGACATCCCTGGAACGTGGGCCGTGGACGTCCGGACGGGGGCGTCGAGTACGCTGCTCGAGGTGGATATCACCGCCGGCAGTCTCCAGCAGTCGGTATTCATTTTCGTGTTCTGAAGATCACTTCCGCGGGCGCTTGTGGAAGAACTTGCGCTGGAGGTCGGGCCAGAACTCGGAGAGCAGATTGCCGGTGACGCCGCCCATCAGGCTGGTGTGGAGGCGGCCGACCATGACGGAACCGCGCACGCTGGCGCTCGGGTAATAGAGATTCGAAGCGCCGATGCCGAGGGCCATGCCGAAAATACCGGAGGCGTTGAAGGCGGAGCGGCCCGAGTCCTGTCGAGTTATCACGATTCGGCTGATCGAGTACAGCACGCGGGAGGGAATGCGCGATTCCGGCCCTTTGCGGAAGTAGCGCGGATCCTGGTGAAGGACGCTGGCGAGGACTCCCGCGCTGAAGGCGTTCTGGGTCGCGAAATCGCCGATGGCGGCGGCAAATCGCTTCGCGTACGCCTGGCCGCCGTAGCCGTACCTGGGGGTCTGATTGCCGGCTTGGGAGAAGCCCGCGCCGAGAGCGGCGCTGAAGAGGTTGAACGGGTCCGCGGTCTCTTTCCAGGCGAGGGTCCACTTCTGGCGGCGGGTCAGCGGCGGGGCCTTCTTCAGGGGATCGGTGACGGTCTGGAAGTCCGGAAGGACACCGAGGATGCGATTCTCGTTGAACGGCGAACCCCCGATGGCGCTGCTCGTAGGGGCGGGGACGATGGGCTCGTTGTCCGCGTCGACGCGGTCGGAGGGAACCTGCGCGGCGCCGGTCCCGGCAGCGAAAGCGAGGGCGGCGATTGGAATCAGCAAGCGGCGACGCGCGTTATCCAGCACAGGAACCCACCTGATCCTCTTCGGCCGTGCGAGCGGGGCACATCACGCCGGATTTCTCGCGCTATTCACGCACCGGAGTAGGCGCTGCGGACCGGGCCGCCGTTACGTAGGCCACTTCGCATAGCTCCAAAGAGCTAGCGCTTTTTCGAGATTTGGGGACAGGCCGCGGGTTCTAATAAAGCGAACAGTAAGTCCCCACTTTTACACAGCGGGCGCATCTCCTGACGGCGGCGCGCCCGCCTCTTTTTTTTTCAGACCAAAAAATCCTTATTTCCCGCCGATTAGAGAAGTATGACGGCGGATGACCTGATCGAGCGCGAACTGACGATCAGCCGGTTCCAGCGACTGGTCGGGGAATTGATGCGCGGATCGGTCTCGCGGACGGTTTTTCAATCGTGGGAAGTGGAGATCCTGGTGGATGCGCAGAACTGCGATCTGCCAGCCAACCGACGGATCGGGACTTTGCGCCGGTATTACGCGGAAGCGGCTCGGAAGTTGGAACGGGAGGGCGGAACGCCGATGAAGCTGTCGGAGTATCTCGAGAAGCGCAAGAAGCCGCGGCGTTCGCCGCCGGAGTAGAAGGGGCGGGGCGAGTCCCGGATGGCAGGCTCTCCAGCTACACTGGAACTTGCGCACCCGAAAACCGATCCGCTACCGCGACGCCGGCGTGAACATCGACGAGGCCGACCGCGCCGTCTCCTCGATCAAGAAGTTCGCGGGCCAGACCTTCACCAAGAACGTTCTCACCGACATAGGCTCGTTCGGCGCATCGTACCGCCTGACCGGCTTCCGCCAGCCGGTCCTCGTCAGCTCCGCCGACGGCGTCGGCACCAAGTTGAAGGTCGCGTTCCTGACCGGACGCCATAACACCGTCGGTCAGGATCTCGTCAACCACTGCGTCAACGACATCGCGGTGCAAGGCGCGGTCCCGCTGTTCTTTCTCGACTATTTCGCAGTCGGCAAGCTGCGCGCCGACGTCGCGGCGGCGGTCGTGTCCGGTATCGCACGCGGCTGCCGCGAGAACGGCTGCGCACTGATCGGCGGCGAGACCGCCGAGATGCCCGGTATGTACGCGGAGTCCGAGTACGACCTCGCGGGCTTTATTGTCGGGGCGGCCGAACGGTCGGAGCTGTTAACAGGTAAGACGGCGCGGGCCGGCGATATCCTGCTCGCGCTCCCGTCCACGGGCCTGCATACGAACGGTTACTCGCTCGCCCGCAAGCTTTTCTTCGACGTCGCGGGTTATGGACCGAAGACGCTGCTCCCGGAGGTCGGCGCAACCGTAGGCGACGCGCTCCTCGCCGTGCATCGAAGTTACCTGAAGCCGATTCGGGCGCTGATGGCCGCGAAGCTCCTGCGTGGCGCGGCGCATATCACCGGCGGCGGTATCACGGATAACACGCCGCGGATGCTGCCGGCCGGCCTTGCCGCCGCCATCGACACAGGGTCGTGGACGCCGCCGGCGCTCTTCGAGGCGCTGCGCCGGATCGGCAAGGTTCCCGACGACGATTATCGCCGCACCTTCAATCTCGGGGTCGGGATGATCTTCGCCGTACCGCGCCGCGGCGCCATCCGCGCCGAGGCCGCGCTCACGAAGCTCGGCGAAAAACCTTTCCGCATCGGCGAGGTGGTCGCTCATCGCGGCAGACGGCCGCGCGTGGAGTACCGGTGAAGCGGCTCGGTATCCTGATTTCCGGTCGAGGGTCGAACTTCGAGGCTATCGCCGCGAATGTCGCGTCCGGCGCCTTGACGGCCGAGGTCGCGGTCGTCATTTCCAATCGTCCCGATGCGCCAGGCCTCGAATCGGCGCGCCGCCGCGGCCTGAACGCCGTCTCGCTGCCGTCGCGCGGACTCGACCGCCAGGTCTACGACCGCATGCTGATCGAGGAGTTGCAAAAGAACCGCGTCGATCTCGTCTGTCTCGCGGGCTTCATGCGCCTGCTCAGCGCCGGCTTCATCCGCGCATTTCCGAACGCAATTCTGAATATTCACCCGTCGCTGCTGCCCGCCTTTCCCGGTCTCGACGCGCAACGGCAGGCGATTGAGCACGGCGTCAAACTCGCGGGATGCACGGCGCACTTCGTCGACGAGGAGCTCGATGCGGGGCCGATCGTTCTTCAGGCGGCGGTTCCGGTGCGCGACGACGACACCGTGGAGTCGCTTTCCGCGCGGATCCTCGCGGAAGAGCATCGGATTTACCCGGAGGCGATCGGCATCGTGATCGGAGGGAGATACTCGATCGAGGGGCGGCGGGTGCTGAGAGCTTAACGGCCGCCTTCGGCGGGGCGGTGGAACCAAGGGGATAGTTGGCTGCATCCGGCGGCAGGACTCGAGTTCGAGCCGTGTCGGGGGATGGCGGGGTGAAGGACGTCGCACTCGGCGAAAAATCGCGCAGTTCAGGCTGACCCCATTTTGCGCTCATTTTGCGCTTACGCGACTATCTTGGGGCGGATGACGCTGACGCCGAGGGGGCGCATGGCTTCGGTGAGGCGATCGAACATACCGTCGTCTTCGTAAGTTCCGACAATCGCGCCTCCGGAGCCGGCGAAGTTCGATGTCGCGCCGGCGCGGCGGGCGGTGTGCACCATTTCGAGGTTGCCGCGGTCGATCTGGTATATCCGGGCGCGCAGGTCGAAGTTGGCATTGATCAACTCGCCCAAGCGGGTGTAATCGCGGCGCAGGAGGCAGGCGCGGCCCTCCTCGGCATAACCGGCCCACGTCTTCATGGCGTCGACGACTTCGGGGTCGCCGCGGCGCCAGCGCTCCCGCAAATTCGAGTGAAAGACCTCGGTGCCTTCGCTCAAGGAAGTGCGGGCGGCCACATACACGTTGGGCAACAGCGCGGGGTCGAGGGGCTCATATTCGCCGTATCCACGCGACTCCATCAAGTCGCGCGAGAAATCCATATAGACGAGACCGTGATATGCCTGGATCACGCGATCCTGGAGGCCGGCGGGCACGTTCAGCTCACGGGTTTCGGTCTCCAGAACGAGATTCGCCTGAATAGGGAGCGGGATCTCGACGCCGTAATACCGACAAAGGGCGCGGAGGGAGGCGGTGATAATCGCGCTGGAGCCGCCGAGGCCGAGGCGCTGCGGGATGGTCGACTCGTATTCGAGCGTGAAATTGCGGTCGGGCAACTCGATCTTCTGCTGACGACAATACTCGACAAAGCGCACGATGAGGGCCTGAATGATACGGATGCCGCCGTAATATCCGCGCCAACGGGTGATGCGGTACAGGTCGTCGAGGCTCTCGAAGACGGGCAGGTCGGCCTTGGAGGGCTTGATCTCGAGGCGTCCGCTGGGATAGACGAGGACGCGCGCCCGCCAGTTCGACATCGCGAAGGAGAGCGTCTTGCCGAAGTAACCGTCGCTGGGATTGCCTAACATCCCGGCGCGCGCATAGCCGTAGGTTTCGATGATCATGATTTGCGGTCCGCCGAATCGATCCAGATTGTAACCGGCCCCTGATTCACCAGGTGAACCTCCATCATCGCCTGAAATTCGCCTGTCTGCACAGGCACGCCGCGGCCGCGCGCGGCGGCGACAAAGTACTCATAGAGCGCACGGGCTTGCTCGGGCGGGGCGGCTTGATCGAAGCTGGGACGGCGGCCGCGGCGGGTGTCTCCGTATAGAGTGAATTGGGAAACGATTAAGAGCGAGCCTCCCGCCTCCTGCACATTCCGGTTCATTTTGCCTTCGTCGTCATTGAAGATTCGCAGCCAAAGGAGTTTCTCAAGGAGATAATCGGCCTCCGCAGTAGTATCCGATCGGGATATTCCTAGAAGCACCAGCAGTCCTGAGTCGATGGTTCCTACTGTATGTTCGAGCACCTTCACGGAGGCGTGGGAGACTCTTTGCACCAGGATTCGCATAAATTAGCGTGGAACTCCTATAGGTCGAATGAAAACCTTCATGTTATAGTGTGCGGCAGAGGATTACATGGCACGAGGCAAAAGCATCGAAGATATTGGCACTCTGCAGATGGCCTTGGTCGGCTTTCAAATTGAAAAGCAGCGGATCGAAGGCAAGATTCAGGAGCTGCAAGCGAAGCTGAAAGGCAAGCGGGTGGCCGGGCCAGTGGCCGGGGGAGAGACTAAGGCGCCTGTTAAACGCGACCTGAGCGAAGCCGCCAGAAAGCGCATCGCGGCCGCGCAGAAGCGTCGTTGGGCGGAGTATCGCAAGCGCAACGCTCCGAAGGCGCAGGCCGCAAAGGCCGCGACCGCACAGGGATAAGTCAGAGAGCGGGCGCAGGCGATCCCTCCCGGCCGCCTGCCGGCTCCCAGTCGAAGCGACGCACTATATCGTCTACCGGCCCTTCGGCGGCGATTTTACCTCGCTCGAAGAAGACGGCGCGGCTGCAAACAGCCCGCGCAAGTGCGATATCGTGCGTAACGATGAGTTTTGCCTGCGGCAATTTGCCAAGTAACTGAACCAAGGACCTTTGTCCCGGCGGATCGAGGAAGGTCGTCGGCTCGTCGAGGACCAGTATCTCCGGCTGCATTGCCAAGATGCCGGCTATGGCGACCCGTTTCTGCTCCCCGGCGCTGAGGTGATAGGGGGCTTTCCCCGCGGATGCCTCGACGCCGACCTGGCGTAACGCTTCGCGGGCCCGTTCGACCGCCTCCGGTCCGTTCATTCCCTGATTCAGTAGCCCAAAAGTAACGTCCTCCAGGACTGTCGGCATGAAAAGCTGACTTTCTGAATCCTGAAATACAATTCCGATCTTACGGCGTATTTGGATAACGTTAACTTTTTCGACGGATAAGCCGCAGACGCGAACCGAGCCTTGCCCCAATAAGAGGCCGTTCAGGCATAGGACGAAGGTAGTTTTGCCGCTGCCATTGGCGCCGAGTAAGGCGACGGATTCACCGGCATCGAGGTGAAAGTCGACCCCCTGGAGCGCGGGTGTGCCGTCGTCGTAGCGATAGCGCAGACCGGTTACTTCGATCTTCATGCGAGCCTCGCGGCCGCTATGCGGGCGGCGATGGAGACCGTCGCGACTGCGATGGCAAATGCGGCGTCCGCCGCGCGGAAGCGCGGCTCGCGCAACGCGGGGATACGGCCGTTGAAGCCGCGCGCGAGCATGGCGCGGTGGATCATCCCGGCGCGGCCGTAGGAGCGGGCGAAGAGGACTCCGACGGCGCCTGCGGCGGCGCGGAACCGCGCGCCGCGAGCGGGGGCGGCGCCGGCGCCGCGAGCCAGGGCCGCTGCGCGCATATGCTGCGCCTCTTCCGAGATCACGAACAAGTAACGGTAGAGAAACTGCGCCACCATCAGCAGAAAGCGCGGAACACCCGCCGCTTCGAGGCCGCCGAGCAGCAGGGGGACCGGAGTCGTCGCCACGAGCAGTAAGACCGCGAGCGAGGAAACGTAACTCTTTCCCAGCAGCGCCTCGGCCCGCGGCGCGTCGCCCGCCAGGAAGGTGAGGACGACGAAGGGCAGCGCAAACGGCAGCACGATGCCGGCGCGGAGCAGCGCAGAGGCCAGCGGAATCCGGGCCCAGAGAAAGCCCGCCGAGAGAAGTACGAGTAACAGCGCGCACAGAGGCACGACGCCGTCGCGGGCCGTTCCGAGAGCGATGAGCAGGACGAGAAGCGCGGCGGTCTTGGCGCGCGGATCGCGCCGGTGGAGGCCGCTTGCCCCGCGACTCCAGCGGTCGAGCACGATGTGGCGCAAGTCAGGCGCTCCGGCGGAAAGCCACCAGTCGGCCGACGGTGAGACAGGCCACGTAAATCAGCGCGATGCCGCCCAGGCCCGCTCCCGCCTTGGCGAGCCAAGGCTCCGCAACTCCTGCGGCTTGATACCCGGTGAGCTTCTCGATGCCGTCCGGCGCTGTCGAAGCGAAGACAACACCGACCGCGGCGAGCAGGATGGCGGCGACGCCGACCGCCATCGCGGCCCAGGATCGCGCGGGAGAAGGCCGGCGCACGAAACCCGGCTGAATGCCTTCGAGCGCTTGAATCACAGCGAGCGTGATGGCGCCCTCGAGAGCCGCGGAAACGAGGAATACGGCGAGAGAGAATCCCAGGGCCGCCGTCGGCATGGGCACATTCGAGAGCCGCAACTCGGCGATCGCGAGCAGCGCGCTGACTAGGACGGAGAGCGCTCCGCCGAGGAAGATGGCCGGCTTGCGCCAGCGGCCCCGGCCGAAGATCCGATACGGCAGCCAGGCCGCGAGGACTCCGGCGATCGCCATGTTGAACACATTGGCGCCCATCGCGAGTATGCCGCCGTCCTGAAATACCAGCGACTGGATCGCGAGGATCGCGCACATGACGACGCTCGCCGCGGCGGGGCCGAGCGTGAAAGCCAGCAGGGCGCCGCCCACGAGATGGCTGCTCGTGCCGACACCGACCGGAAAGTTGATCATCTGGGCGGCGAACACGAACGCGCCCATTACGCCGAGGAGCGGGATGCGGGCGTCGTCGAAGCCGCGCTGCGCCCGGCGGACGGCAAAAGCGGCCGCGGGTAGCGCCGCCACATCCATGGCTGCCCAAACGCGCGTCGACAGGAATCCGTCCGGTATATGCACGAGTTTCCCCTCACGGTAGCACGACCCTTCAAATCGTGCCACCGGGACGATCTTCCATTTGTGCGGTGATACGATTGTTGACGCATGAGCGGCCTCAGCCGGATTGGCGTAGCGATCGACACCGAGCTGCTGGAGAAGTTCGACCGGTTGATTGCCGAGCGGAACTATACGAACCGGTCCGAGGCGTTCCGGGACCTGATCCGCGACGAACTTGTGGAAAAGCTGTGGGAATCTCCGGAGAGCGACGTGGTCGGGACGGTCACCCTGGTGTACGACCACCACGTTCGGATGCTCAACGAGAAACTAACCGACATCCAGCACGACCACCATCGGCTCATCCTCTCGACGCTCCACGTGCACCTCGACCATGACAATTGCCTGGAGGTGCTCGTCGTGCGAGGCCGGTCGTCGGACGTGCGGCGGGTGGCGGACACGTTGATCAGCACCAAGGGCGTGAAGCATGGCCGTCTGAGCATCACGACCTCGCCCGCGGAGTTGAAATGATCGTTGGGACGGGGGTAGATCTGGCGGAAGTCCCTCGGATTCAGGCAGCGATTGAGCGTTTCGGGCGCAAGTTCGTGGAACGGATCTTCACCCCGCTGGAGATCGCTTATGTGGAGCGCAAGGCCAATCGCTTCGAGAGGTATGCTGCTCGATTCGCGGCGAAAGAGGCGGGGATGAAGGCGATCGGAACCGGCTGGCGGCGGGGCGTGCGGTGGCAGGATTTCGAAGTGGCGAATCTGCCGTCGGGGAAACCGACCCTGCGATTCCACGGGGTCGCGGCCGAGTTTGCGGCGCGGCTGGGCGTACGGAATGTCGCTCTCTCGCTCACGCACACCGCGGAATACGGAATGGCGCACGTAATCCTCGAAGATTGAGGGATTTCCAGGAGTAGGCAGGTTTGTAACCAAACTCACGAATCGGGCTACTTTTAGCCGATGGATAGTACTGTCTCCCAAAAATATTTGTGAAATCGCAAACCATTGAAAATAAGCAACATGGCAAGTTTTGCCCACATCCCCTGCGGGGCTGTGCAAAATCTTTGGGCTCAGTATTTTGGCAGAATGCTTGAACTGCGTTCCCAAATGGACTAAACTCTCCTTTGCGGTTCCTGTAATGTACTGTTGTGTTCTGATCTGAAATGAAGAGAACAAAGAGTCTCGGAGGGCGGTACGTGAAGCGAACAATTCTCGCATTAGCAATCGCGACCATATTCGGAGGAGCGATACAGGCGAGCACCGTCATCAGCTGCAATGGCAGCAAGGTGGCGGTTAACTCTTGTATCTCCAGCAATTTAGCTAACTTCCAGACGCAGTTGGACTGGGCGGTCTTCGGCACTCCGGACGGCAGCACGCATTCCGGTGTCTGGTCGGCCAGCAGCGGCGGTCTCACGATCGACGTCAACACTACGGGACCCGGCGTGATGGGCGCGCGCACTGCCGACAACTATGCCAGTCTTCTGGTTGGCGGCAATTGGGTGCTGGCGTCCAACGTTGTCGGCGCTCCGTATTGGGTGCCGAACCACTTCGATGCCCCGCCTGACACGACGGGATCGGGCAGTGCTTTGAATCCCGGAAATCCCGGCGACCATCTGATGGGCCTCGCGACCAACGGAACGAGCACGCTGGGGCAGCTGCTTCTAAACTTCAGCACCGGCCAGCAGTCGCTCGGGTTCCGACTGGCGTCGACCTCGAACTCTGCGTTCCAGGCGACGGTCGAGATCTTCAGCGGCGCGAATCAGACGGGACTTCTGGCGAGTCAAACGTTCAACCTGACGGGCGGCGGCGGCAATTGCGCCACCCTGTACGTGACGAACAGCAATCCACCCGCGCCTTGCAACGACGCTCCCTTCGTGGCGTTCCTCAATTTCTCGACGAACCAGATCAAGAGCGTCCGCATCGCAACGAACGACGTCGATGGGTTCTACCTCGGCAACCTGGAACTGGGCGTCTCCCAAGCGTCGGTTCCGGAACCGACGCCGTTGATCTTCTGCGGTTGCGGCCTTGCCCTGCTGATCATCGGCAAGCGGCAGTGGAAGCGCCGGTCGTCGTAAACCGATCTCCAATCCAAGCGAAACCGAAGGGCCGGGGCAACCCGGCCCTTTCGTATTTCAGGCAACCGACGCGATGCGCTTCGCTACGTCGGCGCGGAACCGATCGATGAACCCGGTCACGTAGTCGGAGACCGGCAGCGCGGGGTCGTCCACCAGAGGCGTGAGGTCCATGGCGAAGCTCAGCGCGCTCTCCTCGTCGGTGCCGTGAGACGCGTAATATGTGGCGTGGGCGAGCCGGCGGCCCGCCGTGGCGAGGTCGTAGCGCTTGCCGCCGGTGACCTGGGAATCGAATACCCCGACTAGCGCCGCGGCGATGTTCGAGCGCGCCGAGACCGCCAGCGCCTCCTTCTCCGAGTCGGGCAGCCAATCGAGATCCCGCCAGACCTCGCAGCCGTAGACTCGCTCGGGACGGGTCTCGGCACGGACCGCGCGCAGGGCGGCAATAGCCCGCATGGAGACGCCGATGTGGGTGTCGTGCTTGTCGGCGAGATTGTGGAGGTAAACGATGCGCGGTCTGGTTGCGCGCAGGATTGCGGAGAGGTCATCGACGACCGCCGTCTCGTTCGGGTTCTTCACTCGAGAGCTGGAGAAGCCGAGCTGGATCTGCGCCGCGTACTCGCCGACATAGGCCGCTTTGCGCTGCTCGATCAAACGGACCTTCTGCATCTCCTCGTCGCTGTACTGCCCGTAGATGCCCGACCGTGGGCTTCCGGCGCCGTTGGTGACGACGACACCGGTGAAGCCGAGGTCCTTGCGTCCGAAACACTCGGCGATGCCATGGTAGGCCATGATCTCGATATCGTCCTGGTGGGCCGCGATGCAAAGGTGGGTGGTGCGGGCGAGCGCGGCGTCGGCGGACGAACCGTCGGGGATGAACAGGTCGGCGCCGGGGTTATGAAATCGCATGAGTCTTCTCCTGGGTGGGAATGGCGGGCAGGCTCGCGGCGGCGATGGCCTGCCCGTGACGTTTTTCCTTCTCGTCCGGGATGTGGAAGCGCAGGCGCTCCGCGATCTCGGGAAACTCCTGTTCCAGCACCTGCCGGGCGACGGCGAGGATGCGGTCGCCGCCGACGCCGCTCATAACCCGGCCCAGCACGAGGAGGTTACGGATCTCGTAGAAATCGGTGTAAGTGGCGATGTTGTATCCGAAGTAGACGCCGATGGTGTCGTAGATCTTCATAGCCCGGGACTTTCCAGCACATTGGGATCCTAAGCTTAGAATTCCACGTGGACAAGTTGTCGCG
>JADMIO011210268.1_pt1 | contig 117700 bp, 98 predicted proteins | sample 8958161 | NCBI WGS metagenome assembly JADMIO01 (sample SAMN16585339, study PRJNA669376) | soil metagenome | isolation source: Crop rotation soil | place: USA: Cullars Rotation, Alabama | collected 2011
CCCTGCCCCTACAGTTTGATCGCACGCCTTACATTCAATCGAAAACAGCTCTAGTGTTGTTTCGTGTGGCTGCGTGGTTGGTTTTGCGCCTGTTATTTCTCTTGGTGTCAGCCGCCTAATTACGCTTCACTCTCGGGACTTCGACGACAGCGGCGGGGCGGCCCTCGCTGGTGGCGAGGATTGACTGGCCGTCTAGGCCGTAGCAGATGGCCTCGCCCTGCGGGCGCTGGCCCAGTTTGACGACCGCCGGCTTTTGCTTCCAGACTTCGTCGAACTGGCCTGCCGCGCCCTCGGCCTGTGCCAATTCGTAGGCGTTGAAGTAGTCGCAGAGGACGACGCGCCGGCCGTCGGGTGAGATGTCAGCGCCCGTGAGCATACCCGGGAAGAGGCTGGGGACGCGGACCTCGCCGATTTTTTCGAGCGTGTTGACACCCGCAACGGAGAACGGCGCGGCCAGCTTGTACACGCCCGACGACGACGACGGGTTTCTGGTCTTCGTAATCACGTAGAGGTCGCCCGTCAACGGGTGCACGGCGAGCGCCTCGGCGTCGTGCTTGCCGTCCGGGTATCTCAAGCGAATCGCCTCGGCGGGCGCGGTCTCGTAGGGCTCGGTTGAATTGTTCACCACGGTGTCGGCGGTAACAGCGGGCTCGGCGACGCGGTAGACGACGATCTCTTTCCGGTCTCTGCCGTTGTCGCCTATGTCGCCGACGTAGAGGTAAGACTGACCTTTTATTGGCCCAGGCCCGGCGGCCGCGTCTTCCCAGTCGTGTGCCTCCGCGCCCGCGACGCGCCAGACGCCGCGCCTCCGGCCCCTGCGGTCGAAGGCATAAAGGAGCGGGCCGTCGCCGGAATCGTTGTGCGTCCAGTAGAGGCCGGGGTTGCGCCGCGAGGCTACGACGCCGCTGCTCTCGTCCACGCCTTTGTCTTCGAGGTCCGCGAGGTGAACGGGCGGCCCGTAGTCCTTCGACGGCTCGCCCGCCTCAACCGGCTGCTTCCCCGCTACCTCATCCGGCTTGCCCGACAGGAGTTCACAACCGCTCATGAGCGAGACGACCAGACAGAGGATAAGAATAAAGACTGCTTTCATGCTGCTTCCCCGCCCCGATTTTCTTCGACGAATATACAGTAACCGGAACGACAAAGCACCGGGCCGGGCTCTTTTGCCTAACGCCGTAAATTTAAGCTAAGCTCGAAGCCGTCTTGATTTTTGGCGAAGAGGATTTTTCGTATGCGTCGTCAAGCTGAGCCCTTCGGTCAACTATTCAGGCTCGCGCTCGTTTGTGCCGCCGCGCTTTTTTGCTCGGCGCAGGTTTTGGCACAGCGCCCGCCGGAGCAGGACTACCTCGTTTACGTAGTCTCGGAGTCGGCCGACAAGATCAGCCTCGTCAGGTTCGGCCCGAAGGGCGCGAGCGTGGAGCGTAGCTTTGGGACGGGACTGATGCCGACGGACGTGGATGGGCCGCACGGCGTCGCCGTCTCGCCCGACAAGAAGTTCTATTACGTCTCGCTCGGGCACGGCCGCCCCTTCGGCTACCTCTGGAAGTACGCGGCGAAAGATGACTCCGTGGTCGGGCAGGTGAAGCTGGGGCTCTTCCCCGCGACGATGGATGTTTCGCCCGACGGCGAGTTCGTCTACGCTGTCAACTTCAATCTGCACGGCGACATGGTCCCCTCCTCCGTCTCGATTGTCGCGGCGGGCGAGATGACGGAGGTCGCGCGCGTCACGACCTGCACGATGCCGCACGGCTCGCGCTTCAACCCGCAAGGGACAAAGCACTATTCCGCGTGCATGATGGACGACATGCTCGTCGAGATTGACACGCGCACGCTCAAGGTCTCGCGCCACTTCATGCTGACGCAGGGCAAGGAGATGGGCATGACGGGGCCGCCGCCCGCGCGCGCAGCGGAAGGTGGCGGCCACGCCGGGATGCACATGGACACGGGCGGGCACGGGATGGAGATGCCCAAGCCCGGCGACGTGTCGTGCTCGCCGACCTGGGCGCAACCCTCGGCGGACGGCTCGAAAGTTTTCGTCGCCTGCAACAAGTCGAGCGAGATTGTCGAGGTGGACGCTAACGCGTGGAAAGTCGTGCGCCGCATTCCGGCGCGGCCGGGCGTTTACAACCTGGCGGCGAGCAAGGACGGACAAAAGCTCGTCGCGACGAACAAGCGCGACCAGTCCGTCTCGGTCTACGACGCGAAGACGGGGAAGGAGCTGGAGCGGATTCCGACCAGGAGGAAGGTGCTTCACGGCGTCGCGATCTCGCCCGACAGCCGCTACGCCTTCGTCACGGTCGAGGGCATAGGCTCGGAGCCCGGCACGGTCGAGGTCATTGATTTGGAAGCCTTGAAGACGGTCGCCACCGTTGACGTTGACCCGCAGGCCGCGGGCGTGGATTTTCTCAGGACGGAAAAAGCAGGGGCCAGGTGAGAGAGTCGCGCGGAGACGTTGCCGCGATTTCACTCCGCCCCACGAAATAGTTGAAATGGATTCCGGGTTTGGTGCTACAATCCCGGCCGTTTACCAAAGCCTCCCCTCCCTTCCTCTGAAAGGAGATCGAAGAAATGTTTTGCACCTCCTGCGGGACTGAAAATGTTGACGCGGCCCAGTTCTGCTTCAAGTGCGGCTCGGTTCAAGTGCCGTCACCCACTCCCACAAATTGGCCCGGCGGCAGTCAACCCAACTACCCGCCGCAGCCGCCCCCACAACAATCGGTTCAAGGATATCCTTACGCGCCGAACTACCCGACGGCGAGTTATCCACCGCCGCCGCAGCCGCTGGCCCCCAACCCTTACGCCCAGGCTTACGGACAGATGCAGCCGCACATCACCATCAACAACCCCGCGCCGCGTCCGGTGGTCGTCATGATGCCCAAGAGCGTCGGGGCCGCAATCGCGCTTTCGTTCTTCTTCGGGCCGCTGGGAATGATGTACTCGACGGTGGTCGGCGGGCTCGTCATGCTCCTCGTGAACCTGATAGTCGTCGTCCCCACGCTCGGCCTGGGGCTTCTCATCACACACCCGATCTGCATCGTCTGGGCGGCCGTGGCGGCGAGCCAACACAACAGCAATCTGTACAGGTACGCACAGGGCGGCGGATATCCCCCGCGCTACTGAAACTCACAGAGTTCAAAAATTGTAAGGGGCAGAAGACTTGTCCTCTGCCCCTACGAATCATCGTCTCAACTTCTTCTACCTGCCCGGCTCCGTGGTCGAGCCCGTGTCTTTGCGCGGGCCGCCGAGTTTCATAATCCAGAGGCCGCTGTTGATGTCGTTGAAGAAGATGAGGCCGTTGTGCGGCTGCGCGCCCCAGGCGAAGGGAGAGTTCGGTTGAACGCCGTCGCTGGCCCCGGTCCAGTAGCGCGCGATCTCGCGGCCCTGTCGGTAGAGGTCGCCCCGCAACTCGCCCGACACGTCGAGCACGCGCGCGCCGCCCGTGTAGTAGCCCATGTAAAGAATGTCGTCCTCGACCCAGACGTTGTGCGACCCGGCCTCGGGCACGGCGTACTCCGCGACCTTGCGCGGGCGCGTGATGTCCGACACGTCCACGACGTGAACGACGCCGCGCACGGGGATGCGCTTCTTGCCGCCGAGGTTAAAGATTTCGGGGAAGACCTCGTCGCCGACGAAGACGTAGTTCTTGTAACGGAAGACTGCGTGAGCGCCCGAGAGCCAGCCGTTGCCGTAAAGCTCGTGATAGTTGAAACGCAACTGGCTGACGAACTGCGGCTTCTCAGGCGACCCGCCCTTGACGCCGTTGCCGACATCGAGGATGACAAGGCCGTCGCGCCAGTAAGCTAGATAAGCGAGCCCGTCCTTGACCTGTACGTCGTGCACGTAGCGCCCGCCCTGTATGCCGCCGGCGTCGGCCGCGACCAGCGGGTTCTCGACCTGCCAGCGCGCGACCTCCTTCGGGGCCTTCACGTCCTGAAAATCTATCACGCGCAGGGAGCCCGTCGCATCATCCGTCAGGTAAACGTAGTGGCCGTCAATGTAGGCGCTGTGCACGCCGCCCGTTACGGTCTCCGTGTACTCTGAGACGGCCTTCGGGTGCGCGGGGTCGGACGTGTCCAGGAAGACGATGCCGTTCTTGCGGTTCGACGCGCCCTCGCGCGTGATGACGCCGACCTTGCCGTCGGCGTTGACGCTCACGTCGTTGATGGTGTGCGCGTCCACCTTGACGGTGTCCGTCAGCGTCGGCTTCGCGGGGTCCGAGATGTCATAGACGAGGAGCTTGTCCGCGATGGTGGAGACGTAAGCGTAGTTGCCGAAAATCCACTGCTCGGCCGCCATGTCCGTCAAGGGCGCGCGCCCGACCAGCGTCAATTCGCGCTCGACGCCGCGCGGCGAAACGACGACGGTTGCGACCGCAGTCTGGTTGCCGGTCGTCGCCGTCACGACGTAAGAGCCTGGGTTCTCGGCGACGAACCCGCCGTCCGGGTCAATCTCCGCGCCGTGGCCGCTCACGGACCAGCGCACCGACGGGTTCTGCACCTGGCCGCCATGATCGTCTTTGCCCTGTGCCTTGAAGTGCACCACGTCGCCTGTGCGCGCGTTGGATTGCGCTGGCTGGAGCGAGATGGAGTGGACGGGGTTACGCACGACCTCGATGTTCGCTGTGGCGCTCGCGCCCTCGGCCGTCGCGCGCAAGGTGGCCTTGCCCGGAGCGACGCCAGTGACGAAGCCTGCGGGGTCAACGACCGCGACCGAAGGCGTGTCGGAGACCCAGGCGACGACCACGTCGTTGCGCGGATCGCCGTTGGCCGCGCGGGGCGTCGCGCTGAGCTTGACGGTCCCGCCGGCCATCACGGACCCGGTCGCAGGTTCGATGTCAATGCGCGCGAGGCTCGCGGGCTTGACCGTGACTCTCGCGAAGCCGGGCTTGCCGCCGACGACCGCGACGACCTTGATCTCGCCGGGCTGAACGAAAGTCACGTTGCCGGACTCGTCCGCGAAGGCGGAATCCACGGGGAGCGCCACCCAGTAGTCTGGCTTGGCGTTGACGGTCTGGCCCGCGCCGTCCTTGGCCGTCGCGGTGAAGCTCTTTTTCTGGCCCACCACGGCCTCGGCCGTCCCAGGGCTCAACTCCACGCTCGCGACCTTCGGCCCCTGCGGGCTGGTCTCCGGCTGCTGTGCCATGAGAGACGCGTGGGCCAATACTGCGAGCGCCATCAGCACGAGCGCCCTCACGGCACACGTATAAATCGTCTGCATATATTTTTCTCCAATCAACGAGAGTCGCATCCAGTCGGATTCCTGAGAAGAGTAGAGCCCCTTGAGTAAACGGGATAGGCGGAATCTAACGCCGCGCGCGGCCCGTGTCAAGATAACCACAGAGGGCACAGAGGAAGATAAAAATTTCAGTTTTCAGATTTGAGATTTCAAAATCACTTTCCCCTCTCTGTGCCCTCTGTGGTTAATTTTTCTGACGGGCTGGTAGCTCTCTACAACTTTCTACCCGCAGCGGACGTATGGTAAAACGATTCTTCTAAAATCCAGTTTGAGACGGGAGAAAATTCTGATGCGCTACGCCCTGCTGATTTGCGCCCTGCTGGCCTTCGCCGCGCTGCCCGCGCGCGCCGCCAAGGTCAAGACGGCCGAAGACCTGATTCGCGAGATGCAGAAGAAGTACGCGAAGTCGTGGTACAAGACGCTGACCTTCACGCAGAAGACGACCGAGTATCACGAGGACGGGACGAACAAGGCCACGATCTGGTACGAGGCTTTCTCCGCGCCCGGCCGTCTGCGCATAGACTTCGACCCGGTCAAGGACGGCAACGGAATCCTCTTCGCGGGCAACACGCTCTACAGCTTCAAGGAGGGCAAGCAGGCCGCCACGCGCCCCTTCGTCCACCCGCTCCTGCTCCTCGGCTTCGACGTTTACTTCCTGCCCGCCGAGGAGGTCATCAACAAACTCAAGGAACTCAAGTTCGACCTCTCCACGATGCACGAGGACACCTGGCAGGGACGGCCCGTCTACGTCGTCGGCGCGAAACAAGGCGACGCGCACACGCGCCAGTTCTGGGTTGACAAAGAAAATCTCTACTTCGTCCGGCTGATAGAGCCCGGCACGCGCGACCCATCCGTGACGCAGGAGACACAGTTCAATAAGTACGTGAAGGTGAAGGGCGGCGGCTGGGTCGCGCCCGAAGTGATCTTCATGGTCAACGGCAAGCCGGTCGTCACCGAAGAGTACACGGACATACAGGGCGGCGTCGCGCTCGACGAAAAACTCTTCGACCCGCAAAGCTGGACCACGGCCGCGCACTGGAAGAAGTAGATGGTGAGGGTCAAGATTTGCTGCATCGGGAGCCGCGTGGAGGCGCGGCTCGCGGTGGAGCATGGCGCGTCGGCCCTGGGCCTCGTCTCCGAGATGCCGAGCGGCCCGGGCGTCATCCCAGACGATTTGATTCGAGAGATCGCGGCCGCCGTCCCGCCCGCCGTCTCTTCCTTTCTGCTCACCTGCAAGCAGGACGCGGCCTCAATCATAGAGCAGCAGCGCAAGGCCCGCGTCAACACCATACAGATTTGCGACCGGCTCGAAACCGGCAGCTACCTTGAATTGCGCGACGCCCTGCCCGGCATCTCAATCGTCCAGGTCGTGCACGTCACTGGCCCGGAATCAATTGACGAGGCCGTCTCAGTCGCGGCACACGTTGACGCGATTTTGCTCGACTCCGGCAACCAATCGCTCGCCGTCAAGGAGCTAGGGGGAACGGGCCGGACGCACGACTGGACCTTGAGCCGCAGGATACGCGAGTCGGTCTCTGTGCCAGTTTTTCTCGCGGGCGGCCTGAAGCCCGTCAACGTCGCGGAGGCCATACGCCAGGTCGAGCCCTTCGGCGTGGACGTGTGCAGCGGCGTCAGGACCGACGGGAAACTGGACCAGGCAAAGCTTGCCGAGTTCTTCAGGAACATTTATAACTAATCGCCGTCAGTCGTCCACACCTTCGTCAGGGAGAATTCACATGCCAAACACTTCGACGCGCCGTTTACTCGCGCGGCTCACGCTCGCGTGCCTGATTCTCTCCTCCTTCGGGAGCGTGCCCGCCTTAGCAGCACCAAGCACCTTCACCGTCTCGGCCAACAAGCATTACTGGCTCAAGGACGGCGTTCCCTTCATCACCATCGGCTACAACCGTTACGACGTGTGGAACTCGACGGACACGGCTAACGACGGTCTCTCCGTCACGGCCTATGTGCAGCGCATGGCCCAGAACGGCGTCAACGTGATACGCGTCTGGGCCGAGCAGGGCGACCAGAACGCCTCGGGCGACTACTGGCTCGAATACCCTGCGGGAGCCTACCGCCTCGCGCAGCAGGCGCGGCTAGACGAGCTTTTCAACGCCTGCGACACCTACGGCGTCTACGTCGAGATTTGCCCGTGGGATACTTACAACGTCAAGAACAACTGGGCCGCGCACGCTTACAACGCGGCCAACGGCGGCCCCTGCAACACGCCCGCCGAAGTCATCACCAACCAGAACGCGCGTGCGCTCATCAAGAGCAAAATCCAGTATATGTATAGCCGCTGGGGCAATCACCCGAGCTTCTTCCTCTGGACCTTTAACGAGATTGACATCCTGAACACCAACTCGGCATCGCAAGCCGCGTTCGCGCAGGACGTGGGCACTTTCATCAAGTCAATTGACCCGTATCACCCGTTCACCGTCTCTTACACGGGGACGGGCGCGGGCAATCCGGCGGTCGAGCAGTTGAGCGTCATCGGCGCGGCCGACATACATTTTTACGGCGCGATCAGCGGCACGGGCGGCGTCGCGAAGGAGAACGAGACGGCCGTCACGCGCGACGGCGGGTACATGAACTTCGGCAAGCCGCTCGTGCTGAGCGAGTGGGGCCAGACGCGCAACGCCAACACGGACGACCTCGTGAACGCGCTCGCCTGGGGCGGCGTCAGTATCGGCACGAGCGGGGCGGGGATGGTCTGGACGGACAAGTATCAGTACGGCGGCATCACCGCTAATCATCTGGCGATTTTCAAGGCGCTGCGCAACTTCACCAACACAGTCAACTGGTCGGCCTTCATGGACAATCACCACGCGAGCGCCACGGAAGTCACTGACACCGCCTCGGCCGTCAACAACTACGCGTGTCTGAACAAGAGCCAGGCCATCGTCCTGCTCGTGCACAACCGCGTCGGCTCCTCGACGGCCACGACCGTCACCGTCTCGGGATTGAATCCTGGCACATACACCGTTGACATCTGGCGCACCTACACGGGCGGCAAGTACGGCTCAATCACGGCCACGACCAACGCGCAGGGCCAACTCGTCGTCAGCGCGCCCGCCATCCAGACCATGCAGGCGCTCTACATACATCAATAATGCTCACGGCTTCTTAGATTGAAGAGTAATCGAGCACGCCCGTCTGCGCCGTCATCTTCCACAGGCCGCCGACCTTCGAGTAGATTTTGCAGGTGCGGCCTTTCCAGTGGTTGTGTCGTCCGTCGCGGGCGACCCAGAGCGTGTCTATGTCAACGACGGCAAAAGCTCCGTCGCCCTCTTTCGAGACGACGATTTTTTTAATCTCGCGGCGGTTGTGCGCGAGCGCGTGCGTGTCGAACAACTCCTGCCAGCCGCGCTTCCATCGTTCGTAGTCGTAGCGCCCCCACTCCATCACCCAATCAACGGGGTCGTGCGCCCGCGGCGTCGGCGGCCAGGGCCAGACCATGTCCTCGTGAAAGACGCCGATGAGCAGCTCCGCGTCCCGCGTGTCCCAGGCGCGCGTTTCGCGGTTGACGATCTCCTCTATTTCTCTTTCGACGACGTTGTCCATAGATGACCTGTTGTTCTTCGACGCGTAGGGCCGCGCGGGAGTTACGTCCCGCGCGGCCCCACAAGTTTAAGTCAGCCGCCTCGGTCAGAAGGTGAGCTTGATACCGAGCTGAACCTGAAGCGGGTCGCCGACGCCCTGACGCAGGAAGCCGTCGAAGTTGAAGAGCGGGTCGCCGATGGTCGGGTCAATGTTGTTATCGTTGTTGAAGGTATTGAACATCTCGAAGATCGGGATGAGCTTGACGTTCTCGCTGAAGCTGAACGGACGCTGCAAGCGCCAGTCGAATGAGAAGAACTCGTTGTTCTTTCTGATGGTGTTGCGATTGGCACAGCGCGTGGCGCAGCCGGGCGACCTAGGCTGTGCCGTGCGCGCCTGAACGCGCGCGTTCAAATCGAAGCCGGCCGGCAAATCAACGTTCGTGTAGAAATTGAATCTGTGCCGGATGTCGCGATCCGCGAGCGCGTAGTCCAGTTGCAGGTTATTGAAGTTGAAGGAGCGGTCGGTGAACGGGTCGCGCTCGTTCGAGTCGTCGTCCAGGTCTTTCGAGAAGGTGTAGTTCATCTCGAACTGGTAGCCGCGACTGTAACGCTTCCTCAGTCCGGCGGTGAAGCCACGGTAGAGCGACTTGCCGACGGCGCTGGCGACCATCGTCTCGCCGAGGTAGTCGCCGAAGACCGGAGCACCATCAGCGCCCAGGAGGCGTGCGTAGTCAAGAAAGCGCGTCAGATGAACGCCCTTGGAGTGCGTGAAGTCCAAATAGAGCGACAGGTTTCCGGCAAGCTCCTGCTCGAAGGCGACGTTCGTGGTGTAGACGCGCGGATTAGCATAATCCCGGCTGAAGAGACGTACACCGCTGAAGCACGGGAATGGATTATTAAAGGGGCCGGCCTGCGTGAAGCCGGCGTGAGTTGAGCATGAGCCGGCGGTCGGCGTCACCAGTCCCGGCCAGGTCGGGCGCACGAACGGGTTGGCGAACAAGCCGCCCGCAATCGTTTGCTGCTGGACGCCGTTCGTCGTAATCGAGCCGACCTGCGTGAGCATGTTCTGGCGTGCGAAGTAAACGCCGTAGCTCCCGCGCAGGACCGACTTGCCCTTGCCGCCGATGTCCCACGCGAAGCCGAACCTCGGCTGAAACATCTTTTTCTGATCGTGCAAAGTTCCGTCGGACGGGAAGCGCGGGTCGCTCAGGAAAATTCCGTAGGCCGTGTCCGCAGGGTCCACGACCGGCTCCGGGAAAAGCTGCGCCTCCCAGCGCAGGCCGTAGTTGAGCGTGACGTTCGGATGCACCTGCCAGCGATCCTGCGCGAAGAGCGCGAGGTCTTCATTCTTGATGTCGGAGAAGCCTGCCGCGTCGGTCGCGGGGCCGTCGGGGGCTGCGCCCTGTAGAAAGAGCAGGAGCGGTGTGGCCCCCCCAGTGCATCCGGGCGCGGTCAGGTCCGTGAACGTGCCGTTAGGACACCGTCCGGCGTTCGGGCCGAAACCGGCCCCGAGAGCAGCGGGCGAGGCGTAGTGCAGGAAGCCCGTCACGTTGTCGAAGATGTAGCGGCCCTCGAAGAAGCCACGGAAGATTTGCGAGTTGCGGCTGTGAATCCACTCGCCGCCGACCTTGACGGTGTGCCGGCCGGTGACGACGGAGAAGTTGTCTTTGATCTGCGCGCGCCAGAACGTCTCGTCAACGTTCGGCCCGAGGAAGAAGGGATTGCCGAAGCGGAACGGCAACGTCGTCGCGGACCCCATCGCCGTGTCGGCAGGGATGTTCGACTCGACGGCCGAGCGCGGCCGCACCTCGCGCCCGTAGGTGAAGTGAAGCTCGTTGACCTTCGTGGGCGAGAGCGTCGAGAAGAAGTTGGCGTTGAAGGTGTTGATTTTCGACGGCCCCTCGATGCCGTTGGCCGAGTTGCCGTAGGTCGCCACGTCGAACGTCTGGTTAGTGTTCTTCGAGTAGTCGAAGTTGTACGAGAGCGTGAGCCGGTTGTTCGAGTTCAGGTCCCAATCCACTTTGCCGAGGATGGCTGAGTTTCTGATGGGGCGCTCGATGGGCAGACCCTCTTCCTGGTTGCGCGACGCGCGGAAGAAATTGAGAAGCGCGAGGCGCTGGCAGTCGGCGTTGCTGTTGATGAGCCCCTCGTTGGCGATGATGGTCGGAGCTTCGACGGGGCAGGGCGTGTCGCCCACCTGCTCGCTCAGGTTCGCGCGCGTCAGGTTCTCGCGAATCTGCTCGAAGGAGACGAAGAAGAACGCCTTGTCGCGCTTGATGGGGCCGCCAGCGTTCGCGCCGAACTGCTCGCGGTGGAAGTCGGTCAGGGGCCTGCCGTCGGAGGTGTTGGCCGTCAGGGCTTCGAGCCGCTGGAAGTGGAAGAGCGAGCCGTGGAACTCGTTCGTGCCGCTCTTGGTGATGACGTTGACGACGCCGCCGGCCGTGCGGCCGAACTCGGCGCTGGCTCCGGTGGCGATGACCTGAAACTCTTTGACGGCGTCGAGCGGGATGTCTATGGCCGCGCGCTGGCCGCCGGCCTGCTCGCCGAAGAAGCCGTTCATGTAGTCGCCGCCGTCGAGACTGATGTTGTTGAAGACGCCGCGCTGGCCCGCGAAGTTGATCTCGTCGCCGTCCGGCCCCTGCACGATGGAGACGTTCGGCGTCAGCGTCAGCAAGTCTTCAAACTTGCGCCCGAGGACGGGGAGATTGCTGACGGCCTGCTCGTTGATGGTCGAACTCGATTCCGTCTTGACGGTGTCCACGACCGGGACGCTGTCAATCGTCACCTCCGCCACCTGCCCACCGATTTTCATATCCAGGTTGAGCGAGATGGTCTGTCCGACCGTCAGCGGAAAGCTCTTCAGGATGAGCTTTGAAAAACCCTCTTTCGTGACCGTCAGCTCGTAGTTGCCAGACGGCAGTTGCAGAAAGGTGAATCGCCCGTCCTCGTCCGTGCTTCTGTTAAGTGTGAGATTAGTATCAACGTTCTTCACCTCGACGGTAGCTCCGGGGACGACCGCGCCGTTCGGGTCCGAGACCGACCCCTGTATGACGCCCGTGGTGATCTGCGACTGCGCGCGCGCGTGGGGTGACGCGAGCGAGACGAAGAGGCAAAGGAGACTAACTTTGATGATGGCTGCAATGGTGCGTGGTAAGCGACTGTGCATAGTTTCTCCTGTAGGGGTTGGCTTGAAGGGGAAAGCTTTGAGACTCATTTGGTCGGGTCGTGCCGGCGGCGGCAGGTAGAGAGATAGACTCCGCCGCTTCCCGGCAAATCAAATTTTCAAGTTAGTGCAAATTGCGAACGAGGAATGAACCCTGAGTGGATGCCCTTATGATGACCGACGTGGTGGCACATCTTAATGAGACCGGGGCGCGCCTGTCAACGAATAGGCCGACGGCGGCGAAGAAATGCGCGCGGCGCACGCCCTTTCCTCACACGAAACGAGTCTTACCGCAGGGCAGCGCGTCGAAGATTTCGTTTACGCGCGCGTAAAGCGGGTCGCAGACTTCCGGCAGCACGGGGCCGACCCACAGCGGGACGCCCGCGCCGCCAGCATAATAAGGAGGCAGGTGCGAGAGGAGCGCGCCCGCGCCTCCCTCCGGGTCGAGCGCGCCGAAGACCACGCGCCCTACGCCGTGCAGCAGGAGCGCGCCCGCGCACATGACGCACGGCTCAAGCGTCGTGTAGCAAGTCATCTCACGCGCACGCTCCCACAACTCGGCCGGCACGCACGCAAGCGCCTCCATCTCCGCGTGGCGTCCCGGATGATACTGCGGGACCAGCAACGCGTTCCCCGCCTCGGCTATGACCTCGCCGTCGAGCGTAAGGACGGCCCCAATCGGAAGATTGCCCCCCGCCTCCGCCTCAAGCGCCAAACGCACCGCGCGCCGCACGTACTCAACATCGCGCCCCGTCGCATCATCAGTTGATTTGGTCAAGCCCACCTCTTAATAAGTCCAAAGTCCAAGGTCCAAAGTCCAAAGTCAAAAACTCGTCCGCCCGACTTTGGACTTTGGACCTTGGACTTTGGACTCTTTCTTCGCCTCGATGACGATTGAGCGAGGGATACGGTAGTTGTCTTCGGGCCAGCCTTTGTGCCGGCGGCTGAGGACGGGCTCGATGAGTCGGCGGACGCTGAAGCCGTTCGCGTGGAGCGCGTCGAAGTAACTGGCGGTCGGGTGGTAGTAATTGAAGACCGTCACGTCGCAACCTTGCAGGTGAATCCAGACCTTTCTGCGTTTGGAGAAATCGAAGTCGGGAATTTTATGCAGGAACCGCACGGGATGATAGATGGAGAAAATTAAACGCCCGCCCGGCTTCAGCCAGCGGGTGAAGTTGCGTATCACCGGCCCAAGCTCTTTCGAGTACATCAGGCACAGGCTGGCGATGACGAGGTCAAACGAGGCGCGCTTGAACTTCGCGCTCTCGAAATTCGCCGTCATGAACTCGCCCTTGCCCCCGCAATGCTGCTTCGCGATTTGAATCATCTCGGGGCTCGCGTCTATGCCCGTCACCTCGGCCCCTTTCGCGAGCAGGCGCTTCGCGTGGTGGCCCGGCCCGCATCCCGCGTCCAGAACGCGCAGGCCCAGCACGTCTCCCGCCAACCGCATCACCGCCGGCAGCTCCGTGTAATCGCTAATCGCCCGCGCCCTGTTCTCGTGATACTTGCGGCTGATCTCGTCGTACAGAGTCTTGACCGACGTTCTCATAATGATGAACGATGAACTTTGCGGGATGAATTAAAAGCTTTCGTCTTTCAATTTATCATTCCGCATTCCGCATTGCTCTTCATTGCCAGCGGAAGACCTTGAGCGCGACGGCGAAGCCGACGACGCACCAGGCGAGGAGCACCAGGACCGCGAGCCCGCTCGTCGTGACGGACGCGCCGTCGTTCATCACCGTGCGGAGCGAGTCGTTGAGCGCCGTCAGCGGCAGCGCCTTAATGAACGGCTGTAGGAAATCAGGGAAGCGCGCCGACGAGAAGAACGTCCCAGACAGCAGCCACATAGGCATCATCACCAGATTCATCAAGCCCGACACGCCCTCAATCGTTCTGGGCCTGGACGCGACGAGCAGCCCGATGCCGGCGAACGTCATCGAGCCCAGGAGGAGCAGGAGAGCCATATCGAGCCACGAGCCGCGCACGTGGAAGCCGAAGGCGAAGTAGGCGAACGCGATGACGACCGCGACTTCGAGCACCAAAAAGATGAGCCGCGAGAAGACGAACGAAAGTAGATAATGCGAGCGGCGCATCGGCGTCGCCGCGAAACGCTTGAGCAGCTTCTTGGTCCGCGCGTTGACCACCGCGAAGCCCACGCCCCACAGGCCGCTCCCCATCAAGTTCATCCCCAGCAGGCCCGGAATCAGAAAGTCTATGTAGCGCGCCCCAGGCTCCGTGAATGTCTCGTCGCCCGCGCGCACAACGTCCGCGCGCCCCGCGCTGCGCTGCAAAGCATCGTCAACCGCAAGCCGCGCCTGTTTGCTCTCCGGCCGCGCCGGGTCGTAGCGATAGACGGGTGCTGCCGGGAGACCTGCGGGCGCGCCCGCATCATTGCCGCCCGTCGGGTGCACGACGAGGACGACCTTGCCGCTGCGCAAGGCCCGCGCCGCTTCCTCGGGCGAAAGTATCATGGGCTGCACGTCGCCGGAGCTTGAGAGCGCTTTGAAAAGCGCGTCGGCTTGCGCGTCTTGCGCGTCCTGCCTTTCGACGGCGACCGGAATTTTTTCCGGCCCTGTGTTGCGAAAGGCTATGCCGAGCGCGCAGACGAGCAGGATGGGGAAGGCGAAGACCCAGAAGACCACTTCCGGCTCGCGCATGAACTCGCGTATGCGCGCCATCGTCAGCTCGACGAGCGGGTGAAGGCGTCCCGCGTCGGCCGGCCGCCCGCCAGTCTTACGCGCGCGTGTAGCGTCCGGCGCTCTTTCTTTCGCGGGCGCTTCCTCAGCCTCGACGCCCGCGCTCTTGATGATTGCTTCGTCAGACATCGCGTAACATTCTTCCCGTCAGACTCACGAAAACGTCTTCGAGCGTCGCCTGGTGCGTCGTCAGCGACAGCAGCTCAGCCCGCTGCCGCCCGATCTCCGCGAGCAGCGCGGGCAATGCCGCACTGATGTCGGTGACAGTCAGGGCGTAGCCCGCGCCGGCCACGCGCACGCCGCGCACTCCCGGCAGGTTCTCAAGCCCTCGCTCGTCCATCTCGCCTCTGACGCTGAACTCAACTATCTGGTCCGCGCCGAGCGATTCGATTAACCTGGCCGGCGTGTCGAGCGCGATCACGCGCCCGTGGTCCATCACGCCCACGCGGTCGCACAGCCGCGCGGCCTCTTCCATGTAATGCGTCGTCAGCACGATTGAACCCCCTTGCGCGCGGAACTGCTCGACGATGTCCCACAGCTTGAGCCGCGCCTGCGGGTCCAGCCCCGTGGTCGGCTCGTCCAAAAAGAGCAACTCGGGGTCGGCCACCAGCGCGCAGGCCAGGGCCAGGCGCTGCTTCTGCCCGCCGGAGAGTTTGCCGACGCGCGAGTCGCGCTTCTCTTCCAGCTCGACCAGACTGATGATGCTCTCGATGTCGCGCCCGCGCGTGTAGAAGCTGCGGAAGAGCTTGATGGTTTCGGTGACGGTGAGCTTTTCGGCGAGCTGCGTCTCCTGCAACTGGACGCCGAAGCGGTTGCGCAAAGCGCGGTCGTTACCCTCCCCCCAGCGCTGGCCCAAAACTTCGACTGTTCCTCCGTCCGGCTTCGTCAGCCCCTCGAAAATCTCTACGGTCGTGGTCTTCCCCGCCCCGTTCGGCCCGAGCAGGCCGAAGCACTCGCCGGCGCGGACCTCCAGGTCAATGCCGTCCACGGCCCTCACGTCAGGATATTGCTTGACCAGCCCTTCGCACCGCAGCGCGACCGCGTGCGGGCCGGAAGTTGTCGTGTCACTTGTCATCGTCGAAAATGAAAAGATTGCCGTTTGAAACGTTCCGCCGGTTTATTACGCGCGAGCTTGCGATGAAGTTTTGGAAGTTACCAGAGTGAGGGCAGTATTAACAAGCAAAGAGAGCCCTGAAAGGGCTGTCGCCCGGTTGTAAAATGGTCGCGCGGGATGTTACCGTCTTGCGGCTTTGAACACATTGATGACAGATGAAGTGGCGCGGGCCGAATCCGCGCTCGACCACGATCTTCAGCCGCACTTTTCCGAGCTGGAGAAGTTCGACTCGACCAGGGCGCTCGAAGCCTCGCCGCTCTACGCGCGTCTACGGCCCGAGGTCGAAAGAGTTCTCGCGAGCGTCGCGCAGGAAGAGTTCGCGCCCGCTTCCCCGCCACGCCGCCACGCGCCGTTCGTCCGCGCGACCGCCTGGAACATAGAGCGCGGGCTGCGACTCGACAGCATCATTGCTGTCCTCGGCGAGCATTCGGACCTGGGCCAGAGCGACGTGCTCCTGCTCACGGAACTCGACTACGGGATGGCGCGCTCGGGGAACCGTTTCGTCGCGCGCGAGATTGCCGAGCGCTTGCAACTCAATTACGTCTTCGCGCCCTGCTACATCAATCTGAACAAGGGCAGCGGCCTCGAAGTCCACACAAGCGGCGAGAACCAACAGGCGCTCCACGGCAACGCGCTCTTCTCGCGCTACCCACTTTCGGGCGCGCACTCGCTCGCGCTGCCGAACGGCAAGGACAAGATGAAGGGCGGCGAGAAGCGCCTGGGCGCTCAGCGCGCAGTCATCGCCGACGTGGAGCATCCGGCGGGAACTTTCCGCGCCGTGAGCCTGCACCTCGACGCGCACTCGACGCAGCGCCACCGCCACCGGCAGATGAAACTGGTCCTGGACCACCTGGACACCTTGAGCCCACGACTCCCAGTGCTCATCGGCGGCGACTGGAACACTTCGACCTACAACTCGCGCCGCGCCGTTTACTCCATCGTGGGCTTCTTCCGCCGCGTCATGATGGGCGTCGGCCACGTCATCGAGAATCACTACCTGAACCCCGCGCGCTGGTTCGAGCGCGCTCTCTTTCGAGAGCTTGAGCGGCGCGGCTACGACTACCGCAACCTCAACGCGCCGGCGGCCGGCACGCTGCACTACGACGTGAAGGACCTGGCGACTAACACGAACATGGCCGATTGGGTCCCCGGCTGGTGCTTCTGGTTCATCAACCGCGCGCTCGCGCCCTACAACGGCCGCTGCTCGCTCAAGCTCGACTGGTTCGCCGGGAGAGACTTGCAGCCCGACGCCGAGAATCATCCGCGCGTCGTCGGCGACCTCTCGGACGACGCCGGCCGGCTCTCCGACCACGACGCGATTGTGCTGGACTTTGCTCCCGCGAAATGAACTATACTTAGAGCGCGTTTCAAAACCAAAACTCAACCCGTAAACGACAAGGAGCGCCATGAGAACGTCCCTGTCAGCCGAATCAACGCGCGAGGTTTCGAGCAGGCTGCAAGAGGCCAACCATGAATTCGCACGCAAGTATCCGGGCGAGTCGGGCCGTCGTCAGCCCGTGCACACTGTTTATGGCGGCGCACACCTCTTCAAAGCCGACTCGGCGCGCAGGCTCGGCGAATTGGCCCGCCGCTCGCTCGAACAGTTCGCCCCGGACTTCCTGACCTTCGCCAGGGCCATCGGCCTTCCGGGCTCCGAGACTCTGCCCGACGCGCTCGACGACTCGTCCGAGATCGCCGCGCGCCTCTACGTCACGCCCGACTCCGTCCGCCACGAGAACAAGCCGCTCTGGCTGGCCCACACTATCTATCAGCGGGTGGCCGAGAAGCTCAGGCGCGAGGCGGTCGAAGACTTTCGCATTGACTTCGAGGACGGCTACGGCAACCGCCCGGACACGGAGGAGGACGGACACGCCGACGCGGCCGCGCGCGAGGTCGCAAGCGGGATGAAGCAGAAGACGCTCCCGCCCTTCATAGGCATTCGCATCAAGCCCCTGACCGAAGAGTTGCGCGAGCGCAGCCTACGCACGCTCGACATCTTTCTGACCACGCTCGCGGCCGAAGCCGTCAACCGCCTGCCCGACAACTTCGTCGTCACGCTCCCCAAAGTTGTCATCCCCGAGCAGGTCGCGGCGCTCGCCGACATCTTCGATTTACTCGAACGCGAGACCGGCCTCGCCGCCGGCTCCCTCAAGATGGAACTGATGATTGAGACCACACAGGCGATCATCAACGACCGTGGCGAGTCCAGCCTGCCGTTGCTGCTCGAAGCGGCGCGCGGGCGCTGCACCGCCGCGCATTTTGGCACATACGACTACACGGCGAGCTGCCAGATTACGGCCGCGCACCAGCACATGACGCACCCTGCGTGCGACTTCGCGCGCCACATGATGCAGGTCGCCTTCGGCGGCACGGGCCTCTGGCTCTCCGACGGCGCGACCAACATCATGCCCGTCGCGCCGCACCGCGCGGCCGAGGGCGCGGAGTTGACGCCAGAGCAGATTGCGGAGAACCGCGCGAGCGTTCACCGCGCGTGGCGGCTGCACTACGACCACATCCAGCACTCGCTCGTGAACGCCTACTATCAGGGCTGGGACTTGCACCCTGCGCAGTTGCCAACGCGCTACGCGGCCGTCTACGCCTTCTTCCTCGACAGCCTTGAAGCGGCGTCCGAGCGGCTGAGGAACTTCGTCGAGAAGGCGGCGAAGGCCACGCTCGTCGGCGACGTGTTCGACGACGCGGCGACGGGCCAGGGGCTCTTGAACTACTTCCTGCGCGCCGTCAACTGCGGGGCCGTTACAGAGCAGGAAGCGCTCAAACTCTCAAGCCTGACGGTGGCCGAGCTGCGCTCCGGCTCGTTCGTCAAGATTCTCAAGAACAGGCAGAAGTGATAAAAGAAGCAAGCGAAAATCCTAAGCATCGGAGGACTCAAAAATGGCACACACCTACGAAGAGCTAAAGGGGAAGACGCTGGCACAATTGCGCGAGATAGCCGCCGGGATGGGCGACGACGAAGCCGTCAAGGGCTACACACAGCTCAACAAAGAGCACCTGCTCGTGATGCTCTGCAAGGCGCTCGGCGTGGACATGCACGAGCACCACGAGGTGCGCGGCATCAACAAGGCCGGCGTCAAAGCCAAAATCAAAGAACTCAAGAAGCAGCGCGACGAAGCCATTAGCGCGCACGACCGCGCCAGGCTAAAGCAGGTCCGCCGCAGCATCCATCACCTGAAGAGACAGATTCACAAGGCAACGGTCTAAGGGATGAGGGATGAGGGATGAAGTAAGAACTCTTTCTTTCCTTCATCCCTCATCCCTCATCCCTCATCCCTGCTCTTCACGCTCTCCTGATAATTTTCGCCGCGACCCAGCCCGCCAGCACCAGTGCGGAGAGGATGAGCCAGTTGTAGCGGCTGCCGTAGGTGTTGGAGTAGTGGTTGCTAATCATCAGGAAGACCGTCGGGACGACGATGAAGGTGTTGTGCTTGGAGCGCAGCTTGGCGCGCGCGGCGAGGTTCGCGTCCGGCTCGCGCCCCTCCCTGGTGGCCGCGATCATCCTGCGCTGCGCGGGCAGGATTCTCATCCAGACGTTGGCGGCCATGATCGTGCCGAACATCGCGCCCAGGTGCAGATAGGCCCAGCGCCCGCTCAGCGCGTGCGTCAACCCGTAGGCCGCAGCGACAACCAGAACGTAAGCGACGACGGCAAACGGCAACTCATTCCTGCCGAGCGGCGACTGGACCAACAGATCGTAAACGACCCAGCCAACGATGAGCGTGCCCAGGCCGATGAGGATGGCCGTGGTGCCCGAGATGTCCAGCACGTCCGCGTCCACGATGCCTGTGCCGCCGCCGAGGTAAGCCATTAAGGTGAGCAGCAGGAAGCCGCTCAGCCACGTCATGGCCGCCTCCCAGCGGAACCAGTGAAGCGTGCGCGTGCCCGGCCGCTTCTCCTTCTCCACGACGTAGAAGCCGCCGCTATGGACCATCCAGACCTGCGCCTTGTCGTGGCCGCCGGTTGCTTCCTCTTCGTGCAGCCGCGCGTCGAGCCAGGTGAAGTAGTAGGTCGTCCCGACCCACATGATGGCCGAGAAGATGTGCACCCAGCGTAGAATCAGATTGAGCCAGGCGTTCAGCTCTGGATTGATGTCCATCAATTAGCTCCCACGATAGGTTGAATAGCCGTAAGGGCTGAGCAGGAGCGGCACGTGATAATGCTGTCCCGCGTCGCGCACCGTGAAGTCAATAACCACGGACAGGTAAAAACTCTGCACGCCTAGCGCCGCGAAATATGTGCCAGTATCGAACGTCAGCCTGTAAACGCCTTCGCTGAGAACGTGGCCCTGCGGGAGCAGGTCTCTCACGCGGCCGTCCGCGTCAGTCACGCTCCGCCCGAGCGGAGCCCACCCGCCCTCCGCCAATTGAACTTCCAGAGTCACCGGCACGCCATCGGCCGGCCGGCCCCGCGACGTGTCCAGTACGTGTGTCGTAATCGCGCTCATCTCAAAAGCAGCATTCAGGAGTCAGAATTCAGAATCCAGAATGAAAGGAAAATCTGTGAATGCGGTTCTCCGCCTTATCCCTTCTGACTCCTGGATTCTGGATTCTGGATTCCGCCTTCTGACTCCTGACTCCTGACTCCTGACTCCTCCTCTAAAAGTTTCCGCAATCGCAAGTGCGTGATGCGGCGCTGCTCTTCGGCGGCGACGCGTAGCTCGTCGCCCGGGTCGTTGCTCAAACGATTCCTGCAAATCGAGAGCAGCTCGGCGGCCGTCTTTCCCGTGGCGCAGACGATGTAGATGTAGCCGAACTTGCTTTCGTATTCGCGGTTGGCCGCGACGAGCTGTTGTTTCGTTTCTTCGTCCGCCGACCGCGTCCCCGCCTGTTCCTGCTCGGACCACTGTCGGGCGTCGGCCGCTTGCGCGCGGGCGGACTCCTTCTCGCCGATCTTCGGGTGGCGGCTGAAGGCTTCGAGCCAGTCCTCGGCTTCGAGCGCCCACCATTCGGCGTCAGCCTTCGAGAGCAGCTCTGGTAAATCACGAAAGGGGCGCTCTTCGGACATGCGGCGCGCCCAAAGAGTAGAGCCGCAGCATTTCAAGAGTTCCGCCTCCGCCTCTTCGTGCGGAAGCTCGTTCAATCTCTCCAACGCTTCGCTCAACTCTGGTCGCCCATCCTCCCGTAAAGCCGCAGACGGCTGACGCCGCCATCCGGGTAGATGTTGAAGCGCACGTGCGTCACCGCGCCCACGTTCTTAAGCTCCTCCTCGTAGAAGTGTCGCGTGTGCGCCTGGAGCTTGGTCTGCGGCAAAATCTCTTTCCACCGAAGTGTGCCAATCTCGGATTCGTCCACTGCTTCGCTCGCGGCGTCGGCGGCTTCGAGCGAGCAGGTGTCCGGGTAGTTACCCTTGAAATGCGCTGTGTCAACTTCGACGCGCCGAATCTCTCCGCGCGTCGCGAGCCGAATCACGGACCAGTCGTAGCCGGGGCCGCGCCGCCGCTTCGTCTCCCAGCCGTCGCTCATGTCGGCCGCGCGACCGGGCATGATCAGGTTGTGCCGGTGGCCGAAGAACATATCGCTGCACGCGAGGACGAGCGCGCCGTTCTCGGCCGCCGCCAAATCAATCTCGCCGCGCCGCGCCAGTGACTTCCAGTCGGGCACGACCTCGCCGTAAACGCGCAGCCGCGCCACGCCGCCGTCCGGGTAAATCTTGAAGCGCAGGTGCGTGAAGCGCTCTTGGCTCTCGACCTCGAAAGGATTCCGCGAGTCGCCTCGAAGCTGCGACGCAGGGAGAATCTCCGTCCAGCGGACGACCTCGCTCGTCAGCTCGTCAACGTCCGGCTGGCCGTCGAGCGCGACCGCTTCGAGCGAGCACTGCTCGGGATAGTTGCCCCGGAAGAAGCTGGTGTCAACGACGACACCGCGAAGGCGTCCGGGCAGGCCGAGGCGTATGAGACACCAATCGAAGCCGGGCGTGCGGCGACGGCGCGACTCCCAGCCGTCCATCCACTTGCCGCGATCCGTGTACTTGCCCTCTATGAAAACAGGCGCGGACGGCTTTAATAGATTCTCCTTCGGCGCGAAGAAATCGTCGTTCGCGTAAAGCACCGCTCCGCCCAACCGCTCCGACGCCAAGTCAATCAACTCCGTAAACTCGCTCACGCCGCACCTCGCTTCAACAGCCTGCCCGCCGGATTCGTAGAGAACCGCCCACGGTCGTAAATTTTCTCGCCGCGCAGAAACGTCGTCTCGACCACGCCGCTTAGACGCTGGCCGTTGTAAGGCGTCAGCTTGTGCCTGTGGTGCAACATCGCCGGCTCAACGCGAAACTCCGCTTGCGGGTCCCAGATGACCAGGTCCGCGTCGCGGCCGACGGCGATTGCACCTTTGCGCTGCTCCAGGCCGACGAGGCGCGCGGGCGCGGCCGAGAGCCACTGGGCCAAATGCGCGTACGTGTAGTCGCGCTCGCGCGCCAGCGTCCACATCACAGGCAGCCGCAACTGCAAAGAAGAGATGCCGCCCCAGGCTTCAAGAAAATTTCCAGTGCCGAGCGCCTTCATCCCCGGCGGGCACGGCGAATGGTCCGAGACGACCATCTCGATGAGCCCCTCGTCGAGCGCGCCCCAGAGCTGCTCGCGATTCTCGCGCTCGCGCACGGGCGGGCAGCACTTGAACTCCGTCGCGCCGTCGGGCACGTCCTCCGCCGCGAAACACAGATAGTGCGGGCACGTCTCGACAGACAGCGCCAGCCCTTCGGCCTTCGCAGCCCTGAGCGCGGGCAAAGCGTCCGCCGAAGAGTGGTGAACGATGTGAACGCGCGTGCCCGTCTCGCGCGCCAGACGTATCATCAGGGCCACGGCCCTGTCTTCCGCCTCGCGCGGGCGCGACCTTAAAAAGGTCTGATACCTGCGCGCGTCCGCCTGGGCCACGCTCGTATCCTTCAAAGCCTCGTCAATCGCCTCGGGAAGCTCTGCGTGAACGATGAGGAGCGCGCCGAGACGCTTTAGCTCCGGCATCGCTTCCAGTAGATGGCCTTCGGTTACGTTCGGAAACTCGTCAACGCCCGAAGGAACCAGGAAGCATTTAAAGCCGAGCACGCCTGCCTCCGAAAGAGGCGCGAGTTCTTCCAGATTTCCCGGCACGACTCCGCCCCAGAAACCCACGTCCACGGAGCATTTCCCTTCGGCGGCGGCCAGTTTTTCACGAAAGCCCGCGAGCGTGGTTGTCGGCGGGATGCTGTTGAGCGGCATCTCGACCAGCGTCGTCACACCGCCGGCGGCGGCCGCGCGCGTCGCCGTCTCGAAGCCTTCCCATTCGGTGCGGCCCGGCTCGTTGACGTGAACGTGCGTGTCCACCAGCCCAGGCATCACGACGGAGTTCCCGCCCGCGTCAAACACCTCGCACCCTGCCGGGATGTCGTCGTAAGCGCCGACCGAAACGATAACGCCGTCGCGCACGTGCACGGCCGCCGGGGCGACAGCCTCCGGCGTCACCACTCTCCGTCCGCGAATGACCAACTCAGGCGAAGACATGACTTTCGATTGCGGGAAACGATTCAACTCTTTGCGCCTTACGTTTTCCCTTTGCGCCTTTGCGAGAAACAGCCGTTCTCGCAAAGGCGCAAAGAAAAGACGTAAGACGCAAAGAGTTGCTTAATTTCAGGCACCAGCATTCAATAAGAAATCCTCTAAAACGTTCAGGGCGACTTGTAGACGATAGTTCGCCGTCGAGCGTATGTCATCTATTGGTGAAATCTCGCGCGCGAGTTCGGCGCGGGCCTCTTTCACCAGAGACTCGTTCACTTCTTGATTTCTCAAAACGTCTTCCGTCTTTGAACATCGGACGACGACGGGCGCGACGCTGCCGAGGGCTATGCGCGCGTCCATGATGCGTTCACCCTCAAACTGTGCCATTCCCGCGAAGCAAATTTTGGAGATGGCCTGGGCCTTGCGCGTCCCGACCTTTCGATAATACTGCCGCCACGTCCCGGCGTGGCGCGGGAGCCGTATGCTCTTAATCAGCTCGTCCGGGCGCATCAGCATTTGCTTGTAGCCGGTGTGGAAACCGTTGTAAGGCAGCCGGCGCGTGCCCTGCGCCGAGACGAGTTCGAGTTCGGCGTCGTAGACGAGAAGCGCCGGTGGTGAATCGCCAGCGGGCGAGGCGTTCGCGATGTTGCCGCCGAGCGTGCCGCGATTCTGAATCGCCAACCCGCCCGTCTCGGATGCCGCCTGGCACAGCATCGGGAACTCATTTCGCAAGACTTCGCTCGCACGCACTTCCGTATAAGTCGTCAACGCGCCGAGCGTGACGTGTTCGGGCGTCACCTCTATGCCGCGCAGCTCAGGCAAGCTCAAGATGTTGACGAATTTTTTGTGGGCCAATCTCCCGGCCTCGAACAGCACCATCAAATCCGTCCCGCCAGCGAACGGCCTCCACGCGCCCGTCCCGTCTGACAGGAGCGCCAAAGCCTCCGCCAAATTCCCCGGAGACTTAAACTCGTAATCTGGAAGGTAAGCTCTCATAAAGTGGAATGATGAACTTTGCGGGATGAATGATGAATGAAAAGGCAGTTGTCTTTCTATTCATCATTCCGCATTCCGCATTCATCATTTCTCCTCCTGACAAGCCCTGACGACGGCCTCGAAGATTTTCATGTAGCCGGTGCAGCGGCAGAGATTGCCGGCGAGGCCGTCGCGTATTTCGGCCTCGGTCGGCTGCGGCGTTCTATCGAGCAGGTTGACGGCGGCGATGACCATGCCCGGCGTGCAGATGCCACACTGCGCGCCGCCGCACGCGATGAAAGCCTCCTGCACGGCGTGCAACTGCTCGCCGCTCGCGACGCCTTCGATGGTCTTAATCTTCGTCCCCTCGGCCTGAAGAACTGGCACAAGACAACTATTGACCAGCGCACCGTCAATCAGGACGGAGCAGGCCCCGCACTCGCCTTCACCGCAGCCCTCTTTTGTGCCAGTCAGTCGAAGCTCTTCGCGCAGCACGTCGAGGAGCCGCGCCATAGGGTAAGCGTGGAGCGTGACTGCTTCGCCGTTGACCGTGCAGTTGATTTCGAGAGTACGCTCAGCCACGCTCACCTCCGAGGGCTTCCATCAAGGCTTCGGGCATGAGCGGGATGTGATTGAGGCCGAGGCCGGTCGCGTGCTCTATGGCGTTGAGGATGGCGGGCGCGGGGCCGTCCATCGGCAACTCGCCGATGCCTTTCGCGCCGGCCGGGCCGTACTGGTACGGGTTCTCCTCGAAGAAGACGCGTATGGGCGGGATGTCGGCGGCGGTCGGGATGATGTAGTTGGTCATCTGGTTGTTGACCATCCGCCCGTCGCGCCAGACGACGTTCTCGAAGAGCGTGTAGCCGATGCCCTGCGCCACGCCGCCTTCGATTTGGCCCGAAGCCATGACGGGGTGTATGACGCGCCCCACTTCCTGCACGGCGACGAAGTCGTCCACGCGCGCTTCATACGTCACGGTGTCAACCGTCACTTCCGCGACGTAGACGGCCCACGCGTAAGCGCCGTAAGCGTCGCCCTCGTACTTCTCGTCGTCCCAGTTGACGCCCGGCGGGGCCGCGTACTTGCTGAAAGATTTCAGAGCGCCGTGCTGTTCAATGTAACTCCGGCAGGCCGCGCGGAAGTCTTCGGCCGAATAGCTCTCGCCGAGCAAGCCGGAGTTAGTGAGCGTCTGTTTCAAACCGAGCGCGGCCGATTCGACGAGCTTGCCGACGATCATGCAGGTGCGCGAGGCGACGGTCGGGCCGCTGTTGGGAACATTGCCTGTATCAGGTTTCGCGACCTCGATTGAGTCGTAGTCGAGGCCGAGGGCTTCGGCCGCGATCTGCGCGAAGATGGTGTTGGTTCCCTGGCCTATCTCCGTGCTCGCGGCGAGAACGCGCACGCGTCCCTCGGGTGTCGCCTCAAGCCCGACGACCGATTCCAGGTACTTCTCGCCAGAGCCTGTGAAGCCCGCGCCATGCATGAACGAAGCGAAGCCTATGCCCTTCTTCCGCCGCGAGTGTTTGTTCGCCTCGGCGAACTGCTTCTGCTTCGCGTGGTAGTCGCTTAGCTCGAAGGCGCGGTCCAGTATCTTTGCGAGGTCAACCTTCTCGCTTATGACCTGATTGGTCGCGGTCGTCTGCCCTTCCCGTATGAAATTGCGGCGGCGAAACTCTTCGGGCGAGAGCCCGAGGGTCTTCGCGACTTTATCGAAATGTCTTTCGAGGCCGAAGATGCTTTGCGGCGCGCCGAAGCCGCGGAAGGCCCCGTGTGGCGGCGCGTTGGTCGCGACCGCGCTGGCTCGGATGCGAACGTTCGGACAAAAATATGGGCCAGCGGCGTGAATCGTCCCGCGCGAGAGAACGACGGCCGAGAGTGTGGCATAAGCCCCGCCGTCAACCACGAACTCTATCTCCATGCCGAGCAGTTTTCCGTCCGCCGAGACGGCCGTGCGGTGGCGCGTGCGCGAAGGATGGCGCTTGGTCGTCGCGACCATGTCTTCGGCGCGGTCATAAATTAGCTTGACGGGGCGGCCAGCCTTCCACGCCAGCAGCGCCGCGTGGCCCGCGATCATCGAGGGGTACTCTTCCTTGCCGCCGAAGCCGCCGCCCGTCTCGACCTGCACGACGCGCACCTTGTCTTCCGGCAAGTTGAAAAGTTTCAGGAGCGCCTTGTGAACGTAGTAGGGGCACTGCATAGAGCCCCAGACGGTCACGCCGTCTTCGGGGCCGGCAATCGCGATGATGCCGTTGTTCTCGATGTAAAGCTGCTCCTGCGCGCCTGTGCGGTATTCGCCCTCGACAATATGCGCGGCCCCTCCCCAGACCTCGTCCACGTTGCCCTTCTCGACGCGGTAAGACTTGAAGGTGTTGTCCTCGCCCCAGATTATCTCTTTCTTCGCGAGCGACTCTTCGAGCGTGAAGACGGCGGGCAGTTCCTCTATCTCCACGCGAACGTTGCGGCGCGCTTCTTCGAGCAGGTACTTGTCCGCGTGCGCGAGCAGGAGGATGGGTTCTTCGGGGTGATTGACGAATTGGTCCGCGAGGTAAGGTTGATCCAGGAGGATGAGCGCGACGGCGTTCTCGCCCGGAATATCTTTGGCCGTGACGACGACGAACTCGTCCCAGGGAATGTGCGCGCCCTCGAAGGAGATTTCACGTATGCGGCCGCGCGCGGCGGGGCTGCGCACCGTCGTCCCGTAAAGCATTTCTGGGAAGTGCAGGTCGTCCACGTAGCGCGCCTGTCCGGTGACTTTGTCGCGCCCCTCTTTACGCGGCACCGGCCGCCCGACGAGTTGCATTCGCAGTGTTTCCGTTTCTTATGATTACCGCACTTCTCTTGGCCCGATACTTTACAACGTCTTTGCCTTTTCAGGAAAACTTTCCGTGCTCTAACACGAGCAGGCCGAGCGCGACGAGCGCCAGCGCGTACATGACGGGGTGAATCTCGCGGCGGCGGCCCGCCATCAGGTAGAGCGCCGTGTGCGAGATGAAGCCCCAGAGAATCCCCTGCGTGATGGAGAACGTGAGCGGGATTGAGCGAAAGAAAGTTTTCTTGACACGTAAAAGGCAAGGCGTATAATTCACGATACCCAATTGAATTTCCAGTTAGCTGAACCTCCCCGCTTGATCAGCTACTGGTTTATGCCCAGACTTGCAAGAGCGAACTATCGCTCCTCTGTGTCATGTTTGAATTTACAATCCCCCCGCAGAGCAACAGTTGCTTTGTGTTCGTATACTTCTTTGCGCTAACACGGGTTTTCCGCTTCACACCGGAAGGTATCAAGGAATGTCGCAGCAAAAGAAGTCTCGCCGCCAATGCTGGACAGAATCAGCGGCTCGACCGGAACACACACTTCGCGGGCATAGTAAACTTCTGCTTCTCAGTAAGATGCTGGCTGGTCGGTGCAGCACCGATACCAGAGCCACCCTGCTTCCTTTCGCATTCCAATTCATCGCCAAAGTAAAACACTGTGCGGAAGCATTGCTCAGAGCAACGCTCCGCGCCAACCTCTTATCTGTAGGTATCTTGAGAGAAGGTCCAGAAATCTGGATTGAGTCCTGGTAATTTGTATTAGCCACCCTCGCAAAGGAACAATAAAAGAGTCCCTGCTGCTGATTCTTCGACAAGCCAACAACAGGAACTCTCCGCAAAAAGAACATCAACTGCCGCACTGACGCGCAAACCGAAGATGCCTCTCCACTGAGCGGGCATTATAGTGCGTCTGTACGGTCATCACCAAATCGCTTTTAAGCTCAGGAGATGACTGACATGAAGAAAACACCCAAAACCTCGCGTGCTCACAAAACCAATAAGAACCAACCTTCCACTTCCGAAAGTGAGATACCAAACGATCACGCGGCGACTTCTAAGAGCGAAGCAGAGCAGCCGAAAATGTCTCGCAGCCGCCGTTCATTTCTAGGCAAAGTCACGGCTGCCGCCCTGGCTGCCAGTGTGGTCGGCATCCCGAAACTAATTCAGTCGCAACAGGAGGGGGACCTGCCTGGCGGAACTGACCTTGCCGAACGGGGCTGCGCTACCGCACCGGGCTGCGACATAGAGATTCTGACGCCGACGGGACGCGCCAACGTCCAATTAGCCAAGCGTGTTACCGCAGCCATTTTTGACCGCAGCATGGGCGTCCCGGCTCACCCTTGCAACGGGGACGAGGCGCTCTACAGTAACCGGAACTATATCGGCAACTTCACCAAAGCGCTGAGGAAGATCAATAACTTCGGCGAAGTTGATCCGGCTGCCTATTGTGCCCTGCTGAAAGCTGTACGAACCAACAGTCCAGCAGACTTCGAGAGAGTCCCGCTCGGCTGCGTTCCCTGCAACAACACCAAAGACACGGATGGCGCGGAGACGGACGAACAAGCCCTTGAGAGTAAATACACTCAGGATCAGGCCGTTCCTAATGCGCAGCCTTACTCCAACAGCTCGGACGGGACAACGCTCTCTTCCGCGGACGAGGCCAGAATCTATGGAGGCTCAGTCAATACTGACGCTCAGGATCAGGCCGGTCAACAACAGGCCATTGATGATCAAGCGTCGAGCGTGCCGAACGAGTCGGAGTCCCGTGGCGGCATCACAGATGCTTCGCGCAACAGGCAGCGTCGCCTGGGCGACCCGCAAGGCGGCCTCGCTTATCAGCTTGAGAACGTTGCCGTCACGCAGTTGGCGGCCCCGCCGCCTCCGGCGCTCGCCAGCGCCGACGTTGCGGCCGAGACGGTCGAGTTGTACTGGGGAGCCCTGACGCGCGACGTGCCTTTCATCAACTATGACAGCGACCCGACCATCGCCGCCGCCATCTCCGACTTGAACGCGAGGTTCAAATTCTACGCCGGGCTGCCGCAGTACGAGATCGTGCCGCCGGGCAGGACGCCGCGCCCTGAGCCGCGCGGGTTCCCGACCCAGCCGCTGACACCGCTCGGACAGATTCCCGGCCCAAGCAACAACATCACGGTGAAAACGCTCTTCCGCGGCTTCACCAAAGGCGACCAGATAGGGCCGTTCTTATCACAGTTCCTGATTCGGGACGTACCGTTTGGGCCTCAGACCTTTCCCGCCAAGATTCAACCGGCGGTGGCGCAGGACTACATGATGGACCCGGCGAGTTGGTTGTTCGTGCAGCGGGGCTGTATGCCGAGTCCGCTGCCACTGCTGCCGACGCCCCGGCTCATTTCAAACTCCCGCGACCTATCTCGCTACATTGAATTTTGCTTTGTCACACAGCCCTACAACAATGCTCTCGGGCTTCTGATGATGCCGCCGGACCCGCAACGCCTCGATGGCGGCGGGTACGGGATTCCCTTCGGTCCTACTAATCCGTACCTCCACAGTTGCACACAGGAAGGTTTCGTCACCTTCGGCATGACACACATTCTCGCGCTGATCCAGAAGGCGGCGTTTGCCGCGCACACGCACACGTGGCATGAGAAGTGGTTCGTGCATCGCCGCCTGCGGCCAGAGGAATACTGTGGCTGGGTCAACTTCGACTTCAGGGGCGAGCGGGACTACCCGATCCATTCCGTGCTTGGGACTTCGACAGCTATCCCCAAGATCGCGGCGAAGACGGGTGGCTACTATTTCCTGCCGCAGGCATACCCCGAAGGCTCGCCCATCTTCCCGTCTTATACTGCGGGTCACGCGACGGCAGCCGGGGCTTGCGTCACCATCCTCAAGGCGTTCTTCAACGATCTAGCGCCGATCCCGAACCCGAAGCAACCGAACGCCACCGGCACGGCCCTGGTGGATTACACAGAGTCGGATGCCAACAGGCTGACGGTTGGGGGCGAGTTGAACAAGCTGGCCGCCAACATAGGATTCGGGCGCGACCTCGCCGGGGTGCACTGGCGCTCCGACAATGCCGCCTCGATCCTGCGCGGTGAAGACGTTGCTATCTCGCTTCTTGAAGACTGGGGGTTCACGTACAACGAGAACTTCGCGGGCTTCGAGTTCACGGACTTCAGAGGCGTGCGCCGCACGGGCATCGGCCGGAGCAGGTAGCTGAAGCGTCGGACCTAAGGGGAAGTGCTCCGTACATTTCACTCTGCGCTTCCCCGGAACTTACACTACCGGCAACCTTGAGAGCGGCGCGCATGAGACACCTGCGACCAAGCGCCGCTCTCAAGGGGCCGCGCGCGCAACTTCTGCCGAGTGAGGAGCTACCTCTCGACGGCGCGCAAGCACGGCCATTCTCTACTCCATGCTCTAGAGCGCACCTTAGCTGGCAAGCCGCTTCCCTTTCAATCCAGTGTGACCGCAAAGGGTTTTGAATGCCGCTCCGGCGAGGGATAGAATTGCTTATACCGGAGTCGCGGCGGCGTGCGCAAATCCGAAATCGCTCGCGCCGCGTAAGAATAAAAGCATGTCGCTTGCAGCGGGAACCCGACTCGGCCGCTACGAAATCCGCTCGCTCCTCGGCGAGGGAGGCATGGGCGAAGTTTATCTCGCTCGTGACTTCCAGCTCGAACGTACCGTCGCGCTCACGGCCGCGCACGCCGCAGGCATCGTCCACCGCGATATCAAGCCCGAGAACATCATGCTCCGCACCGACGGCTACGTGAAAGTCCTGGACTTCGGCATCGCCAAGCTCACAGAGAAATTCATCCCCGAGCAGGAGGAAGAAGAACGCAAAGCCCCTGCGGAGCCTGAAGCATCGAGCGCGCCGAGGCCCCTCGAACAATCCGGGAGCGGCGAGGACGCGCCGACGGTTTTCCTCGGCAACACCGAATCCGGGATGCTGCTCGGCACGGCGCTTTATATGTCGCCTGAGCAGGCGCGCGGCTCTTCGGCGCGGTCGTCGCCCTGCGCGAAGCCATCGGCGCTCCCTTGCCGGCCGCCGAGCGCACGGACTACGAGAGCCACCTCGCCGCCGCGCGCGCCGGGCTGAGCGACAAAACCTTCACGGAGCTTTGGCAACAGGGCCGCGAGATGAAGCCCGACTACGCGATTGACTACGCGTTGAAGACGCCGCAAGAGAATTAACGCTCGTTGTCCACGGCGCGCATCGCTCGCGGGCGAAAACGCCGGACGTATTTTCGATAGTCTTCAACCTCTCGCGCCGCGCGCCCGCCGTCCCAGCCTAAATACTTCTGTGCCACTTCCGCCGCGGCCTCGATTGCGTCCAGCCCCGCTTCCGAGTTCATCCCGACCATCGTCCGCCGCCAGAGACAGTCCGTGAGCGTCTGTGCCATTTCCTCGCGGAATGAGAAGACGACCTCCGCGCCGATTGCGCCGGAGACTTTACTGAAAGGCTCACGCAATTCTTCGTCCTCCGCCGCCACCTTCAAGACCTCTTCGGCCCGCGCGCCGTAGATTTTGAGCAGGCGCTCGGCCACAGGCTCGGGCAAATTACTCTCCTTCTTAAACCGCGCCGCGAAGCTTTGTCCCGTAGCGCCGGGCAGTGGCTCGTCGGCCGTCTTGCACGCGGGCGATTTCCTCCCCAGCTTTTTGAAGACGGCGGCCACGGCCTGCTCTGAAAGGTTGCGGTAAGTGGTCAGCTTACCGCCCACGACTGAGAGGAAGCCGCCGAGAGAGGGCGCGTGGTCGCGTATGAAATGGCGGCGCGTGACGCTCGCGGGGTCCGCGCTCGTGCGGCACGGCAGAGGTCTGACGCCTGAGTAGGTATAGCGTATGTGGTCGCGCGTCAACCGCGCGGACGGAATCACGCGGTTCGTCTCGGCGAGCAGATAAGCAATCTCCTCCTCGCTCGCGCTCGCTTCGTCCGGGCGGCCCTCGAAAGGCAGATCGGTCGTCCCAATCAGGTAAGCATCATTCCAGGGGATGATGAAGAACGGGCGGCCGTCTGCTTGCGCCTCGACGTAGAGCGCGTTCGAGGGCGCGCCCGCGAACTCGTCAACAACCAGGTGGCTACCCTTCGTCCCACAGATCAGACGCTCGCGCGGCCGCGAGCCGAGCGCCAGCACTTCGTCTACCCACGGCCCCGAAACGTTCAACGTCACGCTCGCACACGCAACGTGCGACGCGTCGTTAATCAAGTCCGTGTACTCCACGCCACGGACGGCCCCATCCTCGACGACGAAGTTGTCCACGCGCGAGTAAGTCTTCATCAACGCCCCTTCGCGCACGGCCGCGAGCGCGTTCTCGAAGACGAGCCGCTCGGCGTACTCGACCTGCGCGTCGTAGTAGAGCGCCGCGCCGCGCAGGTTCTCCAACGCTAAGCCGGGCGCGCGAGCGCGCGTCTCTTCCGGCGAGAGCATGCGGTGTCGTTCGAGAGATTTGCCCGGCGAGAGCAGGTCGTAAAGAATCATCCCCGCGCGGATTGTGAGGAGCCCGCGCCGCGCGCCCTTGTAGACGGGAATCAACATCGGGAGCGGCCGGACGAGGTGTGGCGCGACTCTGAGCAGACGCTCGCGCTCAAGCAGAGACTCGCGGACCAGTCCCAACTCGCCGTGCTCAAGGTAGCGCAGCCCGCCGTGAATCAGCCGCGTTGACCACGCGCTCGTCCCGGAAGAAACGTCGCCCTTATCCAGCAACAAGACCTTCAGCCCGCGCATCGCCGCGTCGCGCGCTATCCCAGCGCCGTTAATGCCCGCGCCGATGACAATCAGGTCGAAGGTCTGGTCCACTGTGTCCGGCGAATTATGTTTCACTGAGGGGAAATAGAATATCGTTGGCGTCTTCTAAACTCGCTTCACACGCGCGCGGGCGAGCGCTCCCTCGAAGTAGATCAACTCCAACCCGGTGGCCCAGTACTCCACGGTCACGCGGCTAGGCTGTGAGGTCTCCTGGCCGGTGCGCAACACGGGCTGACCGGCGTCCGTGGGATGAAACTCCAGCCACCCTATCCATGTGCCGTCGGCCCGCTCCTCCGCATAGCTGCGCACGATATAACTCGTACCGTCCGGGCCGCTCACGTGCGTTGAGTATTCCTGTAAGAGTTCCACTGTGATTATTACCTCCGACCCTCAATAGCTGAAGGCCCATTGTGCCATGAGAGGATAGCGATTTGGGAAGCCTCTTGTCCCAGACCGCGCTCTTCTAATGCTCTTCCCAATCCTTCGCGCGCTCGACGGCTTTCAGCCAGCGCGCGTAAAGTTGCTCCCTCTCGGAGTCGCTCATGCGCGGCTCGTAGCGGCGCGCGACTTTCCACCTGGCATCGAGTTCTTCGCGGCTTTCCCAGAAGCCGACGGCGAGGCCGGCGAGGTAGGCCGCGCCGAGCGAGGTCGTCTCGGTGATGGCGGGGACGGCGATGGGGACGTTGAGAATGTCCGACTGGAACTGCATCAGGAAACTGTTGGAGACGGCCCCACCGTCTGCGCGGATGCCTTTGAGACGCACGCCCGAGGCGCGCTGCATCGCCTCGACCACGTCGCGCGTCTGGTAGCAGATGCTTTCGAGCGTGGCGCGCACGAGATGCGCGCGCGTCGTCCCGCGCGTCAGCCCCGTGATCGTGCCGCGCGCGTAAGCGTCCCAGTGTGGCGCACCTAACCCGACCAGCGCGGGAACGAAATAGACGCCCGCGTTCGACTCGACAGACTGTGCCAACATTTCCGTCTCGGCGGCCGACTCGATGATTCGCAGGCCGTCCCTGAGCCACTGCACGGCGGCCCCGGTGATGAAAATCGCGCCCTCCAAGGCGTACTCGACAGGCTCGTCGCCGATGCCCCACGCGATGGTCGTCAGCAGGTCTTCGCAGTCCGTGACGGCCTCGCGGCCCGTGTTGAGCAGGAGGAAGGAGCCAGTGCCATAAGTGTTCTTCGCGAGCCCCGCGCCGTAGCAAGCCTGGCCGAAGAGCGCGGCCTGCTGGTCGCCTGCCAGCCCCGCGACCGCGACCGTCTCGCCGAAGAACGCGGCCGGGTCCGTGTGGCCGTAGACGTGGGCCGAGGGCGCGACCGTCGGCAACATTTCTTCCGGCACGTCGAGGATTTCCAGCAGCTCCGGATCCCAGCGGAGGTCGTGTATGTTGTAGAGCAGCGTACGCGAGGCGTTGGAGTAGTCCGTGACGTGCGCGCGCCCGCCCGTCAGTTTCCAGACGAGCCAGGAGTCAATCGTGCCGAAGGCTATCTCGCCGCGACGCGCGCGCTCGCGCAAGCCCTCCGTCTGGTCCAGCAGCCACTTTATTTTCGTCCCCGAAAAGTAGGCGTCAACGACGAGTCCGGTCTTGCGTCTGAAGAGTTCTTCGAGGCCGCGCTCTTTCAACTCGTCGCAGAGGCCGGCCGTGCGGCGGTCCTGCCAGACGATGGCGCGGCCGACGGGCTTGCCGGTCTTGCGCTCCCACAACACGCTCGTCTCGCGCTGGTTGGTGATGCCTATGCCGTGGACTTCCGCCGCCGAAACGCCGGCGCGGGCGAGCGCTTCGGCGACGAGCCCGATTGTGCTGGCCCAAATTTCTTCGGCGTCGTGCTCGACCCAGCCGGGGCGCGGGTAGTGCTGCGTGAACTCCGAGTAGGCCCGGCCCTTTATCTGGCCGTCGCGGTCGAAGAGGATAACTTTCGTGCCCGTCGTCCCCTGGTCAATCGCCAGGATGTAGCCATCACTCATACGCAAGCCCTCCAGGTCTTTCTGAGAACTCCTCCCACACGAATGCGTAATTACTGTAAGCTGCCGGGCTGGAATTTACTATCTCTTCGCCTCTGAGCGAAATCAGAAGCACACGATGAGTAGCAACGAGAGGGGAAGAAAAGCAATGCGGAATGATGAATGATGAATGATGAATGAAAGACAGTCGCTCTGTAATTCATCATTCATCATTCCGCATTCATCATTGCTTTTCCATTCTTTCGAAGACTTGCTGGACGGGTTCGGGGGAGACGCGGACGCTGCCGTGGAAGGGGTTGTCGAGGGCGACGATGAGGAAGAGAATGAAGGCCACCTCGCCGGCGAGCGCGGCCGTCATCAGCGCCTGCGACCTGAGGCTCTTGACGCCGAAGAAGTAAGTGAAGGCGAGCACGATCAGCCCGCCGCCCCAGAGCAGGATGCGTATCAGGCCGGGGATGTCGTCCTTGCTGATGAAGAGGCGCTGGCGGCGGCTGTTGCTCAACTCGTTCATGCGGTCGAGCGACTCCGCGAAGAGCAGCGACTCGCGGCCCGCCTGCGGCTCGACACTCGTGTAAATCCGCCAGAGGTCGTCCATCGCCGCCTGCGTCTTCGGGCTCGGAAGCCCTTGCGACATCGTCGCCCACTCGTCGTCCACGGCCGTGCGCGCGTAATTCCTGAGCCCGTCGAGCACGACTTGCCGTGTCGCGGGACTAAAGCCCTGGGCCATGCGCGAGAGGTCGTTGAGGTGGTTCGCCTCGCTCTCGACCACGAGCTTGGCTTCGCTGAAATCGTCCCAGACGGCGACGACGACGAACGCCAGGAGCACCGCGTAAATGGCTGCCATCACGCCGATGATGAAGCCCCCGACTTCGTGCTGCGTCTCGTGCACCGGCAGCGAAACCTTGCGCCGCACCAGCCGCAGGCCGACGTGCGCCAGCAGCACGCTCGCCCCCACGATGATGACACCTAAGAGCCACGTCTGCATAAGAGTATCACCCGTGTCAGTACCGCCTGCGGTAGCGGGCGGGTGTTGGCTTAGCTTGAGACCCGCCCGCTACCGCAGGCGGTACTGACATGAGGCGCATCGCGCGAATCGTTTTAACTGCTGAACAAGGTCCGCTCGTGATAGAAGATGGACTTCGGGTCGTAGTAGGGCTGCCACCACTTGTCCTTCGCGTCCGGCCCCTGTAGGCAGAGCGGGCTTGATTCGTCGGCCGCCTTCATCTGCGCGCGGAAGTGGTAATGGTCCACTAAGCGTATCGCCTCGACGGCGTAAGCAGCCGCCACCGCCGGGTCGTAAATCGCCAGCAGATTGTCGCCGTTCGACTCCTCGCCGCCCGAGGCCAGATTCGACGAGCCCGTGAAGACCGCAGGGTTCGCGCCGTTGAAATCCACGACGACAAACTTGTCGTGGATGACGATGCCGGACCCGCCGCTGTACTCATCCTGGAACGGCGGCGGGACTTTCCCCTTCAGGTACTCGAAAGGCACGATCATGCCCGAAGACTCGCCCGGCCTGTAGACCTTGATGCCGCCCATCGTCTGCGTCATCCCGTAAGAGAACATCTTCTCCTTCGTTGGCAGCGCCTTCAATTCGTCCATCACCGTGCCGCCGCCCGCCAGTTCCATCACGGCGAAGATGACCGAGCTTTCGGCGGCCGAGATCGCGTCCGCGACTCTCTTCAGAGAGACCTCGGCCGTCTTGTGCGGCGAGAAGGCGACGGCGAACTTCGGCAGCGCGGTGTCCTCGATTTCGTGCCAGCCTTCGGCAATCGCGGAGGTCGCGAATTTGTCCGGGGCGGTGAACGCCTGCTCGAAGGCCGCGTCGTAGAGCCCGGCAGTCTGCGGGTCTTCGATGACCAGGATGTTGTTGGCCTGGACGTAGAGGCCGCGGACGGAGAAGTTGGCCGAGCCGGTCAGCACCTTGACGGGCTTGCCGTCCCTCTTCTGAATCAGAATCTTCTTGTGCGCGAAGCGGTGAAAGTGGCCCTGCTTGACGTTCGCCGCCCCGGCGGATTTGACCAGCGCCTTGTGCGCGTCAATCTCCAGCGCGCCCGCCTTCGTGTGCAGAGGAGCGTTGTCCAAATAAGCGCGCAGGCGCTTGCCGAGCTTCTGCATAGACCGCACGAAGTCCGGCTCGTCCAGGTCGTAGGCGAAGAGGTCAACCGTGATGCGCTTATCCTTGAGGCATTCATCCACGAAGTCGAAGACCAGCTTGCGCGCGTGATAGCCGAGCCACTCGTATTGCTTGGCGTAAGCTTTCGTCTTGTAGTCCAGCGACTTCTTCGGAGGGCGAATCGGCGCGTTCTTGAAAAGGTCTGTGTAGGCTTGCGACGAGAGATAGCCGCGCGTGAAGCCGAACTCGAAGGAGCCGATTTTGCGCGGCTCGATTTCGAGGTCAACGCGCACCGACGGCCCCGCCTTTAATTTGCCGCCATCGTCGAAGAGCATGGCCGTCACGTCGTAGTGAAAGTCGCCGGGCATCATCTCGTTCGGGATGTCTATCCAGCGGAACTTTTGCAGCGGGGCTTCATTCGTCGGGTGGCCCAAAAGGTCTTCGGTCTTCGTGTCCGCCGTCACGCAGCTCGTGAAGTGTAGGCGGTTGTGCAGGTAGTCGGACTTGCCGTTCGGCATGGTCCGCTTGACACTGAAGCCGGCCAGATTTTTCGCCAGCTTCTCGTCCAGATTGAAGGCCAGCATCGCCGCGCCGTCGCCGCGATAGACCTTGGCGGTCAAGCCGTCCCTGGTGGCCGAGTTGTGAATCTTGTGCGGACTCTTTGCGCTCATTACGGGTCAACTCCTCAAAAAAGGTATGAAACCACTCGCCAGGCTTGAAAACTGAGCCCAGGGTTGGAAGACGAATTTTAAGTGAGACTCACAAGACGCCAGCTTCTTGTCAGCGGGAAAGAACGTCAAAAGCAGTTGAGACAATATTCTCGCCGGTCCAAAATTGTCAACAAGATTATGCGCGCCGGTCCAGCAAGGCGTCGCATCAGCGGCGCATCGGCGACTGTCGGCGTCGCTTCACTTTTTCGGAAACAAAAACCTGAGCATCGGCTCGACTCTAGCGGCCCAGGCGCGCTCGTTGTGCTCCGCGCCCTCGGCCTCGAAATATTTCAGGTCTGAGCCTTCCTTCCACCCTTTGCGAACGAGCGCGTCGCGCAAGGCACGAGCGTTCCGCGTCTGCTCCTCGGCCTCGTTGCCGCCCTCCTTTGTCCCCATGTCGAGCCAGATGCGCAGGCGCGGCTTCTTCTTCAACGCCTCGACCTCGCGCACAATCATCTTGTTATCCCACCAGACCGAAGGCGAAGCGACGATCACGCGCCCGAAGGTCTGCGGATATTTGAGCCCCAGATAAAGCGACACCAGCCCGCCCAGGCTTGAGCCGCCGAGCCCCGTACTCTTCGCGTCCCGCCGCGTGCGGTACTCAGAATCAATGAACGGCTTCAACTCTTCGACCAGCATCTTCCCGTAGAGGTCCGCCTTCCCGCCCGCCTTGTATCTGGGGTCCGCGGTCGGCGTGTACTCGTCCACGCGGTCGCGCCCGGTGTTGTAAACGCCGACGATGATGAGGGGCTCGATTGCGCCTGCGCTGATGAGCCTCTGCGCGGTCTCGTCCACGCCCCACTCCGCGCCCTTGATGAACGAGGTCGCGCCGTCGAACAGGTTCTGCCCGTCGTGCAGGTAGAGCACCGGGTAACGCTTTCTCAAATTCACGTCGTAACCGGGCGGCAGGTAGACGAGCACGTCGCGGTCGCTTCGCAGGAAGCGCGAGTGAAAATTCTTGTGCGTGCGGAACTCGCCCGTCAGCGTGTGACTTTCCTGCGCGCGGACGTTTGCCTGGAAGAGTGTGAGCGTGAAGATGACAGCAAGGGTCGCGACGAGGCGCGGCCAGCATTGGTGCATGACGACTCCTTCGGATGAAATTAAGAGAATGTTGTTTCCGACGGCCTCAGATAATAGCACGCGGGTTTACGCCTTCGCCTCCCTTCGGACTTGCATTGCGGGCGCGACGCCGGGCACTATTGCGCTGACGAGAACCAGACTGAAAGGAAAGACGCGATGGTCGCTTCCCTGATCCCCCAAGGCCCCCGAGGACATTTCCTGCTCGGCGTGATGCCGGATTTCAACCGCGACTCGCTCGGCTTCATCGAGAGATTGCACCGCGACTACGGCGATGTCGTGAGCGCGCGCTTCTTTTACGTCCCGTCGTATTTCCTCTTCCACCCGGACCACATCGAACAGGTGCTGGCGACCAACAGCCGCAATTTCATCAAGCCGCTCTCGTTCCGCACGCCCTTCTTTCACCGCCTGGTCGGGCGCGGCCTGCTGACCAGCGAGGGCGACTTCTGGCGCAGGCAGCGAAGATTGGCACAGCCGGCCTTCCACCGCGAGCGCATAGCCTCTTACGCGCGCCGCATGGTCGAGGACGGCGAGGCGCTCACGAAGACCTGGCGCGATGGTGAGATTCGCGACATACACCGCGACATGATGCGACTGACAATGGAGATCGTCACGCACACGCTCTTCAACGTGGACGTGACAGACGACGCCGACAAGGTCGCGCGCGCCCTCGCGATTCTCGTGGAGCCTTTCGGCTCGCAGGCCACGCTCAAGTGGATTCTGGATAACCGCTTCCCCACCCCGACCAACCGCCGCTTCCACAAGGTCGCGGCGCAACTGGACGAAGTCGTCTATCGCATCATCGGCCAGCGGCGCGCGGGCGGGAACAAGGACCAGGGCGATCTGCTCTCCATGCTGCTCCAGGCGCACGACGACGACGGGAGCCAGATGACGGACCAGCAACTGCGCGACGAAGTCATTACGCTCTTCCTCGCGGGCCAGGAGACGACGGCGCTGACGCTCTCCTGGGCCTGGTATCTGCTCGCGCGTCACCCCGAGGCCGAAGCGAAACTCTGGCGCGAGCTGGACGAAGTGCTCGAAGGCGGGCGCGCGCCCGAGGCCGCGGACTATCCGCGTTTGAAATTCACGGAGACGGTCGTCAAAGAATCTATGCGGCTCTACCCGCCCGCTTACATCGTCGGGCGCGAGGCCGTGGAAGACTGCGAGGTCGGCGGCTACCGCGTGCCCGCACACACGCAACTCTTCATGCCCACCTGGGTCGTGCACCGCGACGCGCGTTTCTTCCCAGAGCCGGACGAATTCAGGCCCGAGCGCTGGACGCCAGAGTTCACGAGCGCGCTTCCCAAATACGCCTACTTCCCTTTCGGCGGCGGCCCGCGCGTCTGCATCGGCAATTCTTTCGCGATGATGGAAATCGTGCTCCTGATGGCGACCATCGCGCGCCACTACAGACTCGAACTCGTCTCCACGCGCCCGGTCCAGCTTGTCCCCGCGATGTCCCTGCGCCCGCGCGACGGCATCCGAATGATCGTGCACCGTAAATCGCGATAGGCGCTGGACAAAAACTGCCTTCCACTATTTACGATTCACGATTTACGATTTACGATGCTGACTATGGCTCGCAAAAAGAAGGTGAAAGAAGCGGAGAGCGCCGAAAGCCAGGAGACTAAAACGCCGGAGCGCAAGGGGCCGCCGAAGAGTGTCTGGCGCGAGTACTTCGAGTCCGCCATCTACACGGCGATCATGTTCGTCTTCTTCATCACGTTCATCGGGCGCACCGTCGGCGTCCCGACCGGCTCGATGCAAAACACGATCTACATCGGCGACCACTTCCTCATCAACAAGTTCATCTTCGCCCCCGGCTCGGCCCCCTTCTTTCTGCCCAAGCGCGTCATCCGTCGCGGCGACATCATCGTCTTCAAGTACCCGGGCGACCGCGACAACCCCGGCCGCGACGAGACGAGCATCCCGCCCGTCACGCCTTACTCCGACTACTTTATCAAGCGCGTCATTGGTCTGCCGGGCGAAACCATTGAGGTGCGCGGCGCGCTCGTCCTCGTTAACGGCCAGCCGCTCCCGGAGCACCGCGTCAAGGTGGAGCCGGGCGAGAACGGCAAAGCCCCGCTCGTCATCGTCGAAGACACGCCGCGCGCGCCCGACGAGCCTTACACGGTCTACTACAGCGCGAAGACGCTCGCCTCAATCGAGACGGGCGCGACGGAGAAGCCGCCCGAGATTTTTCATTACGCGGTGGAGAAGCCCTACAAGATTCCCGACGGCCACTACTTCGTGATGGGCGACAACCGAGAGGACAGCGCCGACAGCCGCGCGTGGGGGCCGGTCGCGAGCGAGCTAGTCATCGGCCGCGCCCTCTTCGTCTTCTGGTCGAAAGACGAGAGCGCGCGGCCGAACAATTTCCTCTTAGACTTCGTACAGCACACGCGCTGGTGGCGGACCTTCACGATGATTCGGTAAAGAAAAGTCCAAAGTCCAAGGTCCAAAGTCCAAAGTCGAAAACACGTCCTCCTGACTTTGGACTTTGGACCTTGGACTTTGGACTATTACCGCGACAGCTCCTCTATCTCCGTCTCCAACGCCCGCAGGGTTCGCTGAAGCATCTGGCGGTGCGCCGGGCGCGTCGCGCCTTCGAGCTGCGTGAGCGTGCGCGCCCGCGAGAGCCTCAACGATTCCAGACGGTCGCGCCGCACGCGCTCCTCGGGCGACAATTCGTCGAGCGGCCGCCTGAGGCGCGCACGCTCGTCCGCCGCTTCCTGCTGGTCCGCGACCGCCTTACTTTCCCACCCTCTCGCCATGACCCTTCCCCTTTTTGTGCCACTTTACTACTTGACCGCGTCCGTGTCAGCACCGCCCGTTCGTCAATCCGCCGCCGACTCGGACGAGTCGCGCGTGAGCACGGGCTCGGGGCTTGAGGCGAAGGCGGCGGGGTTGCGCTCCCAGGCGCTTGTCTGCCAGTTGTCCATCACGCCGCCAGGGTGCAGCCACGGCGGGACGCGCAGGAACAAATTTTCGGCCATCGAGTTGACGTAAGGCTCGTACATGCGGCGCAGCTCCGTCAGTCTTCTTTCGGCCTCTTCGCCCGCGCGCAGCGCCACGCCCGCCACGGCGAGGTTCGCGCGCACCTGATTGAGCGTCTGCGACGGCAGCCGGTCTGGGTCGGGCGCGCGCGGCGGCGTGTTGAAGACCTGTGCCAAATCCACGAGCGCGTGGCGCGACATCGCGAAAGTCATCTTGGCCTGCCAGACCGGACCATTTTCCACGCCGACGATGACGAGCGCGCACGTATCCAGCACGGTCGTCAGCGCGGCGAGCCACGACTGGTTCTCGTGCTGCGAGCGGAAGTAGGCAAGCACAGGGTAAGAGAGGTGGCTTTCGAGCAGCTCGGCGGACCAGCGCTCCCAATCCTTGAGCCAGTCGCCGAGCGCGCTCAGGCTGCGGTCGCGGCCGTGGCGCGAGAGCAATTCGGAGGCGCTCGGCGGCGAGCCGGCCCGCGCGTCCAGCAGCGAGATGTTGGCCTCGCGCCTGGAGAACGACTGGTAAATGACGGGCAGATAACCTATGACAACGGCCAGGAAGCCGAAGCCCATGCCGGCTTCGAGCACCGTGACGAAGCGCCCGGCGCGTGTCTGCGGCGCGATGTCGCCGAGGCCGAGCGTGAAGAAAGTGGTCCCGCTGAAGTAAAGGTCGGTGCGGAAGTTTGGGGCCACGCCTACGTGGAACCTTGAGGCGATGGCCCAGTGAATCATCGCGAAGCCGACGACCATGCACGCGCCCCAGAGGACGAAGAGCAGGAGCAACGAGAGTGGACCAAAGAAGCCCAGGTAACGCTCGCGCACTTTGCCGGGGCGCATGCGCCGCGCCGCGCCCGAGACCAGATGCCACGCGCTCCTGTAGTAAAGTCGCGCGAGCCGGACCCTGCGCGAGACGCGGCGCGGCAGGATGATCGTCTCGAACACGTCCCACAGGGTAATGGCGCACAGGACAGCGCCTGCGACTCCGACAAGGACGGCCATGCGAGCAGTCTCCCCTCCAGACCAGCTTCGACACGCGAGGAAGTTTCTTCAACTAAAGTTTCTAATTCGGATTTTGTCAAGAAGGCGCAAAGAAAAAAGAGAGGCGGATGACGTAAATGAGACGGGAGGCTGTTATCTTCCGGGGATGAACTTCGTTAAGGAGAGCATCATCGAGGCGACGCCCGAGCGCGTGTTCGCGTTCCACGAATTGCCGGACGCGCTCGCGCGCCTGACGCCGCCGTGGGAAAGCGCGCGCATCGTCCAGGCGGCCCCGAGCCTGCGCGTCGGCGCGAAAACAATCATCGTGACGCGCGTCCTGGGCCTCTTCACCTTCCGCTGGGAGGCGTTGCACACGGCCTATGACCCGCCGCGCATGTTCGAGGACGTGCAAGTGAGCGGCCCGTTCCGCAAATGGCGTCACCGCCACATCGTCGCGCCACACGAGCGCGGCGCGACACTTCGAGACGAGATAGAGTACGAGCCGCCGCTCTGGCCCGCCGGGCGCTTGATGGCCCCGCTCCTCATCGTCCCGCGCCTCAAACGTCTCTTCGACTATCGCCATCGCGTGACGAAGGAGTGGGCGGAGAAGAAGGGATGAGGGATGAGGGGTGAAGTGATTTGAGTGACAGATTCAGTTGACGCTGTCACTCAAATCACTTCATCCCTCATCCCTCATCCCTCATCCCTTACTTGACCATCGTGCCTGTTCTGTTCCAGCGGGTGTTGCGTAGGAAGTCGAGGAAGAAGTTGCCGCTGGTCGGGGCGCTCTCGTCGTAGGACCAGTAGACGAACATGGCGCGGCCGACGACCAGTTCGCGCGGGACGAAGCCCCAGGCGCGGCTGTCCTGGCTGTTGTTGCGGTTGTCGCCCATCACGAAGTAGTGGCCGTCGGGGACGACCTCGTCGAAGCCGCTTTCCAGGATTCGATCCGTGCTGTAGAAGACGGAGTAATTCTCGCCCTCCTTGCGCGGCGGGTTGTCCAGTATGTCGAGCTGCTTGTTGTTCTCCAACACGCCCGGCGTGCGCGGGTCGTCCACATGGTCCAGGGCCGAGATGCGATGCTCGGGCAGTTCCTGGCCGTTGATGAGGACGCGGTCACCGCGCACCTGCACGCGGTCGCCCGGCAGTCCTATCACGCGCTTGACGTAGTTGGTCTTGTAGGGCAGGTTGTCTGGCCGCCGGTCGCCCTCCGGGTTCTTCGGGTCGCCCGGGTACTTGAAGACTATGATATCGCCGCGCCGGACCTCGCGTTGCGGCAGCAGCGGGAATGGGTCACCGGGGCCGAAGGTGAACTTGTTGACGAGCAGGTGGTCGCCGATGGTGATCGTGTTCTGCATCGAGCCGGTCGGAACCTTGACAGCCTGAACGATAAAAGTCATCCCGAAGAGCGCCATGATGACCGTCACGACGGCCGACTCGAAGTACTCCCGAAAGATGCTCTTCGGCGGACCATGCATTTTTCTTTCGGCCGGCCTCGCCTTCGCCGCGAAGCCATTGCCGCCCGCCTGAGAAGTGTGCGCGGCCACGCTCGGCTGCGTCTTCGGCTCGGCGACCCCCGTGTTCGTCAAATCGTCACTCATAAAAACATCCTAAAGAAGCGCTCCGAGGTCGGTCAAGCGGAAAACGGTAATTAGTAATCAGTAGTCAGTAGTCAGTAGTCAGTCAAAAACGTGGCTCACAGCCCCGCAGTCAGTTCTGCCTTTACTGATTACTGACTACTGATTGCTGACTACTGATTACTGACTACTGATTACTGACTACTGATTGCTGATTACTGAGTTCTTCCAGGGCGAGGCGGGCGGCGCTCGTTTCGGCATCCTTGATGGTGCGGCCTTGGGCGCGGACCGAGCCGCCTTCCCAGCTCAGCTCGACGAGGAACGTGCGGCGGTGTGGCGGCCCCATCGCCTCCACGACAGTGTACTGCGGCGCGGCCAGATGATTCGCCTGGAGCCGCTCCTGCAAGAGCGTCTTGAAGTCGGCGGCGGCAGCGGCCTCCGGGTCCACTTGCTCCAACTTGTCGCCGAGCGCATGGCGCACGAACGAGGTCGCCGCTTCCAAGCCGCCGTCGAGAAAGATAGCGGCCAGCACGGCCTCGAAGGCGTCGGCCAGGAGCGCGCGCTTGCGCCGGCCGCCGCTCTTGTCTTCGCCGCGCCCGACGCGTACGAACCGCCCTATGGTCAGTTGCTCGGAGGCGCGAGCGAGCGTGGGCGCGCTCACGAGCTGGTGCTTCATGCGCGACAACTCGCCCTCAGTCACGTCCGGGTAGGACGCGAAGAGGTAGTCGGCGACAATCAGACCCAGGACCGAGTCGCCGACGAACTCCAACGCCTCGTTGTGCAGCCGACGGGCCTCATCTTCGTGGCCGGCCGGAACCTGCTCGTGCGCCCAGGAGCGGTGCGTGAGCGCGCGCTCAAGCCACGAGCGGTCGTTGAAGGTGTGGCCCAGAATGTCTTCCAGTTCCGTCAGGTCTTGTGCTTTGTCTTCGGAATTTTTCACGGCGGGCCGATTCTAACAAAAGCCGGGCGCAACGTCATTGACGTTGCGCCCGGCTTCTTGATTGCTCGAAGGATGGACCGGGGCCAAAGCGCTCGCCTTTAGCGGTTGGGCTTCGGCTGGGTGCTCGACGTGGTGCCGCCGTTGGCGGGCTGCGTCGTCGTCGTGGTGCTATTCGGCTGCGTCTGCGGCGTCGTGGTGCTCGACGACGGCGTGGTCGGCGGCGTCGTCGCCTGGCCCGGTCGCGGAAGCGGCTTGGCCGTGATGCCCGCGATGAACTCGTTGAGGCCGGTGTCAGCACCGTTGTTGCGGTACTTGTAGAGCGCCGTCAACTGCTCCATCCAGGCCGTGCGCGCCTGGTCGAACCTGGCCGCGTCGGTGCTGCTCTTGCTGTAAGAGACGGCACGCGCCAGGGCGTCAATCATCCGGTCGAGGACGTTGTTGACCTTCGCCGTAAGCTCCGTGCACTGCGCGCCCTTGAGCTGCTCTTCGGTCTTGCAGTTGGCCTCGTAGTCGTTCCTCAGCTTGGTGTACTCGGACTGCTCGTAGGAAGCGGCCAGGAACGAGTAGGTGTACGGATCCTTCTGCGAGACGCCCGGAGCCGACGCCGCGGTCAGTAGATAAGGCACCGCCTCGGCGGGCTGCGACTCGCGCAGCAGGAAGCCGAGCGTGTAGCTCAGGCCGCCGATAAGCTCCTCTTTGTTCGGGATCGGCTTGTCCTTCTCGAAGGTCTTGCCGGCCTGGATCATCTGTAGAGTCCGGCGTGTGAAATCAGCCGCGTCGGCGCTCAGGGCAGTGTTGCCGCCGGCCACGGCGGGCAGGGCCGCCTTGGACAACTCGAAGAGGAGCCCGAGGTCATCCGGGCTCTCCGCGAGCACAGGCTTGGCCCCCTGGAACGCTTCGGTGTATTTCTTCTCGTTGAGCTGCTGGATGATTAGATTCCGGCGCGCGATCTTGTCGTAGGAGGTGACCCACTTCTTGATATAAGCGACGTACTGGTCGCTCGGGCCGTCCGCTGCCTCGTACTTGGCGAGATACTCTTTGCCGGCTTCGTAGGCGACCGGCGGGTTGGTTTTGAGGTTGTCCCTGAACTTGTTATATAGGTTCGTCTTGGCTTCTTGGTCGTCCTGCGTCGTCGCCGCGGCAGTCGTGTTTGCTGGTGTGGTCTGTGCCAACGTGGGCAACGCGAACGTCGCCACGAGCGCGGTGAATACCAGGAATCGAATTAGCTTTTTCATCGGTCGCAATCCTCCAGGCAATGTCCTTTTCTGCAACTCGTATCAATCCGGGGGGTGAGAAGCATGTCGGCTTCCGAAACCGCGTCGCGCTCTTCAGATGCGCGCCTCACGGCATTCGGTTGCCGCGTTCCGGGCGGCGCACGCACCCTATCCTAACATGGAGAGAACCGGGCGCATCGGCGTCAGCTAAAACAAATGCGATGCATAATCATCCTGCAACACTCCTCCGCCTGTCAAGGCAGAAGAAAAGAAAAAGTAAAAAGATAAAAGGCAAAAGCTGAGGCGGAGGCCACACGATTATAAGAGTGGTTCTCCGCCTCATTTTTGCCTTTTTACTTTTACCCTTTGCCTTCCCTTACGGCTGGGTCGCGTGGACGCGACGCGGCCTCTGCGTGGTGTTCTGCGGCGTGGCCGTCTGACCCGCCGGCTGGGCCAGAGAGTCCGACTGCTTCGGCTGCGGCGGCACGGTCATGATGACGCTCTTCACATTGTTGCCGCCGGCGGGGCTCGCCGCAGCGCCCGCTGCCGCAGCGCCCGTCAGACTGTCCTCGCCCATCTCGCCAGACTCTTCCTCCCTGTCCTCGTCGCTCAGGGCGGCGGCCGCGCGCGGGTCAAGCTTCGGTCGCGGAGTTATGGCGTACTGCATTTCGTCCGTGCCTGGGCCAAAACGGTGCTTGAGCGAGCGGTAGATTTGGCCGGCGACGTAGGCCGGGAAATGGCGGCGCGCGTCCGAGCCGCGCGTCACGACGACGACCGCGAGGCGCGGGTTATGCACGGGCGCGTAGGAGGTGAAGAGGCCGAGCCAGGAGCCCTGCCCGATGCACGTCCCTGTCTTGCCGGCGATGGTCTGCCCGGCGTCGTAGGCGCGCTTGCCCGAGCCATAGTTGACCGACCCGATCATGCCTGGGATGAGCCTCTGCATGGACTCCTGCGGGATGTTGATCTTGCGGCGGACGATGGTCTTGAACTGCGCTTCCTCCTGCGGCGTGCGCGGCAGGTGCGGGACCAGAAGGTTGCCGCCGTTGCCGATGGCCGAGACGAGGTTGGCGAGCTGAATCGGCGTGACCTCGAAGTCATCGCCGTGCGAGCACATATGGTTGACGGCGAAGCCAGACTTGAAGAGCGGCACGCGCCCCGGAGACTCGTTGGCGTGGTTGATGCCCGTGCGCTCGCCGAGGCCCAACTCGCGCGCGTAAGTCATGAGGCGGTCGAAGCCGACCCGGCCCCCTACGTTCTGGAAGTAACCGTTGTTGGAGTAGGCCAGGGCGTCCGTCAAATCAATCGAGTAGCGGCGGTCAGAGACGCTGGCGGTCTGCACTGGGTCAATCACCTTCTCGGTCAGCCCGGCCATGCCCGTCATCAGCTTGATGGTCGAGCAGGGCTTGAAGCCGCGCCTGATGGCCCAGTCCTGATTGACGACTGTGTAAACGCGTCCGGTCTTCGGGTCCATGACGACGACCGTGCCGGCGTGGTTGCCGAGAGCGGCGACGGCCGCGCGGCGCACTTCCATGTCTTCGCCCGTCGTGTCGTCCTTGGCGATGTTAGTCATCGCCTCGTCGCGCATCGCCTGTTCGAGCGCGCGCTGTCGCGCTATCGCCGCCTGGCGCGCGATCTCGGCGCGGCGTCTCGCCTCCGCCAACTCGCGCCGGCGCTGCTCTGCCGCGCGCCGCGCCTCGGCACGCTGCTCGCGCTTCGAGAGTGCACGCCCGCCGCGCTTGTCCGTCTCGCGCTCCTTCTTCGCGGCCTTCAGCTCCCTGGCAGACATCTTCTGGTCGCGCCGCTTGTCAACGCGCGCCTCCTTCGCCGAAGCCCGGCTGTCGCGCCGCTTGTCCGCGCGCGAGTTCTTACCAGCCTTAGCCGTCTCGCGCGCCTTCTTGTCGTTGCGCGCGTTCTTCTGCGTCTTTGCGGCTGGGGCCTTACTCTTGGCGGCCGATTTGGCTTTCTTGTCTTTGGCGAATGCGGTGCCTGTGAAAATCAGGCTGACGAGGAGGAGAATCGCGGGCGCGAAGCGCGCGGGGTTCAGGGTTCGCTGGGTTTGGGTCATTGACTGGTCCTCGCAGTTAAATTAAAGCTCCGGGGTTAACTTCGCGAGTTAGGGTCTCGAACGCTCTCGGGTGACGAACGAATGCCTAACGCTTTATTTTTCCGAATTATTTCAGGACGCGCTTTGTTCGCGGCGCGCCGCGTCGTCAAGTAACAGAGATAAATTTTGAAGCCTCAAACACCTTCAAAATAGTTCCTTCAACGAATGATTGTTCTTCGCCTTGCGACCTTCGTACTTTACGGTGAGGGTTGGGAGAGTTCCCGTTGATGCGGCCTCCGGGGAGTTTGCACTGAGACCGCCGCGAACTATAACATCTGAAAGGGTCCAGGGCAACGAAAAAATAATATTGCTGCCTTTAGTTTATAATGGCCCCGGTCTCTCCCATTCGACCTAAGGACTATGAAAGCACTCCGTCTGATCTCCAGTTTCCGCGCGCGGCTGCTGCTCGTGCTGGCCGTGCTGCTCGTGCTGACGCTCGGGACGCAGTACGTCCTGAACCTGCGCTCCGCCAGAAATAACAAAAGGATGCGCGAGTTGCAGACGCAAGCGCTGGTCGCCGGCGTCGCGCTCGGCTTCGAGAGCATCTCCTCCAAGCCCCGCCTCGTCGAGTTAATCAAGCGTCGAAATAACCCGCTCCTGGACCCGCAGACGGGCCGCGTCGCCAACATCATCGTCGTTGACAACAACTGGAAACTTTCGGACAGCCTCGATTTGGAATTGTTGAAGGTGAATGGCGAGTACGCGGATCGCTACCTGCAAGACCTGACGAATCTCCCCCCCGTAATGAACGTCAACGAGTTGCCGGCCGAGGACCGGGCGCACTTCCCCGTCACGACAGCGAATCAGGCCGGGGCCGAATCTCACGCCGTCTCCGTCGAGACAGTGGACGGCCGCTGGTACGTGATAGTCGTTCTCAGGTCGTTCCGCGAGGGCCAGAGTTACTGGAATGCCCAGGCCGCGCGCCCGCTCATCTACACGCTGGCCGTGCTCCTGGCGGCCACGCTCGTCGCCACCGTCTTGGTCTGGCGATTCACGCGGCCGATTAAGGATTTGTCGAACGCGGCGCGTCGCGTCGCGGCGGGCGACTTCGACTTCCGCGTCCCGGCCGCCGACCGCCGGGACGAAATGGGCCAGCTCTCCTCGCACTTCAACGAGATGATCGCGCGGCTCGGCCACATGCGTGAGTTGGAGGCGCGCTTGCACCAGGCGGAGCAGTCTGCGGTCGTCGGCCGCCTGGCTTCGGCCATCGCGCACGAAATCCGAAACCCGCTCAACTACATCAACCTGACGCTCGACCACTTCCGCACGGCCTTCCCGCCCGACGACTCGAAGAAGCGCGAGACCTTCGAGCGGCTGGCCCAACAACTCAAGGCGGAAGTCGCGCGCATCAACACGCGCATCTCGGAGTTCCTCAACTACTCCAGGCCCTCGACGCTTGAGCTGCGCCCGCTCGATCTGGGCGAAGCCGCGCGCGATGCCTTGCGGATGGTCGAGGTCAAGGCGCAGGAGAGCGGCATCGGGACGCGCGTCGAGCATGCCGACGAAGTGCCGCCCGTGATGGGCGACGCCGAAGCCCTGCGCTCTGTCTTCACGAATCTAATCATCAACGGCATGCAGGCGATTGACGGCGAGGGCGGCAGGTTAGTCATCACCATCTCGCCAGAGGACGGCGGCCGCAACGCCCGCGTCGAAGTGACGGACACCGGACGCGGCATCGCACCCGAAGACATCTCGAAAGTCTTCGAGCCCTACTTCTCGACCAAGGACACGGGCACGGGGCTCGGCCTCGCCATCGTCAAGAAGGCCGTTGACGACCACGGCGGCACGATCTCCGTCCGCTCGAAACTTGGCGAAGGCACCACTTTCGTCGTCACGCTTCCAACAATAGTGATAAGTGATAAGTGATAAGTGATAAGAAAGGAGATGGTCATGCGCCCCCATGAGAATCTGGAAGTTTGGAGAAGGTCCATTGATTTCGTCACTGCTGTCTATAAAGTGACTGAATCTTTTCCCAAAGAAGAGAGATTTGGGTTAGTCTCTCAAATCAGGCGCGCTGCGGTTTCGGTGCCAGCCAATATCGCTGAAGGAGCGGCGCGCGAGTCTGGGAAGGAGTTCGTTCATTTTTTATCAAACGCCCAAGGCTCTGCCAGCGAGCTAAGCACTGAGCTTCTCATTGCGCATCGTCTCGGATATATCAATAATGCTCTTTACCTGGGAACGGTCGCAGAGTTGGACAACTTGGGTCGAATGATTTTTGGACTTTCGCAAAACTTGAAGCGAAAGCTGATTTAACTTATCACTTATCACTTATCACTTATCACCGGGAGTCAAGAATGGCACGCAAGAGCATACTCGTGGTTGACGACGAGAAGTCGCAGCGCGAAATCTTAGAGATGATTCTGTCCGGCGAGGGCTACGACGTGACGACCGCCTCGTCGGGCGAGGCCGCGCTCAAGTTCGCCAAGGAGCGGCGCTTCGATTTGGCCCTGACCGATTTAAAGATGACGGGCATGGACGGCATAGAGCTGTTGCAGCACCTGCTCGCGCAGGACTCCTCCATCATCGTCATCCTACTGACCGCGCACGGCTCGATTGAGTCCGCGAAGGACGCGTTGCGTCGCGGCGCGTTCGATTACCTGCAAAAGCCTTACGACCGCGACACGCTGCTCGACACCATCCGCCGCGCGCTCAAGCGGCTCGACGCGCTCGACGCCGAGATCATCTCCGCCTCGCCCGAGATGGAGGCCGTCAAGAAGATGATTCTCAAGGTCGCGCGCTCCAGCTCGCCCGTCCTGATACGCGGCGAATCTGGCACAGGCAAGGAACTCATCGCGCGCTCGATTCACAACCAAAGCCCTCGCGTCGCCGAGATGTTCCAGGCCGTCAACTGCGCCGCGATTAACGAGAACCTGCTCGAATCCGAACTCTTCGGCCACGAGCGGGGCTCCTTTACCGGCGCGCACGCCGAGAAGAAAGGTCTCTTCGAGGTGGCCGACCGTGGCACACTTTTCCTGGACGAGATCGGCGAGCTGGACATCGGCATGCAGGCGAAACTGCTGCGCGCGCTTCAGGAGAGAGAGATTCGCCGCGTCGGCGGCACGCGGACCATCAAGGTGGACGTGCGCGTCGTCGCGGCCACGAACCGCGACCTGCGCGCGATGGTCTCGGACGGCAGGTTCCGCGACGACCTTTACTATCGTATCAATGTGCTCTCGGTTGACGTGCCGCCCTTGCGCGAGCGGCGCGACGACATCCCGGTCCTGATTGACTACTTCCTGAAGAAGCACACGCGCAACACCTCACGGTTGGTGCGCGGGCTGACGCCGGAGACGCGCCGCCTGATGATGGACTACAGTTGGCCCGGCAACGTGCGCCAGCTGGAGTCTGCTATTGAGCGCGCCATCCTGCTCTGCGAGGGCGACCTCATCACCGTGGAGGACTTGCCGCTCGAAGTCCGCCAGGAGGCGAGGCCCACGACCGAGGGCGCTTTCAAGCTCCCGCCCGAAGGCATCTCGTTCGAGGACGTGGAGCGCAGCCTGATAGTGCAGGCGATGGAGCAGACAGACTACAACATCACCAAGTCCGCCAAGCTCCTCGGCCTGACCTTCCGCACTCTCCAGTACCGCCTCGAAAAGTTCGGCATCAAACGCCCGGACGGGAGAGGCAAGGAAGAGGAAGAGGAGTAAAAGCAGAATTCAGGAGTCAGGAGTCAGAAGTCAGAATGGATAAGGCGGAGAACCGCTGTTACAGATTTTCTTTTATTCTGGCTCCTGGATTCTGAATTCTGGATTCTGCTTTTCATTCTGACTCCTGACTCCTGACTCCTGAATTCTGCCTTATGAGCACGGTTTCCATCCTCGGCTTGGCGTTCGGCGCGGCGTGGTCGTCGGGGATAAACGTGTACGCGACCGTCGCGACGCTCGGGCTGTTGCAGCACTTCAAAGTGGCACAATTACCCGGCGGCCTCGAAGTGCTGGACAACTGGATCATCATTGGCGTCGCGCTTTTCATGTACGCCGTCGAGTTCGTCGCCGACAAGATTCCGCTCGTGGACAGTGTGTGGGACGCCGTGCACACGTTCGTGCGCGTCCCGGCGGGCGCGGCCGTGGCCGCATCGGCGACCTCGGGCCTGAACCCGACGGTGCAAGTCCTGGCGCTATTACTCGGCGGCGGCCTGGCCCTCTCGACACACGGGACGAAGGCGACGGTACGCGCGGCCGCCAACACGAGCCCGGAGCCTTTCTCGAACTGGGCGCTCTCGATTCTCGAAGATGTCGTCACAGTCGGCGCGGCCCTGCTGGCGGTCTTCAACCCCGTCGCGATTCTCGTGTTGATAATTATTTTCCTGCTGCTCGTCGCGTGGCTGCTCCCGAAGATCGTGCGGCGATTGCGGCGCATGTTCGCGGCGACGCGCAACCTTCTGCGCGGCCGCCCGCTGGCCGACATTCAACGCAACTGAAAGACTATGACCCGAACAAAACTACTCCTGGCTTTCGCCCTCTGTGCCATTTTTCTTTCCGCCTGCTCCTCAACCGAGAACTCTAACTCAGGCGCGAACACGGCCCCCGGCAACACGGGCCAGATTCAGACGACGAACGAAGGGCCGCCAGCGGACGTGGTGCGCGTGGACGTGCCCGGCGTGGAGATTAAGGCTGGCGGCACGACTGAGGCGACCGTCAAGCTGGCCGTCGCCAACGGCTACCACATCAACGCTAACCCGCCGTCCTTCTCTTACCTTAAGGCGACGGAGCTGACGGTCGAGCCGGGCGAAGGGCTGACTGCTGGCAAGCCTACTTACCCGCCCTCGGTCACGAGGAAGTTCACCTTCTCCAAAGACCCGCTCGCCGTCTACGAAGGTGAGACCGCGATCAAGCTCCCGCTCGCGGCCGCGGCCGACGCGAAGAAGGGCGCGCAGACTTTGAAGGGCAAGCTGCGCGTGCAGGCTTGCGACGAAGAGAAGTGTTACCCGCCGCGCACGATGGAGGCCGCCATCCCCGTGACGGTCAAGTGAGCGGCGGTGACTGATGGAGCGCGTCTGGATTATCGCTTCGGTCGTGGGCGTGGTGGTGGCGGCCGTCCTGTTGCTGACGGGATATGACAACGCCGCCTTCGTCGCGGGCGCGCTCGGCGCAGTCGCCTGGTTTCTCAATTTCCGCTCGCGCCTACGCTCGACCATCCCCAGGGATGAGGAGACGGACGCCGGCGCTCAGGATGAAGATGCCCAAGAGGACGAGAACGAAGCTGACGCTTCCCTTGATGAAGATGAGAAGTAAGAGAATTAACTTCACGCTTGCTGCCTGCGTGCTCCTTCTGGCGACGTTCGCGTCCGCCATCGCGCGGCCGTCGGACGAGACGGAAGTGCGCGCCCTGGTGCAGATCGTTTTCGAGCAGTTGAAGGAGGGCCGCTACACTGAGCTTTACGACGTGCTCCCCAACGCCTCGCGTTCACGCATCACGCGCGAGCGTTTCGTCTCGCTGCTGCGCGCCTCCGGCGGCATGTACAGATTGGACCGCATGGAGGTCGGCACGGTGCGCGTCTCTGGCGACATCGCGGCCGTGGACACCGTGATGTACGGGAGCGTCCTGCGGCCCGTCGAGGCTGAGGGCAAGATCGTCGCCCAACAATACCTCGTACGCGAGGACGGCCGCTGGCGCGTCGCGACAGGCGACCGCGCGACCGTGCGCCGCTTCCTCTCCGCGCACCCCGCCTTCGCCAAAACATTCTCCCTCCGCGACCCGCGCATCTACGTCAAACGCGATGGCCGCTGGGTCGAGGTGACCGGCGCGCTAAAGACGACAGGGCGTCAGCGCGCGAATAAGTAAAGCCAACCGTTGGTGCCCGCCCTGGCAAATCCACCCTTCGCTCAAGGCCCACCACCTGTGAGCCTCGCGCTAATCTTCAATGTCCTTGAGAAGCGAACATAATCACAGGAAGGTGCCGAATTGCTGAGGAGAATCGCAACCCCATGCATTTTACGTTCGCTAAAGGGCGTGTTATAACACGCCCTTTAGCGAGTCTATTACTTAGTTAGACGACTTTATTGAATAGGAAATGCAAAGCATGAAATGCCAACACTTACTTCTTACCGTAACTGCTTTCTTTGTCTTGTGCTGTACATCATGCTCCGGCGCACTTCCTCAAACGGACCCTAGTGCTCAATTATCGGACAATACGAAAAACGCCAACGGACTGTCTAGCGTAAATTCCACGGATCAGGCAGTCACTGCCGTTTCAATAATTCAGCTAATATCAAGTCCAGAAAAGTATGACGGGAAGTATATCCAGATAATTGGTTTCGTACGTTTGGAGTTCGAAGGTGATGCTATATACCTACATGAGGATGATTACAAATATGGACTCACGAGAAATGGGTTGTGGCTCAGCCTAACTGAAGGCTGTTGTGGAAAGGATCTACGGATATTTGACCAGAAGTATGTTTTAGTGGAAGGAACTTTTAGTGCCAGGAATCATGGACACATGGGATTATTCAGTGGGGCTATTGAAAACATAAAGCGATTTCAAGTATGGGCGGATAAAAAAGGGTGGCGGGGATGATCGATGCGCCGCCGTCTAACAATTCATTCAACCGGACTCGCAATAGCGCGGCTCTCATCTTCTACGTTGATAGCTCGCCGGTTAGATACTGTGTTGAGAGTCAAGCAGATTTTGCCCACTCTGGATCAAAGGGCTTACCATTCTTCAAGACACCATAAGCGAGATGCAGGAGCTTACGCATCACGGCGCAGACGATACTCATCTTGCTCTTGCCACGCTCTTGCAAGCCTTTGGCCCACGATTGAAAGAAGGGGCTGCACCGTAGAGCCGTGATGGCCGGGAAGTAGAGCGCCTTCCGCAGTCGAGCATTCCCGATCTTTGACAGCCGCGTGCGCCCTCGCACGGAACTCCCTGACTGCCGCTCGCGCGGCACCAGCCCGGCGTAAGCGGCGACTTGGCGCGCGCTCCGGTACTGCTTGATGTCTGTGACCTCAGAGAGCAGCAGCGCGGCGGTCGTCTCGGCGATGCCCGGAATGGAGTCCAACAACTCGCTCTGTCGCTTGAGGCCCGGATGGTTGTTGATGTGCCGGCGGATCAGCTCTTCACAGTGCTTGATCTGCTCATTAAGATAAGCGAGATGCTCTTGGACACTCTGCTGCACAGCCTCGACCGTGATACCAGATGAGAGCCGGTTCTCTTCCGCCACTCGCATCTCAATGAGGGACTCCAGGCGGCGGACAAGTGCCTGTAGTTCTCGCACTTCTTGCGGCAGCGGGGTCCAGGCGGGCGGCCCTTGCGCCTGACAGAAGCGTGCGATCAACTCAGCATCCACCTTGTCTGTTTTCGTGCGCGAGAGTCGGCTCTGGGCGAAGGCTTTGACGGCCGCCGGGTTGATGAGGCTGACGGTGTGGCCCGCTTGATGAAGAAAGAGCGAGAGAGCTTCGCCGTAAGTGCCGGTGGCTTCCAGGCAGGCGTGGACTCGCTGGACGCCGTGCTTTGTGAGCCACTGGCGGAGCTGCTCAAAGCCGGCTTGGTTGTTGGGAAAGACTTTGTGGCGGAGCTTACCTTGAGAGTTGATGAGGCAGACGTTGAACTTGAGTTTGGCGATGTCAATGCCGAGTGCTGGTTCCGTCATGGTGCTGGACTCCTCTTTGTGGAATCTGTTGCGGCGCGGGTCAAACTTGCAGCTGCAAGCTCAGCTCTAATGTTGAGCGGCTTTGGATACTGTCCGACCTGGTGGCGCTGCAATCAGGCACCGGGAGCTTTTCTAACCCACTGACTTGGAGTCATAATTCGAGCACAGCTTCACCGATGCCTCTGGCAGTTGAAGCTTGCCGCTTCAACCGACATCAGTCAACATACAAATTCGAGCGTTAGGTCGCAGGAGATGATACTAGCGTGTGACGGAGCGAGCACTGTTCATTCCTCTGGCATTGATTTTATATGTGTATTGACATAAGTTGTTTCGGCAGCTTGAATCCGATTCTGTTTGACACTTAACGTAAGGAGAGTGAAGAACAGCACCCACTCGCAATTCCCCTCGCTAAGGAGATGTCATGAACGATCAACCGAGCAGTCATGCTTCAAACGTAAATCCCATCGCCGAGCGACAATCGAAGGTGCTCAATGAAGAAAATTGGATGGTCCAAAAATACCCCGATATAGGTATTCCCCCTCTCTTGGGCTTTCTTCAGTTATGCGCTGATAGGCGCTTCCACAGATGCGTACAAGAGCAGTTTCAAAAGGACGCCGGGCTGAATTCCACTGAAGATTATTGGATACACGCGGATGCGGGCGGAACACCAAAGATGGAGTGCCAGAGAACTGCACCGGACTACTGTTATTACGATAAGGGGGTGCGGCAGATGGGGTGGTCGGCTCACGGAGACGTTTGCGGAGGGTTTGGGCCGAATGTCCCCGATCAGGTAATACGGCAAGCATTGTGTGTAGTAGCGCAAAGGAAAATGGAAGATTATCCAGATGCCGCACACTTTTTATATTTCGCGACAACGATTAAGGAGGGAGATGCAGAGGAGGCGGTTGTGTATTGCATGAAATGTGAAAAGGGTAAGGATTAGTTTATATGAGTTGGTACGAAGTCATGATTAGAGACTCGGCGAAGGTTTGCTGTTAGCAATCAGCCGCGACCTAACAACTCAATTCAACCGGAGCGGAATCAGCAAGTCTTTCATACGTCAACTTGAAGGCTTGATACAATCTTTCCCGCCCGGTTAATGTGGGCGTGAGCCGCCCTTACGCGGCTCAACCTCGTCAACGATTATGTCCCCGCGCGAGACGTTCTTAAGCTCAGCCCAGAGCAGCGTTTGATACTGCGCGCACGATGCTTTGAACGCGCGTTGCGCTTCTTCCTGTGTGCCGCGCCACTCGAAAAAGTCAACCTCAGTCCGTGCCCCTGTCTCGTAGCAGTAGAACATATTGAATTTTTCTTCGCTCATTTTCGCTTGGACCAAATCTCTCACGCCCTGCTAGACGTGTCGGCCGTAAGGGGGACTCCTGTGCACGCCTCAGTCCCTCACATCAGAGGCGGTTTGTTCAGCTATACGCGCAAGACGCTGGATTTCGTCTCGCCTGTCTGCTCGACCTGACGGAAGAGGTCTTGTGGCTCCTCTTCCGTGCGGCTCGCTTTGTCTTGAATGGAGGGCATTACTCCCCTTCTCGTGCCCGTCGTAGTCTCTCTCAAAATCGCCTGTTCTTTCAAGGTTTCCCGCTCCGCGCTTCGACAACGACGGCTGCTAACAACTCATTCAACCGGAGCGCGAATCGCGCAGCTCTCATCGCTAGACTTGCGCTATAATCACGGCACATCGCGCCTGGTTAATGGGGCATTCCGATAAATTTAAGAAGGAGACCGCAGATGACTGAGAAAAACAGAACGGATACCGAGCAAGCAGTACGAGCACTCCATGACTTCTTGAGTGAGTACTACAACGGAAGGCGACACTCATGGATGCACGATTCTTTTGGCACCGAGTTCCGCCAGGGTCAGGATGACGCTCTCACCGGATTGGCGCTCATTCCTGAGGTGCGCTTAGCCCTTGATACTATAGACAAGGAACTAGGAAGCGCGCTTGAGGATTGGCACGGAACCCTCAAGTCGAGGAGGGAAAGTGAGTCGAAGGAAAGTCAGTAGAGTCAGCTACTGCACCCGACGCCCCTTCAGCATGATTCTCATGATGTTTGTGTAGGGACGCGGTGATGCCGAGCATTGGGCCAATATTATGAACGGACGTTTTCTACTTATCTGTGCCTGTCTGGTAGCTTCGGTTTGCGCCTGTGAGCGAACGTCTCAAGCGCCGTCGGAGCGGTCCCGGCAGGCCGTCTCAAGCCAGACGCAGTTTCGTTGTGAAGGCAAGACACGCTGTTCCCAGATGTCGTCGTGTGAAGAAGCCACCTTCTACCTCAAGAATTGTCCCGGGACAGAAATGGACGGCGACGGAGATGGAATCCCTTGTGAAGATCAGTGGTGTGGTCACTAGGCCCAACCAACAGTTCATGCCAACCGGCCGCGCCTGTGCATTGGGCTGCCTGGCGGTCTGGTTTTGACAAAATAATCCTGAGTAAATTTAGATCGGGCGTTAGATGTCTTTACATTTTGGGGTTGAAGCGAAGGAGTCCAAAGTGAGACCAAGCCAAATAACGACAGGTGAAACTTTGAGATTTGTCCAGGCGAGTCTTCCTTCTCACGCATCTCGCATCCTGGAAATCGGCTGCGGGAGCGGCCAGCTAGCAAAGCAGCTTCATGACCTTGGACATAGAGTGATTGCCATTGATTCTTCTCTGGAGGCCATTGAGCGTGCTCAACGGCTGGGCGTTGATGCCAGACATGCAACCTTCCCTGATTTTGAGGATGAACCTTTCGATGTGGTTTTATTTACACGGTCATTACATCACATGCGTCCGCTCGCGCCCGCTTTAGACCAGGCCCGCCGCCTGCTTAAACCATCCGGCCTGCTGGTAGTGGAGGATTTCGCTTACAGCGATAGGAGTGCGTTTACAGGGGATTGGTTCTATCTGATGTTGAAGCTACTTGAATCCTGCAATGTCTTACTCACGGCGGAACACGCCATAGGGAGGGATCTTTTGACGGCCGGCGATGGTATCTCGCTTTGGCGCGAGTATGCTCATAGAATAAATACTGGGCCAGAAATTTTACAAGCCGTCACCGAACGTTTCAAGGTTCTTGAAGTGAAGCTTGCTCCCTACCTTTATCGGTACGCTTCCGAAATGGTAGCGGATGATGAACACGGCGGCCAGATCATTGCAACTTTGCTTGACCTGGAAAAGAGGACCGGGGCAGAGGTAGAGCATTTTCTAATCGGGCGACGGTTTGTAGCAAAACCATGAGAAATCTACACAGGGACAGGGGCCTCTAATAACTCATTGAGCCCGTCCCGCTCACCGACTCAAGGGAGCCGAGCCCGTAGGTGACAGAGGTCGCATCAGGGGAGCGCGCCGCCTAACTTGAGATTAAATCCGCGAACGATAGCTGCGCGCTTGCGACATCCTCGTCGGCGGCGGAGCGCTGCGCGCGCTTCGTGCCGTCAAGAGCCTGGCGCACGGCCTTGAGGTGGAAGCGAATGATGTGGGGCGTGATGCGGACGGAGGGGATGCGCCCCTGGCGTGCGAGGCGGCGCACGGTGGATTCGCTCACCTGTAGGATTTGGGCCAGTTGCTGCGCGGTCAGAAACTCCTCGCGCTTCTGATTCTCTGCGGCTTCGCTCATCCGGGCCACCCTGAGATGGAGCGCCCGCGCCGGCTACTGCTGCGGCGGGCGCGCGACTGAGAAGGCGACGCGGTAAATCAGTGCGCCGTCAATTTCCACGTCCTTGGTCTGCGGCTCGGCTCCCTGTGGCTTGATGGTGACGCGGTAGGTCGCCTTGTCCGGCGAGAGCCTGAATGCGAACTGTCCGCTCTCGCTCGTCAGCCGCCCGTCAATCTTCTTCGCCGTGCCGTCTGTGCTGACGAGCGCCAACTCGACCGGCACACCCGGAAAGCTCCTGCCGCTGTCGGTGAAGACGCTGCCCGCGAGCCGCGCGATTGATGCCTCGTTGATTGTCAGGATGAGGCGATCCGGCAGGCTCTTCGTCTTCCCCGCCTTGACCTCGATCCCTTCCAGCGTGCCGACGCTCAGGCCCGTCTTGCGAAAGGTCAGCCCGTAGACGCCGGGCGCGAGGTTCGAGACGGCGAACGCGCCCTTGCTGTCGGTGACGGCGTGGGCCACTTCGCGCTCGCCCTGGCGGACGGTGACCGCGACGCCCGCCGCCTCCTTCTTATTTTCGAGGCGGACCTTGCCCTTGATGCCGCCGGCCGTGCCCTTCTGCGCGAACGCTGCCGAGACGCCGATGAGGGTGAAGGCTAAGACCGCGACAATCGTTTTCGTTCTCTTCATAACTGCTCTTTCGGTAATGATGATTCTCGCATGAGAGCGAATCGGACTTAGGCGCGCATTATAGCACGCGAGGGGGAGGATTATATCGCACCTCGGATGGATGCAACGCGCGGCGTTCGGTGTTGCCCGGAAGTGATGTTACAATCCGGCCCGACGACGGGCAACGGCGGAATGAGCCGCCCGGCAAGCCCTAATCTCCCTCGGCATTTTTCTATATGTTCCCTTCGACCCGACGGCCAAAGCCTCCCCGCGTTGCTCGCCCTCTTCACGCGCCGGCTTTATTCTGTTGCCTGCTGCTCGGGGCTTTCGCGCTCACAGCCTCGCCGTGCTTCGCGCAGGAATCCGCGCCGCCTCTGCCGCCCGAGCAGCAACAGCGCCCGCGCCGCGTGCTCCCGCCTGAGCCGCAAGAGGAGCCCGACGAAGTCCTGAAGATTGACACGGACCTGGTGACGGTTGACGTGACGGTGACGGACGCGGCGGGCGAGCCCGTAAAGAACCTGCGGGCCGAAGACTTCAAGCTCTACGACGACGAGGCGGAACGCGCAATCGCTTTCTACAACGTGGAGAAGCGCGCGAATGGTCAGCGCCCGGCGGCCATCGTCTTCGCGCTGGACGTTTCCGGCAGCATGACGGCCGAAGAGATTGAGCGGCTGCAACGCGCGATGAACGTCTTCGCCAAGCGGCTGTCAGCCGACCGCTCGTCCGTCTTCGCCGTCATGACCTTCGGGATGAACGTCAAGACGCTGCAAGGCTTCACGGCGGACCAGCAAAAACTTGAGCGCACGTTCGCGCGCCTCTCGGCCGAGCCGAACGGGCTCTCGACTCACACCTACGACGCTGTGGACGACGCCGTGCGGCTTCTGGTGCGGCAGGCTCCGCGCACGCGCGGCCGTCGCTTGATGAAGCGCGCCGTCATCGTCGTCACGGATGGTTTCCCCGTCGGCGACACGGTCGCTCCGAAGACGGTCATCGAGCGGGCCAACGCGGCCGACGTGAGCGTCTACACGGTCGTGCTGCCTTCGTTTTCGAGGATGCTGGCGTCGGCCGAGCGCCAGCCACTACCGACGCCCTTGGACGTGAGCGGTCTCACGGAGAAGACTGGCGGGACCAGCGTCTACGCGACCGACCGCGACTTCGAGCCGCTCTTCCGCGCGTTGGCCGAGGAGGTCACGTCGTCTTACGTCCTGGCCTTCTACCCTCCCGAAGAAAAACGCCGCGACGGCCGCTTCCACACCATACGCGTCGAAGCGCCGCGCGGCCTCACCGTCCGCCAGAGCCGCACAGGGTATAAGAGCAGTGATAAGTGATGAGTGATAAGTGATAAGCCAGACCGCTTGTCTTTTACTTATCACTTATCACTCATCACTTATCACTTTTTTCAGTATTCGTCTTCTTCCTCGTCCTCGTCGCTGAAATCGTCTTCCTCGACGATGTCCAGCTCGACGGGGTCTAGACCGACAATCTCCAATTCGGTCCCGCACTCCTCGCACGCGACCACATCGCCTTTGTCCGCGTCAGTATCAACGTGGACATCAGCATCGCATTCAGGGCATGTTCCGGTCGGCACTTCTCTCTACCTCCGCGCTGATGATAACGTAGAGGCACACCCTTTCGGACTTCGGGGGGAGAACCTCCACCTTGTTGTTTTGCTCGAACCGCGCCCAATCTAACCGCGCGCGCCGGATTTTGCAACATTCTTTTTCGCGGGGAAACCTTCCCGGCGCAAAGACACAAAAAAGGGAGATTCCGGGCCGCCCCCGCCCCGCGCCTTTGTGCCAGAATTTTGTGCCAGCCTTCAGAAGCGGGGCCGATTTCGCAGCCGCCGCCGGACGCGGTTCAGCCCCGCGAAGTTGCGGCGAGCCTAGGCGGCAACCGCCGCGTGAATCGCCCGGAGGCGTGCGACGAGTTGCGGCAGGTCTTGCGACGTGTAAACGGGTAAGTTGTTCAGCAAGCCTGCGTCGGCGGAAGTTTGACGCCACGCCGCGAACTGCTCGCGCAGGGCTGCGGACTCTTCCTGACCGTTGCCGAACAGATAAAGAGCTGAGGTTTTCGAGAGCGCGCGGCGGGCCGAAGGTTTTATCTTGCCGCCAGCGGCGCGCGCTGCCATCAGGGCGAAGTCCACGTCCAGGTATCGCAGGAAGCTCGTGCCTTCTATCAAGACTCCGCTTGCGCGCACGCGCTCTAACGCGAGCCGGACTCCACGCTCGACCTGGTTGTCGGTCACTATCAGCCAATGCACGTTCGACGCCCCAGCGTCCCAGTAGCGCCCGGTGTCTTTGCCCGGCGCATAGGTCTCGGCGCGCCCCGAGCGTATGAGGGGCTCATCGCCTAAGAGGTGGCTGACGCAGCAGGCGTGCGGGTCTTTGCCGCACGAGCGGTAATGCCCGCGCGTGATCTTAATCGCCTCCCAGCCGGGAAACGCGCGCAGCAATTCGCAGAGCAGCGTCGTCTTGCCCGCGTCCGAAGAGAAACCGCTGATGGCGACTGTGGTCCTTGTCATAACCGTCCCGAGTATTGTACAAAACCGGGCTTTATGCTACTACCGGGAGACGAAAGAAATCCACACTGAAAGGAATCCGCTTATGCTCCGGCGACCATTACGTCTAGTCCTTCTTTTCGTGCTCCTGACGCTCGCGCCCGTCGCGCGCGCGCAGACCCTCGAAGCGCAACTCAAGGAGATTGACGACTACGCGACGAAGGCCGGGAGGGACTGGAACGTCCCAGGCTTCGCCATCGCGATTGTCAAAGACGACCGCGTGGTCTTCGCCAAAGGTTACGGCGTGCGCGAGCTGGGCAAGCCCGCGCCGGTTGACGAGCACACGCTCTTCGCCATCGCCTCAAACACCAAGGCTTTCACGTCGGCGGCAATCGGGATTCTGGTTGACGAAGGCAAAGTGAAGTGGGACGACCCGGTGACGAAGTATCTGCCGGAGTTTCAGCTCTACGACCCGTACGTCACGCGCGAGATGACGCTGCGCGATTTGCTCAGCCATCGCAGCGGCCTCGCGACCTTCGGCGGCGATTTGCTCTGGTACGAATCCAATTACGACCGCAGGGAAATCCTGCGCCGCATACGCTTCCTGAAACCGACTTCGAGCTTCCGCAGCCGCTACGGCTACCAGAACATCATGTTCCTCGCCGCGGGCGAAGTGGTCGCGGCCGTGACGGGAAAGCCCTGGGACGACTTCGTGCGCGAGCGCTTCTTCGTTCCGCTCGGGATGACGACGACGCAGACGAGCGTGCGCCTATTCAAGCCGGCGGACAACGTGGCGACGCCGCACAACGAGGTGGACGGCCGCTTGCGCGTCATCAGATACAGCGTGGTTGACGGGGCGGGCGGCGCGGCGACCATCAACTCGAACGTCGCGGAAATGGCCCAGTGGCTCAGACTCCAACTCGGACGCGGGCGCTACGAGGGCAAGCAGTTTTTCAGCCCGGCGGTCGCCCGCGAGATGTGGACGCCGCACACAATCATCCCCATCAGCGAGCAGGGCGAGAAGCTCAACCCGACGCGCCACTTTTACACCTACGGGCTCGGCTGGTTTTTGAGCGACTACCACGGGCGCAAGGTCGCCTCGCACGGCGGCGGGCTAGACGGGATGATCTCGCAGGTCGCGATGATGCCTGAGGAGAAGCTGGGCGTCGTTATCTTGAGTAACAGCGAGACGCCGCTGCCGTCGTTCATGGCGAATAAAGTCTTCGACGTGTTCCTCGGAGTCCCGCCGAGGGATTGGAGCGCGGAGTTGCTGGCGCGGACGAAGGCCGCGAAGGAGGCAGGGCGTGGCGAGGAGCAGAAGTTAGAGGCCGCGCGAGCGAAGGACACCAAGCCTTCGCTCGCGCTCGAAAAATACGCTGGCACTTACACGGGCGCGATGTACGGCGACGCGAAGGTCGCGCTGGAGAATGGCAAGCTCGTCCTACGCCTCACGCCCTCGCCGAACTTCGTCGGAGACCTTGAGCACTGGCAGTACGACACCTTCCGCGTCAAGTGGCGCGACTCAATCGTCTACCCGTTCCCGAAAGGTTTCGTCACCTTCACGCTCGACGCGCGCGGCCAGGTGGATGAGATGAAGATAGACGTGCCGAACCCCGACTTCGATTTCAAGGAGTTGGAATTCAAGCGCGCTCAGGAAGCGATTTCACTTTCGATGACAGCCGGCACACTCCGAATGGCCCGCCGACCACCCCGGCGGGAGACAACTGAGCTTCCGGTTCGCTCAAAAGCTCAACGCGTCACGACGGCCGCCAGAGTGTCCAGCCGCTTGCGTGCCGTCTCAGCTTCGGGGCCGCGCGGGTAGCGGCGCAGGATTTCGCGCCACGCCGCGCCGTCGTAATGAAACTGTTTGGTCGAGCGGTCGAAGACGAAAGCGATGCCTTGCCTTCTGTAGCGGTCGAGCCCGTTGAAGTTGAGGAAGTAGCTGAAGACCGGAGCGCCGCCGGCCGCCATCTCTTTCTCGTCGAGCCTGCGCGACGCGTCGCGCGACAGTTTCGCCGCGCTCTTTTCCGCCTCCTCGCCCAGAAGCATCAGCACCTCGGGCCTGAGCGGTGAGCGCGGGAACAGGTCCAGAAAGATGCGCGCGCGGACCACGCGGTCGAAGTCCTCCGAACTCTGAATCAGCCGCAGCAGGCGCGCGTCGTCGTCCCTGCGCGCGGGCGAGACGACGGCCTCGCTCTGGACCCAGCCGCCGGTCCTGCGCGTCACCATCACGCGGTAGAAGGTCACGCCGTCGGGCGAGCGCTTCACGCCGCGCACGGCGACCGCGCGCCCTCGGCTCATCCGCTGCAAGAGGTTGGCCGAAAGAGAGGGCTCGTCGCGCAGCGCCGCCAGTCTTTCGTCAACGACGACGGCGCGCTGCCCGCCCTCCGGCGCGCGCTGCTGCGGCTGCGAGTGGGCCGCCGACGCGCAAAGAAGAAGACAGACTGAGAGTGCAATTAATTTGGTCTTCGAGCGGTGAAGAGACATAGCCGTGCCTCCGTGTTTGGGAGGGTGGAGGTTGACTTCTGGCGACATGCCCGCCCAGGGTAGGGCGCGCGGGGTGGGTTAACGCGGCGCGCGTCGGCGGGTCGCAGATGACAGGGTGGACAATTTCACGCGGGCCTCCGCGGCCAGGATGCGGTCACGCGAGCCCGCGTGGTGAAAATGGCAGATGGCGATGGCGAGCGCGTCCGCCGCGTCGTGCGGCTCGGGCACGCTCTTGAGCGAAAGCAGCACGCGCACCATCTCCTGGACCTGATGCTTCTCGGCGTTGCCGTAGCCGACGACCGTCTGCTTGACGAGTCGCGGGCTGTACTCGTGAATCTCCACGCCCGCGCGCTCGGCGGCGAGCAGGAGCACGCCGCGCACCTGGCCCAATTTGAGCGCGACCTTGACGTTGGTCGCGTAGAAAGCCTCCTCGACCGAGCAGGCTTCGGGCCTGTGCTTCGCGATGACAGCCTCTATGCCGTCGCTGATTTTCAAAAGCCGCGCCGAAAAGCGGTCGCGCGGCGAGGCTTTGATCGTCCCGTACTCCACCAGGCGGTAGCGCCTCGCCTCGCCCTCGACCACGCCCCAGCCCGTCGTCTCGCTGCCCGGATCAATTCCTAAAACGCGCACAAGGCTCCCGTCTCAAACCTCGGCCGGCAATTGCCGGCAATCAAGTCTTCAGACAAACAGTCAAGCTCTGACGCCAACGACGCTCACTTTACCACATCCGGCCCGGAGTTTACTGCTCGCACTGTCAACGAATGTACACACAGGACGACAGCGTCCGTCGCCGTCAGTGGACTCGCGCGCCCGACCCGCGCGGGCTCGTGGTCGTAATTGCTAACCAATAGCGAAGTCGCTCAGTTCAAGGCTGACGGCATATCTCTTGCTTTTACTCTGCCCAAGCAATATGGCCCAGAAAAGGTGAAAAGGATTCGACTACCAATGCCCTTCCGAGTAGAGAGAGCTTACGGCGAAAATTGTTTGAGCCTGCCCGCCCCATTCTACCCGTATCAGGTGAGCCGCGGATAACCAATTCCTCGACGGCACGCGGCGAGTCAGAAACGCATTTGCCAGAGCGGCCCGCAACGACCGTGCAGGTGTGCCATCAACCGGACATGCCCGGTCACGAATGATCTCATCCCGACTTGATAGCTCAAGGCTTTAATAAATATGGCACAGGAAGGCCGAAGCAGTGATAAAGGCGGGGACGGGAAAGCTTCCGCCGGCGCGCGAGGCCAGGCGAGCGCTCCGACTATTTCCCTGCCCAAAGGCGGCGGCGCGATTCGCGGGATGGGCGAGAAGTTCGGCGTCACCCCCGCCACAGGGACCGGGTCGCTGACGATTCCGCTGGCGTCGAGCCCCGGCCGCTCAGGGTTCGGGCCGCAGCTCTCCCTCTCGTACGACTCTGGCTCCGGCAACGGGCCGTTCGGCTTCGGGTGGAGCCTCTCGCTGCCCGCGATCACGCGCAAGACGGACAAGGGACTGCCGCGCTACCTGGACGCCGACGAGTCGGACGTTTTTCTCATCTCGGGCGCGGAAGACCTTGTCCCCGTGCTCGACAACGCAGGCAACCGCGTCGTCCTCCCGCGCACGGTTCACGGCGTCGCGTACAAGGTCCACATTTACCGCCCGCGCATCGAGGGACTCTTCACGCGCGTCGAGCGTTGGGCCAGGGACGACGACGGTGTCAGCCACTGGCGCACCATCACACGCGACAACGTGACGACGCTCTTCGGCTTCGACGAGAACAGCCGCGTCGCCGACCCGCGCGATGCGCGCCGCGTCTTCTCTTACCTCATCCACCTGACCTCTGACGACAAGGGCAACGCGGTCCACTACGAATACGCCCGCGAGGATTCCTCGGGGGTGAATAAGTCGCGGGCGCATGAGGCGAACAGGACCGACGCCGTGCGCGCCACGCAGCGTTACCTGAAGTACGTCCGTTACGGAAACTTCGGGCCTTATTTCCCAGACTGGTCGCCGGCGGGCGCGGACACGCCGCTTCCCGTAGACTGGCATTTCGTGATGGTCTTCGACTACGGCGACCATCGAACGGACGCGCCCACGCCCGCGCGCAACCCTGCAATAGACCCCGCGTGGCCCGTTCGCCCGGACCCGTTCTCAACCTACCGCGCGGGGTTCGAGGTGCGGACTTATCGTCGTTGCGAGCGCGTGCTGATGTTCCACAACTTCGCGGACGAGGCCGGCGTGGGCGACGACTTACTCGTGCGCTCCACCGATTTCAGCTACTCCGACGAGGCGACCCCGACTGACCCGCGCAATCCCATCTACACCTTCATGGAGTCCGTCACGCAGAATGGCTACCGGCGGAAGGCCAACGGGTACGAGCGGCGCTCGAACCCGCCGCTTGAGTTCTTCTACAGCGAGCCCGAAATCCATCCGGAGATTCTGACGCTCGATGACGCCGAGAGTCGCGCGAACCTGCCGGAGGGACTCGACGGCTCGCGCTTTCGTCTGGTTGATTTGGACGGCGAGGGGCTGAGCGGCATCCTGACCGAGCAGGACGGCGGCTGGGGCTACAAGCGAAATCTCAGTCCGACAAATGAGGTCGAGCTGACGGGCGGCGAACGTGTGGCCCGCGCGCGGTTCGGCCCGCTCGAACAGGTGCCAACGCTTCCCGTCCCCGCACACCTCAGCGGCAGTCAACAACTCCTGGACCTGACGGGCGAAGGCAGGCCCGACGCGGTCACTTTCGATGGCCCCGTGCCCGGCTTCTTCGCGCGGACGGCGGGCGCGGACTGGGAGCCGCTCAAGACGTTCACTTCGCTGCCGCGCATAGATTGGTCCGAGCCGAATCTGAAGTTCGTGGACTTGACCGGCGACGGGCGGGCCGACGTGTTGATTACCGCCGATGACCTCTACACGTTCTATCCATCGCTCGGCGCGGAAGGCTTCGGCGAGGCCGAGCGAATCTTCACGCCCCTGGAGGAGGCGCGCGGGCCGCGCGTCGTCTTCGCCGACGGGACGCGCACCATCTCCGTCGCGGACATGACTGGCGACGGGCTCGGCGACATCGTCCGCGTGCGCGACGGCGAGGTCTGTTACTGGCCCAATCTCGGATACGGCAGGTTCGGCGCGAAGGTGACGATGGACGACGCCCCGCGCTTCACGGATGAGGAGCAATTCGACGCGCGCCGCGTCCACCTCGCGGACGTTGACGGCTCCGGCCTGACAGACATCCTCTACGTCGGCGACGACGGAGTGCGTGTTTACTTCAACCGCTCGGGCAACTCCTGGGCCGAGCCGCACCTCCTGGCAATCTTCCCCGGCGCGGACGACCCTAGCGCGGTGCAGGTCGTGGACCTCTTGGGCAATGGCACGGCCTGTCTTGTCTGGTCGTCGCCTCTGCCAGCGGAGTCCTACGCCCCTTTGCGCTACGTGGACCTGATGGGTTCCGAGAAGCCGCACCTGATGGCGCGGACGCGCAACAACCTCGGGGCCGAGACGCGCGTCTCTTACGCGCCCTCCACGCGCTTCTATCTCGAAGACAAGCAGGCGGGCCGCCCCTGGGTCACGCGCCTGCCCTTCCCCGTTCACGTCGTCGAGCGCGTCGAGACCTACGACTGGATTAGCCGCAGCCGCTTCGTCGCGCGCTACACGTACCACCACGGCTACTTCGACGGCGCGGAGCGCGAGTTCCGCGGCTTCGGCATGGTCGAGCAGCGCGACACGGAGGCGCACCGCGATGACACGCTTTTCCCGGAGGCGTCGGCCGCCAATGAAGACGACGCGTCGTTCGTCCCGCCGACGGTGACGCGGACGTGGTTCCACACGGGGGCTTTCGTGGAGGCCGGCATTGTTTCGCGGCAGTACGCGCACGAGTACTGGTTCGAGCCCGCGCTCGGCGGGGACGCGCCGGCGCAGGTGGCCGCGCGCGAGGCTATGCTTTTGCCCGACACGGTGATCGAGGACGGGTTCGACGCGGAAGAGATGCGCGAGGCGTACCGCGCGCTGAAGGGCATGGCGCTGCGCGTCGAAGTCTACGCCGAGGACGGCACGCCGCGCGCGGCGCACCCTTACACCGTCACGGAGCAGAACTACATTGTCCGCCGGTTGCAGCGGCGCGGCCCAAACCGGCACGCCGTTTTTTTGGCACACTCGCGCGAGTCTTTGATTTACCACTACGAGCGCCGCGCCACGGACCCGCGCCTCCAGCATGACCTGACGCTTGAGGTGGACGACTTCGGTAACGCGCGCCGCTCGGTCTCCGTCGGCTACGGCCGCCGCGCGGGTTACCCGGAGCCCGAGCCGGACCTCTCCGCTTCGTTCCGCGCGATGCTCGCGCACGACCAGACGCGGCTGCACGTCGCCGCGACCGAGCACGCCTTCACGGCCCCCTTCAATCGCCTGGAAGACGCGACGATCTTCGACGCGTACCGCGCGCCGCTGCCCTCGGAAACTATCACCGCTGAATTGACCGGCATCGCGCCCACGGCCGAACGCTTCGGCTTCGACGAATTGGACAATCACTGGACCACGCTCTGGGGCGGGGCTCACGACATTCCTTATGAAGACGTTTCGACCCCGGACGTTGAAGGGTCCGGCGCTCCGGCCGGCCTCGCGCGACGCATTATCGAACGAACGCGGACGCTTTACCGGAGCGACGACCTGAGCGCGTTGCTCCCTCTGCACACGCTCGAATCTCGCGCACTGCCCGGCGAGTCGTATCACCTCGCGCTGACGCCCGGCCTCATCACTCGCATCTTCGGCGCGCGCGTGCCGGACGCACTGATGCTTGAAGGCGGCTACTTCCGGCCGGCCGGCGAGCTTGACTGGTGGATACCCTCGGGCCGCATCTTTTATTCGCCCGGCGACGCGGACGCGCCGCCCACGGAATTGGCCCAGGCCCGCGCACACTTCTTCCAGGTGCGCCGCGTCGTTGACCCGTTCGGGGCCGTCACCCGCGTCGCCCACGACGCATACGACCTCCTGCCGCTTGAGACGATTGACGCCCTGGGCAACACCACCGCCGCCGTCAATGATTACAGGGTCTTGCAGCCGGCCAGTGTGACTGACCCGAACGGCAACGTGAGCCGCGCCGCCTTCGATTGTCTGGGCCGCCTCGCGGGGACGGCCGTCAGCGGCAAGGCTGGCGAGGGCGACCCGCTGGCCGGATTCGACCCAGACCTGCCGGACGCGGTGATACAGGCCGTGCTCGACGATCCGCTCGACGACCCCGGCGCGATCCTCGGCGACGCGACCTCGCGGTTTATCTACGACCTGTTCGCCTACTCGCGCACGCGCGACCTGCCCGCGCCGGAACCTGTGTTGGTCTACAGCCTCGCGCGCGAGACGCACGTCTCTGAGCTGGCCGCCGGACAGACCACGCGCTTCCGTCACCTCTTCGCCTACTCGGACGGCTTCGGGCGCGAGGCACAGCACAAGGCGCAGGCCGAGGCCGAGCCTCAACCCAATGGCGGCGTCAACGCCGCGCCGCGCTGGGTCGGGAGCGGCTGGACCATTTATAACAACAAGGGCAAGCCCGTACGCAAGTACGAGCCGTTCTTCACGCCGACTCACCGCTTCGAGTTCGACCGTCTTGCCGGCGTGAGTTCCGTCCTGTTCTACGACCCGGCCGAGCGCGTCGTCGCCACGGTCAACCCGGACAGCACGTTTCAGAAAACTATCTTCGACGCGTGGCGGCACGAGACGTGGGACGCCAACGACACGGCCCTCATCGGCGACCCGCGCGCCGACGCCGACGTGGGCGATTTCTTCGGGCGGCTGTTCGGCAACGCACCCGGCGCGTTCACGTCCTGGCACGACCGGCGCAACGGCGGGACGCTCGGCAACACTCCGTTGGAGAGGGCTGCGAATCAGGACGCGGCGCAGAAGACGGCGGCCCACGCCGCCACGCCCGCCATCGCTCATCTTGACTCACTCGGCCGCATCTGTCTGAACGTCACAGACAACGGCACGGAGGGCGGCACGGCGCAACGTTTCCCCACACGCGTCGCGATGGATGCCGAGAACAAACCCCTCGCTATCTTCGACGCCACGGGCCGCCGCGTGACGGAGTTCTGTCTGCGCGAGCCGTCGGTCGGCGGCGGGTTACGTTACGTGGCGGGCTACGACGTTGCGGGGAATCCGCTCTACCGCAACGGCATGGACGACGGCGAGCGCCGGACGCTCAACAACGTCGCGGGCCACGCGCTGCGGTCCTGGGACGCGCGCGGCTCCACTTTCGAGATGCGCTACGACGCGCTCAGACGCCCCACGCACCGCTTCGTCGAGCGCGCGGGCTCCGCCAAAGTCCTGCTTGAACGCTCCGTCTACGGCGAGCGTCACCCGGACGCGACGCGCAATTTGAAGGGCAAGCTCTTCCGCCACTACGACGGCGCGGGCGTGGCCGGCAACGAGCGTTACGATTTCAAGGGCAACCTCTCGGAGGCCACGCGGCAGCTCGCACGCCTCACGCCCGCGACCGTGGTCGCAACCACCTATGACACCGCGCCCGACTGGACGCCGATTGCGAACATCAACGACTTGCCCGCGCTCGACCTCGCGGCCTTGAATAATCTGACCGCGCCGCTGCTCGTCGCCGCCGACCGCTTCACCACGTCCACGCGCTTCGATGCCCTCAACCGTCCGCTTCAGGTAGTCACGCCGCACGCCGCCTCAGGCCGCCCGTCCGTGATTCAGACAACCTATAACGAAGCGGGTTTGTTGGAGCGCGTTGACGTTTGGATTCGACAGGCGACCGCGCCGTCGTCACTTCTGGATCCTGCGAGCGCCGACGCGCCCGCAGTGAGGGGCGTCGAGTACAACGCACGCGGCCAGCGGACCAGTATCACGCTCGGCAACCGCGCGGTCACGACCTACGAGTACGACCCGGAGACTTTCCGGCTCTCCGCGCTGACGACGACACGGCCCGATACTTTCGCCGCCGACGCGCGCACCGTGCAAGCGCTGGCTTATCACTACGACGCCGTCGGCAACGTCACGCGCCTGCGCGACTCGGCCGACATTCAGAACGTCGTCTACTTCAGCAACCAGCGCGTCGAGCCCTCGGCCGATTACACCTACGACCCAGCCTACCGGCTGAAGGCCGCGACCGGGCGCGAGCACCTGGGCCAGAACGGCGGCGCGCTCAACGCTTCGGTCCAGGCTTCTAACGACGACGGCCCGCGCACTCACTCCGGCCCGAACACGCGCCTCCTCAATCCAGGCGACGGCAACGCGATGGGCAACTACACGGAGCAGTACGCCTACGACCCGGCCGGCAATCTTCTACAGATGATTCACCAGGTCGCGAGCGGCGGCTGGACGCGCCGCTACTCTTACGCCGAGCCGAGCCGCGTCAGCGCGGCCGAGAACGGCAACCGGCTCTCCGCCACCAGCCTGCCCGGCGACAACCCGCTCGGCCCCTACTCCGCCACATACCTTCACGACGAACACGGCAACATGACGCGCATGCCGCACCTGCCCGGCATGACCTGGGATGCTGACGACCATTTGCAATCCACCGCGCGCCAGGTCGTTAACGCCGGCATGCCGGAGACGACCTACTACGCTTACGACGCGGGCGGCGAGCGCCTACGCAAAGCGACTTACGCGCAGGCGGCCGTGGGCGCGACGCCCAATCTCAAGTCGGAGCGTCTGTATCTTGGCGTTCTGGAAATTTTCCGCGAGTACGACGCGGCGGGCAACGTCGTCGCCGAGCGCGAGACCGTTCACGTCATGGACGACAAGCAGCGCGTCGCGCTCGTCGAAACACGCACGGCCGGCGCTGGCCCCACGCAGCTCATACGCTACCAGCACGCCAACCATCTGGGCTCCGCCGTCCTTGAACTGGACGATGCCGCAGACGTTATTTCCTATGAAGAGTATTTTCCCTTCGGCTCGACCTCTTACCAGGCCGCGCGCGGCCAGACCGAGACGCCGAAGCGATACCGCTTCACCGGCAAAGAGCGCGACGAAGAGAACGACCTCTATTATCACGGCGCGCGTTACTACGCCTGCTGGCTTGGGCGCTGGACCAGTTGCGACCCGACGGGGACGATTGACGGGACCAACCTTTACAGGTATTGCCGCAACTGCCCGACGCGTCTGACGGACCCGAGCGGTACACAGGGCCACGACCCGAATCAACAACAACAAGCCCAACAGCCCACAGACCCGCCCGCGCAGGCGAGCGTCGGCACTCTCACCCCGCGCATTACGATTGATTCCAGTCATCTTCAATTCCACAACCTGTTTTCTTCAGACCGCTACGCCACCGGCCGGCTGTCTGTCAGCGCGGCGATTCACGGCTACGCGCCCCCGGATTCCCCCTTGTTGGGAGGAAGGTCGCTGCGTCTAGACGCGGACGCGCAATTCAATGCCGAGACGGGTACGGGCGCTTCCCTCGATGTCCGTGCGTTCGCGACCGTCGGCACTCTGGGCCAGGGGCTCTGGGGCGCGGGACTGCTCTCGGGCCAGTTGTCGTCTCCTATGCCGCCGCAGTTGTCCCTGTCGTCGAGTGGCCTTACTTCGGTGCTGAACTACACGGCCGCGCGGGCCAACGGCGAGTTGAATTTCTACGGGTCGCTCTCGGGGGGCAGCATCCCTCTGGTCAGGGCGAGCGGCGGCGTGCAGTTCAATAACGGTCACATTACCGGCAACGCGGACGTTTCCGGGCTCAACCTCGCCCGCCTGCAACTGAGTGTGCAGGGAGGGCCGCTCTCTTCTCGCGGGCTCGATTTCAGCGGCACGGCTAACCTGCGGCTTTTCGGAATACCGAGCATCAGCGCGCAGTTTCAAGGACAAGCTTCGCTCTCGGGCGACTATAACGTGACGGGCAGGTTCCGCGGCTTCGTGCCACCGCTCTCCTACACCTTCGGGAACTTCAGCGCGAATTCGTCCACGGGTGTGAGCGCGTCCGCGCACGTCTTTGGTCTAACGTACATGCCCAAGGTGAGCGTGACCGACCCGTCGCCGACCTCGCGCGCCTTCAACCAGTTCGCCCGCGCGGCCGACGTGAACTCGCCCAACGGGCCGACACTGGGTTACTCGTTCACGCGCTATTCACACGGGCGCGTGACACACGTCGCGGCCGGGTACGTGCCGCCGGTCGGAATTGGCACATCGGGCTTTGGCATTTCGGCCACCTTCGGATTCTGAGGCCGCGCCTCACGCACGTCAGTAGAGATAAAGGACACTTGCCATGACTAATCAGGAAAACAGATATCAAATCAACGGCCGCGTGATAGACGTTAAATCCCGACGCGGCCTCAAGGGGCTCCGCGTCGAGGCATGGGACAAGGACCAAATCTTCGACGACCTCGTCGGCAGCACCGAGACGGACGCCGACGGTCGCTTCCACATCGGCTTCGACCGCTCCTATTTCAGCGAGCTATTTTTCGACCGCGAGCCAGACCTTTTCTTCAAGGTCTTCTCGGGCGGCGAGCTGATTAAGAGCACGCAGGACTCCGTGCTCTGGAACGTGAAGGCTGGGGCGACTTCGGTTGAGATTGCCGTGCCGTGGGCGGGCGTCCGGCCCGAGGACGGAAACGGGCAGCCCGTGAGCGGCGGCGACGACTACGTTGTGACGGGCACGGTCGCGAGCCCGGACAGCGCCAGCGTGGGCGGCCTGCACGTCCAGCTCGTTGACAGGAACGTGGGCCAGGACGTGATCCTCGCCGAAACGCTGACGGACGAGCGCGGACGCTACCGCGCAAGCTTTATCCCGACCTCGCTGCGCCAGCGCGGGAAACAGCACCCGGACTTGCAGGCGCGCGTTTACGCGGGGCAGGAATTTCTGGCCGCCTCTGACGTTCGCTACAACGCGGCCGAGCGTGAGATGCTTGATGTCGTGCTGCCCGCCAACTCGGCCGCGCTGCCGAGCGAGCATGAGACGTTGACCGGCGCTCTCGCCGCGCACTTCGACGGTCCCCTGGCCGACCTCAAGGAATCGAACGACAGGCAGGACATCACGTATCTCGCCAACAAGACCGGCTGGGACGCGCGCGCGGTGGCGATGACGGCGCTCGCGGACCAGTTCAGCCGCAGCGACTCGGGCGCTGGGGACGCGCCCGCCATCAAACCCGCCTTCTACTACGCACTCTTCCGCGCCGGCCTGCCCGCCGACCCGGACACGCTCTACCGCGCCGACCCGCGAACAGTCGAGCGCGTCTGGAAGCAGGCCGCCGAGCAGGGCGTGATCGCCACAGCAACGGAGAATGAAATCGGCGGCGCGGTCGAAGCGTTCCAGCGCCTCGGCGCGGAGAAGATGCTCTCAGGCCCGGCGCTCGTCGGCGCGTCATCGTTGAAAGAGATGCTCACCGCGTCGCGGCTGGAAGAGGCCGAGCAGAAGCGGTTCGCGGAACTTTACGCGGCGCACAAGTCCGACCCGGCGACACTCTGGAAGGCAGTCGCGAAAGACCTCGGCGCGGAGAAGGCCGACCGGCTTCAGTTGGATGGGAAGTTGAGTTTCCTGACCATCAACAACGCGCCGCTCGTGGGAGAGCTACACAGGGCGGCGGGCAACGGCGACCTCAAAGACCCTGTCGAATTGGCCCAGAAAGGATTTCACAGTGCGGAGCAGTGGGGCCGCCTGCTCAAGGACGACGTGCCCATCCCGAAGGAGATTCCGGGCGACACGACGGAGGCCAGGCGGCGGAACTACGCGGAGTACCTGGCCGGGCAGGTGCGCCTCAGTTACCCGACGGCTTCCATCGCCGAGATGGTCAGAAAGAACGACCTGCCCGTGAAAGCCCCCGAACAGGTGCACGCGTTTCTCACCGAGCACCACGGTAAGTTCGAGTTGGGCATGATGTCCGTCGAGCAGTACATCAAGCGCAACAAGCTCGAAGTCGCCAGCGAGACCGTCGCGCAGGTCCAGAGCTTGCAGCGCGTTTACCAGATAACCCCGAGCGACCAGGCGATGGCCGGGCTGATGAAGCGCGGCGTGGACGCCGCCGCCAAAGTCGTGCGTCAAGACAAAGAGACGTTCGTGGAGACTTTCGCGCAGGACCTCGGCGGGGCCGAGGCCGCCGCGCAGACCTACGACAAATCGCTGCAAGTTCACAACGCCGTCCTCAACATCGCAATCAGTTACCTGACGGCGAAGAACGGCATCGCCCTGGGCGCGCAGCCGATGGGCGCGGCGCAACCGGCGGGGCTCGCGCGGGCGGCGGCCAACGCGCAGCCTGGACAGGAGGCCGGCGGGCAGCTACTCCAACCCGAACCCAAAGGCAAGGCCGCCGCGAACGCGGACGACGTGCTGGCCTATCCCACGCTCGAAGGTCTGTTCGGCGAGATGGATTTCTGCGCCTGCGACCACTGCCGCTCAATCCTCTCGCCGGCCGCTTACCTGGTGGACCTGCTCCACTTCATTGACCAGACCCCGACCGAGCTGCTCAAGGAGAACCCGCAGGCCGTGCTGCTGGAGCGCCGCCCCGACATCGAACACCTCCCGCTGACCTGCGAGAACACGAACACGGCAATGCCCTACATTGACGTGGTCAACGAGACGCTGGAATACTTCGTCGCCAACAGCGTCCAGCAACTCTCGCTCGACGGCTACGTCGGGCACGACACGGACGGGATCGCGTCGGCGGACCTGCTGGCGAGCCCGCGATTCGTGATGGACTCGGCCTACGCCCTGCTGAAGGGCGAAAGCTTCCCGCCCCCGCTCCCGTTCCACCAGCCGCTCGAAAACCTGCGCCGCCTCTTCGACAAGTTCGAGGTGCGGCTCCCCGTCGCAATGGAACAATTGCGCCAGGGCGATGCCCTTGAGCGCGGCGCAATGCCCTACGGCTGGCGCGACGTGCTGATGGAGGAGCTGTCGCTCTCGCGCGCTGAGTATGAGATTCTGACCGACGCGGCCGCCGTCCCGCTCTGGCGCATGTACGGCTTGCCCAACGGAACGACGAACGCGAATGTCGTCGCCGCCCTCTCCAACGCGAAGCAGTTCTCGCGCCGCCTCAGTGTCACTTACGAAGAACTCGTCTCCATTCTCAAGACGCGTTTCGTCAACCCCAACGGCGAGCTGATTCCGAAACTCGAACGCCTCGGCGTCCCGTTCGCCGCGCTCAAGGCGCTCAAGGACGGAACGATCACCGACGCCGAGTTCGATGCACTGCTGCCGACCGACACGCTCACGCCTGACCCAGCCCTTTACGGCAACAACATCAAGGCTTGGGTCAAACAGCAGAACAACTTCGACCGCATCATGGGCATCATCACGCTGACGAACCCGACGGCCGGCGGCGACCCATGCAACTTCGACGCTCTTGAGTTTCGCTATGCGAGGCCGATGGCCGACCCCGGCGACACTTCCACGCGGCTCGGCGAGGCCGAGTTCGTCCGCCTGTTGCGCTTCATACGCTTATGGAGAAAACTCGGCTGGACCATAGAGCAGACCGACGCGGCCGTCTGCGCGCTCTTCCCCGTGCCGCCTTTCCCGCTCGGCGCGGACGCCGTGGACACCGTCGCCAAACTCGACGCGGGGTTCCTCACACTGCTGCCGCGTCTTGGCGTCGTCGCACGCGTGATGAAGGCGCTCAACCTGACGACGAAGCGCGACCTGCTGCCGCTCCTCGCCTGCTGGTCGCCGCTCGGCACGCACGGCGAAAGCTCTCTCTACCGGCAGATGTTCCTCAACCCCGCGCTATTGGCCCAGGACGCGACCTTTGGCGAGAACGGCTCCGGCGAATTTTTACAAGACGCGGTCGAGAAACTCCTCGGCCACGCCGAAGCCCTGCGCGCGGCGTTCGGCCTGACGGGCGACGAGTTTTCACAGATCGTCGCGGACCTGGGCTTTGGCGCGGACTCCGTGGACGTGCCCTACAATCACCCGCAGCCCACGCTTGAGCAGGCGATTCTCGACGCCGCCCCGGGCATAGGCTACGACGACCTCAACAAGCGACTGCTCTACAGCGGCTACCTCAGCCCCGCGCGACGCGACGCGCTGAAGTCACTGCCCGGCGTGAGCGCGCCATTCCAGGCGGCCGTGGACGCCCTTTTCGCGGCGAACCAGGCCGCGCTGACTCCGTTGACGCTCGACAACGTCAGCGCCGTCTATCGTCGCGGCTGGCTCGCGCGCAAACTCAAGCTCAGCGTCCGCGAGCTTCTATTGTTGACGAAACTAACGAGCCTGGACCCCTTCGCCGCGCCCGACCCGACCGGCCCCGCCATCATGCGCCTGATAGAACTCGTGCAGGCATTGAAGCAGCGCTCGCTCAAATCGTCGGCCGCGCTCTACTTGATTTGGAACCAGGACTTGAGCGGCAAGTCCGCGCCAAAGCCCGCGCAGGTGACAGACTTCGCGCGCACCCTGCGCGCGGATTTCGCCGCCATCGAAGATCAGTTCGCCGCCACGGACGACCCCAACGGCGACGTGGCCCGCGCCCGCATGACCCTCGTCTACGGCACGGAGGCCGCCGATACGTTCCTCGCACTGCTTGACGACACGCTGACGCTCGACGTGGCTTACACGCACGCGCAGCCGACGCTCGAAGCCGCCATCGTCGCGGCGGACGCCGCCGTCGCCTACGACGATTTCCGCCACAGGCTCTCGCACGCCGGCCTGCTCTCCACGACGAAGAGAGACGCGCTCAAGGCCGTCGCCGGTGTGACGGCCACTTTCCAATCGGCCGTGGACGCGCTCTTTGCACGCGGCGAGGACACGCGAGGTTCTTTCTTCGCGCGCTACCCGGAATTGAAACCGCTTTACGACGCTTACGTCGCGTCCGCGGACCCGCCGGCCGTCAAGCGCGGCGCGCTCCTGACTGCGTTCCGCCCGGAGTTAGCGCGGCGGCGCAAGCGGCAGCAGGTCTTGCAGCGATTCAGCGCGGCGGCGAACACGGTCCTCGACTTCACGCAGGCCGTCCTCGACGCGCCGTCCGCGCCCTACCCGCTGCACGCCGACGGAGACACGGGCCAGCCCGCGCTCAACGACGTGCTCGCCCTTGAGACACAAGGTCTCGCCGCGCAATTCTTCTTCAACGACACGGCGACCGGCCCCGTCGGTCTGAGTGTTCCCGCCGCCTCGAAGTTGGAGTATGCGAGCGCGGGCGATAATCCGCTGCCCGCGAACCCGACGGCGGGCGCGGCCATCTCCGGCATCTGGAGCGGCCAGGTCGAAGCGCCCGAAGCGGGTTTCTATAACTTCGTCATCGAGGCCGATGCAGGGGCGACCGTGACGCTGAGTCTCGGCGGCCAGGCCCGCGCGATCACGCAGAACGGCAACGTCTGGCGCAACAACGACCCGCTGGAACTGAAGGCCGGGACGCTTTACGAAATCGTGCTCACGGTCAATAAGGTGACGAACGCGCTGAGCGTCAAGTGGGAGACGCCGAAGCGCGCACGCGAGGTGTTGACCGCGCGCTACCTCTACCCGCCGTCAATCTTCCCGCCGTTCATCGCCGCCTACGTGCGCTTTCTGAAGGCCGCATCGCTGGCCCAGGGTCTGCGCCTGAGCGCCGACGAACTGACGCGCTTCGCGACCGACGGCGACTACCAGATAGCCGGCGACGGCTGGCTCAACGCGCTCGCCGTCACAGGCGACCCGGCCCCTTCGACCGCCGCCGCGCTGCTCAAGCCCTTGCGCGACCTACTGGACTTCGCGCGCATCAAGGCGGAGGTCTCGCCCAAGGATGACGCGCTGATAACGGTCCTGCGCGACCCGTCCTCGGCGGCGGCGAGCGCCGACGGCCCGCTCTACAGCCTGACGCGCTGGGACAAGAAGTCGCTCGACGACTTGCTGGCCCATTTCGGCGGCGACGTGCCGGGGCTGGTCCACTTCGATCAGTTCCGCCGCGTCTACGACGCCTTCGCGCTCGCGCGCAAGATGGGAATCAACGCGGGCGCGCTGATTCGCGCGACAACCAACGAGCCTGCGGGCGACACCGTGCGCGAGCTTCAGGCCGCCCTGCGCGCGCGCTACGAGCCGGCCGACTGGCGCGACGTTATCCAGCCGATTAATGACGAGATGCGCGCCCTTCAGCGCGACGCGCTCGTGGCCTACATCCTGCACCAGATGCGCTCCGACCCGGCCACGGAGCACATAGACACGGCCGACAAACTTTTCGAGTACTTCCTGATGGACGTGCAGATGGAACCGTGCATGCAGACTTCGCGCATCCGTCACGCGCTCTCCTCCGTGCAACTCTTCATCGAGCGCTGCCTGATGAACCTTGAGCCGCGCGTCTCGCCCTCGGCCGTCAACGCTAAACAGTGGGAGTGGATGAAGCGCTATCGCGTGTGGGAAGCGAACCGCAAGGTCTTCCTCTTCCCGGAGAACTGGGCCGAGCCCGAATTGCGCGACGACAAGTCGCCCTTCTTTAAGGAGATTGAGAGCGAGTTGCTGCAAAGCGACATCACGGAGGACTCCGCGACGACGGCGCTGCTCAACTACCTGGCGAAGCTCGAAGAGGTCGCCAAGCTTGAGCCGTGCGGAATCTATTACACCCCCGCCGACCTACAGAAACGGACGGGCGAGGTTGACCACGTCATCGCCCGCACGGCCGGGGCCAATCGCAAGTATTATTACCGCCGCTACGAGTACGGCTACTGGACGCCGTGGGAGCAAATCAAGTTAGAGATAGAGGACAACCCCGTGATGCCGGTCGTCTGGCGCGGCCGGCTGCTGCTCTTCTGGCTGCGTATTCTCAAGCAGTCGCCGGTTGACCCCGGCGCGCTGCCGAGCAATTCCAGCAACGACGCGCCGCTCACCGAAGTCTCGCTCTCGACCCTCAAGTTCGAGGCTAAGGGCGACGCCGACCGCGGGGCCAAAGTGACGGTGCAGGCCGTGCTCTGCTGGAGCGAGTACTATAACGGGAAGTGGCAACAGGCTAAGACCTCGGACGTTAACCAGCCGGCCGAGCTGAAGAAGTTCCCGCCCGGCGGGCCGCTCGCCTTCGACCGCTCGAAGCTGCAACTGTTCGCCTCCGAGGTGGCCGACGCGCTCGGCATCCACGTCAGCGGCCAGGGCAACGCCAGCTTCTACCTCTTCAACACGCACAGCCTGCCGGCGCGCACATTCGATACCGGCGGCTTGCTATCTGTTGTCGTCCTGAGCCCGTTCCGTACCCTGGACACGACCGGCGAGGTCTTCTTCGTCAACTACTCGGACGGCTTTCTACAAATCACTCCGACCGACAAGAAGCGCTCCGTCCTCATCAACAAGATTGCCGACCGCACGGTCGAGCCCCGCCACGCGCTTGCATCCCCGTGGAACGCCCCGTTCTTCTACGAAGACAACCGTCACGCCTTCTTCGTCACGACGCGGCAGGAGCAGAAGCGGATTTTCGACCACCCCGGCTTCGACATCATGGTCAACCCGAACGTCACGGAGACGGTCCAGATTCCGCCGCTCGTCCTGAAGAGAGACCCGCTCCTTGAGGTTGGGCCGAAGTTGCTCGGCGACGGCGGCCCCGGCCCGGACCCGGCCGTCATAGATGTCGCAACGGTGCGCGAGTTCGTCACCGAGGACGCTTTCATCAGCCGCGGCCTGGGCACGACCGGCAGCGTGACCTTCGGCGGGAAACAGATCGGGCCGTCGGGCGCGATTGCTAACGCGAATGCCAACGGCGTTCGCAAAATATGAGGAGGAAGTCATGCCAAACTTCATTCAATCAACCGGCTTTCACGACATGCTACTGTCGTCGGCCACTGTGCAGAAGGTGTCGCTGACCCATTGGGACACGCGGTTCGAGTACACTTTCCGAAACTTCTTCCACCCGTACGTCGGCGAGCTGATCTCGAAGCTCAACCGCGCGTCGCTGCCCGGCATGCTGGACCCCGCCACGCAGGAGACCCGCGAGGACTTCTTCCAGGCGCTCTACAGTCCGGCGCAGAGCACCCTCGTCGGCGTCGAATTCTTCCCCAAAGAGATTGACGTGGAAGACCACGGGCCTTACGCCAATTACAACTGGGAGCTTTTCTTCCACATCCCGCTGACCGTCGCCGTGCACCTGAGCAAGACGAAGCGGTTCGCGGAAGCGCAGCGCTGGTTCCACTACATCTTCGACCCGACCTCGAACGACAAGAGCGTTGACCCGCCGAAGCGGTTCTGGAAGTTCGTGGCCTTCCGCCGCGACAACGACCCGAAGCAGATTGACGAGTTGTTGACACTGCTCAGCAAACCCGTGTCGGAGCTGCTGCCCGGCGAGGCCGAGCTGCGTGACGAGGTGCTCAACGGCTACCAGGCGATTCTCAACAAGCCCTTCCAGCCTCACGCCGTGGCGCGGACCCGCCACCTCGCCTACCAGTACAACGTCGTGATGAAGTACCTGGACAATCTCATCGCCTGGGGCGACGACCTCTTCCAACAGGACACCATCGAATCCATCAACGAGGCGACGCAGCGTTACGTGCTGGCCCAGAATCTCCTCGGCCCGCGCCCGCAGCGCATCCCGCCGATGGGCGAGGCGCGGCCGAAGACCTTCGCACAACTCAAGGCGCAGGGCAGCGACCCTATGGGCAACGCGCTCGTCGAGCTTGAGGGCCGCTTCCCCTTCAACCTGGCCCCGCCGCTCGACGGAGCCGGCAGCGACAGCGCCGGGCCGCTCTTCGGCATCGGGCGCACGCTCTACTTCTGCATCCCGCGCAACGAGAAGCTGCTCGGCTACTGGGACACGGTCGCGGATCGCCTCTTCAAGATTCGCCACTGCATGAACATCGAGGGCATCGTCCGCCCGCTCGCCCTCTTCGACCCGCCGATTGATCCCGGCATGCTGGTCAAGGCGGCCGCCGCCGGAATCAGCATCGGCAGCATCGTCAGCGGCCTCAACCAGCCCGTCGGCCCCGTCCGCTGCCTGACCCTCATCCAGAAGGCGCTGGAACTCTGCAACGAGGTGCGCGGCCTCGGCGGCGCGCTGCTCGCGGCGATGGAGAAGGGCGACGGCGAGGCGCTGGCCCTGACCCGCCAGCGACACGAGATTCAAATTCAGCAGATGGCGCAGGAGGTCCGCTTTCTACAGTGGAAGGCGGCCGAGGAGTCTACCAAGTCGCTGCTCACCAGCCGCGCGACCGCGCTTGAGCGGCTGCACTACTACCAGCGCTTGCTCGGCCTTCCGGCGGAGCAGAACGCGCCTGACGCCCTGGCGCTCGACCGGCGCGAGCTGACCGAGGAGAACTTCGACGACGCGTACGACGCGCTGGTGGGCCAGTACGACAAGACGCTGGCGCTACAGAAACTCCCTGCCGCGAGGCTCGCGGGCAACAGTTCGCCCGCGCAGCAATCGGGCGCGGCCGGGACCGGCCCGCTCTACCTGAACACCAACGAGAACGCCGACCTGAATCAACACTCGCCCGCGGCGGCGGACTTCCAGTTGGCGGCCTGGGGTGCGAAACAGATTGCCCCCGTCCTCGGGATGATTCCGCAGTTCCCCATCAACCTACATTACTGGGGCATCGGCGGCACAATCGAGTTCGGCGGCGAGCAGCTCTCGAAAGCGGCCAACATCGGGGCCGAGATACTGGAGATGCTCGCCAGCAGGGAGACATACGCGGCGGGCAACGCCTCGAAGACTGCCTCGTTCCAGCGCCGCGCTGACGATTGGCTGTTGCAGTACAACCTCGCCGCGCACGAGCTGATGCAGAACGGCCGGCAGATTCTCGCCTCGCTCATCGCCGAGCAGGTGGCCCACCACGAGTACCTGAGCACCGAGCAGCAGATTAAGAACTCGCAGGAGGTGGACCAGTTTCTGCACGACAAGTTCACCAACGAGGAACTCTACCTCTGGATGCAGGGCGAGGTCTCGCGGCTCTACTACGAGTATTACCGCTTCGCCTTCGACACGGCGCGCAAGGCCGAGCGGACGATGAAGCAGGAGTTGATGCGCCCGGAGGTCGAGGCGCAGGACTTCGTCAAGTTCAACTATTGGGACGTGGGGCGCAAGGGTCTGCTCTCGGGCGAGGCGCTTCACCTGGACTTGAAGCGGATGGAGATGTCCTACCACGAGAACAACAAGCGCGAGTACGAGCTGACGCGCCTCGTCTCTCTCCGCCAGCTCGACCCGCTCGCGCTGCTCACGCTGAAGGCCACTGGGAAGTGCCAGGTGACGATTCCCGAGTGGCTCTACGACCGCGACTGCCCGGGCCACTACCTGCGGCGCATCAAATCGGTCGCGCTCTCGCTGCCCTCGGTCGTCGGCCCTTACACGAGCGTCAACTGCACGCTCTCGCTGCTGCACAGCAGCGTCCGCAAGTCGCCGCTCATGAAGGACGGCGAGTACGCGCGGCAGGGGGCGGAGGACGACCGCTTTGTTGACTACGCCGGCGCGGTGCAGTCCATCGTCACCAGCACGGCCACGAACGACAGCGGCCTCTTCGAGACCAACCTGCGCGACGAGCGCTTCCTGCCCTTCGAGGGCGCAGGCGCGGAGAGCACCTGGAAGCTCGCGCTGCCGGAAGACTATCCGGCCTTCGATTACGCGACCATCTCGGACGTGATTCTGCACGTCCGCTACACGGCGCGGCAGGGCGTGGACCAGACCAAAGTGAAGACGGCGCTCGACGACCTGTTACAGCAGGCGAGCCAGGCCAACCTCTCGCTGCTCTTCAGCCTGCGCCACGATTTCCCAGGCGAGTGGTCCGCCTTCGTCAACGGCGCGGGCGACTTCTCCGTGCGCCTGAGCAAGGATTATTTCCCGTACATGGCCCAGGACAAGACGCTGACGATAGAGGCGCTGGAACTGCACGCGCAGGACGGCTCGACGCTGGCACATCGCACCGTCGCGGTCCCGGCCGACATGGCCGACAACCTGAACGGGGCCGACCGCGTCTCCGACCTGAGCATTACGCCCGACGCCACCGTCCTCAAGCGCGACCCGGACGCGCGTGTCTTTCTCCTAGTCCGTTACACGCTCTCGCCATGACGCCGGCATGAACTAAGACAAAAGGCAAGAGGGAAGACAGAAAGCGCGCGGCCCTCATCTTCCCTCTTGCCTTTTACTTTTACCTTTTTATTTTTGGCTTATTCCATGTCGGCCTCGCTGATGTCGAAGTTGGCGGAGACTTTCTGCACGTCGTCGTGGTCTTCGAGCGCCTCCATCAGCTTGAGCATCTGTTTGGCCTCGTTGCCTTCCAGCTTCTTGTACTCCTTGGGGACCATCTCGACTTCGGCGACCTGCGGCTCGACGCCCGCGCCTTTGACGGCCGTGAGCACTGCGTCGAAGTCCGAGGGCGCGGTGATGATCTCGAAGTTGTCCACGTCGTCGCGCAGGTCTTCCGCGCCCGCGTCCGTCACGATCTCAAACAACTCGTCCTCCGACTTGGCGTCCTTGCCGACGACGATGTAACCCTTCTTCTCGAAAATCCAGCCGACCGCGCCGCTGGTCGCCAGGTTGCCGCCGTTCTTCGAGAAGATGTGACGAATCTCCGCCACCGTGCGGTTGCGATTGTCCGTCATCGAGTCCACCATCACGGCCACGCCGCCCGGCCCGTACCCTTCGTAAGTTATCTCCTCGTAGGTCACGCCGTCTTCAGCGCCCGTGCCACGGCGAATCGCGCGGTCAATCGTGTCGTTCGGCATGTTCGCGCCCTTGGCGTCCGAGACGGCCTTGCGCAGACGCGCGTTGGCGTTCACATCGCCGCCGCCCGTCCGCGCCGCGACCTGAATTTCCTTAATCAGCTTTGTGAAAAGCTTGCCGCGCTTGGCATCCAGCGCGCCCTTCTTATGCTTAATTGTGTGCCACTTCGAGTGTCCAGACATCTGGTAAGGTTCCTTCGGCGAAAGATTTTATGATTGATGCGGGGAAGAAATATATGAAAAACGGAGGGAAAGAACAAGTGACGAGTGATAAGTGATAAGTGATAAGTGATAAGTGATGAGTAAAGACAAACGCTTTTACTTATCACTTATCACTCATCACTTATCACTTCGTTTTAGTTGACCTGGCCGTAGGGCGTGAGCTGTTCCGCGACCTTGCTCTTGTCGCCGACGACGACGAGCGTCATCTTGTCGCTCAAGAGGTAAGTCTGCGCGATGCGCTGCACGTCCTTCGGCGTGACGGCGAAGACGTTCTGCACGTAGTCGGTTAAGTACTTATCGTCGAGCCCGTGCAGGTCCAGGAAGGAGAGTTGGTTAATCACACCCTGCCGCGAGGAGTTCTGGAGGACGAAGATGCCCGCCAGGTAGTTCTTGATCCCCTGCAACTCCGCTTCGGTCGGCGGCTCTTTCTGGAGCCGGTCGATCTCGTAGAAGATTTCCTTGAGCGAGGGGCCGGTGGCGGCCGTCGTCACGTCCGCGACCTCGACCCAGTAGGCGTCGCGGTAGCGCGTCGAGTGCTGGCTGAACGGCGAGTAGGTGTAGCCCTTGGCCTCGCGTATGTTCGCGGTGATGCGCGAGCCGAACGAGCCGCCGAGGAGCGCGTTCATCACCTGGAAGGCGATGTAGTCCTGGTTGCCCGGCGCGATGACGGGCAGGCCGAGGTAGATGGTTGACTGCGGAGCGCCGGGTCGGTCAATCAAAGTGAGCGAGCGCGCCGCGACCGGCTTCGGGATGTTCTCGACCGGAGCGCTGCCCGCCGACCAACCCTCGAACGCCTGCGTGATGGCCTTCTTCATCGCTGCGGAGTCGAAGCGCCCGGCGACGTAGAGGTGCGTGCGCGCGGCCCCGAAGTTGTCCTTGTAAAACTTCTGCACGTCCTCGACGGTCAAGCGGTTAATCATCTCCTCGGTCGGGTAGAGGCGGCCGTAAGGGTGGTTCGGGTAGAGCAACTGGCGGAAGCGCTCGTTGGCGATGGGGCCGGGCTGCGTCTTGCTGATGGTCAACTGACGCAAGCGGTCGTTCTTCAAACGCGGAAGCTCGGAAGCCGGAAGCAGCGGGTGCTGAATCACGTCAGCGATCAGGCCGACGAGGTCCGGGCCGAACTCCGAAAGCACGTCGCCGCCGATGGTGGTCAGGTCCGCCCCGACGTTGACGTTGACGCCGCCGCCCATGCGCGCGGCTTCCTGTGCCAATTGCTCGGCCGTGCGCGTCGCGGTCCCTTCCTTCAGCATCGAGCCCGTGATGGCCGACAGCCAGACCTGCTCCGGGCCTTCGTTCAGGCTGCCGGCGCGCACCGCCGCGCTGACCGTCACCTTCGGCACGGTGCCGTAAGGCACGAGCGTGACTTTCATGCCGTTCTTGAGCGTAAAGGTGTCCTTCTTTGGAAGCGTGAAGGGCTTCGGCGTGCCGCCGGCGGGCGGCGTCTCCTTCGGCTTCTCCTGTGCCAGCGTCGCCGCCGTAGGCCCGCAGACGAGCGTGGCGACGAGGACTAAAACGATCATCAAATGTTTCTTCATCTTCAATTCTCCATCTCTCATGTGAAGAGCGCGAGGGTCGCCGGGGCTACTTGCCGGCGGCTGCGGGCTCAATCGTCAGCACGGTGCGGTTCGTCTTGCGCAGGTACTCGCGCGCCGTCTTTTGCAGCAGCTCGGGCGTCACCTTGCGAAACTCCGCTTCGAGTGTGTTGATGCGCTCCGGCTGGTCGTCGAAGAGCGCGAAGCTCGCGAGCAGGTCGGCGCGGCCGAAGCCGTTGAACTGCGTCAGCGCGTCATATAAGCCCGAGCGCAGCTTGACCAGCGCGCGGTCCACCGTCGCCTTATCAAGGGGCTTCGTCTGCACGCCCTCTATGACCGTGTCCACGGCCGCCAGGATCTCGTCCGGCGTCTTGCCCGTGTCGTGGAAGAGGTAGCCCATCCAGAGCATCGGCCCGTTGTAGTTGAACATATTGCCGAGGAGGTTGATGCCGCCCGGGACGCTCGCCGCCAGGCCGCGCTTCTTGACCAGCTCCTGGTGGAGCAGGCTGTCCTCGCCCTGTAATAGAATCTGGTCCAGGAGTCCCATCGCGTAGAACTCGGGCGTGTTGCGCGCGGGCATGTGGTAGGCGAAGGCGATGGCCGGGCGCTTGGCGAGCGGGTCTTTCTTCGAGGCGCGCTTCTCCTGCTCCTGGCGCGGCTCCGTGAGGTCGGGCTGCGCCGGCTGCTTGACCGAAGGAATGCCCGTGAAATACTTCTCGACAAACTTGCGCGCGCTCGCCACGTCGAAGTCGCCGACGACCGTCAGCACGGCGTTGTTCGGCGCGTAGTAGGTGGTGAAGAAGTCCTGCACGTCCTTGAGCGTCGCGGCCTCTATGTCTTTCAGGTCGCCGTAGAAGTTGTGCGCGTTGAACCAGTTCGTGTTGGCGTACTGCGGCATGTCGAGCCAAGGGAAGCCGCCGTAGGGTGTGTTCAGCACGTTGACTTTGACCTCGTTGCCGACCACGCCCTGCTGGTTCTTCAAATTCTCTTCGGTGATGGCGAGGCCCTTCATGCGGTCGGCCTCGGCCCAGAGCGCCGTCTCCAGCTTGTGCGCGGGCATGATCTCGAAGTAGTTGGTGAAGTCGAAACGGGTCGAGCCGTTCAGGACGCCGCCGTTCTGCTGCACCATCTTGATGAACTCCATCTTGCCCAGGTTCTGCGAGCCCTGGAACATCATGTGCTCGAAGAGGTGCGCGAAGCCCGTGCGGTCCTTCGGCTCGATGCGGAAGCCGATCTTGTAGTAGACGGCCACCGCCACGGTCGGCGCGGTCGTGTCCGGCGAGAGCACGACGCGCAGCCCGTTCGGCAGTTTGAAATAGGTGACCGGGACGCTGAAAGTCTCCGGCGGCGGCGCGGTCGCGGCCCGCGACGGCTGGACTGCGGAAAGTGTGAGCAGAATAACGCCGAGCGCGGCGGAAACCAGCCGGCGAGAATTAATTTTCATAGAACCTCCATCTGAAATTTAAGGCGAGGACTTAACAAGTTCCCTGCCCCTCGGCACGGGCGTGCCGCTTGAGATTCGGCTGCCCGCATTATTTTTCTCGGAAATTTTCAGGTGCGACAGAACGGCGCAAAGCCCCCAACCCCGCTCGCAGGCCGCCCGCCGAAGATTCGGTTGAATTTCTTGGGCTTGTGGCGCTTGCTTTCGCGTGGAAGGGAGTCGCGCTTCCGTTTGTCAACTTTCATGTACGCCAACTCCGGCAATTAGTTCCCTATTGAATCGCCGAACTTGAGCCTGAATCACGCTAATTCTCTTCCGCGAGCCGTTCGAGCCGCTCGCGTTTGGCGTTCGTCACACGGACCTGCTTGAGCTTAGCCGTGTGGCCGCTCGTAATCTCCACGTCGCGCTGACGCACGCCCAGGGCGCGGGCCAGCGTCCGCACCAACTCCTCGTTGGCCGCGCCGTCCACGGGGGGCGCGGCCACGCGCACGCGCAGAGCCCCGTCGTGCTCGCCCACCACGCCGCTCCGCGAGGCGCGCGGCACGACGCGCACTGTGAACACGAGCGCGCCGTCGCGTTCCGAGCATTGAATCAACAGACGAACCTCTCAGAGTCTCGCGCGGGGGACGCGGCCCTCGCTTCAGCGTATGAGCGTTCCCTGAATGGCCTGCTGAAACAGGCTGATGAGCAGGAGCACGACGATGGGGGAGATGTCGAACATTCCGAGCGGCGGAATGAGGCGACGGAACGGGCCGAGCACCGGCTCGGTGACGCGAATCAGGAAACGCAGCACGCGGTTGACGGAGCTGACGCCCCACGAAAAAACAATCCGCATGAAGATCATCAGCGAGAAGACGGCCAGCAGCCCGTAGAGCGTGAAGCCCACGAGCGAGATGACGGCCCCCAGACGCAAACTCTCGACGATGCCGTTCACAGTAAAGAGCACGGCCCAGACGAGCTGGATGGCGAACCAGCCAAGAAGGGCCGCGATCAAGATGGTCAGCAGCGGCGCGAGCTTTGGCTCCAGCCCGGACCTCATGAGCCCGCGCCGGACGGGGTTGACGAACGGGTCAGTCAGGCTGCGAACGGTGCGCGCGGGCCAGCCGAACGGATTGAGGTCCGCGTAGTTCGCCAACGTCCGAAGCAGTACGAGCGCCACGAGCACCAGGATCGCGGACGCCACCGCGTACCAGAAGAACAGATAAATTTGATAAAAAATAGACATCAGTAAAACTCAGAAATCGCTTTCAATCACAAGCGACTCCCTGGCTCAAATCCCTTTGCTCCTCCGCGCGCCGAAGATCGCCGTCCCGACGCGCACGAGGGTCGCGCCCTCCTCAATCGCCACCTCGTAATCGTGGCTCATGCCCATCGAAAGCTCGCCGCGCCCGTCGCCGAAACTCCCGCGCTCACCGAGGCGGTCGCGCAGCTCGCGCAAGCGTCGAAAGAAGGGGCGCACCTGCTCCACGTCTTCAAGGAACGGCGGCAGCGTCATCAGCCCGGCGAGCCTCAAACGCCCGCACGCGCCGACCGCCTCCGCCAGCTCGTCCAAACCGTTCTCGCTCACACCGGACTTAGTCGCCTCGCCGCCCAAATCAACCTGAATCAGCACGGGCAACTCGTCGCGCCCGGCCGCCTCGCACAAATGGTCCAGACGCTGTGCCAGCGCGAGGGAGTCTATCGAGTGAATCAAGTCGAAGAGCTGGACTGCCCGCCGCGCCTTGTTCGCCTGCAAGTGACCTATCAAATGCCAGCGCGCGGCGTCGCGCCCCACCTCGCGAATCTTCGCGTCGGCCTCCTGCACGCGGTTCTCGCCGAGGTCCGTAACGCCTGCGGCGATGGCGCGCCGCAAGGCTTCGGGCGGGTGCGTTTTGCTGACGGCGATTAACCGGACTTCCGCCGAGTCGCGCTCGGCGTTGCGCGCGCTTTGTTCGATCCGGCGGCGAACCGACGCCAAACGCTCGCGCAATTCGTCGGAACCTGGCGCTAAGGTGTCGGACATTCTTGTTCGGACGACCAAAAGAGAAATTCAACTATAACAATCACGCGACTGGGGCCGCAACCGCAGTCCGCGCGGCGGTCGCCGGCGATGTTTGAGCCAGTGCTGACGGGCAGTGTGAGCGGCTCTATACGCCTGCTTGACACGTTTCAGCCACGTCCGTAATATTCCAGCTACCACCTGATGAGCGGATGTGGCGGAACTGGTAGACGCGCAGGTCTCAGAAGCCTGTGATCGCGAGATCGTGGAGGTTCGATTCCTCTCATCCGCAAGCCATCATTTATCGGTTCATAAGCGAAGGCGAGTCGAACGGCTCGCCTCTTTTTTCGTCTCGCGCTCGGCCGTTTTCTCACCGGCTTTTGGATGAATTCCTGAATGTCGGAGCGACGAAGAGTCGTTACCCGGTCTGGGCCAAAACTTTCCACCCGTCTTCAAAATTTTTCGGAACTTTTTTCTCGAACGAGCGAATAACAAAGTGCCGTACGACTCTGCCCTTTGCGCTAGTGTCTACATCGAGGGAAGAAAGATGAACAGAAACGCTGTCGCCTTGAAGACTTTGAGGAAGCCTGTGCGCCGCCTGCGCCCGCTGACGCGCGCGCGCGCATTCGACGACTCCCCGCAGCTCGCCGAGCGAGTTCAGGAGCTGAAGGATTTGGCGATGACGCTGCTCAAGGAGACGCAAAGTCTGGAGCGCGAGACGCTGCTCTCGGAGTTGTCCGGGCCGCAGAGGCCACACCGCCTCGATATCGAGAACGGTATCAAGCTGGACGACGCCGTCCGCCAATTCGAGTCGGGCATCATCCAGCAGGCGCTGCTCATCACGGGCGGCAACCAGGCGCGCGCCGCTCGCCTGCTCGGCATCAAAGCCAACACCCTCAATTACAAGGTAAAGATTTACAACCTCTGAAAATTTTCTTGCGGCGCGCTCAGTTGACGGCGTCCGACATGCGCTCGGTCGCCTGCGCCGCCTGCGCGTCAGAGACGACCAACCGCTGCTCGTCAAAGAGCGTGGAGTTGACCAAGGTCTGCACCCAGTACTCGCCCGCGACCGGGAAAGTCACGTTGACGAAGAAGCTGATGTTGTCGGCAAACCCGCCGGGCGCGATCTCGAACGGCGTGGGCTGCGAAACGACGACGGGCTGCTGGCGGTCTGGCGTCAGGATTCGCACCTCCGACAGGTGAGCGCCCTGGCCGCGCCAGTGGTTGACGACCGCGAACTTAATCAGCGACACGGGAAGCTGCTGCACCATGATGTTCTGGAACACACCCATCAGTGAGAGCTTGTTGCCGACCTCCAGGCGCACGTCGTCGCAAAAGAGCGTGTAGATCAGCTCCAACTTTTTCTTTCCTTCTTCTACAGCCATCATTCCCTCCCGCAGTGAATTCCGCGTCCCCTTCATCTCTTAGCCGAGCAGTTCCTTAAGAGCCGCTTCGTCTATCACGCGCAGGCCGAGCGCCTGAGCCTTGTCGAGCTTCGAGCCGGCCTCTTCGCCCGCGACGACGTAATCCGTCTTCTTGCTGACGGTGGACGTGACGCGCCCGCCGCGCCCTTCTATCAGCGCGCGCGCCTCGTCGCGCGTCAAGGTTTCGAGCCTCCCCGTCAGGACGAACTGCTTGCCCGCGAAGTTTTCGTCGTGCGCCACGGAAGCCGCGCCGCCTTCCATCTCCGTCCGCACGCCGGCCTCTCTGAGCCGCTCGCAAAGATAAAGATTGCCCGCGTCGTCGAACCAGTCGCGCACGCTCTGCGCGACCGTCATCCCAATCTCGTGTATCTCGTCCAGCTCTTCGACCGTCGCTTTGCTCAGGCGTTCGAGCGAGCGGAAGTGGCGCGCGAGGATGCCGGCCGTGCGCTCGCCGACGTGGCGTATGCCGAGGCCGTAAATCAACTGCGGCAAATCGCGCGTCTTGCTCGCCTCAATCTGTGCCATTAAATTCGACGCCGACTTTTCCGCCATCCGTTCGAGCGCCGCGACCTCATCCAGCTTGAGGCGGTAAAGGTCGCCCACGTCCGCGACCATCTTCTTGCCGACCAACTGCTCGACGAGTTGCTCGCCCAAGCCTTCGATGCGCAGCGCGCGGCGCGAGGCGAAGTGTAGAAGCCGCGCCTTGAGCTGCGCGGGGCAGTCGGCGGCGACGCAGCGCGAGACGACTTCGCCCTCGGGGCGCGAGATGACGCCGCCGCACACGGGACACTTCTTCGGCATGCGAAAGCGCTTCTCCTCCCCCGTGCGCTCGGATTCCAAGACCTTCAGCACCTTCGGAATAATCTCGCCGCTCTTCTCGATGAGCACCTTGTCGCCCTCGCGCACGTCGAGTCTGCGGATTTCGTCCTCGTTGTGCAGCGTGGCCCGCGCGACGATAGTTCCGGCGAGTTGCACGGGTTCGAGGTTCGCGACAGGCGTCAGCGCGCCGGTGCGGCCGACCTGAACGACTATCGAGAGGACTCGCGTGGTCGCCTGGCGCGCGGGATACTTGTAGGCGATGGCCCAGCGCGGCGCTTTCGTCGTCGCGCCGAACTCGTCCTGCAAGGCCGTCGAGTTGACCTTCACCACCACGCCGTCAATCTCGTAGCCCAGCTCATCGCGCTTCTCCTCCATCCGGTTGCAAAACTCAATCACCTTGTCAATCGAAGGACACAACTCCTTATTCTCATTAACACGGAAGCCCGCGCTCGCTAACCATTCGAGCGCTTCCCAATGCGAAGCGAAAGGCTTGCGCTCGCCCGTGATGAGATCGTAGGCGAACATCTCCAGGCGGCGGGCGGCGACGATCTTCGGGTCCAACTGGCGGATGGTCCCGGCGGCCGCGTTGCGCGGGTTGGCGAAGCGCGGCAAGTTCTCCTCCTCGCGCTCGCCGTTGATCTTCTCGAAGACGCTCCGCGAGAGGTAAGCCTCGCCGCGCACTTCGACCTCCGGGTGGTCGTCAACGCGGAGCTTCAAAGGGATGCTGCGAATCGTGCGCGCGTTCTGCGTCACGTCCTCGCCGACGCGCCCGTCGCCGCGCGTCACCCCGCGCGCGAGCACGCCGCCCTCGTAATGGAGCGAGATCGAGAGCCCGTCTATCTTCAGCTCCGCGACGTACTCGAACGAGCGCCCGTCGGCCAGCCGTCGCACGCGCTCGTCGAACGCGCGCAGGTCATCTATGTTGTAGCTGTTGTCGAGCGAGAGCATCGGCCGCCGGTGCACGTATTGCGCGAACCCTTCGGCGGGGCGGCCGCCCACGCGCTGCGTCGGACTGTCGGGCGTGACGAACTCAGGGTGTTCGGCTTCGAGCGCTTGCAGGCGCGACATCAGCGCGTCGTACTCGGCGTCGGAGATTTCCGGGTTGTCGTGGACGTAGTAAAGCTCCTCGTGGCGGCGAATCTCTTCGCGCAAGCTCTCGATTTCGCGCCCGACCGCTTGGACGTTGGTCGTCAACTTCCGTTTCACCCTCCGCTGTGGATTAACTCTCATCATAACCGAACGCGCTCGCCTGGCAAGTCTAACCTCTGGAGAGGACGAGCGCGGTCGAGCTTTTCTGGCCGCCGCTTTTCGATTGGCGGACGTATTGGCCCAGGTGGTGTATGACGCGGCCGAAGAACTTGACGCTCTGTAGGAAGTCTTCGAGGCGTATGTTCTCGTCGGGGCCGTGCGGGTTCGAGCCCGTATAGCTCGTGCCGAAGGAGACGACCGGCATCGGCGGCAGTGTCGTGCCACAGATCGCGCCGACGGGGCCGCTCGCTGGGTTGAGCGGATAGACGACCGCCGGGCCGCCGTAAACTTCGGGCGCGGCTTCTATCGCGGCCCGCGCGACGGCCGACTGCGGCGAAGACTTAATGACGGGCGCGCTGCCCAGTTCTAGAACCTCGACATCCTTGAAGCCGCGCACGTCCAAGTGCTCGCGCAGGAGGCGCACGACTCCTTCGGGCGTCAGGTCGGGGACAAGTCGAAAGTCGAGGCGGGCCATCGCGTAGCTTGGCAGCACGGTCTTCGGCCCGGCGTCGGTGTGGCCCGTCTGAATCCCACAGATGGTGCAGGTCGGCCCGAAGATGTGCTCTTTGACGAGTGAGCTTCCGCGCATCCCGCGCACCCAGTGGTTGATGCGAAACTCGCGCTTGAGGCCCGCCTCATCAATCTCAATCTCCTTCAGGGCCACGGCGTCCTCCGGTTCTATCGGCGCGACGCGCGACGAGAAACCGTCAATCGTGATGACGCCTTTCGGCGAGGTGACGGTCGAGAGCGCCTGGACGAGCCGCCACGCCGGATTTGGCACAATCGCGCCCCACTTCGAGTGCAGGTCGGTGCGTGCGCCGTGCACGCGCAGCTCGACGAAGGTGATGCCCTTGAAGCCGAGGCTGATGACGAAGCGCTCCTGCGTGTCCTTGTTGCCCTCCTCCCAGATGCAGCCCTCGGCCTGAAGCAGTTCCGCGTTCTCCCTGGCGAAGCGGTAAAGACTCGGGCTACCCATTCCGGCCTCGCCCTCGACGATGAAGCGCAGGCAGACGGGGAGTTTCCCGAAAGTCTTCTGGTAGGCTTCGACGGCCGCGAGGCGCGCGACCAGATCGCCCTTGCTGTTGGCCGAGCCGCGCGCGTAGAGCTTGCCGTCCTTGACCTCTGCGGCGAACGGCCCAGACGACCAGCTCGTCAACTGGCCCACGGGCGCGACATCGTAATGGCCGTAGACGAGGAAGCAGTGCGAGCCGGCCCCGCACTCGCCGAAGAGGACCGGGAAGCCGCTCCCAATCTTAAAGACGCGCGTGCCCGCGCCCGAGCGCTGCATCAGCTTTTCGACCGCTTCGGCCATCGCGCGCATCCCAGTGCCGCGCGCCGCCACGGACGGCATCCGGCACAACGCCTGTAGCCGCTCGGTGAAGCGGCGCGCATGGCGCTCAACGTAACGGTCGAAACGTGCGAACAGCATAGTAAGAGTAGTGATAAGTGATGAGTGATAAGTGATAAGAAAAAGAAAGAAGTTTTTACTTATCACTTATCACTCATCACTTATCACCTCGTAAAGTAGGTAACGCGGGTGCGCGTCGTCGCGTTGGAAGCCGGCGCAGACGAGGCCCGCGTTGAAGGCTTCCTGAAACTCGGCGCGGACGCGCAGTTGTTCGTTGCGCGCGCGGGCCGGGTCGTCGCGGACGAGCGTGGCCCAGTTCGGGGGAATCTCGATGGTTGTCGCGGGCGCGTCCTGTTGTTCAACCGCGCGGCCTTCGGCGAGCAGGTTAACGCGTTCGGAATCGAGTTGCCAGTCGGCGAAGAGGCGGTCGCTGTCGAGGCTGACATCGTGTGTCGTCTCGCGCGGCATGGTGATGTAGTCGGTGCCGTAGAAGTTGACGGCGTAGGAGCGGACCACGACGCCTAGGCGGTTGAGGTTGAAGTGCGCGTTGCGCGCCTGCATAGGGTCCCAGGTCCACTTGACGAGTCGTCGCCCCTCGCCAAGCGCGCGCGCCCTCTGCGCCCACTTGAGGCGCGCGCCGACGCCGCGGTTCTGGTAAGCGCGCGCGACCGCCATCATGTGCGAGTAGCCTATGACTTCGCCGTCATCCGCGACGGCGACCATGTGATGCACGAAGCCGACCATCTCACCGTCGGCGAACGCGCCGAGCGTCCAGCCACCGGCGCGGCGCGTGACTATCAGGTGGCGGCGCGGCGAGATTTCCAGATCAGGCAGCGCGAACGCCTCGCGTTGAAGCGCGAGGCAGCGGTCAAGCTCCTCGAACGTCGCGCAATCGCGGACGACGATTTCAGCCGACTGGTTCTGGGCCGAAGATTGTTTCATTCTCGTTTCGTAATCGAAAACGCGCCTTGAGTTTTTCCGTTTCTGTATACCAGAAGATAGAGATAAAGACGAAGGACGAGCTTTTCGTCCTTCCTTTTGCTTTTTACCTTTTTACTTTTACCTGCCCTCGGGAGGCCGTACGGGGAGTTCGATGATGACTTTGAGGCCGCGCTCTGCGGGGCTGGCGAGCGTCACGGTCCCGCCAAGCGCGTCTATCAGGCGGCGCGCGATGGCGAGCCCCAGCTCGGTCATGCTGGTAGCCTTCTCGCTCGGCGCGTCAATGTCCACCGGCTCGAAGATGCTGGACATATCGTGTATGGGCTCGCCGCTGTCCTCGACGATGATCTGGAAGCGCGCGGGCGACGGGCTCTCGGCGTGCACCTGGATGGACGAGCCCTCTGGGGCGCGACTGATGGCGTGCGCGAAGAAGTTGTAAAGCACCTGGCGCAGCTTCCCTTCGTCAGAGACTATCGAAGGGAGGGCCGCGTCCGGCTCGCAGACGATTTCGACCGAGCGCTTCTCGGCGAGACGCCCGACGGCGGCGCACGACTCGCGCAAGACTTCGCGCAGCGAAAACTCGTGCAGGAAAAGTTCCGACTGCCCGGCCTCCAGCCGCGAGAGGTCCACGAGCTGAGTGAGGCGCGTTTGCAGTTGCAGACCAGAGGCTTGAATTTTTTCGCAGAAGCGGCGCTGTGCATCGGTCAGCGTCTCGTGGTCGAGCATGATCTCCGCGAAGCCGAGCATGGAGGTCAGCGGCGTGCGCAGCTCGTGCGTCAGGCGCTTGAGAAAGAGCGAGCGGTAATGGGCCACGCGCCTGAGTTCGCGGTTGGCCTCCTCGAAGGCGTAGCTCTGCTGCTTCAATTCGTCCACGAGTTGCCCGATGCGCTGGTGCTGCTCGCTCAGTGCCTCGGCGCGGCGCGCGTTGCCGACGCCGATCACCACGGGGGCGGCGATGAAGCGCAGCCCGTTCATCGCCGCGCGCAGTCGCTCCGGGTAGAAGCTGACGGCGACGAGCGCGCCGACGACCATTCCGCGTGCGTGAATCGGCACGGCCGCGCCCGCGCGCAGGCCCGCACTTTCGAGCGCGCGGCGCAACTGCCCTTCGTCCTCGCCGGACGGCCCCGAGCCGTTTTCGTCCACGTAGATTTGCAGCTCGTCGCCTTTACGCTCGACCGCGGCCGCGCACTTAGCGCCGGCGGCCCGCGCCTTCTCTTCGTCCAGATGCTCGTGCGTGTGGACCGCCGTTTCGCGCAGAAGACCTTCCTCGTCGCGCAGGTAGATGACGATGCAGCACAAATCCCAGTGGCGCAGGAGCATGTCGGAGAAGGCGGCGCAGACTTGCGCGGGGGTGCTGATAGCGTCCGGTGAAAGGGTCTGCGTGTAGAGCAGGTCAACGACCTCGGCGCTCAGCGAGCGAAAGTCTTCGGGCCACACGTCGAGCGCGGTCTTCTCGTCGGCTGTTGTCGTTGATACACGTCCCGTGATCTGTTCGCTCATCTGCGGCTTAAAACGGAGCGCCCACGCCTGTCGGGCTTGCGCGGGGGAATGTCCGTTTGTTCTGAATCTGTTTTGTACTTACTATATGCGCCGCCCGCGCGAGTGTCAAAGGCAGTAAGCAGTGGGCAGTAAGCAGTGGGCAGTCGTTGAGTGGCGGCAGACTTGAATCTTATAAAATTATGTTTCGAGGCTCCGCGCCAGGGTTATTAATTGCCCACTGCCCGCTGCCTACTGCCTGCTGTTCTTTTCCCCGGCGCGTGCGCTATCATGCTGTGAGGGTCGAGGGGGCTCCCGCCCGCATAGCTGAGAGCATGGCTGGTCAATTACAGAAACACCCACTTGCAGAGCTGGTACGCGAAATTTCTAGCGAAAGTTTGTCGGGCGCTGTGCGGCTGGCGCGCGAACGCGCCAAGGCAGTCGTCTATTTCGACAGGGGCGAGGTGGTCTACGCCGCTTCTAACCTGCGCGCTTACCGTTTCAGCTCTTGCGCGCTCCGCTGGAACCTGCTGACCGAAGCGCAGCTCGCGAGCGTCGGCGAAACCACTTCCGACCTTGAGGCGGGCGCTGCATTGCTCGCGTCCGGCGCGCTCAGCCGCGAGGCGCTCGACGCCTTGACGACGCGCCAGGTCTCCGAGCTGCTCTGTCACGCTCTTCTTTGGACCGAGGGCCAATGGGACTTCGACCCGCGCGTGCGCCTCGCGGGCGAGGTCCGCGCGAGCGTCAACGTCAAATCGCTGATGGTCGAGAGCGCGCGCCGCCTGCCGCCGCACTTCGTCGCCGCGCGACTCGCCAACGATAAAGAGATGCTTCGCCCCGAGACTCAAATGCCGGACGATGTGAACCTGCTGCCGGCCGAGGCGTTCGTGCTGTCGCGCGTTGACGCGCCGCTCAGCGTCCGCGACCTTGTAATTGTCTGCGGCCTCCCCGAGAAAGAGACCTTGCGCGCCGCCTATACGCTCGCGCTCGGCGGGTTCATGCGCCGCGAGCGTTGGCCGCAGGCGCTCACTAACGAAGAGAAGTCGAGGGCGCACGCGCTCGAATCCGCGCAAGCCAGGCCGACGCAGACGCCCGCACCCGAGGCCGAGCCCAAGACCGAGCCGAAGGTCGAGACAAAGGCAACGACGACGACGCCAGCGACCGCGCCAGAGGAGAAGCGCGCCGAAGAGGTCAGGCCCGAAGAATTGTTCGAGCGGCTGAACCTCGCGACCAACCATTATCAGATACTCGGCGTCGTCCGCTCGGCGAGCGCCGCAGACATCAAGCGCGCGTATCACGGGCTCGCCAAGCGCTTCCACCCAGACCGCTTTCGCAGAGAGGTGGACGCGGCCACGCTCGCGCGTATAGAGTCCGGGTTCGCTCAAGTCGCGCAGGCTTACGAAGCGCTCAAGGATTCTTCGTCGCGCGCCACTTACGATTCCAAGCTGATGCAACAGGAGGCGGCGAGCCGTGCGTCGCGCTCCGCCAGGCCGGCCCCGGACCAGGCCGGCGCGAGAGTCGAGCCGCCCGCGAGCGGGCCGTCCGCCGCGACGCCGTCGTTCCGGGCCAAAGAGAAATTCCAGCAGGGCTTGTCCGCCTTGCAGCAGGGCAACAAAGCGTTCGCCATCTCCTCGCTCGGCGAGGCCGCGCGTCTTGACCCGACGCAGCCGCGATACCGCGCTTATCTCGGTCAGGCGATGGCGGGCGACGAGCGCCTACGCCGCAACGCCGAGGCAGAGTTCAAGGCGGCCATCGCGCTCGACGCCAACAACGCGACCTACCGCATTATGCTCGCGGAACTTTATACCGAACTCGGACTGCTCCGCCGCGCGCAGTCGGAGCTTGAGCGCGCGCTCGCACTTGAGCCGCAGAACAAGATCGCGCGCCAGTTGCTCGACAAAGTAAAAGGAAGGGGATAGTAATCAGTTTTCAGTTTTCAGTTTTCAGTTAAGAGACAACAGCGCGCGGCTGTGCCAGAATTGACTTGCGAAGCCATCAAGCTCTTCTTTTAACTGAAAACGGCGTTGTTGCATAAATAGCTACGGAGACGGCAACGCTGCTATTCTCAATGCGTGACCAAAAAGAAGAAGCAGGCGTACCGTCTCCGTAACTGGAACCAATATAACAAAGCTCTGGTTGAGCGCGGAAGTCTCTCGGTCTGGGTCAGTGAAGACGTTCTTTCCACGTGGCACAATCGTGCGCGCACGGGCAAGCGCGGCAAGCCTACCTGCTACACCGACACGGCCATCCTTTGCATGGCGACTTTGGAAGAAGTTTATGGCTTGCCGCTGCGCGCCACTGAAGGGTTGACCCGCTCGATCATCAAGCGGCTCGGCGTGGAGTTGAGTGTCCCCTGTTACACGACGCTCTCGCGCCGTCGCCGCTCTTTGGAAGTTGAGATGCCGCGCCTGAAAAAGTCTGGGCCGCTGCATCTGGTGGTGGATTCCACAGGCATCAAGGTCTATGGCGAGGGTGAATGGAAAGTGCGCCAGCACGGCTACACGAGGCGTCGCACGTGGCGCAAACTCCACCTCGGCGTGGATGAAGCGACCCTTGAGTTCGTGGCGGTCGTGGTCTCGACCAACTCGTTCAAGGACTCGCAACTGTTGCCTGACTTGTTGGAGCAAGTCCCGGATGAACTGAGCCAAGTCTCTGCCGATGGAGCCTATGATAGCCGCAACTGCTATGACGCCATCCGCGAGCGCGAGGCAAGGGCGGCGATTCCTCCGCAGAAGCGGGCGCGTATTTGGCAGCACGGCAATACGAAGGCTGAGCGCCACCTCCGTGACGAGAACCTGCGAGCGATCAGAAAGAAGGGTCGCAGGGAGTGGAAACGTGAGAGCGGCTATCATCGTCGCTCTTTGGCTGAGACGCAGGTCTTTCGAGTGAAGACGATCTTTGGCGGACGGGTCAGCGCACGCTCCTTTTCGGGACAGGCCGCGCAGATGCTTGTCAGATGCGCGACGCTGAACCGGATGACGCACTTGGGAATGCCGGACAGCTTCAAGGTCGCGGCGTAAGGATAGTTCAGTTGGGGAATGGGTTGCGCTCATCCCTATTTATGCAACAAAGCCACTGAAAACTGAAAACTGAAAACTGAAAACTGATACTTATGTCCATTCATCTCGAATTTGCTGAAAGCGAACGGGTGACGGGCGAGGCGTTCATGCGCCTGGCCGTGGCGTCGGACGAGTTTGAAGGCTACACCCACCCGCACGCGGCGCGGATCGCCAGGCTCGCCGACGCGGTCGCGAAGCAGTTTCACCTCGCGCAACAGGACCGCGCGTCGCTCAAGCTGGCCGCGCTCGCGCACGACCTCGGCGAGGTCGCGATGGAGCGCGACTACATCAAGCGCGCCGGGCCTCTGACGGAAGAAGAGCGGCTGGACCTGGCGCGTCACCCCGTCATCGGCGAGCAGGAGGCGGCGCGCGCAGGGGCCGACCGCGCCGCGCAGCTTCTGGTGCGCTGGCACCAGGAATGGTGGAACGGCGCGGGCTACCCGGACGCCCTGCGCGGCGAGCAGATTCCTTTGGGGGCGCGCATCCTGCGCGTGGCGGACGCCTACGCGGCGCTGACGGACGCGCGCCCGTTCCGCCCGGCCCGCACCGAAGAGGAGGCGCGCGAGCACCTGGCGAATTGGGCCGGCCTCGAATTCGACCCGCGCGTCGTGCGCGCGTTTTTGGCCCTCCCGCAGATTCCCGAACTCAACTCTTACGCGAAAGGGCAGGAGACAGAACTCAGCAGTCAGGAGTCAGAAGAAAAACCTGCGCTCCTCGCTTCCGACTCCTGACTTCTGACTCATGACTGTCTGACTCCCGATGAATAATAACGGCATCATTCCGAACGGTTGGCTCGCCTTCGAGTTGGGCGTGCTGCGGCGACTCAAGTTCAAGTCGGTCTCGCTCGCCTTCGCGGGCGAGCCCGAGCTGGGCCTCTACCTTAAGCGCTGGGGCGTGCGCGTGGCCGCCAACGATTTGGCACAGTGGGCCGCGACGAAGGCCGCTGCCTTCGTCGAGAACAACGACGAGCGGCTGAGCGAGCAGGATGTTGCGACCGTGCTGGAAGATGCGTACGTGCCGGGCCACAAGCTCTCGAACCCCGCGCTGCGCAAGTGGTTCGGCGAGGCGGACGCGTGGTGGTTCGACAACGTGCGCCGCAACGCCGAGAAGCTGGACTCGCCCGCGCGCCGCGCGCTCGCGCTCAGTTGCGCGATGGCGGTCGGCGACTACGCGCTCTCGTTCGACGAGGAGACGCGCGAGCTGCGCCGGCCTCTCTCGCGCGTCTTCCAGAGAATCTGGGAGTCGCAGCCCGCGCCCGTCAACAACGCGCAGCGCAACACGAGCGACAACCGCGAGGCGCGCGACTTCATCGCCGAGCAGCGGACCAATCTGCTCTACCTACGGCTCCCGCGTGCGCGCAGCGTGCACGACCAGCGGCGCAACGCTCCGTCCGCGTGGCGCGAGGAATGGGTGCGCGGCGGCGACGGCTTCTGGGAGGTCTTCGAGAAGCTGGGCGCGGGCCGCCTCGGCACGAGCATCGCCACCAAGCAACAGTACCTGCGCTTCGTCGAAGACCTCCTGCGCGTCGCGCTGCACCTGCCTGCCTGGGCCATCGCCCACGCCGAAGACGGCTTCATCCCGGCTACGGATTTGGTCGAGACCGTCAACCGCGTCCGCAAGGTCGAGACCGTTTATTCAAAAGATTTCTCGGAATTGACGGGATTGAGGGCGACGATCATCACCGCGTAAAAGAAATGCAAAACTAAACCACTCTGCACTGAAAGTGCAGAGGTTTGAACAGGACTGAAAGTCCTATTCGAGAATGAAATCTTCCGCCTCACTGTTTGACGGATGTCGGTGATGCTCCAGGTACTGTCTGACAGCTTCTTCTGTGATGTTGCCGGTGCTCCATGCGCCGTAGCCTATCGCCCAGAAGTGACGGCCCCAATACTGCTTCCGAAGGGCCGGGAACTCTTCCTGGAGCCGGCGCGAGGTTCGCCCTTTGAGCCTCTTGACCAGCTCCGAGATGGACTTTGCTGGCGGATATTCGATCAGCATGTGAATGTGGTCCTTGCTGACCACGCCTTTGAGTATCCGCACATCCTCGGCGTCGCAGATTTGAATGATCAGCTCGCGGCACCTCTGCTGGATGTCACCCTTGAGCACGTGGTAGCGGTACTTGGTGACCCAGACCAGATGCGCCGTGAGCCTCGAAACTGTATGACTGCCGTGCCTGTTTTCCGTCATGCCGCCGCACTTCTAACACGAGGTGGGTAGCGACTGAAAGTCTTGCACCGAAGGTGCATAGATTTGACTAACGTGTTGGGACATTAAAAATGTAAAATGCAAAAAGAAGGCGGAGAGCCATCTCTATTTAAATGTGGTTCTCCGCCTCAATTTTTAACTTTTCATTTTTAATTTTGCATTATTTCTTGCCTTTGACTATCACGAGCGTCTGATCGTCGTCCCGCTCCTTCTTGCCCGACCACGCGTCTATCTCCGCGAAGATGGCGTGGCGCAATTCGTCGGGGGACAATTCGCGTTGGGCGACGGCGAAGCGCGCGAGCCTCTCTTCGCCGTACTCACAGCCTTCCTCGTTCTCGGCCTCGCTGATGCCATCCGAGTAGATGAGCAACACGTCGCCGGGCGCGAGCGCCGCCGACTCCTCTTCGTATTTGGCCCACTCGAACGCCCCGGCCATCATCCCGCCAACGGTCAGTTGCTCGATTGTCCCGTCCACGCGAATCAGCAGCGGGGCGTTATGTCCCGCGTTCGTGTAACGCAGCCGCCGCGTGTGGTCTTCGTAGAGGGCCAGGAAGAGCGTGGCGAAGCGGTTGCTCTCCGTGCTCTGGCACAGTTGCCGGTTGATGTTGGTCATCTTGCGCGCGACCGCGCCGTCAACCTCGGCGGCGCGCGCGTCCGCCGCGAGCAGTTGATTGTGATCGCCGCCCGCTTCGGCCGAAGTGCCGGCCGCGGCCAGGGCGCGCTCGGCCATCTCCATACGCTCGGCCGTGATCGTGGTCTGCGCGCGCAAAGCGGCTTGCAGGTTCGACATCACGAGCGCGGCCGAGACGCCTTTGCCGGACACGTCGCCGAGCGCGAGCGCGACGAGCCCCGGCGCGACTTCTATGAAGTCGTAGTAATCTCCCGCGACGCCCAGCGCGGCGCGGCACTCGCCGGTTATCTCCGCCGTCAAAAGCTCTGGCGTCCCGCGCGGGAAGAGTTGCGCCTGGACCTCGTGCGCGATCTCTATCTCACGCTCCAGGCGCTCGCGCTCGACGCGCTCTTCCAGAAGCACCTCGATGTTGGCGGACATATCGTTGAAGGCGGCGGCCAGCTCGCCCAACTGGTCGTGCGAGCGGACGCGGACGCGGTGCGAGAAGTCGCCGCGCTTGATGTACTCGACGGCGCGGTAGAGCCTGTGAACTGTGCCAGTCACGGCGCGCGTCATCCAGGCGGCGGCCGTCAGCGCCAGAAGCTCAAGGATGAGAAAGACGATGGCGATGTATTTGAGCGCCTGCCGCCACATCTCGCCCGGCTCGCTGCCGCCCCAGAACTGCTTGCCCGCCAGCCCCCACGACCAGTCGAAGAGAAAGCTCAGGTGGTTGCTCGCCTGGCCGCTCTGCCACTCGGTCGCGGGCAGGACGACGAGGTAAAAACTGTCGCCGGGCTGCTCGCCGAACTGGTCGCGCCGGAACATCTCCTCGACTCTCGTCTCGTAATCCCCGGCCGCGCGTCTCTGCCGCTCCAACTCTTCGAGCGCGCGCCGGTCCCGCGGGTTCGCCCTGACCACGATGCGGTTGCTCTCGTTCATCGGCGCGCTGACGAAGAACGGCCGCACGTAGATGCCCGTCGCCTCGCGGTAATGCTCTATCAGCGCGCGGCTAACTGGCACAGTCAGCAAGAGCGTGAACGGGCGGTCGCCGGCCGCCTTGCCGCGTACGACCGCGCGCAAGGAAGGCGAGCCGAAATTCTCTTCCACGCTCGCGGCCGGCGCGAAAGTCAGGCCGCCCCACTCCGCGCGGCCGCGCAGCCACTCTGGCAGAGGCGAGCCCGTCGGCGTCGAATCACTGCCGACGCCGCGCGCGCTCTCGCCGCCCGGCTCGCTGACAAACTGCGCCGCGCTTTTGTGTCCGAGACTGTCTTCGTCGTCGCCTTGCGCGCCGCGCCAGAGCGAGACGCGAGCGCCCGGCAAAGAGGCTGCAAGCAGCGAGGCGCGCTCGTCCAGCCAGCTTTGAACTGAGCGGTCGTCCGCCGTGGCCGGCAGCGACTTGAAGGCTTCGGCGAGGCCGCGCGCGGCCAAGACGGTTTGACGCTCGGTCGCGTTAACCTGCGCCGTGACGATGCGCGCCATCCCCTGCCCCGAGCCGCCGAAGGCCGAGATGAGGCCGAGGAGCGTCATCAGGATGATTGGCGTCAGCCCTATGAAGAGGTACGTGATGACCAGGCGGCGGCGCACGCGCCAGAGAAGTTTTCGCTTCAACCAGCGGAGCGCCTTCAAGCCGTAGTAAACGCACGTCAGCACGACGGCGCAGACGGTGAGGTAGAGCAGGATTGAGCCAACGGCCGATTGCCTGTAGAAAGACGTTTCGCCGAAGAGGAGCCAGAGGACCAGAAGCGCGGCCGCCCCGACGGCCACGCGCGGCATCACGCGGCGCAGCCACAGCCGCGCGCCCGCGAACGCGCGCCCGAGCCTGCGCTGCTTCCCTTCAATCTGCTTCCGCATGACGAGATGAAAAAGTAAGGGCCGAGGACAAACCCTCTGCCCGCTTTCGATAGACATTGAGCGGGCAGAGGACCAGTCCTCTGCCCCGGCGAAAGACTCGCTGCATCTTACGACAGAAACGAGTCTGTTTCACCCGGCGGAGGCGAGGAGAGCCTCTTTTTCATCTTCCTTCCGCTCGGGCTTGGGGCTCGGCTTCGCCGGCATGCTCAGCTTGCCCGCCGCGAAGAGCGCGAGCCAGAGGACGCCGGGCGTGGCCGAGAGCAACCCCGAGATGACGGCCAGCGTGCGCGCGCTGATTGCGTGCAGCGACCACGCGGCGAAGACCGTCGAGACCGTCATCACGAGTATTTCCGACGCGCGGTCGGTCGTGATGACGCGCCCGCGCAGGTGGTCCGGCACGAGCCGCTGCAAGAGCGTGTCCTGCACCGCGAACTCCATGCCGACGATGAAGCGCGACAAAAACAGCAACGCGCCCGCCATCCACAACTTCGGCATCAATCCCGCGACCGCGAAGACAATGCCGTGCGCGAACAGCATCCAGCCGATGAACTTCGCCGTCAGCCCGTGCAGCTCGACGTGAGAGCCGACGCGCCGCGCGAAGAGCATGCCGACGAAGACGCCCGCGCCGACGGTCGCGTAGAGCGCGGCCACCGCCGCGTCGCCGTCGAGCCCGCCCTGGCCCGCGAAGACTACGCCGCCCAGCCGGTCGTAAATCAGGTTGCATGCGCCGCCGCCCGTGGCCCAGAGCACGTTGATGCCGATGATGGCCGCGACCAGCGGGTAACGCGCGATGTACTTCCAGCCCTCGCGCACGTCGGCCCAGTAGCTCACGCGCTTCTTCGCCGCCACGCCTTCCATGTGCGCGCGCGGCTCCTTCACTTCGTCAACGCGCTCTTCCCTCATCGCCCCCGCCGGAATTTTCCAGACGGAGTAAGCCGAGACGAGGAACGAGGCCGCGTTGATGACGAAGGCCGTCTGGTAGCCGAAGCGAGCCGCGGCCCAACCGCCCAGCGCCGCGCCGAGCGACATCAGCAGGAAGCGTGACGAGAACATCAGGGCGTTGCCCGCGAGCAACCCGTCGGCGCTCGTCACGTTCGGCATCGCCGCGTTCTTGGCCGCCTCGAAGAACGAGGCCAGCAAGGAGCCCGCGACCGCGCAGACGTAAGCGATCCACAAATCTTCCGGGCCCTGGACCAGCAGGTAGCCGAGCGCTATGACCGCGCGGCCCAGGTCCGCAGCGATCATCACCGTGCGCCGCGACCAGCGGTCGGCGAACGCGCCCGCCAGCGGCGCAAAGAGCGCGAACGGCGCGAGCAGTGCGACGAGCATGACGGCGGTCGCCTCGGGCGCGGCCGAAGAGACAGAGCGTATCAGCCCGAGCCCGGCGATGAAGTTGAACCAGTTGCCCAACTCCGACACGACCTGGCCCGACCACAACCACCTGAACGAGCGGTTGCCCCGCAGCAATTGCGTGTAGGTTAGTGAAGCCATAACCAACTCCGGGGGTCAGGGGTCGGGGGTCGGGGGCCGGTAGAAACCAATGTCTTTACCGGCCCCTGTCCCCTGTCCCCCGGCCCCTAATAATAAGAAGAGCCGCTTGGACCTGAATCCGAGCGGCTCGCAGCCTTTGGAAAACTTTTCGGGAAGCGGTGTCACCCGCCGGTGAACTTCGGCGGCCGTTTCTCGATGAAGGCTGCGACGCCCTCTCTGAAATCTTTCGTCTGTCCTGACTGGAGCTGCGCCTCGTGTTCCAGCTCAAGTTGCGCGTTGTAATCGTTCGTCGCGCTCGCGTCCAACATTCTCTTAATGCGGGCCAGCGCGGCGGTCGGTGCGCTGGCGAGGCGACTCGCGAGGTCGAGCGCTTCTCTCATCAAGTCGGCGTCCGAGACGACGCGGTTAATCATTCCCATCTCGGCGGCCCGCCGCGCGTCAACCATCTCGCCCGTCATCAACAGCTCCGTCGCGCGCCGCCAGCCGACGAGTCGCGGGAGGATGAATGTCCCGCCGCAATCCGGCGTCAGCCCGACCTTGACGAAAGCCTGGTTGAACTGCGCGCTCTCTGCGGCGATGACGATGTCACAGGCGAGGGCGAAGTTGCAGCCGCCGCCGGTCGCGACCCCGTTGACGGCGGCGATGACGGGCAGAGGCGTTTCGCGTATGAGCCGGACGCAGTCGTGAATCAAGCGCAGCGGCTCGTCGAAGAAAGCCTCGACTCGTCCTTCCTTCTCCGCCATCTGGCGCATCTCGCGCAAGTCGCCGCCGGCGCAGAAAGCTCTACCCGCCCCGGTCAGGACCAGGGCTCGCGCCCCGCGCTCGCGCGCCTCGTTGATGGCCGCGCGAAGCTCACGCCCCATCTCGACCGTCAGCGCGTTGAGCGCCGCCGGGCGGTTGAGCGTGATGACGGCCACCTCTCGGTCGCGCATCTCCAGTTGGACAGTCTCGTAACTCATAAAGTCGTCAAGCCATTCCAGTCCCCTAGTAACTCGAATCGTCGCCACCCGCAAGTGCGTGCCGGTGATTCAAGTTCGGCCGGGGACCGAATGGTTAAATTTTCTATACGGCGGCCGCGCCGGATTTGTTCGCGCCAAATCGCGCGCAAACTTACTGCTCTGAACTACTGCGCGCGGCTGGACGAGAAGCACTCTCCGCAGAGCACGGGCCGCCCCGAAGAAGGCTTGAAGGGGACCGAGTCCGTCTTGCCGCACTGGTCGCAAGTGATCTCGAAGCGCTGGCGCTCGCCGCCGGCCCCGCGCCCACCGCCGCCGCCGAAACTGGCCCGGCGCGCGTCGCGGCAAGCCTTGCAGCGCTTCGGCTGGCTCAGATTTCTTTCCGCGTAATACTCCTGCTCGCGTTCGGTGAATGGGAACGCCGAGCCGCACTCGGCACAGGTGATCTCTACGTCTGGCATGCTTTGTCTCCCTGCGGAAAGCCGTTTGCGAGGATGGTTGCGGCTCTCCGCTCACGTCGAAGGGCCTGGCGCTCGTCTTTGAATTGCCGCGAAGCTGAACGTCATCGAGCGCCGAAGAGCAGACAGCTTTTTGTTCGCAAGTACCCAGGGCGGCGACACCCCATGCCCCGAAGCCTTTTCGAGCAATTCGGAGTGTACCGCAGGCCCGGCGCGGTGTACAGGAATAATTATAAGAAGGAACTGCCCCGGCTGAGCCGCTTCGTCCGTAGAGTGCCACCGGCGAGCCGCGTGACTACTCTTTCGCCAGTTCTCGGACGTGGGCTCTCACAGTGTCGCCGAGCGTGTCCAGGTTGTAGCCGCCTTCGAGGCAGGAGATGACGCGGTTGTCGCAAGTAGACGCGGCCCACTCTTTGACGACGCGGGTCATCCGCGTGAAGTCTTCGTCGGCCAGGAGGAGTTGGCCCAGTGGGTCTGCCTCGTGCGCGTCGAAGCCGGCGGAGATGAAGATGAGGTCGGGTTTGAATTTTGTGCCAATCTCTTCGAGCGCGGCGTCGAAGGCGTGGCGCTGGTCCGTGGCGCGAGTCGCGGCGCGCACCGGGACGTTCAAGGTGTAACCACGCCCGCGTCCCATCCCTGTCTCGCCACGCGCGCCCGTGCCCGGATACCAGGGGTACTGGTGCATCGAGAAGAAGAAGACCGTCGGGTCGTCGTAAAAAATCCCCTGCGTCCCGTTGCCGTGGTGCACGTCCCAGTCAACGACTGCGACGCGCTCGACCTCCGGGTACTCTGTCTGCGCGTAGCGCGCGCCGACGGCGACGTTGTTGAAGAGACAGAAGCCCATCGCGCGCTCGGGCGTGGCGTGATGCCCCGGCGGCCGCACCGGGAGGAAAGCGTTGTCGGCCTCCTTCCGCATCACGGCGTCCACCGCGCGGCAGACGCCGCCGGCCGCGTTGAGCGCCGCGTCCAGCGAGCGCATCGAGACGACCGTGTCCGCGTCCAGATAGCCGAGCCCTTCGCTCACCGCGCGCTCGACCGACTTGTAGTGCTGCGGCGTATGACAAGCCTGGACCGTGCCGCGCGAGGCCGCCGTCGCCTCCAACTCCAACAACTCCGTCCACAATTCCTCGTCCGCGCGCAGAGCCTCCATGATGGTCGTGTAACGCTCCGGCCTCTCAGGGTGATGCTCGCCCGTCTCGTGCTCTCTATAAATCGGGTGATGAATGATCGCGGTCTTCATACAGGAGTCAGGAGTCAGGAGTCAGAAGTCAGAAGTCAGAATAAAAGCAGGAGCCAGAATACAGGAGTCAGGATGGAAAGCTCAAACGGCTTTTCTTTTCTCCTGGCTTCTGACTTCTCTCTTCCGACTCCTGTTTTCATTGCATACGCTCGGAGGTCAAGATGATGCGGTTGCTGTTGACGAGAAATGGGCCAAACGTCGAAAATCTTAGCGTTTTCACTTCGCGCTTTACGTCTGGCTTTCCGGGCGGTCGCGGAATACTATTTGCTAAACGCAGGCTGAGATTGAGCGACAATTATTTTTAGCATCAGGAGATTAAGCTATGGCCTACGACGAGGAACAGCATAGGAGAAGCCGGGTAGTGATTGAGACTCCGACGGCGCGGCGTGAAGTGGTGCGGACGGTGACGGCGCGCGAGCCCGTGCGCCGAGGACTTTCGGGCGGTGTGGTCGCGGCGCTCGTGATTGGCTCAGTGGCCCTGGTCACGCTGCTTTTTCTGTTCATCCTGAACAGGCAGCAAGACACTGTGACGGAAGTCAATGCCAACGTGCGGACGGCGTCGGCCCCGACGCCCGCGCAGCAGCCCGTCATCATCCAACAAGCGCCCGAGCCGCAGACGCAGACGCCTATTATTATTCAGCAGCCAGCCCCGGCGACGGCGCAGCCACCCATCATCGTCGAGCAAGCGCCGGCGGCAGCCCCGCCCGCGACTACGACTAAAACGAGTGGCACGGACGACGCCGCGATTCAATCCGAGATTGATAAGCGGATGGCGGAAGACGCAACACTCTCGACGCTCGGGGTGACGGCCACGGTCCTCGACGGCAAAGTCACGCTCATCGGGACGGTCGAGTCGCAGGCCCTGAAGAATCAGGTCGAGCGCATGGTCAAGGCCGTCAAGGGCGTGCGCTCCCTGGACAGTCAGGTGATCGTTTCGGCGGGGTGACGGGAGGAATTCGCAGGCAGGAAAACAAGACGCGCCGAGGTCATTCGCTGACCTCGGCGCGTCGCTCATTCAGGCAGTCTTAGGCAGTCCGCGGCCCGCCGCCGAGTCGCTGGCTGACAGGGCGCAGTTTAGGTTGAGGCGCGGCGGACTCCGAGAACGGAAGGTCCGTGCGACGCAACTTTTTTCCGCTGGCGTGAGGCGAGGGTTCGTAAGTCTGAGTTTATCAGCCGGCTTTCTTCCCGCCGCGACCGGACTTCTTCGCCCCGCCTTTCGAGCGCGAAAGCGTCACCGTAACCTTCCCCGAAGCGTCACGGCTGAAGACCATATAGTCGCCCGGACGTGCGCCCATCTCCCGCACGAGCGGGGAAGGAATCTTGCCGCGCACGACGCCGGAATCGTCCGCAATTCTGGCACGGTAATCGACCGCTTCTCTCTTACCCATATCAACCCTCCTGCGATAGCTTAAGTGGTTGAGGTTTCCCGAGCGCGAGCCGTTCTCCGCCGATGCTTGTTTAGTACCCTTCGGTGTGCTGGCGCAGCCATTCGTCCAACTCACCTTCGGTCGGCTCGCGCTGCAACTCTTCACGCAAACGTCGTCGCACGTACTCGCGCTCGCCACGGGCCGCGTCGTCGAGCGGCGCGTCCCCAGGGTCGTCCGGCCCATTCGCCTCTTCCGACGAACTCGCGTCTGGGCCAAAAACCTTGTCGTCGCCGCGAGAAACTACCGCCCACTCGCGCGGCGTGTGCGTGAAGACGTGCGTCTCCATGAAAGACAAATAAGTATGCTTCTGCCGAAGCATCCCCTGTTCCCTCCTCTGTTCGTGTTCTCTGCGATGGTTCTCGGACGAGAGCGATTATGTCATGCGAGGTCGCTTTCGTTCCGTACGGCAGCGATGTGAATCTCACCCGTCAGAAGCGAGGTGACGATGACGAGGCACGATGCTTCGCCCTCGATTGTCAGGCGGCGGCGGTCGCCGCTCGCGTGGAAGCCGACTTCCGTAACCAGGCATTGGTCCGGCGCGGGCGTGACGCGCTTAAGCCCGGCGGTTTCTGGCCCATCCTGCAACGCCTGCACGTCGGCCCGCAGCTCCTCCCTGGCGTCGGCGTCCAGGTCCAATTCGGAGATCGCCATCGTCTGCGGGACGAGCCCCATCTCGCCGTCGGCGAAGATCGTCCAGACGAAGCCTATGTCCAGCACAAGGTGCGCCGCCTGGTCATGCTCGAAGTAACCCAGGACGGTCGCGCCGAGGACGTGAGCGATGACGTGGTCCTGGTGCGTGCTGGTGTCATGCGGCTCCCATTCGAATGACATACGGTCGGGCGCGAGGCTTCGGAAAAATATCACATGCCGGGGCGGTCGGGGTCTTCGTCAGAAGACGAAACAGAGGTCGTACTTTTCGCCCGGCAAGTCTATGTACAGCTTGTGCTCGTCGGCGTCAATCTTGATGATGTCCTGGCAGATCAGGACGAACACGCGCTTGCAGCCGCGCAGGGCCGAGCCCTCCTCGAACTTCAACGTCAGGGAGGAACGGGTGGTGACGTAGGCCCCGGCCAGGGTCGCGGGCACGACCAGCGTCAGACCCTCGCCCGTCGCGAGTTGCTGCTCGCGGCCCTTGTTGGAGAACTCGCCGGCGGACGGGCCGTGCGGCGTGAACCGAACTTGCCCACGCCCGCGCAGCTTCTTCCACTCGGACTTTTCCAGTGTCAACCCGAAGGCTTCGAACAGCTCAGCCAAAGGGATCGCGAACTCGCCGCCCTTGTGCTCCGACGAGACCCTACGGATCAAACCCAGGACCGGCTCTTTCAATTCCGGGCGTGGTACGCATTCAACAAGCATCAAGCACCCCTTGTCGGTCCAGGCTCTACAGACGCGGGCCGATAGTACACTCATGGGCCAGCGCGCGCAAGAGATAAGTTCTCGCGCCGAGCAGGCGAAAAGAGTGTTTGACGCGGGTGGGCCAGATCAACGACGAAACGTCGCCGGCACCTGATCGTAAGCTCAGCGCCCCGCGCAGGCCATTCGCCCTAGAGCCTGCTCAATGTGAAATCATCCAGCCATACGCGTCCGAAGATTGGGCAGGGGTCGGCCGGGCAACTCTGACGACGGACGCTGATGAGAACGGCTTCAGTCGTCGCGGAAGTCGTGAACACAGCTTCATACTCCTGCCACTCATTCGTGGCCTGCGGGAACGGCTTCGATTGGCCCAGCACGCGCGCTTCATCGTCGCCCGCGTCTGTCACGACGAGCACGGGAGGACCACCCGTCACCACACCTTCCGCGCGCGTAAAGAAGCCGAGCCGGTAACGCGCGTTGGGCTCAACGAGGACGAGCTGAGAGATGACCGAAGCATCGGGTTGAGAGTTGCCGCTCCACTCAATCAGAAGGCAACGCGCGCCCGACCTGGGCCCCTTCGTCTCCAACGAGAGCTTGACTCCCTCCAGACTTCGCTCCTGCCGCCAACCGTAGCCGACTTCCGAAAGACTGACGCGGCCCTCGAAACCCGGATCGGTAACGCCCGCCGCAACGCCCGGCCCGTGGCCCGCCCCTTCCACGCGGCCGGCGTCCCACACTTCGTATGCCGCTCTGAATTGTTTGTTCTTAATCAACTCGACGAGAAGCTTTCTTTGCTCCTCCTGCGGGATCCCGGCCGAGGCGCGGAAGAGGGCGAGCGCCTCCGTGGTCTTTCCCTTTTTGACAAAGAAGCGGGCCAGCGTGAGCCTGAGGGCGTCGCTTTGCGGACTCGCGATTCCTTCGATTGCCGCCGCATCGCCCTTGTACGTGCCCCACGCCAGGTCCAGGAGCACGGGAAATAACGACGGGTCTGATTCGGCCGCCCGCCTCAACTCGCGGAAGGCTTCATCGAAACGGCCCGCGCGGTAAAGCACATTCCCGTACTGCCAGCGCGGCTCCGAGTAGTACGGGGCGAGCCTGACGGCCTCTCGTAGAGCGAGCAGCGCGCCTTCCCTGTCACCGGCCTCGTCGCGCGCGCGCCCGAGTTGTAGCCATAGCAGGTAATCGCGCGGTCGGAGCGCAGCGGCGCGTTCCAGTTCACGGAGCGTCCCGGCGAGGTCGCCAGAGCTGTAGAGCGCGGCCGCGAGAGCTGAACGCGTTTCCGGGTCGGCGGGGCTGATCCCGACCGCTTCCTCCGCACGCTCTTTGAGCATGGTGCGGGCGGCGTCCTTTGCACGCAGACGCCCGACGCCGGCACGCCACGCGCTGCGCATCGCGAGCGAACAGAACAACAGCAGCGCGAGTGTGGCTAAGACGCGTAGGGATCGAGTATTCACGAAGTTTTTATCTGGCCCAATCCTGGCGGCGCGTGGCCGGGTCGTGAGCCCCGGCGAGATTATTTATGAAAAAACCTGGGAGACGCTTGAAGGCGCGTCTGCCCAGGCTTGGCGTTGTGCGTGTAGATGTTTGCCGATTCGCTTTACGGGGCGCTCGGGCTCGGGTTTTCTCCGCGGCCAGGGAGAAGTAGGGCTAAGAACGTGGCCCCCGTGGCCCCCAGCAAAACGGCCAGGACGCCTAAGTGGGAACCGCCCGCCCCCGGAGTTCCCGCCGGCAAGCCACCTCGCCGGGGGTGACAAACCTCCGCACGCTTGTCGTCTCCGGTCTTGACCGTGCCGCCGTCGGGCGTGATGATTGTGCCCTCTGCATCGCCCGTAGTCCGCAGGACCACGCAGCCGCGTTTTAATGTCACCGTCACGGGACCGCCTGGCGTGAACTCCAAAGTCAACTCCGTGTCCGGGGACATATCGAGCACGGCGAAGCCCATATTGATGGTCGCACCGACGCCGTCCGGGGTGATGATGGACGAGCCTGGGAGGACCGTCGTCCCAGGCTTGACGCTGTTGCCGTTGACGACGACGGGCTGGTTGTTAGTCGTCTTAAGCGTCGCGCCCGTCTGCGGACTCAGAGCAGCGCTCGATTCCGTACGCGTCGGAGAATCGGTCGAACCCGCGAACACATAAATCTGCATGACGCAGAGCACGGTGAGCAGTCCGACCCATTTCCGAAAATTCTGATATCTCGAAGCCATAGCCTTGAGTCTCCTTCATCCCGGCAATCATCGCCGGCGGGCCGAGGTCACGAACTGCACTGTAACGCGTTTCAACCGCCCGAAAGTGTACTTCCGGCGTCCGCAAAGGTCAACGGTTTTCGCGCCGGTGTTAGCGCAAAGTAGTAATGTCCGCTTTCTCCCAAGTAGAGATGTCCGCTTTCCGCCATACTGAAGTTGCTAACTTCAGACCCAGCGGAAAGGAACAGAGAAAGTGAGCGACTTACTGCTGATGAGCCAGCGAGAACTCTCCCGCCTCGAAGTCCTCCAACAACTCAATGAGCGCCGCCTGACGCAACCTGCCGCCGCGCTGCGCCTCGCGTTGAGCACCCGCCAGTTGAGGCGACTGCTCCGGGCCTACCAAAAGTCGGGCGCATCGGCTCTCGTCTCCAAGCGGCGCGGCCGCCCCAGCAACCGCCGCCTGCCGGAGGCGACCCGCAGCCGGGCCATCGAACTGCTCCGCTCCCTCTACCCTGACTTCGGCCCCACGCTCGCCCACGAGAAGCTCTCGGAAGTGCATGGCTTGAAGCTGTCGGTCGAAAGTGTCCGCCGACTGATGATCGCCGCGGGGCTGTGGCAGCCGCGCCCCATCAAACACTCTCCCCCGCACCTGATCAGAGAGCGGCGCTCCTGCTACGGCGAACTCGTCCAGATCGACGCAAGCCCTCACGACTGGTTCGAGGGGCGCGCTGAGCGCTGCACCTTGCTCGTCTTCATCGATGACGCCACGGGCCGCCTGATGCAGTTATTGTTCGTCAAAGCCGAGACGACCTTCAGCTACTTCGCGGCCGTGCGTCTCTACCTGCTGGCGCACGGCCTGCCGGTGGCTTTTTATTCGGACAAGCTGGGCGTCTTTCGGGTCAACATCCGCGAGGCCCAGCGTGGCACGGGCCTCACCCAGTTCGGCCGGGCCATGCGGGAGTTGGGCATCGAGTTGATCTACGCGCATTCGCCGCAGGCCAAAGGAAGAGTCGAACGGGCCAACCAGACGCTGCAAGACCGGCTCGTGAAGGAACTGCGCCTGCGCTCGATCTCCACCCTCGAAGAGGCCAACGCCTTCCTGCCCCAGTATCTGGCTGACTACAACGGCCGCTTCGCGGTCAGCCCTCGCTCAGCAACCAATGCCCACCGCACGCTCGCTGCGTCGCTCGACCTCGACCGCGTCTTGTGCCTGGTCGAGACGCGCTCGCTCTCCGGGCAACTCTCTTTCTCTTACAAGCGCACGCTCTACCAGGTGGTCACCAAGCGCCCGGCTTACACGCTGCGCCGCGCGCGGGTGGAAGTCAGGGAGCAGGCCGATGGCACGCTCCTGGTCGAGTACAAGGGCCAGCGTCTGACCCATCAGGCCATCACCCGGCGGGAGGAGCCGGCCGAGGCCGTGGCGGCCAGGCAACTCAATGAGCGAATGTCGAAGACGACCGCCAGCCGCCCCCCACGCCGGACGCCGAAACCTTCGCACCCGTGGAGACTCTCTTACATGAAGATCAAGCCGCAACTCCGGCCACGCCCCGACGGACATCTCTACCTTGCGCAAAATGCGGACATCTCTACTTTGGATTGACACGGTTTTCGCGCCGGCCCGCTCGCGCTTTTTTTCTTCCGACGACCTAACGAAAGATAATTTCACACACTTCGTAAACACGCACCGGCGCGGCCAGGAACTTCAGCGTGTCGCCGCTCTGCTTGAACGCCACGGTCTTCGCCTCCCGCCCGTCAGTCGAATAAGTCCTGACCTCTCGCACACTCTTCCCCTGAGGGAGCTTCAGCCGCACGGCAATGTCGCCGACCGCCGCAACCTTGCCGCCGTTCGTCAGACCGATGGGCGTGCGGAAATTGAGCAGGTGCAAGACCACGCGCCGGTCGTCGGCCCAGGCGCAACCTTCCAACAGAGATTTCTCCGGCAAGGTCAGCGCGGGCAGCTCAGCCGCGCGCTCGATTGCGAGGTCACTCAATTTGGTCCGCCGCAGTTGGGGCAGCTCTCGCGATTTTTGGTAGCTCTTCTTTACTTCCCTGACCTCTTCGGGGCTTAGCGGGTCCGGGCCTTGAAGCAGCGGGAGCGCCTTCATCCACGGCGGCAGCACGGGGCGTCCGGGCACGATGACGAGGCCGTAGCGGGCGAGCGTCGCGGCGCTCTGCTTGTCGCCGTCGAGCACGTCCACCAGCAGCCCGCGCCAGAGCAAGGCTTCGTGCACCTGCTGCGCCTCGACGAGGGCCGCAGCCTCCTGGTCCGGGAAGACGACGATGGCTACGTCACCCGCCGGCAGGAGCCGTTCGTAAAGCTCACGGTGCGCGCGCCCGAAAGTGAAGAATCGCTCTCTGGCCTGATGCGCCCCCGCGTCGTTCCCACTATGAAAAGGATACTGGCCCACCACCTGCACCGCGACGCCGCCGCCGAAGGTCGCGCCCTCCGCGAGAGCCAGCGTGGCGGAGTCTTCGTTGTGCGCGAATTCCGGCCCCTTGCCGGCCGGCGCTCCGGCCAGTAGATGAATGCCCCTTTCGCCGCGCATCGCGTAGGCCAGTCGCGCGACCCACAGGTTATTGAGCGAGCGCGCTTCGTTCGTCCCGCGCGTCCGATTGTTGACGACTTTCTGGTCCGGCAGAGGCGGATAGTAGCTTTCCAGCACATTGGGATCCTAAGCTTAGAATTCCACGTGGACAAGTTGTCGC
>JADMIO011638302.1_pt1 | contig 117695 bp, 76 predicted proteins | sample 8958161 | NCBI WGS metagenome assembly JADMIO01 (sample SAMN16585339, study PRJNA669376) | soil metagenome | isolation source: Crop rotation soil | place: USA: Cullars Rotation, Alabama | collected 2011
CGCGACTTCAAGTCACGTGAATTCCAAGCTTCGGATCCCACTGTGCTGGAAAGCGGGCGTGAAGATCGTCGAGGACGCCTATCGCACATACGGCACGAGCTACTTCGAAGGCAGCACGGAGAGCGAAAATTTCATGTCCAATCTCGCCCAGTACGCCGGCGCCGTTGGGTTGAATTCCGAATTCGAAAAGATGGCGCGGGAGGCCGCGTCGAGCAACGAGGCGCGGCGCGTTTACCTCGCGGGAAAGTTTCACGCGATGCGCAACCACTACACCGACGCGCGGATCGTCTACGAGCGCGTGCTGCAAATGGAGCCGAAACACCGCGACGCGCTGCAAGGCGTCTACAACATCGCTGCCTACCACGTTACGGATTGGGAAACGGCGCTAAAGACTCTCGATACGCTCGAGACACTTCCCGGCGAAGACAAGACGTGGTTAAAGGTTGAGCGCATGCGCTGCCTGCACGGTTTAAAGCGGCTCGACGACGCGCGCAAAGTCGGGCGCGAGTTGATGAAGATGCCGCAGTTCATTCAAAACTACGGCTACTGGGGCATGCAGGCGCAGGCGCAGGAGTGCGAAAAGGCGAAGAACTATCCGCTCGCCGTCGAACTCTGGGAAATGGCCATCAAGACGCTGCGCGCTCAAAACTGGCAGCACCTCAACACGAATTACGCTGCGCAGTTCTACGCGGGATGCGCGCGCGCATACGCGCTAAATGGCGAGGCGCCAAAGGCACAGGACTGCCTGCTGCGCGGCATGTCGCTGATCCCGCGAAACGACTTGAACTACAAGACCGTGCTGCAGGCCGCGATCGACCTGGTGCTCAAAGGCAGGACACTCGACAGCGCCGTGGCGGCGCACGAGAACAACGTCAAGGCCGACGGTAACGACAAGCCGCACCTTCGCATCGCGTTCGCCGAAGCGTACAAAAAGGAGAACAGGACGCGCGAGATGCTCGCGCAGCTGCATTACGCCGCGGACCTGTTGCCGAAGGACATGTCCTTGCGCAAAGAAGTCATCGACGGCTTCGTGGCGCTGAAGGACCACGACGCGGCGATCGCCGAGTACCAGCGCTGGGCGGCTCTCGATCCGCAGAACATCACGCTCTATCGCGAGTGGGGCGATCTGTACGAGTCGCTCGGCCGGCGCAGCGACGCGCTGCTGGCATGGGCAACGATGGCCGAAGTGCGCCCGCGCGAAGCGGAAGGATATCGCGCGTACGCGGCGAAACTCGCAGGCATCGGCGAGAATACGAAAGCCGCATCGGCGCTCCGCCAGGCAGTGAAATACCGGCCAACCGAATACGACATCGCAAAGGAACTGGCGGACAAATACCTCGCGACTCTGCCGCGCGAAGAAGCGACCGCTCGCAATGCCAAACTCTGGGCCGACGGCGAAGCGGCGTGCCGCAAAGCGATGGAGGACCTCGCCGACGATCCGCTGCCATGGCTGAATCTCGGCCGATTCCTGGAAGCACAGCAGCAGACGAAAGAGGCGCGCGAACTGTACGAACAAATCATCCTGCGCCCGTGGCCGCGCTTCCGCAACGAGACCGTAGAGGAGGCGCGGAAGCGCCTGAAGGGTTGACCATTGCAAAAACTTCACGCGCTTCGACGCCAAAAAGTCTTCGCTGTTCGCAACGGCGGTTTGTATAGTGATGCGAAGAGGAGTTCGCACGCGAAAGGACCGCCATGCGCCCGTTGGTTTTTATTCAATTTTCTCTATTGCTCGTAATCGCATTTCACTGCGCAGCTGAAGACGAGCCATACAAATCTGTGACCAAAGAGCAGATCGCCGCGATCACCTACGATGAGTGCGAGGACGACTACGGCGTCACGTTTCCGTTCCACGCGAACTTCGAGCGCATCGGCGAAGACGAGGAGAGCAAAAAGGCTTTCGACGAATGGAAAGAAAAGATTGAAAAATGGGACTGCAACAACGAGGAGAAGATCGGCCAGCGCGTGCGCAATTTCATCTCGCTGATGGCGCTGATCGACGTGCTGCAGATGCAGTATGAAGGCGTCTCTCCAAAGATCATCATGGACCGGATGAAGAAGGAGATCAAGAAAGACGACCTGATCAAAGCCGTCGCTTACGTCGCGCTGAAGCCGGAGGAAGGCACAGTCATCGACAAATGCAAGGACCTCGACATCGAAGACGGCGCTGCGGAAGACCGCGTCCGCGAGCGCGTCGGAATTTACGCGAAGAAAGTGCTGGGACGGCTGCTCGGAAAACTCCCGCCCAAACAGCCCGGCGAGGAGACAAAAGAAGAGCCGGCGAAAGAAGAACCTGCCAGGGAAGACGCCAAGCCGGACGAGGCGAAAAAGTAGTTTCTAAAACTGATCTGGGCGTGGACCGCTGCCTTTCGGCTCATAGGTGCTGCCAGTGCCCGTAATTTCCTTGAGCTCGATTGTGTGGAACGTCACGTCTGCATTCGCCGCCCCAACACCAATGAGTTTCAGTGACGGAAGTTGCCAGGCCTTTTCGATGTTCATGTCGGAAAACCGCGTCCGCCACACCGCCATCAACCTTCCATTCACGTAGGCGCGCAAACCGTCCTTCCGCACAGATACCACAGAGGTGACGCGTTGTCCGGTCGTGATAACGCCGGGTGTGTGCAGCGTCGCGCCATGTTCGTTGCGCATGCGTCCGTCGATCGTATCGAAGAAACAGTAGCCGCGCGCGCCGACTTTCCACGCGAACTGCCGTCCATTCGCCGAGAGAATTTGAACGACTTCATCCTCGCCGGAATTGCGCGTGAATTCGATCTTGTAATCGTACTCTTCGGGCGGAATGTAGCTGAAATGCATCCGCACATTTGAGCCGGGGGCGCAGCGAAGTTCGTTCGTGACGCGCGCCCACCTTCCAGCCGGGATCACAGCAGGCGCGACGTTCTTCGGAAGCAAGTCGCGCGCACCGATCCAATGTTCGGCCGAATTGACGGCTGCGAGATTCGTGTCCAGCTCGGGCGTCTTGCCTTCGCCGCTAACGGCGCGAACAGCGATTCGATGGAAGATAATCCCCGTGTTCCAACCGCCGACACCGAGCAGGCGCTCGTCAGGCAGACGCCAGTCCGGATAGATCGCGCTGCTCTGCTTCCATAGAACGATGGACTTCAGCAGTTTTCCGTCGAGATATGCAGACAGCGTTGACTTGCGTACTTCGACGACGACCGAGTGGCGAACCCCATTCGCGATTCCGGGCGTGGCCACGGCATCCGGATTTTTGTAAGTCCCGCCAAACCCGCATTTCTGCCACGCGTCCATCAGCCAAAGATGGTTCTGCCCGTTGATCGACAGAATCATTGCGATGTCGGTGTCGTTTTTGACGCGGGTGAAGTCCGCGCGAAAGTCGTATTCTTCGGGCGGCAGGTAGGGCAGCGCGATTCGGCCGCAGGCTTGCGGCTCGAGCCTCAGCTCACCGTCTTTAAGCGACCAGTTTCCAGCGACACTGTCGCGTTCAGGCCGCACCTGCGGCAGAAGTTCGACGCTCTCGGTCCAGCGCGTTTCGACTTCCGGTGGCGGCGCGTAATCGACCGCAGCTTTCGCGGCACGAGGTTCCTGCGGCGGAATGTTCTCGTCGGGATTCTGCACCCATACTTCGGCCGCGGCTGGTTTGACCGCAACCGCCGGAGGTGCCGCGTTCGCAGGAACATCGGCATTCGTCGAAGCCGTTGTGCTGCTGGCCGTCTGTCGCGAATTGACGAAGGTCACTCCGATCCATCCCGCAACAATCAACACTGCTGCGCCCGCCGCAATTTTCAATGCGAGTGCGGCCCACGCACTTTTTGCCGAAGCTGCCGAAAAGATTTTCATCGCCGGTGTGCTGCTCTTGGCAACGATCGCCTCCGCGGCAGACGCGAGTGCCGGCGAGCATTTGAACGCCGCAGCCGCAGCACCTGCTGCCAGCGCGGCGATGACGATCTCCGCGCTGACCGGATTCTCCGGACGGGTCAGACGCTCGCGAAGAATGCGCAATCCTTCGCTCGCCTGCCAGCGTACCGTCCCGGCGGGGATGTCGAGCACGTACGCGGCCTCGTCGTAGGTCAGGCCCTGCTCGAAATGGAACGACAGTGGTGTTCGGTATTTTTCGTCGAGCTTCGCGAGCTCGAGTTCGAGCCGTTCTTTCAATTCAGAATCCGCGGACGGTTGAGCAGTGGTCGAAGTGGAATTCTGCATGGCCGCGCTCCTTTCCCGCGCCTTGCGGCTTTTTTCCGAGCGCAGAAAATCGCGCGCCGCGTTCACCGTGATCTTTAGAAACCAATTGCGCAAATCGCCGCCGCTCAGCAGCGGTTCTCGGACTTGCACCGCGCGGATGTAAGCCTCCTGGACGATGTCCTCAGCGTTGGGCAGCGACCCGGCAATGCGGCACGCCGCAAGAAGGACTGTGTCGCGGAGCGAAAAAAGCTCTCTGTTCCGAGACACGAGCGTGGGAATTTGGACGGGCGCAGCGCCGCGAAGTTCCTCGGCGCTGATCGCACCGGCTTCGGCGGCGGGTGTGGTTTCGACAGGCATAAATGGCATCTCCCGACAGGATGTACGCGGGGAGCTTTCGCTTTCCCGCTTCATCATCCAGAACGGAAGCGATCGCGGAGTTGCTGGAAATATTTTTTAGATTTTGGGTTCGACGAACTATCTCATTCCTTCGTAATCGTTTCGTCGAGATTCAGAAGCACTCGGGCAACGATGGTGTATGCGGCGGCTTCTTTGACGTCGAGCCCCTTCGGCAAACTTTCCGCTTTGGCGCCTTTTCCGGCGGCGATCTCGAGCGCGTTGACCTTCGGGTCTTTCAGACGCTCTCGCTGTTTGTTGAGAATTCCAAGCAGCGTCGTCATCTCACCCTCGTCCGGCGTGCGGCTGAGCGTGCGGCGCACAGCATACGTGACGCGCTCGGTATCGGTCGTGCCGCCGGCTTCGAGCGCCTTGCGCGCAAGCGCCTGCGCGGATTCCATCGCCAGCGTTTCGTTCAACGTCACGAGCGCTTGGAGCGGCGTATTCGAGCGCACGCGGCGCACGCAGCTCGTGTTGCCTTCGGGCGTGTCAAACGTCAGCAGCAGCGGATACGGCGTCGTGCGGCGGCGGTAGGTGTAGAGCCCGCGGCGATATTTCTCCGCATCTTTTTCTTCGATCCATGGGAATGGCGCGTAACTCGCCGGTGCAACAAAGAGGAAGGCGGGCGCCGGCGGCATCACGCTTCGGCCGCCAAGCTTCAGATTAATCAATCCGCTGGCGCTGAGCGCGATGTCGCGCACAATCTCGCCCTCGACGCGGAAGCGCGCGCCGCGCGCGAGCAGCCGGTTGTACGGATCTTTGGCGTACGCGTCGGGCGCGACCGTGCTGCTCTGCTTGTAAGTTGCAGAATTCACGATCGCGCGGTGCAGCGCCTTGATGTCCCAGCCCGAGTCCATGAACTCGCACGCCAGCCAGTCCAACAGCTCCGGATGCGATGGCGGTTCGCACTGCGATCCAAGGTCCTCGCTCGTCGCGACGATGCCTGTGCCGAAGTACGACTGCCAGACCCGGTTCACGAACGACCGCGCGGTCGTCGGCGACTTTTTGTCGACGATCCACTTCGCGAACGTCATGCGCGTCGGCGGCGCGTTCGGCGGAAGCGCGTGCAGCGACGCCGGCACGCCGGCCGCGACTTTGTTCATCGGCTTGAATTGATCGCCGCGCTTGAGCATGAACGTATCGCGCGGTTCGTCGCGGTCTTTCAGCACGAGTTGCGTCGTCGGGTACGCATGCTGTTTCCAGAGCGCTTCGATTTTTGCGTTGGCATCTTTCCATTCTGCCACCGTCGTCCGCCAATACGAGAAGACTGCGGCGAGCTGCGCGGGCGAGCGCTTCTCCATCGGAATTGCAAGCGTCTCACGTACGTCTTTCGGCAGCGGATCGGCGACGACGTCGGCCGCGGACGTCACCGAGAGACGCAGCTTGCCGAGATTGTTGGTCATCAAATCGTCGCTGTTCCATCCGCCGTGATTTTGTTTGAGATGGAACGTCAGCGTCGCGCCCTTCTCGTTCGCGAGCGGCTTTTCGAGATTGAAGACGGCTTTGCGCGGGCTGTTGCAGCGCACCGGCCCCGCGTCGATGCCCCAGGCCGTTTCCTCTTTGCCGTCGATCGCATAGTCAATCGGCCCCGTGACGCGCTTCTTGTTCGACTTGTCGTCGTAATATTTTTCGAGCGGCGTGTCCGGCGCGTCGCCGAAATCTGCAGTGGCTTTCACGATCTTGAGCTTCTCATTCTTGCCGCCGTCCGGTTGAGCTTCGACATTGAATTCCGTCAGCGCGCAAGTCCCCTTGATGAACGAGCGGCCCGGGCCGTTCAGCGGCAGATTCGGATCGGTAAGCAATTCGAGACGAAATGCAGTGATGTTCTTCACGTCGGTCTTCACCGTGAGTTTGACGGTGTGTTTCGTCGGCGCGTAACCGGCGCAGAGCAGCGAGTTGTCCGCCTGAATCAGGTAGCGTTCGCCGCCGGTGGAAATGTCGTCGACCTCCGGCTTGAGCACCGTCCACTCCGGCTGATTCTTCTTCGCTCCCTCTTCCCACTTCGCCATGCGCTCCTTCCAATCGGGCGTCGTGTGCTGCAAGCTGCCTTCGATCTCGGCGATCTGCCTCAGGATGTTCGCGTTCTGCATAAGCTGTTCGGACGTGTAGACCGGCGTGCTGGCCTCGTGGTCGTTGTTGAGGAACGCAAAGAGACGGTAGTAATCTTCCTGCGTGATCGGATCGAACTTGTGGTTGTGGCATTGCGCGCAGCTGATCGAAAGGCCGAGAACGCATTTGCCGATCGCGTCCATGCGGTCGAACATCGCCTCCATGCGGAACTGTTCGGGATGCACGCCGCCTTCCTCATTAATCATTGAATTGCGCAGAAAGCCCGTGGCGACCAGATCGTCCTGCGCCGCATTCGGCTGCTCGTCTCCGGCCAGTTGCTCAATGACGAAACGATCGTACGGAAGGTTGCGGTTGAACGCATTGACGACCCAGTCGCGGTACGCCCATGCAATGCGCGGCTTGTCCTTTTCAAAACCGTCGGAGTCCGCGTAGCGCGCGCCGTCGAGCCAGTGCCGTGCCCAGCGCTCGCCGTGGTGCGGCGACGCCAGTAAACGCTCGACCTGTTTCGCGTACGCGTTGGGAGATGTGTCCGCGAGAAACGCGTCGACCTCCTCAATCGTCGGCGGAAGACCGGTCAAGTCGAGCGAAAGTCGGCGCAGCAGCGTGGTCTTGCTCGCTTCAGACGACGGCTGAAGATTTTCTTTTTCGAGCCGCGCGAGGATAAATGCGTCGATCGGCGACTTTGCTTTGTCAGCGAATTTCTTGAGCGCCGGAAGCGCAGGCTTCACTGGGGTTTTGAAAGCCCAGTGATCGCGATTGATTTTGGGCTCAGCTTTTTTCGGCTCTTCTTTTTCAGGCATTTGCGCACCAGTTTTTGATTCATCGCTGGGAGCGACCGCGGCAATTCTCACTCCGTCAGACCACTTCGCGCCCTGGTCGATCCATGTACGAAGCTGCCCAATCTGTGCCGGCGTCAGTGGCTTTCCCTTTCCTTTCGGCGGCATCTCCATGTCATCTTCGAGGCCCGCGACGTAACGAATCAGTGGACTCTTCGCGCTGTCGCCGACGATGACCGCTTTGTCGGCTTTCCCGCCTTTGAGCACCGCGTCGCGCGTCTCGACTGAAAATGCGCTCTTGGGTTTCGGACCGGAATGGCAGCTTGCGCACGCAGATTGCAGCAGCGGGCGAATGTCCTTCTCAAAGTCAGCCGACGCGGCCGGCGGCGGGAGCGTATCGGCGGCGAAGGTACATATATAAGGGGTGATGAGAGCGAGAGCGACAAGGCAAGAACGGGGCATTACAAATCTCCAAATTCAAGGACGCAATAGTTTAAACCAGAGAAAGGGCGTTTATGAGGGGTAAATTTGGAAATCAATGTAGTGCGGGCTTTTAGCCCGCATGCTTCAAACCATCGCGGGCTAAAAGCTCGCGCTACAGAGCTTGCAAAAAAACTGAAATTCGAATTTAATCGAATCATTCACGGAGAGGGAGACGCCATGCCGCTCAAGCGAATGCAATTCGGATTGATTCTGTTCCCGCTGATTTTCGCTATTGCTCGCGCGGGAGATGCGGCAGTTTCTTCGGAGGGGGACGGTGACTTCAAAATCGGGCCGACGTATACCGACGCGCCCGAGACGAAGGTCCGCGACAACGTGCCGAAGGGAACGATCCACGACTTCGTCATGGATTCCGCGGACAGCAAAATTTATCCCGGCTTAAAGGGGCCGTACAAACGCAAGGTCGCGGTCTACGTGCCCAAGCAGTATGAAGCCGGAACGGAGGCGCCGTTCATCGTCGCGCAGGACGGCATGGGCTACAAAGGAGTGCTGCCGAAAACGCTCGACAATCTGATCCACGACAAAAAGGTGCCGGCAATGGTCGCGATCATGATCGACTCCGGCGGCGGCGACGGCAAGGGCAGCGAGCGCGGTCTCGAATACGATACTGTCTCTGGAAAATACGCCGAGTTCATCGAAACCGAAGTGCTCCCGCGCGTCGCGAAAGATTACAACATCAAGTTCACCAGCAATCCCGAAGGCCGCGCAACGATGGGCGGAAGTTCGGGCGGCGCATGCGCGTTCACGATGGGCTGGTTCCGCCCCGATCTCTACCATCGCATCCTGACGTATTCCGGAACGTACGTCGATCAGCAGTCACCGAAGAATACCGAGTCGCCGCATGGCGCCTGGGAGTACCACGAAAATTTGATTCCGAAAAAGGAAGTCAAGCCGCTGCGCATCTGGATGGAAGTCGGCGAGAACGACCTGCGCTCGAAGGATCCCGAGCGGACGCTCCACAATTGGGTCATGGCCAACGACCGCATGGCCGCCGCGCTCAAGGCGAAGGGGTATCACTACCGCTACGAGTTCGCGAACGGAGCGGGCCACACCGACGGACGCGTGCTGCGGCAGACTCTGCCCAGCGCGCTCATCTGGCTCTGGCGCGGCTATCCGATCAAGTAGTCCGCATTGTAAAAACGCAGATGCGTCGTTGCGTCTTGCATTCGAGTCCAGCAACAGCAGCCGAGGGTTGAGCGGCAAAGCCGCGATCGCTCTCGACCCCGGAGGGGTCATAGAAGGTAGCCGGGGGTTGAGGGCGGTACCCCGCGCGACATCCCCGGAAAGCACGTTATAGAATCCCTCGACCCCGGAGGGGTCGCACAACATTTCGAATTAGAACGAGCCATCCATCACCGGCACTTTCGCCGCCGTAGATTTCTTTGCGAAGATGCGCATCGCGGGATCGCCGAAGAGCTGCTCGGTGTTGCCGAGATCGGCGTTGAATGTCCCCCCGGTGCCCAGCGCCCAGCGTTGCGTCTTCAACAGCGCGTCGCCCCAACGAGTCGAGCCGCTCGTGTTTTTCAGCAATTCATTCATGAACGCGACGGCGACGTCCGAGTTCATGTAGGTCGACGTGCCGATGCCGGCGCTAATGCCGCCTTGCGGCTGCGTGAGCGCCTGGATCGCGATGCTGCGGTACGTGTTGTCGTTCTTCGCCATCCAATGCGCGGTGCAAGTCGACTGCAGAAAGACCGCGTTTCCTGTCCAGGTCTGTACAGTATCGACATCAAGAATACGCGGCGCACTTTTCCCCAGCCGCGACGCGTTGCCGTGGCCGACATAGAGCAGCCAATCCGCGCCCCCGTTCGCAGCTGCCGCGAGCGCGGAAGTCACGCCTGCCGAATCCGAACGGGTCGTGCCGAGGTAATTGCGCTGGAACGAAAACTCCGGATTTGACGCGGCGATAGTGTCGGCCTGCGCGCCGAATGCGCCGGCGTCCGGATCGTCGTGGTCTGCAGCGGCGTGGAGGCGAATGCCGGATTGCTCCGGACCATGGTACGCGAGCACGTGCCGCACAGCGCCCGCGAGCTCCGTCGTGTTGTTCACCGGCAGCCGGCCGATCGCAACCTCCGGATAACCGCGGCCGAGATCGCCGAACATCGAGTCCGACGTGGCCTGCGCCCAGAACGTCGTCGGCACGAGGAACGTGGGGCAAAGTGGATCGGTGTTCTGACCTTCGCTATTGAGATAATCGTACGTCGTCCGTCCGACGAGCAGCAGGTATGCGGGCCGAGTCGCGCGCACGGCGTTCTGAATCCCGCGCGGGCCGTAGCGGCCATGATTGTAATAATCGAAGAGCTGCTCCTGGTCAGCGAAGCTGCTCCTCAAACCTTCCTTCGCATGCTGCGCCAGCAGCGGTTGCACGCTGCTCGAGAATTGCGCAGGCCCGGTCGCGAGATACGCGCCCGCGCGCAGCGGCTTCACGATACGCTTGCTGACGCTGAGCGGCTGGTTCTCCTGACCAAACGGCACGACGTGGAAGAGGCCGGCTCCGCCGCTCGGCGCGACGAAGCGCAGGCGCCAGGTCCCATCGCTCTGAGCGCGCGATTCGCTCGCAACAAGTGCGGCGCGATCGGCGAAGCGCGCGTCGACGACCCAGGCATCCGGACCGGGAAGGCCGCTGACTTCGAAGAGTTTCTCTGAGCCGGATGTGTTCCGGATTTCAATCGGCACCGCCGTGTCGAGCGCGCGCGTAAAAGTCAGCGTCATCGAGTGGAGCAGCGAGGTCTGCGTCTCCGTGCCGCTGGTGGACAGCTCGATCGTGTTCGCGCCATCGACGAGCGTGGCGGCGTCGACAGCGAACGACAGTTGCATCATCTTGCCGCCGCCGCTCCACGCAGCTTCGCCGGCCGTGCGCCCATTAATGGTGGCGGCGAGCGAATGCGGCGTGTTCGTGAGACTCCAGAGATTCACTGTGAGCGTCGCGGCGCTGCTCAGGGCACGCGGCAGATCGAACGTGAAGCGCTGCACCGTTCCTGTCGTGAGATACTGATTCGAGAACCACGGCGCGTAGCTGTACGGGCGCGGGAGGCCGTAGTCGAAATAAACATCGTGGTACTCCTGCGTTACCGAGCCTTCAGAAATCGTGTCGGCAGAACGTGCGGAATCAAAAAGTCCCTGCGCGCGCGGAATTGACGGCGCCTGTGTCGGCACGTTCGCCGCGCGGAGGAACAACGCGTCCTTGTTCGTGTATTCGTCCTGATAGCCCGGTGCGAATACAGCGAGCGAACTGCCGCTGAAGCCCAACGGCGTGACAACGCGTCCTTCGCGCTGAATAGCGATGCGCCGCAGATCAAAGCCCGCGGGCAGTTGCTCCGGCGAGATCAACAAAACGCCGCGCGAGCCAGTCATAACTTTCGCGGCTGTGAAGCTCGACGAAGAATTCGACGCGATCGCGGAGAACCAGCGCGGCGCAGCGTCAGCAACTGCAGTTGCAGACTCGCTCAGTCCGCGGGACGCAACCGCATCAGAATCTTTCGACAAATTGAGAACACGCGCGAAGGCTCGCTTTTTCTGCGCCGCAGCGGCAACCGCCCCAATTGTGTTCCTGCTTCCAGAGATTCCTTCATTCAACACCGTTCCTGAAGTTGGCCGCGTCGTTCCGCTTCGAGTCAGCCCGGCAACAGCGCTCTCGCCGCCCATCGCACTGGCGGTCGTTGGAACTGACGGGTCGACGACGACTGCATCCGTGACATACGACTCCGGATCGGGCCTGCCGTCGAGCCCGATGCATTCGAGCTTGTACCGATAGATTCCGGCGGGCGGCCAGTCAAAGCTCTGGTACGACTTGTAGTCAGGATTGCTGATGCGGCCCGGGATAAGCACCGGATTGACGCGCGTCCAGGTGTTCGATTCTGCTGGGCTGCGATACACATTGAAGCCGAGATTCTGAAATTCGGACTGAGCGTCCCACGAAACGATGACGCCGGCGCCGTCAGTACGCGAGACGATCCCGACAAGCCGCAGCGGCGTGACGCCCTGGTTGATCGCGACGAGAACTTTGTCCGGCGATCCAGCGCTGTAACTGACCGCGGCGGTGTTCACGCCCTGATTCTGAAACGTCACGTTCGCTTTAGGGAATCCAGAGCCGGCGCTCCACGTGACCGACTGCGCGACGGAAAGTTCCGACGCGGTTCCCGGATGGCCCGCGAGGTTGATCGTGAGCTTGGACGTGCCGCCCATCGTCAGCATTCCGCTGAGACTCAGCAGATCGACGCCCGACTGGCTCGCCGACGGCACGCGCACGAGCAGCGTGCCGCCGCCGCTGAAGTCGGCGTTCAGCGCGCTGAACGTCCCGGGCGTCGCGGCGAGTCCCGGCGAAAGCGTACCGCCGGTGACGAGCAGCGTGCTGTTGCTCAGCGTGCCGGTTCCCGAAAGCGTGCCGGCGCCAACGGTCGTCGAGCCAGAATACGTGCTGATGCCGTTCAACGTCAGTGTGCCGGTGCCGGATTTCGTCAGTGTGCCGGTGCCGGTGATCGCACCGTCGAACGTGATGCCGGTCGACGTACTGAGCGTCAGCGCCGACGCGCCAAGCGCGATTGTACCCGAGCCGGAAATCGCGTTGAACGTCTGAGAACTCAGGCCGGAAAGATCGAGCGTCGCGCCCGCTGCGATGGTGATCGCGCCCGCGGTCGGGAGACCCGTCGAAACGCTCGTCAGGCTGTTGCTGTTTACGAGTGCACTGAGCTGCGCGTTGCTCAATGCCACATTGAAGAACCGGATTTCGTCGAGCCCGCCGATAAAATTGATTCCGCTGTCGTGGCCCGTCGGGAATGCGCCCTGGCACAAGCCGAGCCAGACGGTGTTGCCGACGTCAGTGGCTCCAGTCCCCCAGTTGTCAACGCCCGCGGTCGACGTGCTCGCGGGCCACATGCCGCCGGTGCTTTCGGTCAACACATTTTTGTTTCCGGCCGCGTTGACGAACGCAAAGAAATGCCAATTGCCATCGCTGTTGCTGACGTTGCTTGACCCAGTGTTGCCGAACGTGGTATTGCCGCTGCGGAAGCCTGTCATCTTGCTGCCCGACAGATTGGTGGACGAGTTTCCCAGACCCAGCGCGGTGTTGCCCGTCGCAAAAGAGGTCTTCGAATCGCCTTTCGAAAGAATCGTCGAATTCGCGGTCGGATTGCGAACCCAGCCACAAACCGTCCAGCTCGTTCCGCCGCTCAGATTCACGATCGAGTTTGCGATGTCAATCGAGGTCTGTGACGATTGTGTCAGCGCGACGGCTTCGTTGAATTTGCCCGTGATCGCGGATGCGTTCGCGCCGCTCACGACTCCGTTCATCGCCGCGCCGCCGGTCCCGCCATTGGTGATGGTCGTCGCGTCGGGAATCGCATTGCCGACCGTGAATCCGTCGAACGAATAGTACGCAACCGACGCGGTGCTCGACACCGCGACTGTGCCCGCGTTGATCGTCAGCGAGCCAGAGTACGTGTTCGTCGAGTAGAGCGTCTGCTTGCCGGTTCCATTTTTGATGAGCGACAACGTACCGGCGGTATTGCTGATCGTACCATTGAAATTCGCGTCCGCGTTGTTGCCGCCGAAGGTCAGCGTCGGCGTGCCGGCGGCGGAAGTATTGATTACGCCGACGCCGCTGATACCGCCGATCGTGTCGGAGAATCCGGCGAGGTCCAGCGTCGCGATGCCGGTGCCGCTGCTGTAGAGCACGACGCCGACGCTGTCCGGAATCTGATTCGCGGCGGCGAGCTTCAGCGTGCAGTTGATGCCGAACGTGCGGACAGTGACGGTCGCATTACCCGACCAACTGTTCGGCGTTGCGGTTGTGTTGTTCAACACATAAGTGGTAGTGTTCTGGAACGAAAAGAATTCGGGAGAGCCCACGCCTGTAATGGCCCCTTTGAGCGTAACGGTCTGACCGCTGTTTCCAACGAAGCGCGTGAACGCGGTCATGTTGATGCTGCCGTTGATCGTTATGTTCGCATCGAAGCGCAGCGCGCCGATGCCTTCGCCTCTTCCGGCGACGACAAAGTTATTGCCGATGGTGCTGGCGACGCTGAAGCGGATCGAGCCGCCGACGTTCGCGGCTGCATTCGTCGTCGTGACCGTGACTGTGCCGCGGCCGAGCGGGCCGGTGGTTGGCAGACCGCTGCCGTCGACCGCCGACGCGGCAGTGACGTAGACGTAGCCCTGGCTGACCGTCAGCCCGCCGGAGTAATTGCTGTTCGCATTCGCGAACGTGTGCGTGTTCGCGACGTTGCCGGTCGCGCTCGTCACGGCGATCGTGCGAACGGCGCCGTCCTTGATCGCGTACCCGTTATAGATGTTGGTGTTGACAGACGCGAAGCTGAATTTGACCGTCGAGGTGCCAGCCGTGGTACTGTTGTCCGTAATGGTACCCGTGTAATTCGACGGCGCCACCGGCGTCGAGTCGTCGCGGAAGCCGGTGAGGTTGACGTCGTTTCCATTCAAATCGAGCGTGCCGCCGGAACTGATGCCGACGATGCAGTCGAGCTGGTTCGTACCGCTCCCGGCGATCTTGGCGGTCGCGCTGCTGTTAACGATGAGCGCAGGGACCTGGATACTCCCGGCGGTCTGCCCCTTGACCGCGTGAACGCTGGAGCTGCTGGCTTTAGCAAGTACCGCGGTGCCTGCGGAAACGACGAGGAACAGATTGGTGTTGGCCGTCGAGCCGCTCAACGTCAGCGTGCCGGCGCCGGCTTTGGTCAGGGTCGCGGTCGTGGAACCGGCCTGGCCGCTGAGCGTGATCGCATTTGCGCAGTTGACGGTATAAGCGGCACCCGCGCCGGTCACGATGCTTCCGGAGACCGTCGCCTCCGTCGTACTGCTGTTGAAGATCGCGCCGCTCGACGCTACGCCGGTGCCGTCGAGCGTCAGGCTCTCCGCGATCGTCTGCCCCTTCAGATCGACCGCGCCACCGCTGAGTACAGTCGTCGCGCCGCCCGTCCCACCGAGCGCGTTCGCGTGGCCGAGGACAAGCGTCGTGCCGGAGGAGACCGTCGTAAGTCCTCCGTAGGAATTGTCGGCTGAGAGCGCTGCGCTTCCCGTGCTCAGCGTGAGCGCGCCGGACGAACCGCTGATTGAGCCGCCAAAATTTACGACGCCCGTGGTGAGGCCACTGACCGTCAGCGTGCCCGATGCCAGCAAGACGGTCGCGGCGGGCGTGAGTGTCAGTGTGTTTCCGTTGATGTTCCAGGACTGTGTCGCGCTGGTCGCCACAGGCGTCGCGAGCGTAAACGTGACCGGAAGCGCCGTCACCCCGAGCGTCACGCTCGAGAGGCTCAGCGTCTGCGTCGGCGTCGCCCCATTAATGGTGATCGCCGTGCCAACGAAGGTCGTATCCACACTGATGGTCAGACCCGTGAGCGTGAGGTCGTAGATTCCCGCGGTGAGCTGAGCGGTGCTGTTGAGGTCATACGTGACGGTCTCGCCGTTGGTTGACGGCGGCGCGCTGTTCAACCAGTTTCCGGCGGTGCTCCATTTGCCGTCGCCACCACCGCCGGTCCAGGTGGCGGCGTGGGCCGAATGCAAACAGATTGAAGCCGCGAGAATAAGAACCAATGCGCACGGACGGGCGAGACGACGTGTTAAAAACATTGCTGGCTCCAGTGAATGCGGAAGAGACGATCGCTTTTCAAAAGATTAATTACAGCAGCCGGTATCCGGACCTGCGTCATTCACTAACGACTTTGCGACATCTTGGATTTTTATGGAGGTGAAGGCGGAAGGTATGGAGTGCAGGCCGGAAGCCGGAGCGCGGAGCGAAGTTTGCGTCCCGCCCTCAACTTTTAAATTGAACCTGCTTCCCTCCCCCCTTATAAAGGGGGCGTGGCAATTTTTAAGCGGCGCGAGGAACCATGAAAGAAATCATCGAACAGTTGCGGACGCTCAACGAAATCGACGTGCGGCTGCGCATGGTCAAGAAGGATATGGAGCGGCTCCCCAGGGAGCTGACTGAGAAACAGGCGCCGATCAAGTTGTTAAAAGGATCGCTCGAGCGCGCCAAGGCCGATCTGGTGAAACTGAAGATCGACGCCGACGCCGCGGAGCTCGAAGTCAAATCCGGCGAAGAAGCGCTCAAACGGCTCGCCGGCCAGATGAATATTTTGAAGTCGACGAAGGAATGGGACGCGGTTAAGCGCCAGATGGACGCGCAGCGCGGCTGGAACAGAGACAACGAGTCCAAGGAACTCGCGCTCCTCGACCAGGTCGAGACCAAGCAGAAAGAAATCGAACAGCAAACCGCGTCGCTCGAAGCGCTCGAAACCGCCCAGCGGAACGACAGCGAGCGCATCGAAAAAGAACTCGCCGAACTCCGCACGCGCCACGACGAACTCGACGCCCAGCGCGAAAAACTCTATCCGGCGATCCCCGACAAAGAGCTACAGACCTACAAACAGATCGCCGGCACGCGCGGCGAAGCGATCGCCACCGTCAAAAACGGCAATTGCTCGCTCTGTTACATGCGCCTGCCGATGCAGATCCAAAACCTCGCGCTGATTGGCCGCGAAATGGTCTGCTGCCCAAGCTGCGGACGAATCCTGACGGCCGAGAAGAAGACGTAGACTGCGTCCTCGCAGTTTATTTAAATCTCTCGCAAAGACGCTAAGAACTGCAATTCAGTTGTTCTTCAACTCTAAATTGTCTTCGCCGGTCTTTGCGCCTTTGCGTCTCTGCGAGAGACCATTAGGAGCCTCGCTTGCCAAAGCGAATTCTCTTCCTCGATCCCTTCTCCGGAATCTCCGGCGACATGTTCGCCGGAGCGCTTATTGACCTTGGTGTCGATCTCGCCCGCCTCTCGCATGAAATATCGAAACTCGATCTCGCCGGTTATCACCTCAGCGCCAAACGGGTGATGCGCGGCGCGATGAGCGCGATCAAATTCGATGTTGAGATCGGCGGCGAACTACAGAAGGAATTCGACGCCGACTCAGCCGCTCCCGCGCAGCACGATCACGGACATTCTCATGGGCACGGAGACGGCGACCACGGCCACGCGCACGCATCGAGCGGCGGCGGCTCGGCGTCTGCGCCCCGCCGCAATTTCCGCGAGATCAAGGTGCTGATCGGAAATTCGCGATTGAGCGCGAACGTCAAAACCACGAGCCTCGCCGCGTTTGAGAAACTCGCGCAGGCCGAAGGACGCATCCACGCCATGCCGCCTGAGGAGGTCTCGTTTCACGAGGTCGGCGCGCTGGACAGCATCATCGATTTCGTCGCCGTCTGTGCCGGTCTCGAACTGCTTGGCATCGACGAAGTCTGGAGCGGCCCGGTCGCGCTCGGACGCGGCGGGTTTGTGCGCTGCGATCACGGCCTGATGCCGGTTCCCGCGCCCGCAACGCTGGAGATTCTCGCCGGCGTTCCGCTGCGCGACACGCCCGTCGAGAAGGAACTCACAACACCCACCGGCGCCGCGCTCCTCGCTGCGCTGGCGACGCGCTTCTGTGATGTCTCGGAAGTTCGCGTGGAGAAAATTGGATACGGAGCGGGGTCACGCGAGAAGCAGGCCGTGCCGAACGTCGTGCGTGCAATCCTCGGTACATCCGGAGATGCGTCCGCCGGCGATGACGAGATCGTCGAAATGCGCGCGAACATCGACGACGCCTCGCCCGAAACGCTCGGCTATCTTTCCGAAGCGCTCTTCGCCGCCGGAGCGCTCGACGTCTTCTTCGCGCCGATCCAGATGAAAAAGCAGCGTCCCGCCACGCTTGTGACTGTGCTTGCCGAGCCGAAGCTGCTTGAGCCGCTCGCCGCCATTTTCTTCAAAGAATCGTCCACGTTCGGCATTCGGTATGAGACGCTTCGACGCTTGACGCTCGACCGGGAAACTGTGACTGCGGAAACGCCCTTTGGGAAAATTCGAGTGAAGATTGGAGTGTGGAGAGGGGCCGTTACGTCCATTCACCCCGAGTACGACGACTGCCGCGAGCGCGCCATGGCCAACGGCGTTCCGCTCAAAGATGTCATTGCGGCCGCGCGTGCCGCGGTTCAGGTTTCGCGAACCGCCGGCGGCAAGTAAATTTCGGGCAGTCCCAATCCTTATTTGCCGCTTCACGGCTTTTTAATAAAATCCACGCATGAAGAAGATTCTGTTGACGAACGACGACGGCCTCGAATCGCCGGGCCTGACCACGATGGTGCACGCGCTGCTGAGCACCGGGCGCTACGACCTGCGCGTGGTTGCTCCGGAAAAAGAGCAGTCCGGCGTCGGGCACTGCATCACTATTCACTGGCCGCTCTTCGCCGAACCCGTCGTGCTGCCCGATCCCGTAAAATCAGTCCTGGCGTTTCGCGTCGCCGGCACACCCGCCGATTGCGTCAAACTCGCGATCACCAATTTGTTTCCCGATTTCAAGCCCGACATCGTCGTCTCCGGCATCAACCGCGGCCCCAACATGGGCATGAACGTTTTTTACTCCGGCACAGTCGGCGGCGCGATGGAAGCGGTGATGAACGAACTCCCCGCGGTCGCGCTCTCGCTCGATCTTCCGACCCAGGGACTCTGGCATTTCGGTCTCGCATCGGAGCTCGCGGTGCCGATCATCGACGAAGCGATCAACGCCGGCCTGCCGAAGTGGTCGGCGCTGAACGTCAACATCCCCAACATCCCGCAGAGCGAAATTAAAGGCGTGCGCCTCACCCGGCAGGGCAAAAGCGGCTTCAAAGAGTATTATGTTGAAGAACAAGCCGAAAACGGACGCCGGCGTTTCCGTCTAGAAGGCAGCATGGTCATCCGCGACCTCGATCCGTACGTTGACGGCGTGGCGCTGCGCGATGGCTGGATTGCCGTCACCCCGCTCGGACTCTCCATGCAGGACGAAAACGCCTGGGGTAGCATTAAGAACTGGAAGATGTTTAAATAGCGACTGACAACGTAGAGTGACTCTTAGTCACTTAGTCACTTAGTCACTTAGTCACTTAGTCACTTTGCCACTTGGCAACTTCAATTTGGAGAGGAATACCTTGTCGCAACCAACACAATCTCGATTCCGTTGATGGACCTGAAGGGGCAGACCGCCGCGCTTAAAAGTGAGCTGCTCGCGAAATTTTCGACGGCGCTGGACAACACCGCGTTCTGTCTCGGCCCCGAGGTCGAAGCGTTTGAGCGCGAGTTTGCCGTGTATTGCGAAACGTCGCACGGCGTCGCGATGAATTCGGGCACATCGGCGCTGCATCTGGCGCTCTTGGCGCTCGGCGTCGGTCCGGGCGACGACGTCGTCACGACACCGTTTACCTTCGTCGCCACGTCGTGGGCGATTTCGTATTGCGGCGCGCGGCCAGTTTACGCCGACATCGTTCCCGACACGTTCACGCTCGATCCGAAAGCGGCCGAAAAGGCCCTGACGCCGAAAACGAAAGCGATTCTCGGTGTGCATCTCTACGGCCAGGCGATGGACCTTGAGCCGCTCGCCGATCTGGCGAAGCGCAAGGGGCTGCCGCTCGTCGAAGATGCCTGTCAGGCGCATGGCGCGCGCTATGCAGGCAAGCGCGTCGGGTCGTTCGGCGCGGCCGCCGCGTTCAGCTTCTATCCGAGCAAAAACCTTGGTGCGTGCGGCGAAGGCGGCATCGCCGTTACGAAAGATGAGACGCTCACGAAGAAGATGCGCGCCCTCCGCGAGCACGGCTCGGTCAAGCGGTACTACCACGATACGATCGGCTTCAATTACCGCATGGAGGGACTGCAGGGCGCGGCGCTGCGCGTGAAGCTGCCTCACCTCGACAAGTGGAACGCGCGCCGCCAGCAGATCGCTGCGTTCTACAACGAACAGCTCGCCGGCAGTGCTGTGAAGATTCCGTTTGTCGGAGCAAATCGCGATCACGTCTACCATCTCTACGTCGTCCGCCACGCGCAGCGCGACGCGCTCGCAGAATACCTCAAGCAGCGCGGGATCGGCACGGCGCTGCATTATCCGCTGCCACTGCATTTGCAGAAGGCCTACGCGCATCTCGGCGTCGGCGAAGGCGCGTTCCCGTATTCGGAGCAGGCCGCGCGCGAATGCTTAAGCCTGCCGGTTTATCCGGAGCTCAGCGACGCAAACGCCGCGATCGTTGCAAACGCGGTGAAAGAGTGGAACCCCGCGTAATGTAGGGCGGGCTGCCAGCCCGCCCGTTTCTAAATTCGAATTCTGTATCGAACTGTATTTATGAATCGGGCGGGCTGAAAGCCCGCCCAACGCATTAAAAACCCTTGCCCGAAGCGCCCCGTCCGGTTTATCCTCTTATTAAACTGTTACGTCCGATTTCGTATCGGAACAGGCATCTTCCGGATTCTGCCATGAAGAAACTCGCTGCACTCACCCTCCTTCTTATAGTGACTCTCGCGCCGTGCGGCTTCACCCTCGAAGCGCCGACAATCACCGAGAAGCCCCAGCCCGCCGCCGCCCCCAGTGTCGATCAACTGTTCGATTCGCTTCAAAGCGCGGCATTGACGCACATCTGGGAGCCGGTCGGTCGGCTCGTCGGCCTCGCGCGTACAGACGGCGGCGCGATCGCCACGCGCTTTGAAGAAACGCTCGGCGCTTCGAAGGACGCCAAGGTCCGGCTCGCGTGCGCCCGCGCGCTTTGCCAGGTCAACCGCGCCGAGAAAGCCGCGGCGGCGCTGGCCGATCTCGTCGAGCACGCGGAGAGCGCCGAGATCCGCCGGGCGACGGCCAGCGCGATTACGCTCTCCGTTCAGCTCCACGGCAATCAGACCGTGTTGAACGCGCTCGCCGCCGCGTTGAAAGCCGAGAAAGACGACGCGTGCCGCATCGTCCTCGCGCGCAGCCACATGCGCATCACCAAGGCAAACGACGGTCGCGACGCGCTCAAAGAGCTTCTCCAGAAATCCACCGATCCCGACATCCGCGACGAAGCCGCGCTGGTGCTCGCCGAAAATGGCGGCCTGTCGCTCCCCGAAGTTCGCGCCCGCGTCCTGGCGCTCTTCACAGAGCCGACCGAACGCGGCGAACGTGCGCTGAATCTGCTCAAGCGCGCCGAGTCCGCGGCGAAGGCGCCGTCGAACGACCCGGCACTGGCAAAGGGTATCGACCTCATCAAGGAGCTGACCACAACCATTCGCGCCGCGTACGCCGATGAGACGAAGATCGATTACGACAAGCTTTTTCAGAACGCCGCAAAAGGAATGGTCAAAGGGCTCGATCCGTTCTCGCAGTATCTCGAGCCGACGGAACTGAAGAATTTGCAGGAATCGCTGCACCAGGAATACGCGGGCATCGGCGCGTACGTCGGCCTGCGCGACAATGCGTTCATTATCACGAGCCCAATCTTCAAATCGCCGGCGTACGAAGCGGGACTGCGCGCGCTCGACGTCATTCTCGAGATCGACGGACAGAAAGTGTCGGCGCTTCTCGACAAAGGCGGCTTGAACGCCGTGATCGACAAGCTCAAAGGCAAAGCGGGCAGCGAAGTAAAACTCAAGTACCGCCGCCGCGGGTTTGGAAAGCCCGTCGACATCACGATCGTGCGGCAGGAGATCAAAGTCGAAAGCGTTTTCGCAACCATGTTCCCCGGCGACATCGCGTACATCCGCCTGACGAAATTCGGCGAGAGCAGCACCAAAGAAATGCGCGACGCTGTCGCCGAGTACGTCAAGAAACAGAACGCGAAGGGACTCGTTTTCGATCTGCGCGACAACGGCGGCGGGCTGCTGAAGGCCGGCGTCGACATCGCCGACTTGTTCCTTGCCGGCAAGAAACTGGTCGTCTACTCAGAGGGGCGTAAGGAGTTCTCGCCGCGCCGGGATTTCTTCTCGACTGGCGGACCGGAAGACGAAGCGGTGCCGATGGTCACGCTGGTGAACGGTGGAACGGCGTCGGCGTCCGAGATCGTCTCCGGCGCGCTGCAGGATCACAAGCGCGCGCTGCTCGTCGGAGAAAAGACGTTTGGAAAAGGATCTGTGCAGCAGATCCTGAACGTGAACGCGACCAACAACGAGACGCGCCTGCGCCTCACGATCGCAAAGTACTTCCTTCCGTCGGGGCGCAGCATCCACGAGAAGGGCATCGATCCGGAAATCGTTCAGAAGCAGCGTGAGCCGAACGGCTGGGTCCTGGAGACGCTCGCTGATCTTCGCCGCAAAAACGTCTTCGAAGATTTCGTGCGCAAGTCGTGGGACGCGAACAAAGAGCTGTACATGAAGCTTGCTCAGTTCGACAACCGCGACTGCAGCGCGTGGCCAGGCTTCGATGAGTTTTATGCCGGACTGCACACGACGGCGCCGAAGGACGATATCCGCGTCGAGCTGCGCTACGTCGCCCGCCATCTCGCGCAGGAGTATCGCAAGAGCGAATTCGCCGCGGACCTCGAAGAAGATTTGATCCTGCAGCGCGGCGTGTACGAAGTTCTGAAGAAGGCAAACATCGACCCCGCCACGCATCCGGAATACAAGGCATTCCCGGAGACGTTCAAAGAACCCGCGAAGGATACGAAGAAGGACGAGGAGTAGGTTTCAAGGTTTCAAGGTTTCAGGGTTTCAGATTAATGAAACCCTGAAACCTTTGAAACCTTGAAACCCGAAAACTAGTTCTTTAAGTGCTTGTCGAAAAACTCGAGCGACTCTTTCATCGTCTTCTCGCGCGTCTTTCCGCCCCAGCCGTGCCCCTGCCCTTCGAGGACGACCAGCTTTTCTTCGACACCGGCTTTCTTCAGCGCTTCATGCAACCGCTTCGACATGTTCAGCGGCACCAGGAAATCATTTGTGCCGTGGAACGTCAGCACCGGGGCGTCGGTCTTGTCGATGTAGGTCATCGGCGAGGACTTCGCGACGAGCGGTGACTTCGGATCGTCGGTGCCAAGGAAGTTGCGGACGATGTTTGCGCCGAGCTCGTTGTACTCGTCCTGCGCGACGAAATCACCCGGCCCAAAATAGTTGACGACCGCCTGAACTTTGCTCGACTGATCGGCGCTTCCACTCTCGCCTTCGAGGCCGTCTTCCTTGTTCATAAGGCCCAGCATCAGCGACAAATGCCCGCCGGCCGATTCGCCCAGCGCGCCGAACTTCGCCGGATTGATCTTCAGTTCCTTCGCGTGCGCGCGCAGATACCGCACCGCGCACTTCACGTCCTCGACCTGCGCCGGGAAATGGTACTCGGGCGCGAAGCGGTAGCCGACCGTCGCCACGACGTAGCCGTGCTTCGCGAATTCTTTGATCTCGTTGTCGTACACTTTCCTGTCGCCGGCCGCCCAGCCGCCGCCATGAATGAAGACGAGGCACGGGAACGGACCATCGCCTTTTTCCGGGTGCGAAAGATTGAGCTTCAGCTCCACATTCGCGCACTTGCCATACACGACGTCCTTGTCGAACGTCACGCTCTCTTCAGCGGCGAACGCAAATCCAAGAGAAAGTACTGCCAGAATTATCCACTGCTTCACTGCCGTCCTCCTTTTCGTTCTGCGGTTTGGTTTCACGCAAAGAATGTTTGTTCATCAATTAAGAAGCTGTATCCGCAACCGCATGTTTGTTTCAAACTCCTTTGCGTCTTCGCGTCTCTGCGGCTTTGCGTGAGAAATTTTACTTCTCTTCAAGCTCGTCCACTTCTTCCTCGTCTGATCCCAAGCGACTGGCCGCAGCGCCGAGAATGTTCTGCATCGCGCGCAACGGTCCTTCCGACATTCGCCGCAAGATCAGGGTCGCCGATCCGGCCGCAAGCTGCCGCTCGCATGGCGGGAGCAGGAACGCGAAGATAATCGCCGCGAACCGCAGCGCGAACGCAATCACCATCACCGCGAGATAAACGCCGACGCTCTGGGGCGTGTAAGACGTCGTCGCGTGAGCGCTGTTGAAGCCGTGCGCGAGCCAGTTGTAAATGTGCCGGTCGCCGATCAGGCACGCGCCGAAGCCGACGATGCTGAGCAGGCCCGTGAACGCCGCCATGCCGACCGCGCGTCCCCCGCCCTTCCCCTTCGTGTAGTCGATCAACATCGGAAACATGAACAGCGTTACGCCGCCGAGCCCGATCTGCTCCAGCGTCGACGCCACGGTCGCAAGCATGTACGAACCGTTTCCGCACAGCCAGTACAGGATAGTGCACGAATTCTGCAGGATCAGGCACGCGATTACTGCGCGCCGATGACCTTCCTGGCTCGCAAATCGTCCCCAGAACAAGCTTGAAATCGCGAACCCCGCGAAGGAAATCGTCATGCACTGCGAGAGTTGATAGACGTCCATGCCGACGTGTTCGGTGAGAAAATAAAAGACCGTCGTGCCCATCAGGCAGTTCGCGGCGAGCCAGGTCAGATAGATGCCGCACAGTTTTCTGAACGGCGAATCTTTCAGGCGCTTCAAGGATTCCGCGAGGATGCTGCGGCGCGACGGATGCAGCTTCGGCTCGCGGTGCGCCACGAAAAAGTAGCTCGAAACGTCGAGCAACCCGGCGACCGTCGCGAGCGCAAAGATCAATGCGTACGCGTTCATCTCGCGGTCGTGCTCGCGCAGATAATAGCCGACGCCCAGCCGCGCGGCCGCGCCGCTGACTTGTGTCGCGACCTGCCGCAGGCTCCAGAATTTCGATTGGTACTCGGGCGGGACGAGGTCCGACATCCACGTCAGCCACGCGTTCGCGCCGATCGAATGAACAAAATAAAAAACGATGACGCCGGCTGAGATGTACCCGAAAAGTCCGCCGGTCTTGATCTTCTCCGGCCAGAGCAGCGGCAGCAGCCCCATCACCAGCCACGTCAGACGCGACAGGCCGCAGCAGTAGATCATCAGCGCGCGGCGATGTCCCCAGCGCTCTTGAATCCACGAGCCTACGACCGAGCCGATCCCCGCGAGGTACAGCAAACCCGTGAACCACGGGATACGGTCTTTGAGACTTAGATCTTCGAGGAAGAAATTGATGACCGTGCCCTGCACGAGCCCGAACATAATCATCCCGACCGTGCTGCCGATCGCCGAGATGATGAGGCTGCGCTTGACGAGCACGGGGTCAAGCGCGGGGTGGAACGCCTGCGACGTGGATGAATGCGGGCTGGGCGCGCGCGCGCGCACCTCTTTCGCCGCGGCGCGTGGCGATTCGTCGGCCGTCTTCGGTGCCTCCATGGCAGGTTAATTTACGGCGTTGCCGGCGATTAGCAAGAAAGTCGCGCGCTCGGCAAGGACTTCGATAGTGCGAACGTTTACGGTTTTTTCGCCTTCTCGTCTTCCTTCGCTCGAACGTCCTGCGCGAAGCCGTCCTGCGCCTTCAGAATTCCCGCTGAGATTTCTTTGGCTGAATCGGAGTTCGTTCCGAGAATTTCGCCGGCGCGCTTGAACGCGTTGAACGCTTCGATCCATTGTTTTTTCGACAGTAGATCGTTTCCTTTTTCGATCAGGTCTTTCGCCTCGGTATTCAGGTTCGCGATGTTGATCCCGTCGCGGATCATGCGGATCATGCCTGTCTTTTCAGCGACCGCGTTGAACACATCGATCGCGTCCTTCCACTTCTTCTCTTTCAGCAGGTCGTTGGCCTTCTTCAGGTCCGGATACTTTTTCTCCAATTCCTTGCGGCACTCGTTGACTTTGTCGATGAGAACCTTCGTGTCGCCGGTCACCTCGGCCACTTTGCGGTAGGCCTCTTCGGCTTCGGGCCACTGCTTGAGCTTGAAAAGTTCGTCCGCCGTCGCGAGCGCGTCGTCTTTAAACAGTGAGCGTTCGGCCTTGTTCAGCATGACCTGCGCGGCCGATTTTTTTGGATGCGACGCGTCGCCGAGTTCGCGCAGTGCGGCAGCGAGTTTCTGGCGCGCGACGGTCCACTTCTCTTCCATTGCCGCAGTCACGCCTTCCTCATAAGACTTTTCAAACGCCGCTCTCGCCGCCACTTCGTCGCGCGGTTCGTCCGGCTTCGGCTTGGTCTCCTTCTCTCCTGTAAAAACCGGCGCAGCCATCAGCACGGTCAGCAACAACAGCCACTGCAGTCTGAACATTCTTTCTCTCCTATCGGGCCTTGCCGGTTTTGTTGAGCGTGCACGAGTACTTCAGCGGCTTGAGGGTCTGATACGCGCCGGAATTGAAGACCAGGTTGACCGGGATCATTCGCACGGCGTTCCGGATTGTTGTATTCGTCAGCCCATCGTCTGCAAATTGCGTTTTGAAATTTCCGAACGTCGTCTTCCATGAAAACGTGGCGGTCTGCGGAATGACCGTCACACCGTTTTTAAGTCTCAACGTAACTTTAAACGCAGACGTGCCGACCTTCTGCTGGCCCTTTAAGTCGAGCGTGAACTTCTGCGCGACGCCGCCCGCGTCGATGGCCACGACCTGGTTCGTCGGATTGAATCCGACCGGCACCGGTACTTTTCCCTGCAGCGAGATTTGATCGACGTTGGCCACAGCGAAGTTCAGCGTGACTTGCAGACGCGTGAGCGTCAGCGGCTGCATCTGACCCGGCGTGACGCCCAGCGGCGTGGCGTTGAAGTTGAATTTGTCGTTGGGACCACCCAACAGATCCTCGATCGCGTTGGAGACGCCGTCGCCGTCGGAATCGAACGCGCCCGCGTTGAAGACCATCACGTCCACCGACTTGCTCACGAATTCGCCGTCGCCGTTCGAGACGGTCGCAGTCGCCGTGTACAGGCCCGCCGTGGTGTACGCGTGCTGCACCGTCGCCTGGTTGCTGGTGTCGGTCGAGCCGTCGCCGAAGTTGTACGAGATGGTCAGGTCCGCGTCGGCGACAACGGTGAACGTCACGGCCTGGTTGACGTTCGCAGGATTCGGCGCCGCCATGATCGTCGAGATCGAATCCGGACCAATCGGGTTGCTCAGCTGCGCGATGTAGCCGTGCAGCATGGTGAAGTTGCCGCCGGACGACGCGCCTACGATCCCACCGATGCTGTTGTCGAACTTGTTCAGCCCGGACGTGATCGCCTGGCCGCCCTGGTCGATGGTGTCGGTCACGATCTGCTTGTTGCCGTTCGCGCCGCCGGGGGTGGCGGCGAAAAGCGCGCCGGCGCCTCCAAGCAGAACGGCAAGTACTATTGTTCGAAGCATGTCCACCTCTGCTTAATTCTTCGCCAGCACGTGCCACGTCGATCCGTCGGACTGGACCTGGTATGCGCCGTACTGGGTACTTATCGTCAAACTTCCGCCGTCGATGCTGCTCGCGCTGGACACGGTCACGTTGTTCGCGTTATCGATCTTCTTAATGTTCAGCACTTGTCCGGTTGCTCCCGTCGCGGCGGGCAGCGTGATGGTCACTGGCGCTGCGGACGCGTCGACGATGATCGTGTAATCCGACGCGGTCGCGGTGTAGTCCGCGTTCTTCGACACGATCGACATCGTCACGCTTTTCGCGGCGACAGCGCCGGCAGGCGTGCGGATGACGTAGGTGTTGTTGTTGGCCGAACTCGACGTGCCGATGATGGTCTCGGCCAGCGCGCAGCTCGATAGAAGAACCATCGCCAGTGCAGCCAGGATGTGCTTGAACGACATGGGGCGAACTCCTCTTCAACAGAACCGGCCCGCGCCATCAACGCGGGCTCATCCAACTACAACTTCCACTTAGTGTTTGAAGACCAGGACGACAAACGTAAGCTTCCCGCCCGCGGCGATCACGTCGCCGGAGTTGTTCGTCAGGCGGACCCTGATCTTGCCCGAACTGCTCACATACGCGTGCCACGTCACGCCCGAGTTGCTGCCGGCGTGTGCGGCGACGCTGATCGTGTCCGTACCGGCCGGAGCAGGTGTGACGATCACGGTATCGTTCACTTCAACGCCGCCGGTCACCGTGATCTCGTCGGAGTCGGCGTTGAACGACAGGTCGATTGCGCCGGTGAACGTTGCCTGCGAGACTTGCGTGTTCACTTTGCTGATGACGCCGTTACCGCTGCCAACGCTGACGGACGTACCGGCGCTCAGCGTGGTGAAGCTGCCGGTGGACGGTGTCGTCCCGCCGATCGGCGTCGAGTCGAGGCTTGTCGCGGTCGTCGCGCCGAGTGTGGACGCGCCGGCAGTGAGGCCGGCGAGTGTCGTCGAGCCGCTGACCTGGAAGTTTGTCGTCACCGCAACTTTTCCGGCGCTGCCGCCCGTGCCGCCCGTACCCACCGCGCCGCCGGCGAGCGTCAGGTCGCCTCCGTTCTTGTTGGTGCCGCTGCCCACCGCGCCGCCCGCGCCTGCCGTGATGCTGATTCCGCCGCCGTCGTTGCCCGCAGAGCTTTGACCGGTGACCGTCGTGGCGCCCGTTACAGAAACCGCGGAGCCGGCGTTGCCGATGTTGGTCGCGGCGGTTCCAGTCGTATTAATGGAGGCGGTGCCGGTCAGCGTCGCTCCGCCGCTGCCCGTAATCAGCCCGGTCGTCGTCAACGCGCCGCCCGACGTAATGTTCCACGCTGTGCCGGACGTGATCGCGACGTTCGTGCCGGCCGTGCTATTGCCGATCGTCGTCGCAGCCGTGCCCGTCGTGTTGATCTGCGACGTTCCGCTGATCGTCTCGCCCCCGCTGCCTGTGATCAGGCCGGTTGTCGTCAGCGCGCCGCCGGCCGTAATGCTCCACGCGGTTCCAGACGTGATCGCGACGTTTGTACCGGCGGTGCTGTTGCCGATTGTCGTGGCCGCCGTCCCTGTTGTGTTGATGAGTGCCGTTCCAGTCACGGTCTCACCGCCGGTAGTCGTAAACGCGCCGGCAGAGGTGATGCTCCACGCCGTTCCCGAAGTAATGGTGACATTTGTTCCGGCGGTACTGTTGCCGATGGTCGTGGCAGCGGTGCCAGTGTTGTTTATCAAGGTCGCTCCGACGACCGTCGTTGCACCGTTGATGTTCGTATTGCCGCTGAGAATGATCGCCTTCGTCGCCGCCGCCGTGATCGTCAAGTTGCTACCCGAATCGGCCGTGGTGTTGATGTCGATCAAGCCCGTAATGTGCGGAATGGTGCTCGACGCAGAGCCGTCGGTCGCGACGAAGTTCGTGGCCGTGATGGCCGCATTGCCGTCGCGGATAACAAAAGTGTTCGGTGTCGCACCCGCGGAGGTGCCCGTGATTGTCGCAGCCCACGCACTGCCCGCCGCTATCGCCGCCGCCAACGCCAGCATTCTCAACGTGAAACTCATAGTCGCTCTCCTCCCCTGTTTCCACTCTATAGTGAGCGGATAAATCTGCGGCCAACCCCGCTGCGCCCCGACCGTTTCGAGGCGCGTGCGCGCGAGTTGCGCCAAACCTCAGACCTCGACCAATCTAGTGTCGCGTGACGGTGATCCTCCAGCTGCGCGGGCCGTTCGCGTTTGGATTCGCGGGACTGACGCCGCTGAAATTCACGATGCGGATGCGGACCGCTCCGCCCGAGCGCACATACCCGCTCCACAAGAATCCTTCCCCCTCGCCGGTTCCTGCGCCCGTGTTGCTCGCCCACACGCCCGGCGGCGTGACGAGCACGTCGTCGCCGACGATGGCACCCGGCACAGCGATGTCGGCGCTCTCCGTCGAGAACGGCATCGCGACCGCGCTGCTGGCGAACGTGACCGGCGTCGCGATTGAAATTACGTTCGTGATTTTGCGCAGCGGCGCGTCGGCATCGTTGGGTCCAAATTCGATCGATGCCGCATTCTTGATGTTCCCGGCGTTCACGATCGACTGTGCGTTGTTGTCGATCCCGCCGTTAGTCTTCGTCAGGCCCGACACAGTCAGCGTTCCGTTCAACGACGCCGCGCCGCTGATCGTCAGATTCGCGCCGCTGAGCGTTCCCGTCGTCGTGATCCCGGCCACGCCGGCAGTGATCGCGCCGAGCGAGTTGACGGATCCGGCCGTGATCTGTCCGGTCACCGTCACGTCGTTTCCGAACGTGTTCACGCCGGAGAACGTGTTGTTCGCATTCTTGAGCGGCACGTTGCTCGACAGCCGGTTGTCGTTGATCGTGCTGGTCGTCGTTCCGGCGTTGATCGCCGCGACGATGCTGTTGCCCGCGGAAGTGGCGATGAGCGTCGCGGTCGACGGTCCGGTCACATCGCCGGCAAGCGTCACGGTTGGCGTCGTGAACGCCAGCGTGCCAACGGCGTCGGTCACAGTCAGCGTCTGACCGGCAGTGCCCTGCGTGATCGGCAGGGTGAAGCTCAAGCTCGACGCCGGCGCGCCGGATTTCAGCGTCGTGGTGAATGCGTTCGTCGAGTTCTGAAGCACAACCGATCCGGTCACGCTTCCGCCTGTTCCGATGCTGACGCTCGCGCCTTTCACCTGCAGCGTCCCATTAAAGGTGTTGTTCGCGTTGAACGTGTTCGCCGCGTTCAGCAGCGGGACGTTTGTCGAGAGCACGCCATCGGGGAGCGTGTTCACGCCGACGAGCGACGCGGCGGGGACGCTCGTCAAACCCGATCCGCTACCGGTGAAGCTCGCCGCGGTCACGCTGCCGGATGCGACGATCGTCGTAAAGTTCTGCTGGGACGTCCACGCATTGCTGTTCGCGAGGTTCAACGCCAGCGGCGTCGCGGTCAGGCCGTTGCCGGTGAGCGACGCGTTGGTACTGACTGCCGAATTGCCAGCGGTCTGAAGCGTGACGAGGTTCACCGCGTCTGTCGCGGCGGTCGGCGTACCGACGCTCGTAATGCGTTTGTTGCTCGCGTCGACGGTTCCCGAGCCGCTTGGCACGAGGATCACGCTGTTGTTTGTCGTGCCCGCGGTCAGCGTCAGGTTCGTCGTTCCCGGCGCGGTGACGTTGCCGGTGAGATTGCCGGTTACGTTGCCTGTCAGGTTGCCGGTGAACGTGCCTGTCACGACGGCGTTCGTGAACGTCAGCGCGTTGGTGTATGAGCCGCTGAGCCGCGCGTCGGGCAGGGTTCCCGACGTCAGCTGCGACGCGTTCAGCGCAGTGAGATTCGCGCCGTTGCCGAAGAAGGTGTTGCCGGCGTTGCTGAACGTGTTCACGCCGCTGAACGTATTAGTGCCGGTGAACGTGTTGTTGCCGCTGAAGGATTGCGTCGCGCCGAGCAGCGCCGCGGTGCCGCTCTCTGGAACGGTCAGCGTAAAGCCGCCGAGGTTCACTGTCCCGCCGCCGGTCACGCTCAGGTTCGAGCCCGACACCGAGATGGTGCGCGTGCCGTTGTTGACGCCCGTTCCGCCGAACGCCGGCGCGACGACCGCGCCCTGCCACGTGCCCGCGCCGATCGTGCCGAGCGTGGTGATCGAGGCTTGCCCGGCGTAGCTTGCCGAGATGTCGAGCGTCGGATTGTTCGCGATGCCGTCGCCGTCGGTCACGCTGATGCGGTTGGCTGTTCCCGTGATCGTGCGAGACGCGAACGATCCGGCGCCGATCTTCGCGACGATGCCGTTGCCGCTCAACGCGGCCGAGGAGAGGCCCGTCAAGTTTGCATCGCCGGCCTGCTTGCTATTGAAGATACTCCAATCGGCACTGCTGAGCTTGCCCGTGTTCGTCGCGCTCGCGACCGGCAGATTGAACGTGTGCGTCGAGCCAGTCGACGCAATCGCGAAGTCCGTGCCGCTCGTGCCAGTGGCGAACGTCTGCACGGTCGCTGTCAGCCCGTTGAGCGATGTAAGCGCGGACTGCCACGACGTATTCGAACCGTCGGTCTGGAGGAACTTGGCGGCGCTGCCGCCCTGCGCGGGCGCGAGGTTGTTGAACGCAGCGTTCGCCGATCCTGCACCGGTGCCGCCGTTGGCGATTCCGAGCGTGCCGGTCAGAGAACTCGCCGGAATGCTTGTCAGTCCCGAACCGTCGCCGGTAAAGACGCCGGTGGCGCTGATCGAGCTCAGAACCATGTTGTTCTCGTCGCGGAACTGCAGCAGGTCGCCGGATTGACCCGGGAAGCCGACCAGTGTCAGCCCGACATCGGAGGCGTCATTTGTCAGAATCGTCTGCCCGAAAAAGAAGGTGTTCGGAATCGTGACCAGCGCCACGCTGGGGCTGAGCGCGTAGTCGTTGATCGTGCCGAACAGCGAATTGTTGATCGCGGTAATGATGTTATCGCCGGTCGACGAGAGCGTCGTATTGATGGTGTTATTGTCGACTGTACCGATGACGTCGCCGAGCAGATTGATCGACGAAGCGTCGGCGCTGAGCGTGATCGAGCCGCCAAGCGCAACCGTGCCGCCGCCGGACAAGCCGGTTCCCGCCGTGACCGTCAGCGTTCCGGCGCCCTGCAGCGCAGAGTTGGGAACGCTCGTCGACGCCAGGCCCGCGCCGCTGCCGGTGTAAACGCCGGCGCTGTTGATACTGCTGAGCAGCACGTTGCCGCTGTTCCGGAATTCCGCGAGATTGCCGGACTGTCCGCTGAAGCCGTTGACCGTAAGACCGACGTTGCTTGCGTTCTGCGCGGTGATGATCTGTCCGACGCTGAATGCGTTTGCCGAATTCTTTAGCGCGACGTTTGAGCTCAGGCGCGCGTCGGGGATCGTGCCCGCGGTCGCCTGGATGATTGCGGAGACGATGTTGTTCCCGGTCGTGGCGGAGGCCGTATTAATGGTATTGCTTCCGGCGAAGCCCGTCACGTCGCCGCCGAGCGCGATCGCAGCGGGGTTGGACGCGATGGTGATGCTGCCGTTTCCGTTCGTGATCGAAATTCCTGAACCGGCGGTCAGCGTCGATTTTGTCAGCGTGTTGGAGGCGTTACCGATCAGCAGCTCGCCTGCGGCGTAGGTGCTCTGCCCGGTTCCACCGTTAGTAGTGGGAAGAACGCCGCTCACGTCGGCGGTCAGACTTACCGCAGGCGCGCTAGTTGCCGAGGTCACGCGCCCAGCCGCGTCAACTGTGATGTTCGCGCGCGTGTAACTTCCCGCGGCCACGCCGGTGGCGCTCAACTGCGCCGAAGTGATGCCGCTGAGCCGCGTCAACGGCACGGTGCCCGACGCGAGATTGCTCGCGTTCAGGCCGGTCAGCTGCGAACCGTCGCCGATGAAGCCGCCGGTCGCGCCGATCGAGCTGAGCAGCGCGTTGGTGCTGTCGCGCACTTCGAGGAGTGCGCCGGATTGGCCCGTCGTGCCTTTCAATGTCAGCGCCACGTTGGCGGCTGTGCCGGTCTGAATCGACTGACCGGTGAGGAACGCGTTTGCGGAGCTTTTCAGCGGCACATTCGCGGTCAGCCGCGTGTCCGGGATCGAGCCCGTTGTTGCTGCGTTGATCGCCGTCACGATGTTGTTGCCGGTGCCCGCGTTCGTCGTGTTGATCGAGTTGCTCCCGGCCGCGCCGGTCACATCGCCGGCGAGCGTGATCGTTCCCGGATTCGCGGCGATGGTGATGCTGCCGTTTCCGTTCGTGATCGAAATGCCGCTGCCGGCGGAGAGCGTCGACTTGTTCAGGCTGCCCGTCGACGTGTTGCCGATAAGCAGCTGGCCGTCGGCGTAGATTGTCTGGCCGGTTCCGCCGCTGGCGACGGGGAGCGTGCCGGTCACATCGGTGCCGAGGTTCACCGCAGGACTATTTGCCGCCGCCGTCACGCGCCCCTGTGCGTCGACGGTGATGTTTGCGCGGGTGAATGTTCCGGCTGCGCCGACTGACGGAAGACTGAGCGACGTGCTGCCGCCGAGCGCGACTGTTCCGCCGCCGCTCAGGCCCGCACCCGCCGTGACGGTGATCGACGAATTTGCGAGCTGGCCGTTGGTGATTCCAGCCGTCGGGCTCAGCTGGCCGCTGGTGATTCCGCTCAGCTGCGTGAGCGGGACCGTGCCGCTGGTAAGCTGGCTGGCATTCAGGTTTGTCAGCTGCGAGCCGTTGCCGCTGAAGACGCCGGCGGCGCTCACGGAGCTGAGGAGTGCGTTGTTGCTGTCGCGGAACTCAAGCAGCGGGCTGCTTTGGCCGGCGGCGCCTTTCAAAGTCAGCACGACATTCGCCGGGGCGCTAGTCTGAATCGACTGGCCGACGAGGAATGTATTTGCGGCGTTTTTTAATGGGACGTTCGTTGTCAGGCGTGCGTCGGGAATCGTGCCCGCTGTCGCGGCGTTGATCGCCGTCACGATGTTGTTGCCGGTGCCCGCGTTCGTCGTGTTGATCGAGTTGCTCCCGGCCGCGCCGGTCACATCGCCGGCAAGCGTGATCGTTCCGGGATTCGCGGCGATGATGATGCTGCCGTTTCCGTTCGTGATCGAAATGCCGCTGCCTGCGGAGAGCGTCGATTTGTTCAGGCTCCCCGTTAAAGTGTTGCCGATGAGCAGCTGTCCATCGGCATATGTCGTCTGGCCTGTGCCGCCGCTGCCGACGGGGAGCGTGCCGGTGACATCGGTGCCGAGGTTCACCGCGGAGCCGTTGGCGGCGACGGTCACGCGGCCGGCGGCGTCGACGGTGATGTTCGCGCGCGTGTAGCTGCCGGCGCCGACGCCGGTGGCGCTCAGTTGCGCCGAGGTGATCCCGCTCAGCACGCTCAGCGGAACTGTGCCGGACGCGAGATTGCTTGCGTTCAGATTTGTCAAGGCCGAGCCGCTGCCGCTGAATGTGGTCGCGGTGACAGTGCCGCTGATCGTCTGCCCCACCGTGAAATTATTGTTGGCGTTTTTCAGCGCGACGTTCGGCGAGAGCGCCGAATCCAAAATTCCCGTCAGCCCCGCGCCACTGCCGACGAACTGCCCGCTGGTCGAGATGTTGCCCGACGACGAGAGCGTTCCGACGACGGAGCTGTTGCCGCCAGCATCGACGCGCAGGAACGTCGTCCCGCCGCCATTGTTCTTCACCGCGAAGATGTCGGCCGTCGGTGAGCCCAACGAGGTCTGTCGCACTTCGAGGCCGGTGATGTTCGTTGTCGGCTTGAACTGCTTGTTGCCGTCGATCACCTGCGCCGTCGTCAAGTCGACGAAATTTTGCGTCGACGAGCCGGTGCCGCCGTTTCCGATCGCCAGCACGCCAGTGACCTCGCTTGCCAGGTTCACGGGATTCGTTGAGAGGCCGTTCGATGCCGCGGTGATGCGGCCCTGCGCGTCGACGGTGATGTTTGCGCGGATGTAATTGCCGGGCGTAACCGCTGTGTTCGCAAGCGCGATCGAACCCGCCGCTCCGCCGAGCGAGATGGGGCTGCCGCTGACGGTGATGCCGGTGCCGGGGGTCAGCGCGATCGTAGAGTTTGCAAGCTGCGCGTTCGTGATGCCTGCGGTCGAGCTCAATTGTCCGCTGGTGATTCCACTGAGTTGGGTCAACGGGACAGTTCCGGTGCTCAGGCTGGCGGCATTCAGATTTGTGAGCAGTGAACCGTTGCCGCTGAAGATGCCCGCGCCCGTCACTGACGCGATGACGGCGTTGCCGCTGTCGCGGAATTCGAGCAGCGGGCTGGACTGGCCGGCGACTCCTTTAATGGAGAGACCGACGTTGCTGGCGCCGCTGGTCTGGACCAACTGGCCGGTCGCGAATTGGTTGGCGCTTGCTTTGAACGCGACGTTGGTGCCGAGGCGGGCGTCGGGGATTGTGCCGGTCGTCGAGTTCGCGATCGCGGCGATGATGTTGTTGCCGGTCGTCGAGGACGCGCCGATCGCGTTGCTGCTGGCCGGGCCGCTCACGTCGCCCGCGAGGTTGATCGCGACGGGATTGGCGGCGATGGTGATCGAGCCTGCGCCGTTGGTGATGGAGATGCCGCCGCCTGCCGTCAGCGTCGCTTTGGCGAGCGTATTGCCGCTCGAATTTCCGATCAGCAGTTCGCCGTTCGCGTAGGCGCTCTGTCCTGTGCCGCCGTTGGCGACGGGCAGCGTGCCGGTGACTTCGCCGACGAGATTTATAAGCGCACCGTTCGCGGCTGTGGTGATGCGCCCCTGCGCGTCGACGGTGATGTTCGCGCGAGTGTACGGGCCGGCGGTGACTGCGGTGTTGGCCAGGCTTAGCGTCGCCGAACCGCCGAGCGCGATGCTTCCGCCGCCGCTGAGGCCGGTGCCGGGATTGATCGTGATCGCGGAGTTCGCGAGCTGCGCGTTGGTGATGCCGGCGTTCGTCGCGAGCTGCGTCGTGGTAATATTGTTCAGACGCCCAAGCGGCACGGTGCCGGACGCGAGGTTGGTTGCGTTGAGGTTGCTCAGCGCCAGGCCGTCGCCGGCGAAACTGGACGCGGTGACGCTGCCGTTGGCGACGACGTTTCCGGCGCTGGTGACTTTCAGGAAGCTCGTGTTGCCCGCGTTGTTCTGCACCGCGAAGATGTCGGCCGCGGGCGCGCCGACGTTGGACTGCCGCACGATCGCGCCGGCCACGTCGGTCACGGGCGAAAAGATCTTGCTGCCCGCGATGCTTTGATTGGTCGAGAGGTCGACGAAGTTTTGCGTCGACGATCCGGTGCCACCGTTGAGGATCGGCAGCACGCCGCTCACGTCGGCGGTGAGGCTGATCGCGGGGCCGGTCGACGCGGCGGTGATGCGACCCTGCGCATCGACGCTGATGCTCGAGCGCGTGTAATTTCCGGCGGTCACGCCGGTGTTGGTCAGGCCGATCGTCGCGGTGCCGCCGAGCGAGAGCGGGCTGCCGATGATCGACACGCCGGCGCCGGGCGAGAGCGTCACAGACGAATTCGCGAGCTGACCGTTGGTGATTCCCGCGCTGGCGTTCAGCTGCGCCGTCGTGATCCCGCTGAGCCGTGCCAGCGGTACAATGCCCGAGGAGAGGTTTGTCGCGTTCAAATTGGTGAGCTGCGAGCCGTCGCCGGAGAACGCGGTCGCGGCGACTGTGCCGGTGACGGTCTGGTTCGCCGTGAAGAAGTTGTTGATGTTTTTGAGCGCGACGTTCGACGAGTGCGCCGAGTCGGGAATATTGGTCAGGCCTGCGCCGCTGCCGGTGAAGACGCCGGCCGCGCTGATGGAGCTCAGCAGTGCGTTCGTGCTGTCGCGGAATTCGAGCAGGTTCGCGGATTGCGTGGCCGCGCCTTGAATCTGCAGGCCGATGTTGTTCAGGTTGCCGGTCGCGATTTTTTGATTGCCGGTGAGGAACGTGTTGGCGGTGCTCAGCCCGGGCACGTCGAGACTCGTTCGCGCGCCGGCGGCTGTCGTTGCACCAGTTCCACCGTTTGCCAGCGCGACGATGCCTGTCACGTTGGACGCCGTGCCCGTCACGTTGCCAGTAAGGTTGCCGGAGATTCCGCCTGTAGCGGTGATGAGGCTGCTAACGTTCAGCGTGCCGGTGATCGTCGTCGAGCCGGCATTCAACGTTCCCGTCAGAGTCGTGTTCCCGGCCTGCAGTGTGCCGGTCGTGACGAGGCTTCCGCCGCTGACGCTCCCGGTCGTCGCGATGTTTGCCCCGCCGAAGTTCGGGACGATCTTTGTGCCCAGGATGCCCGCGTTCGAGGCGATGTCCGCGTCGACGAGCGTGCCGTCGAGCACCATCGCCGAAGTCACCTTGTTGGCGCCGATCGTGTTTGCGCCGGCAGGACCGGAGACATCGCCGCCAAGGATGATGCCGGCGGAGCTTGCCGAGATCACGCCGTTGTTGATCGTGATCGTGGTATTGTCCGGATGAAGCACTCCGAACGCAGACGCCGTCGCGACGGGAAGGTTCGCGACGGGCACGACGCCGGTCAGGTTCGTCGCGGTCAGGCTGGTGATGGCCGCGCCATTGCCGCTGAACGTGCCGCTGACGGTGCCGCCCGTGACGTTGCCGCTCAGGTTTCCGTTGAAGCCGCCGAGCGACGTAATCAGCCCGCCAGTGAACAGCGTTCCAGTGAAGGTGCCGTTGCCGACGGCGGCGACGTTGCCGGTGTTGTCGATCTTGAAGAAGGTCGTGCCGCCGCCGTTGTTCTTCACGGAGAAGATGTCCGCGGTCGGGACTCCGAAGGATGTCTGGCGCACCTCGACACCGGTCACGTTTGTCGTCGGCGAAAATACTTTTGTTCCGGCGATGCTCTGGTTTGACGTGAGGTCGACAAAATTCTGCGTGCTCGACCCAGTTCCGCCGTTGGAGATGCCGAGAATGCCGGTGACTTCGGTGGCGAGGTTGGTCGCCGTGGAGCTCGTCGCGGCGGTGATGCGCCCCTGCGCGTCGACGGTGATGTTCGCCTTCGTGTAATTGCCCGCGGTCACGGCCGTGTTGGCGAGGTTGAGCGTCGTGGCCGCGCCGAGCGAGACGTTGCCGCCGCCGCTGAGGCCCGTGCCGGCGGTAATCGTCACTGCGGAGTTCGACAGCTGGCCGTTGGTGATGCCGGCCGAGGCGCTCAGTTGCGCGCTGGTGATTCCGTTCAAATTCGCCAATGGGACCGTGCCGCTCAGCTGCGCCGCGGGGATTCCGGTCAGGCCGGTGCCCGCGCCGGTGAAGCTCGTGGCGGAGACAATGCCGGCGATCGACTGGCTCGTTTGGAAATTGTTGTTCACGTTTTTGAGCGCGACGCTCGCGCCGAGCCGGTTCTCATTAATAAGGAAGGTGGTGCTGGCGTCGTTGATCGCGGTGACGATCGCGTTGCCGTTGGTGCTGGCGGAGATAACGCCGTTTGAAATCACGACGGTCGTGCCGTCGGGGCGGACGGCGCCGGCAGTAAGGGTCGTCGCCAGCGGCAGGCGCGCGGGCGCGATCGTGCCGGTGCTGGCGGCATTATTCAGCGCCGAGACGATGCTCGACCCCGACGCGCCCGTGTTCACGACGCTGTTGGCGATCTGCGAGGCGAGCGAGAAACCGGACGCGGTGAGGCGCTGATCGGGCGAGAGCTGTGTTAACGCACCGGACGGAGTGTCAGTAAACCAAATGCGCAGAAAGACCGCGGCATTGTTTGCGAACGCGGTGGCCGGGATCGGGTTGGTGGAAGTGTCGCCGAGAATTACCGAGTAGAGTCCGCGATTGACCGAGAGCGAGACCGGCGCGGCGGGTTCGGAGCCGCCGACGCTGGTGTTGTCGTTGCTCCAGAACGTGACCGTTCCGGCCGCATTGACGAGCGCGAACTTGAAGCGGCCGGTGCCGGTCAGGTTCGTGCCGTTGACCATCACGCGGCCCTGATAGTTGATGATTCCCGGCACGTCTTCCGCGGCGAAGCCGCGCGGCGCTGCACACATCAGCGCAGCCGCGAGGCAGAAACTCGCCGCGAAAAAAATGCAGTGGAAACGGAAGAGTGAAGGGCGAACACGCATAACGAACCCTCCGGCCAGAGAAGTTGTGACGCGATAAGGCGCGTCTGTTCCCTGGTGATCGGTGCCAAACGGATAATGAAAAGCCAAGCCCTGTTGCTGCAAAGCCGGCGCGTCGAGTCCAGGCGCCGGCCCTTACAAACGGAACTTACTTCTATCGTGGTCTGTCGTGTTGATGTGTCTGACTTTGGACGCCGGGCTTACGAATCAAGCCGCACATTTTCGGCAGCGCTGCTCGTTCGATTACGATCACTAATCGGACTCTTGATGACGATCTCCCGGGAGAAACGAAGGTCAGTCCAATTCGTTCTGTAAAATAGTTTTTTTCGGACAAATGATGTGACGAGCGCCGATAGTACATCAATTTGTTTACGAGGATAGATTAATTTCGTCGTTTTTCGACAATTTACATGATAAGAATTGGACTGTTCAATCAATTTTCGCTTTCTTTTTAAACGTGTATTGAATAATCACCCTAGAGTGCTAATAATCCGTCGTTATTCATATCGCCGAATGCACTTATTCTGTGCAGATTTGAATAACCTATAAAATGGCGCTGTTTGAAGGGAGTTGACGCGACTTGGGGCGATTTGGGTCGATCTTGCAAACGATAGAGGAAAAAGGTGCGTCGAGATTCGTTGTATATGGTGAGAACTTCGTCGTGCGGTTTCGGACGTGTTTGGCCAATGCGTCCAACTGCCATACCTGCTCTACCCGCTGTACCCGCCCTGCCCCGGGCGCGTTGACAATCACGGACCGAAACCGCGCGGCGATTCAGCTGTGAGTTTATTGAAGCGAAAAATCGCTCGAAACGTATGCGGAGGTCTGTCTGCACAAATTCAAAAAAACTTCTGAAACGTTGGGACAAACGTACCCCTCACCCCCGGCCCCTCTCCCACAAGGGGAGAGGGGTGAAAGGCCTCACTCCTTCCAGGCATCGATTCCAGCCGCAGACGTGTGGAAACAGGCCGCGCGGTGCGACTCGCCGTAGTCTTCCAGCGTTGGAATTTTGCTGACGCAGACGTCCGTTCTCAGCGGGCAGCGCGGATTGAAGCGGCAGTTCTCTTCGAAGCGCGTTGCGGCGGGCACCATGCCCTTGATCTCGGAGAGGCGCTTGTGCCTCAAGCTCGCTTCGCCCCCCGGACGCGCGCGCAACAAGCCTTGCGTGTACGGGTGCAGCGGCCGGCGGAAAATTTCGGTCGTCGGCGCCTGCTCGACGATTTTTCCGGCGTACATCACGTTCGTTCGTTCCGCCATTTCGGAGACAATGCCGAGATCGTGCGTGATGAGCAGCAGCGAGAGCCCGCGCTCTTTCTGGAGTTTGCGGAGCAGATCGAGAATCTGCGCCTGGATCGTCACGTCGAGCGCAGTCGTCGGTTCGTCGGCGATGAGCAACTCGGGTGAGCAGATCAGCGCCATCGCGATGCAGACGCGCTGCTTCATCCCGCCGCTCAGGTTGTGCGGGTAATCCTGCACGCGGCGCTCGGGGTCGGAGATGCCGACCGCACGCATGGTCTCGATGGATTTCTGCCACGCTTCGGCGTAGCGCGCTTCGGGGTTGTGGGTAAGAAACGCTTCGCTGATTTGGTCGCCGACGGTGAAGACGGGATTGAGCGCGCTCTGCGGTTCCTGGAAAATCATGCCGATCTCACGCCCGCGCACGCGGCACATCTCGGCCTCGCTGAGCCGCGCCAGGTCGCGCCCCTTAAAGAGCACCTGGCCTTCCGGAATCATCGCCGGCGGCATCGGCAGCAATCGCATGATCGTGTAGCTGGTCACGGATTTGCCGCAGCCGGATTCCCCGACGAGCGCAACGCACTCGCCCTTCTTGATGTCGAAGGTAATCCCATCGACAGCCTTCGCCACGCCGGCGTCGGTCTTGAAGTGGGTATGCAGGTTTTGGACTTGGAGGAGGCTCATAGTTTTTTGTTTTTAGTGGGTTGGTTTGTAGTGGACCGGCGACGGGTGTGGAGGTTCTGGACTTGGAGAAGGCTCATTGTTTTTAGTGGGTTGGTTTGTAGTGGATGAGTTTCGGTTGCGCGTCCAGGCACAAACCTGCCTTGGTGGCTTTGATCTTACTTTTCAAGTACTTCGTGAGCCCGGTCAATAGCTTCCCGACTGTCGGTATCAAAATAATAACATTCGCAGCGCGCTCCTCATTAGTATATGTCAACCGAATGGCGAGCATCAGTTGAGTTTCCAACTCTTGTAGAGAACCCCGTGCAATTGAAACATGATAAAGGAAACTCTTCTCAGAATCACGACCGTGCCCTTCGGCAATATTCGATGGAACTGAAACCGAGGCGGCTCGCATTTGCCCGGAAATTCCATAAATCTCTGACGCAGGAAACATGGCGGTTAGTCGATAGACTTCGTCTGCCAGGTCCATCGCCTTCTGCCAAACAATGAGTTCTTTGTAACTTTGATACGCCATGACAACGTCTCGTCTGAGGCTGTGCTATCGAAGTGTGCCACTCGAAAACCAGCGCACCAAAAACCAAAAACTAACTGACCAAAAACTACTTCCTCATCTTCGGATCCATCGCGTCGCGCAAACCATCGCCGGCCAGATTATAAATCGTCACGGTCAAAAAGATCGAGAATCCTGGGAAGACGATCAGCCACCACTTTCCGGTGAGGTTGCCCTGGCTGATCATTTCGCCCCAGGTTGGCGTGGGCGGTTCGGCGCCGAAGCCGAGGTAGCTCAACCCCGATTCGGTCAGAATCGCGCCGGCCACGCCGAACGCGGCGGCGACCAGCACCGGGCCCATCGCGTTCGGCAGCATGTGCCGGAACATTACGCGCAGCGGCGCTGCGCCGAGCGCTCGCGCGGACTGGACGTAATCGAGCTCGTTGAGTTTAAGGAACTCGCCGCGCACTTGCCGCGCGATGCCGGTCCATGAGATGAGTCCGATCACCACCATGATGTGAAAGACGCTGCGCTGTTCGGCATAGGCGATGATGACGAGGATGAGAAAGAACGCGGGGAAGCAGACGACAACTTCGATGAAACGCGAGATCGCGATGTCGACCCAGCCGCGATAAAAGCCTGCGAGTGCGCCGAAGAAAATGCCGAGGATCACGGCGATGCCTTCCGCGACGAAGCCGACCGAGATCGAAATCCGCGCGCCGTAGAGCATGCGCGCGAGCGTGTCGCGCTCCTGGCTGTCGGTTCCGAGGATGTGCGTGATGTCCGGCGGCGTCAACAAATCGCCGGTCTGGCTGATCGGATCCTGCCGCACCAAAGTAAAGGTGGCGTTTTCGCCTTTTGACGCGTCGAGTCTCTTTGCGCGGACCGTATAGGGTGTGCGGTCGAAGTATTCCGACCGGAGCAGCTGGCCGGGATTCAGATGGAAAATCAGCGGAATCAACAGCACGAAACTGACCAGCCAGAACGGCAGCGGCTTTTGAATCAGCTTGAGAACCAGCCAGAGCACCGCAAAAACTCCCAGCGCGACGAGAGACCAACAGGCGAACCGCTCGATTGCCGTCCGGCTCCCGAAGAGCGACGTTTCCAAAACGTCGTTGCTCGTGCGGAGGAATTGAATCAGCGCGAGGTAAATTCCCACGAACCAGAACGCCGGTTCGGGCAGCTCGCGCTCCATTTTTTTCTCAATGAAGACGCGGCTTTTCACGACCAGCCAGACGATCAGTGCGGAGATTCCGTAGCGGAGCGTGTTGACGCCGATCCGCGCGGGTTCGAGCAGCGGCAGCAGGGCGAGCAGAAAGCCGGCGATCACGAACGGCCACACCGCGAGCCGCCGGCCGGAGAATTTCTGAAAGCCCCAGCGGGCGCCGAGCATGAGCGGAATCGCGAGCGTCGAAAGGAAGATGCCGTTGAAGATCAGGTCGATGGCGTAGCGCGGCGCGACCAGTTCGCGGAACCAGGGATGCGTTGTGATGAGCTCGTTCGCGTCGCCGGTCAGCGCCGTCCACGTGTACGGCTTGCCGCTGACAAGGATGGGCGCCCATGCCGCGAGCAGGAAGAGTACCCCGATGACGTACACGCTCAGAACGGCGATCTTGTTTTTCTTGAATTGAACCGCGACGAGGTCCCAATAGCCTTTGGGCTTTGCGGAGAGAGGTTCATGAGGTGGGGGCGCTGTCGTGCTGACGGGAGGCAACAGCAAGCCGGAAGGTTCCGGGAGCAGGGGTGATTCAAGATCCGCCACGCGCAACGCCTCAAACAGTCCCGGACCGCGCTTGGACCAAACGCCGTACACGCATTTTTGCGGCGTTCAACATGGTTGAGCGAGGAGGGCGTACGTTAACCGATGGTCGGTACGCGCGCAAGTCGGGTGGTGGGGTGGCCCACCCCAGCGGGGTGGGTCGCGCAGCGACAAGAAGCCACTCCCATGACGCACGCATAGTTGCGAACCGTACGATTCGATTAAATACGTACGGCATGAGAGAGGCTTCTTGTGCCTTCGGCACCCACCCCGTGGGGGTGGGCCACCCAATCTCCTCACCTTACCTCGCCGCGAGGCAGACTGTGTCGCCTTTATCGTTGCGAACGTAAATGCGGCCGTTGGCGAACGTCGGCGTTGTCCAGCAGACGGGTTCGAGAACCTTGCGCCGGCCGAGCTCTGTGTATTTGTCCGGCGCGGCTTTGGCCGTAACGAGCTCGCCTTTTTCGGTCAGCGCCACAATCACTTTTCCGACGCCGATCGTGTTGCCGTAACCGAAACTGTCCTGCGCCCAGTTCTCTTTGCCGTCTTCGATCTTGAACGAAATCATCCGGCACGTCGGCTGCTGCTGCGCGCCGTCGATGCAATAGATCGAACCGTCGAGGACCACGCCGTTATTCATCGTGTTCTTGATGTCGCGGCTGGTCCACAGTTTCGTCAGCTTCTTGCCGTCGAACTCGAGCATGTCGGAGCTTGAATTGCAGGAGATGAAGATGCGTTTGCCGCCGGAGAGAATGATCGGCGTCGTCGCGGTCATGTCGAAGTTCGCTTTGAACGGATGGCGCGCGATCTCTTCGCCATCTTTTGCATTCAAAATCGAGAGGCCTTTTCCGTCGAAGGCCGTGAGCATCTTCTGGCCTTCATAATCGAAGACGACGACCGATGCGTAACCGGGCAGGTATGCGGTCTTCGAGGTCCAGACTGGTTTGCCGGTTTTTGCTTCGAGCGCTGCGACTTTTCCCGCGGCGAAGTAAGCGTTCGCGCCGTCGATCACGGCCGAGCTTGCAAAGCCCCAGCGCGGAACTTTCACGCCCATGACTTCCGTGAGATTCGCCTGCCAGACCTTGTCGCCTTTGTCGGCAGACCAGCAGAAGACTTTGCCGTCCTTTGAGACCGTGATGACGTGGCCGTCGACGATCGTCGGCGTCGCGTTCGGACCGCCGGTGTGCTGGACCGGCATCAGCGGGCAGTCGTACGGCTGCTGCCAGATGATGTCGCCGGTCGCGGCGTCGAGACAGTAGACGATCTCCTGTTTCTTGCCGTCATGGCCCATCGTGTACGCGCGGTTGCCGACGACCGCGATCGAGGAATAGCCAATGCCGAGATTCTTCTTCCATGCGATGTCCCACTTGCCCAGATCGGCTTCGAACTTGCCGCCATCTGGCGCGATGTTGTCGCCGTTGGGACCGAGCCAACGCGGCCAATCCGAGGCGTTTGCCGCGACTCCGGCGATGAGGACGATTGCAACTAAAAGGAGGCGATTGAACATGGGCAGCTCCGAAAGGATTTGAGGGGCATTGTGAGACGCCGCTGTGAGTTGTCAAGGACCCGGAGTGCCTGCGGGCGTGTTCCACAGCACCAGCCACATCGCTCCGCCGAGCAGCACGATTCCGATCACGATCATGACATTCGCCAATAACGCAGAACGACGGATGTACGCCCAGCCGCAGCCGAGCAGTCCGATGAACGCCAACAGCGGCGTGACGAAATTCGCGCGCATGAACACGGCGATTTGGATTGCGGCCGGCAGCAACGCGCGCAGTTGCTCGGGTTTTTCTTCCTGAGCGTCGAGGTCGAGCTGCCGCGGCAGAAGGTATTGCAAATAGACGGCGAGCGCCAGCCAGACCATGGCGGCGATGACGCACATCACGGCGACTTGCGTGTCGGATTTGGCAGGAGCTGGATCGGAGGGCGGATCAGTTTTTGGGTGCATCTGAATTCACGGGTGCCCGCTTAACTTATCGATGATCTTGAACCACGGCATCATTGCCGCTTCGACCTGGAACGATGTCGCAACCATCAACAGAAAGATGAACACTGCCTGCGCCACTCGTTTTTGTTTCAATTGAAGCCAGATGACCAATCCAAGAAACAGGGGAATCGCGATGAACCACCCATTAACAAAAACCTTCGAAATCGTGAACAACAGTTTCGTGGCCGTGGGCAATTCACCAATGTCCATTTCGTCGTACATTTGTTTCAATTTCGGAACGTCAAAGACCATGTACGAGAATACTTTGACGCCGTAGTACAGCAGTATCAACGTCATGACGACGGTGAGCGGCCTGAGGCGCCGTTCGACTTCCTGGTCGACGAGCGCTTTGAGATCCGCATTCACCTCACCGTCTGTCATGGAGTCTCTCGCAATTTTGCTTTTCTCTTTTTTGCGTCTTGGCGTCTTTGCGTCTCTGCGTGAAAACCAAAAACAAATTCAGCGTCGATTTCATCCGCCCCCGCTCAGCTTGTCCATTATTTTGACCAACGGCATAAAAAGCGAAATCGCATAGAAGCCGAACCCGGCCAAAAATAGAAAGATCAATCCCGTGAGCAGAGCAAGCCGATCCCGCGCCGAGTAGACCGCCGCAACAAATATCAGATAGGCTGGAATCACAAAATACCAGTATTGGCTGAGCAACTGGGAAATTGCAATGACGAGGAGCGTGGGTCTCGGCAGCGCTCCGACGTCCATCTCTTCGAACATTTCTTTGAACTTCGGGATCACAAAAATCAAAATGAAAAAGTGCACAGAGCCAAGAAGCAGCGGAATGGCACAAAGAAACCAGGTCAGCGACGACAGCCGCCGGTTGACTTCGCGCTCGACGCGATCGTTAAAATCCGCGTCGCGCGCGTTCGCGTCGTCGGCACCCGCGTTCATTTCGCGCCAATCACTTCCTGCCCGCCCATGTATTTCCGCAGCACCGGCGGGATCGTGATCGAGCCGTCGGCGCGCTGATTCTGCTCCCAAAGCGCGACCATGATGCGCGGCAGCGCCAGGCCCGAGCCGTTCAGCGTATGGACGAACTGCGGCTTGCCGCCACCGAGCGGCTTGAAGCGCAGATTCGCGCGGCGCGCCTGGTAATCTTCGAAATTCGAGACGCTCGACACTTCCAGCCACTTCTGCGCCGCCGGCGCGTAGACTTCGAGGTCGTAACACTTCGCCGCGGAGAAGCTCAGGTCGCCGCGGCACAGGAGCAGCACGCGGTATTGCAGGCCCAGCTCCTTAAGGAGGTGCTCGGCATTCTCGCACATTTTTTCGTGCTCGTCGTAGCTCGACTGCGGCGTGGTCAGCTTGAGCATTTCGCATTTGTTGAACTGATGGACGCGCAGAATTCCGCGCGTGTCCGCGCCCGCCGCGCCGGCCTCGCGGCGGAAACAGGCCGAGTACGCGACGTACTTTTTGGGCAGGTCTTTTTCGTCGAGCACTTCGTCCTGATGCAGCGAGGTGAGCGGCACTTCGGCCGTTGGGATGGCGTACAGTCCGTCGGCCGGAGCGTGGTACATCTGGTCGGCGAATTTCGGAAACTGTCCGGTCGCGTACAATGTTTTTTCAGTCACGAAGAACGGCGGAAAGAATTCTTCGTAGCCGTTGCGCTCGCGGTGAACGTCAAGGAACCAGCTGATAAGCGCGCGTTCCATTCGCGCGCCGTCGCCGCGCAGGAAGTACCAGCCCGAGCCGGAGATTTTCGCGCCGCGCTCAGTGTCGAGGATGCCGAGCTTCTCGCCGAGCTCGTAGTGGGGCTTCGGCGTGAACGTGTAGCTCGGCAGATCGCCCCACGTCCGGACGGTCAGGTTGTCGAGCGACGACGTGCCGGCCGGCACGGAGCTGTGCGGGATGTTGGGAATCCAGGCGAGCTTCGCGTCGCGGCGCTTTTCGATCGCGGCCTGCTCGGCGTCAAGCTCCTTGATACGGTCGTCCTTGCTCTTCGATTGTTTCTGAAGCTCCGCGACCATGGTGTTGATCACGGCGATGTCGTCGCTGCCGGCGGCCATCGCGCCTTTGAGCTTCCCCATGAGGACGCCGATTTCCTTGGAGTTCTTGTTCTTCTCCGCCTTGAGATTCTCGACTTCGACGAGCACTTTCTTGCGCCGCTCGTCGAGCGCCGCGAATTCGTCGACGTCGGTGAATTCGTTCGACGCTTTTTTGTCCTCAATCGCTTTTTTAACGATGATTGGGTTTGCGAGCACGTACTTGAAATCGAGCATGATCCAAATCCTTTATCGACGGAAATCCATACAGCGGCCCGGCGGAGGCGCGGTTTCGAAGGGAAAGAGTGTATTTTAAAACCCAAAAAGTTAAACCGAAAAACAAGAGCACCGCCAGTGGCTAAATTGCCCGTCACATTCTACCGATACTTACGCCACCTTATTAGTGAGGCACCCCATGTTCCGAATCGCGGCAGCGTGTCTTGGACTCTTCGGCCTCGCCAATGCAGTGGGCGGTGTTTTCCGGGCCGAGCTTGACGCCAACATCTGGTGGATCGACTGGCGCTGGGTTCCCGCGAATTCCTCGCGCATGCTGACCGCGCTCGCCTGCGTCCTCCTCCTTATATATGCGATCCAGCCGGCGATGAGCTCCATGCGGCGCGCGGCAACGCTGGGCGCCGCCGGAATGCTGGCGATCGTCTGCGCGATCAATGCCACGACGTACTTCGTGCTGCTCAGCCGCGGCGCGATTCATTCGTCGCTGCCGGTACCGCTTTCGTTGTTCGTCGCGCTGGTGCTGCTGGCGATCGTTCGCGATATTGCTCAGCCATTCGAGTGTGCGCGGTCGATCACTCCGCGCGCAGTCGCGCTCGCGTTGAGTCTCTGCCTTCTCGGCTTTCCGCTCGCTCAGATTTTTCTCTTTGGCAAGACCGATTACAGCCGCCCGGCTGACGCAGCGCTCGTCTTCGGGGCGCGTGCTTATGCCGATGGCAGCGCGTCGACGGCGCTTTACGACCGCGTTCGAACCGCATGCGATCTTTACGACCGCGGGCTTGTCACAACACTCATCTTTTCCGGCGGGCCCGGTGACGGACCGTTTCATGAGACCGACGTGATGCGCGCGCTGGCTCTGCAGCGCGGCGTGCCGGATGCGGCGATCGTGCTTGATCGCGATGGGCTGAACACGCGCGCGACGCTCGAAAATGCGAAGCAGACGCACGGGCGACTGCTCGCCGTCAGCCATTTTTACCACCTGCCGCGCATCAAGCTCGAAAGCCAGCGCCTCGGACTCGACGTGCTGACCGTGCCCGCGAAGGAGAGCTACACGCTGACGAAGATGCCGGTGCTGATCGGGCGTGAAATCGCGGCGCTGTGGGTGTACTATCTCAAACCTCCGGGAAGAATTTCTTGAAGCATGGAGCGCAGGTGAGCACAACCAGCGAACCACCGCCGGCCAGCGCGATCGTCGCGCGCTACCGCTACACCGTCGACGAATATCTTACTGCCGTACGTCTGTCCGTGGATTTACGTCGTGCGCGAATGACGCACGGCCTGATACCCGTTTCCTGGAAGCCATATCTTTTAGTGGCACTTGTCGTAATCGGCATTCTTATTTCCATCGTCGATGTTGTGACCGGCATTGGATACCGTCAGTTCGCCGGGCCAGTTATCATCGGCCTTGCGATTTTCATTTTTCTGCTCGAAAAGCTTTTTCTGCCGGCGCTGTGGCGAGCGGCCTTCAACAAATCGGCGATTCGTGACGCCGAGATCGAATGGCGGCTTGCGCCGGATCTGCTTGCGTCAGCGTCGACGAATCCAACGTCGAAGTCGGAGTTTTCGTGGAGAATGATCATTCGGGCCGGAGTCGGCGCGAACGGAATTTTGCTCTTTCCAAACCGTGTCACTTTTTTCTGGCTGCCCAAATCGGCGTTCGCGAACGAGGCTGAGTTTCTGCGCGCGGTTGAGTGGGTTAAGTCGAATGTGAAGGATACGACGTTCATAAAATGAGACTGGACGGGCTGGCAGCCCGTCCTACGTTATTCCCATGGACCTCACACTCACACCTGAACAGGAAGCGGTCCGCGATACGGCGCGCGAGTTCGCGGAGAAAAAAGTTTTGCCGCGCGCGGCGGAACTCGACGCGCTTGAAAAATTTCCGCGCGAGATCGTCCGCGAGCTCGGCGAGCTTGGACTGCTCGGCATGATGATCCCGCCCGAGCACGGCGGCGCCGGGATGGACGCGGTCAGTTACGCGCTCGCGTTGATGGAGCTCGGCCGCGCGGACGCGTCAACAGCCGTCATTCTCTCGGTCAACAATCTCGTCGCCGAATGCGTGACGCAGTGGGGTAGCGACGCGCAGAAGCAGAAATTCCTCCCGCGCCTGTGCGCGATCGACGGCCTCGGCGCGTTCGCCGTTACTGAGCCGCACGCCGGATCGGATGTGCAGGCGATCCGCACGCGCGCCGAACGCAAAGGCGAGCAGTTCATTCTGAACGGCGAGAAAGTTTGGATCACGAACGCCGCTGACGCCGGCACGATGCTCGTCATCGCCGCGACCGATCCATCCAAGCGCACGAAAGGCTTCAGCGCGTTTCTCGTCGAGGGCGGCACGCGCGGATTGATAATCGGCAAGCACGAACCCAAGATGGGCCAGCGCGCAAGTCCTGCGTGCGCGGTCGCGTTCGACAACTGCAAAATTCCCGCGGAGAATCTTCTCGGGCCCGAAGGCGCGGGACTGAAGATCGCGCTCAGCGCGCTCGACTCGGGGCGCATCGGCATCGCGAGCGTGAGCACCGGAATCATCCAGGCGTGCTCGGACGAAATGTGCAGCTACGCGAAAGAGCGCACCGCCTTTGGCAAGCCGATCGCGGATTTTCAAGCCGTGCAATGGATGATCGCGGACACCGCCGTCGAGCTCGAAGCCGCGCGCGCGCTGACGCTCGCCACGGCCTGCCGCAAGCAATCCGGCGAGGCGTTCAGCGACAAAGCCGCGATGGCGAAACTCTTCGCCAGCGAAGCCGCCAACCGCGCCGCGTACCGCGCTGTCCAGGTGCACGGCGGCTACGGCTACAGCCGCGAGTACCGCGTGGAGCGTCTCTACCGCGACGCGCGCGTGCTGACGCTTTACGAAGGGACGAGCGAAATCCAGCGGCTCGTGATCGCGCGGAATGCGTTGAAGCAGTGATTTACCGGGTCTATCGGGTCTTTCGGGTCTATCGGGTCTGTCGGAGAAGGGCGTAACACCGATAGACCCGACAGACCCGACAGACCCGACAGACCCGGTTTTTTCCGCTTTCCCTCTTGACCCTCACGTAACGTGATCCCCGATGATCAGTCGCGTCGCAGGATTCATCGGGTTTCCTGCCAGGAAAAAATGTCGATGGCACATTCGGTCAAACAGATCGCGAAGTTGTCCGGCGTGAGCGTGCGGACGCTGCATTTCTACGATGAGATCGGGCTGTTGAAGCCGGCGTTTCACGGCGCAAACGGCTACCGATTCTACGAAGAGCCGCAGCTGCTGACGCTGCAGCAAATCCTGTTCTATCGCGAGCTCGGATTTGAGCTCAAGCAGATCAAGCGCATCCTCGGCCGCGCGGGTTTCAGAAAAACAGCGGCGCTCAAGTCGCACCGCAAGCTGCTGGAGCAGAAAGTCGCGCGGACGCGCCGGCTGATCGAGACCATCGACAAAACCATGCTGCATGTGAAGGGAGCGAAGAAAATGACGAGCAAGGAAATGTTCGCGGGCTTCAGCGTCGGCGCGGGAAGCGACCGCTTCAACGAGCACGTCAAACTCGGCGGCGAGCCGAACGATTGCAAAGTCTCCGGGAAAGACACCGGCGGCGCCATGTGTGTCTTTGAATTTACCGGCACCAGCGGCGGCCCGCCGCACCGGCACCACGACGTCGACGAGTGGATCTACGTGGTCGAAGGGGCGATCGAGTGCAGCGTCAACGGAAAGCCGATTCGCCTCAGCGCCGGCGAATCCACATTCATTCCGCGCACCGCCACGCACCACTGGGGCTGCAGCGATGGCAAGCCCGCGAAGATTCTCGACGTGTATCAACCCGCGGGCAAGATGGAGGAATTCTTTCGAGCCGTCGCTGCGTCAACTCAACTTCCCACGCGCGAAGACTGCCTGAAGGACAGCTACTCCGAGGAACAAATCCGCCACGTCAAATCACTCTTCGCCGCTCACGACATGGACGTCTTCCGCCCGCCGCGGATATCGTAACGCGCCGCTCCGCGGCGCATCTGTCTCGCGGAGCGATGCGCCGCATTTTTTTCGGCGCGAATTCACCCGCCACATGTCTTCGCGTCTTTGCGTGAAAAGGAATTGCTGTTACACTCACGCAGCATGATCGAACAATTCCTCATCGATGTCGACCTGCGCCGCATCCCGTCGCTCGCGCCTGACGTGTTGATCGTGGGCTCGGGGATCGCCGCGATCTCGGCCGCGATCGTCGCCGCGGAAAGCGCGTCGGTGCTGATCGTCACGAAAAGCGAGATGAAGGAATCGAACACGTATTACGCGCAGGGCGGTGTGGCGGCGGCGCTCGATCCGGCCGACGATCCCGAGGGCCATCTGCGCGACACGCTGATCGCCGGCGCGGGACTCTGCGACGAGGATGCGGTTCGCAAGCTCGTCACGGAAGGTCCGGCGCGGGTGCGCGAATTGATCGAGTGGGGTACGCCGTTCGACCGCGAGAACGGCAAGATCGCGTTTACGCTCGAAGGCGGCCACTCGCACCACCGCATCATTCACGCCGAGGGCGATGCGACCGGCCGCGCGATCGAGACGAGCTTGATCGACCGCATCCGCGCGCACCCGAACATTTCGATTCTTGAAAACCATTTCGCGGTAGATCTTCTTCACGACGCCGGCGAATGCTACGGACTCGTCGCGCTCGATGAATCCACCGGCAAGCTGCTGAAGATCGAAGCGAAAGCGACGATCCTCGCGACCGGCGGCATCGGCCAGATTTACCGCGAGACGACGAACCCCGACGTCGCGACGGGCGACGGCATGGCGCTCGCCTTCCGCGCCGGCGCGACGCTGCAGGACATGGAGTTCGTCCAATTTCATCCGACGGTGCTGTACCTCGCCGGCGCGAAACGCCACCTTATTACAGAGGCGGTTCGCGGCGAAGGCGCGCATCTGCTCAATATAAGGGGCGAGCGCTTCATGCACCGCTACGACGAGCGCGGCGAGCTGGCGCCGCGCGACATCGTCGCAAAAGCGATCACCGACGAAATCGCCGCGACCGGGGCGACGAATGTGTTCCTGTCGCTTGCCCATCTCGATCCGCAGATGATCAAGACGCGGTTTCCGAATCTGATTACGACGCTGGCCGTGTACAAACTCGACCCCGCGAAGGACCGCATTCCGATTCGCCCCGCGTGCCACTATATGATGGGCGGAATTCGCACCGACATGCTGACGCAAACCGATATCAAGCGGCTGCTCGCCGCGGGAGAAGTGACGAGCGTCGGTGTGCATGGCGCCAATCGCCTCGCGTCGAACTCGCTGCTCGACGGACTCGTCTACGGCCACGAGGCCGGCGTCCAGGCGCTCAAGCTCTGCGCGAACACGTATCCGGATTTTCCGAAGAAGGCGCTGCGCCCGGTGATGCCGAAAGAAAATCTGCCGCTCGATCTGCTCGACGTCCGCAACTCGCTTCGCAGCCTCGTGAGCCGCTCGGCCGGAATCGTACGCGACGGAGAGACGATGAAGAGCGCGCTGCAAATGCTCGACTTCTGGCAGAAGTATGTTTACGCGGAAGAATTCACGAGCGTCGCGGGGCTTGAGCTGCAGAACATGCTCGCCTGCGCGCAGCTCGTCCTGCGCAGCGCGCTCAAACGCGAAGAGTCGCGCGGCGCGCACCAGCGAAAAGATTTTCTGAGCACCGACGACAGGAATTGGAAGAAGCACTCGACGATTAATCGGAAAGAATACGAGAAATAGGTTCAAAGGTTCAAGGGTTCAAGGGTTCAAAGGTTCAAGGGGGGAAAGGTTGAGGGGTGAAGCCCGAACCGTTGAACCATTGAACCGTTGAACCTTTAAACCTTGAACCTTTGAACCTTGAACCTTTAAACCTTGAACATTGAACCTTTGAACCGGAGACTTTCATGGCCATCGAATCCCTCGCCAAACTGCCCCGCGCGAAGAAGCGCAAGTTCGTGCCCGAGCGCGCAAATCTCGGCGACTGGGCGCAGATCGAACCGCTCTTCAAAGAGCTCGTCGCCGCCGCACCATCGATCAATTCCGTCGGCGCGCTCGAAAAATGGGTGTTCGATCTCGGCGAGCTCGCCGCATGTCTCGACGAGGAATCGTCGAAGCGCTACATCGACATGACCTGCCACACCGAGGACAAAGACGTCGAGGCCGCGTACCTGCATTTCGTCGAGAACATCGACCCGAAATGCAAGCCGTACTGGCACCAGACGAAGGAGCTCTTCGTCGCCAATCCGCTGCACAAAAAGCTGCCGAAGAAGCGCTGGATGGTCTTCACGCGCGGCGTTGAGATGGAGATCAAGCTCTACCGTCCGGAGAACATTCCGCTGCAGGTCGAGGACGCGAAACTCAGCCAGCGCTACCAGAAGCTGGTCGGCGCGATGATGGTCACGATCGACGGCAAGGAGCACACGCTGCAGCAGGCCGGGCGCTACCTCGAAGTCACCGACCGCGCCAAGCGCCAGCACGTCTGGGAGACAATCGCCGCGCGCCGCGCGAAAGAGCGCGACGAGTTCGAGACCATCTACGACGAGCTCATCAAGGTCCGCACGCAGATCGCGAAGAACGCCGGCTTCAAAAACTACCGCGACTTCATCTTCAAGGCGAAGCACCGCTTCGACTACGAGCCCGAAGATTGCGCGTCGTTCCACAAGGCCGTTGCCGAACACGTCGTCCCGCTGAACCGCGAACTGCAGAAGCGCCGCAAGCGTACGCTCGGCGTGGATAAATTGCGGCCGTGGGATTTGAACGTCGATGCGAAATGCCGCGAGCCGCTCAAGCCGTTCTCCGAAGTCAAGACGATGGTCGACAAGTGCTACTCCATCTTCAAGAAAATCGACGGCACGCTCGCGAAGCACTACGACATCCTGCGCCAGAAAAATCTTCTCGACCTCGAGAGCCGCAAAGGCAAAGCGCCCGGCGGCTATCAGTGCGCGCTCGAAGAGGCGCGGCTGCCGTTCATCTTCATGAACGCCGTCGGACTGCACCGCGACGTCGAGACGATGCTGCACGAAGCCGGCCACGCGTTCCATTCGCTGGCCGCGCGCGATGAACCGCTCGTCTACTACCGCTCGGCGCCGCTGGAATTCTGCGAAGTCGCGTCAATGAGCATGGAGCTGCTGGCCGCGCCGCACCTGACGGAATTCTACACGCCGGGCGAAGCCGACCGCGCGCGCCGCACACATCTCGAAGGCATCGTCGGCATCTTCCCGTGGGTCGCGATCATCGACGCGTTCCAGCACTGGGTCTACACGCATCCGGGCCACACGCGCGATGACCGCAAGGGCGAGTGGCTGCGCCTGCAGAAAAAATTCGGCGGTGTTGAGGACTGGACGAGCTACGAGGACGCGCGCGCGTACATGTGGCATCGCCAGAGCCACCTCTTCAGCTCGCCGTTCTACTACATCGAGTACGGCATCGCGCAGCTCGGCGCGCTGCAGATGTGGCTGAACTCGAAGAAGAGCGTGAAGGACGCGGTGAAGAATTACCGCACCGCGCTGGCGCTCGGCGGCTCGCGTCCGCTGCCCGAACTGTTCAAAGCCGCGAAGCTGAAGTTCGACTTCAGCTCGAAGACGATCGCGCCGCTGGCGAAGGCGGTGACGAAAGAACTCGCAGGCTTGGAAAACGCGTAGAGCAAAAACACTGGGAGCGACGGCTTTCCAGCCGCCGAACTGAGTCCGCTGCGCCACCGGCTTTTGACCTGAATCTACGGTCAAAAGCCGGTGGCGTTTTGCCATGTATCGGCGCTGGAAAGCCGCTGCTCCCAGTGTTGTATTGGTGTATTTAATGGGGTCAAAATTTGTTATCAAATAACAGTCGAGGTCGTCCAGTGCCCAGCCGTTTCGCTTTTCTGCTCGCCGCCACCATTATAGGAGTGCTCGCCGCCGCTGGTGAAAAGCCGCCTGTCATCCCGGTCGCAGATCTCAAGAACCACGGCCCCGTCGATTTCGCCAAAGAAGTCCTCCCGATCCTCCGACAGAATTGCCTCGCCTGCCACGGCCACTTGAAACCGAAGGCCGACCTCAATCTTGAAAATCCGCCGATGATTCGACGTGGCGGTGAGAACGGAAAAATTCTCACGATCAAAAACGGCGCGGCGAGCGCGTTGATCAAGATCTGCAGCGGACAGGATCCCGAAATGTTCATGCCGCCGCTGAAGAACAACGTCGGCGCAAAAGCGCTCACGCCCGAGCAGCTCGGCATTTTGAAATTGTGGATCGACCAGGGCGCGCTCGGCGATGCGAACGCGGGCGTAGAGCCGCTCGTCTGGCGACCGCTGCCACCGGGGCTGAATCCGATCAACGCCGTCGATGTGACCACCGACGGGCAGTACGCCGCGTGCACGCGCGCAAATCAGATTTATCTCTACAGCCTGCCGACCGCGCAGCTCGCCGCGCGCCTCGCCGATCCGGAATTGAACAAGGACGGCCAGGGCAACGCCGCGGATCGCGACTACGTTCAGGCGCTTGCGTTTCATCCCGACGGCACGGTGCTGGCGTCGGGCGGGTACCGCTGCGTAAAGCTCTGGCGCAAACAGCCGCAGGTCGAACGCGCGAGTCTCAATGATCCGAAAGAAAAATCCGCCGAGGTCAAATGTCTCGCGTTTCACGCTGTGTCGCATCGGCTCGCAAAAGGACTGGCCGACGGGCGCGTGGAAATCTGGGACGTGGACGCGGCGAAAATAATTTGGTCGCAGAAAGTACATGCGGCGGCGGTGAAAGCAGTCGTTCTCACCGCTGACGGCGCGATGGTGATTACCGGCTCCGCCGATAAGACGGTCCGAATTTCGAACGCGTCCGATGGCTCGAATCTTGGAGAGATCGCCACGCCGGCCGAAGTTAACGCCGTCGCGTTCAACAATGAGCTCCGCCAAATCGTCACGGGCGGCGCGGACAATGTCATCCGTATCTGGCCGCTGCCTGAGAGCAAGGACAAAAAAGTAGTCCAGATCCGCGAATCGAAAAGTCATACTGCCGCTGTGACGGCGCTCGAATTCGTCAAAGACGGAAAGCAGCTTCTATCCGCCGCCGCGGATAACGCGATGAACCTGTGGAATATTCCGGACTTCGGCCACGTCAAAAAATTCGACCACGGCGCGCCCGTGGCCGCTGTTGCCGCGCGCGCGGACGCGAAGCGCTTCGTTACGGTTGGCACTGCAAAATTGAAGCTTTGGAATCCGGATGGACAGGGTGTGGCCGAAGCGAAGGGCGATCGCGCGGCGATCGACGCGCGTGCCGCCGTCGAGCGCGATGCCGCGTTCTACAAAGCCGAAGTCGAGTTTCACAAAACAGCGATCACGAACGCGGAAAAGGAGCAAAAGAACGCCGTCGACGCTCTAAAAAAAGCGCAGGACGCCAAGGTCGCCGCAGAGAAAGACGCTGTCGCAAAAGCCGAGGCATTCAAGAAGGCAAGCGGCGAAAAAGATGCCGCACAGAAAACAACCGTCGAGCCCGCGTCCGCGCTCAAAACCGCGACGGATGCCAGGGACGCCGCAGTCAAAATCGCGACAAGCGCCGCGGCGGACTCGAAGGCGGCACTCGACAAAGCCGCGCAGCTCAAAAAGGTCTTCGAAAAATCCGCGGAGGCGAAAAGCGTGGCTGAAAAAGCGCTCCACGATCTTCAGGAAAAGAAGCCCGCGCCGGACGTATTGAAAGCCGCCGAGTCGAAATTCGAGTCCGCAAAACTCGCCTTCGAGCGCGACATGGCGATGCACGCCAGCGCCGAAAAATCCGCGCAGGAGCTCGACGCAAAATCGAAAGCCGCCGCCGATGCGCGCGGAGCCGCTGAAAAAACATTCAACGAGCTCACGGCGAAACTCAACGACGTGACGACAAAATTCAAAGCGGTCGAAAAGACTTTCACCGACGCTGGCGCCGCGAACAAGTCTGCCATCGCTGCGCGCGACGTTGCCGATCAGACCGAAGAGCGTGCCGAAGCGGCTCTGAAAAAAGCAGACACCGATCTCGCGAATTTCAAAACCGCGCTCGTGGAATTTGAGGCGCGTCAAAAGCAGGGCGATGAAAAACTTGAGGCCGCGAAGAAAGTCGTGACGGAGAGCGAAAAGCCGCTGCACGCAGTTGCGATCTCGCCGTCGGGCGCGGTTATCGCCGCCGCCGGCGATGGCGGGCTTATTTCGATTTACAATTCCGAGAGCGGCCGAGCGGGCGAACGCTTCGCCGTTCCGAACGCGACGATCACTGCGCTTAAATTCCTCGACGACAACCGGGTCGTCGTCGCAACGAAAATCGGCTGCTCCGTGTGGAACGTGAACGCCGGGTGGAAACTCGAACGCGTTATCGGCTCCAACGGCGAGAGCTCGCCGTTTGCCGGTCGCGTGCTCGCGCTGCAATTCAGCACCGACGGGAAACTGCTCGCGGCGGGCAGCGGCGTGCCCTCGCGCTCGGGCGAAATCAAGCTGCTCGATCCCGCCACTGGCGCGATCGTTCGCGAGTTCAAAGACGCACACAGTGACACCGTCTTCGGCGTCGCGTTCAGCGCCGACGGCAAGCGCCTCGCCTCCTGCGGCGCCGATCGCTTCATCCGCATCTTCGACGTGGCGGGCGGATCACTCGTTCGCACGTTCGAAGGCCACACGCATCACGTCTTGAGCGTGACGTGGCGCCGCGACGGCCGCGTGCTCGCGAGTTCAGGCGCGGACAAGACCGTGAAATTCTGGGACATGATTACGGGCGAGCAAAAATTCAACGTCGAGAATCGCTTCAAGAAAGAGGTCACGTCCGCGCGTTATCTCTGGGGCCAGAACGTCGTGCTGGCATCCGGCGGCGACAACAACCTGCGCATCCTCAAAGAGGACGGCAACGACCAGCGCAATTTCGGCGGTGAAAAGGGCTTCCTCCAATCCGCCGCAATTACCGCTGACGGCAAAGCCGCCATCGCCGGCGGCGACGACGGCAATCTGCGCGTCTGGGACGCCAGCGACGGCAAGCTGCTCAACACTTTTGAACCGCCCAAATGAGAGTCGAGCGATTGCGCTTCCCGCTCAGGACTCAGCACTCAGCATCCAGCACTCCTTAAGTTCTTCACGTTTTCCGCCGATACTCCCAACACGTCATTCCGTCGGGGGATTGGGGGGCGGAGCATGTTGTCCGATATTTTTTCTAATTCTGCGCACCGCCGTGTTGCCGCGGTGCTGTTGGCATTTGCAGGCGCGTTGAGCGTCTTTGCGGCCGAAGAAGAGGACGCGCACGACGCGCCGCCGGTGCTCAAACGCGCCGTCGCGACCGAAACGAAAGACGCCGACGATGCGCCAGACGACAAAGATCAACCGAAGCGCAGCGACGCCGGCCGCGACGCGGATGTCGTCGATCTCGAAGACCTGAAAAAGCAAGCTGCGGCAGTTCCGCATTCCATCGACAGCGAGCTCGACGAAGACGCTGTCAAAACGCGTTTGAAAGTGTTGAAGGAGCGACAGGCCGCACGCGAGCGCGAGCTGGCCGCATTGTCGAAGCAGAGCGCTACGCTGCAAAAAACATCGTCGCGGCCACCAGCAGAAACGCCGAAGACTTCGCCGAAGCCACTTGAAAATGTCGCCGTGGTTTCGCCCGACGTTCAGTTGGCATTGCCGCCCAAAATCGTCACCGAACCCGGCTACGCGTCGGTGCTCACCGGCCCGTTGCAGTTTGACACGACGCTGCGCGCCGAAGCACTTCCGCATCTGATTCGCGGAACGCTGGTCGTGCCTGCAAAGCTGACCCTCAAGATCGAAGCGGGCGCTGTGATTCATCTTCGCGCAGATACCAGTGCGACGAAGCCGCTTCAGACCGGTTCGCCTGATCCGACGAAGAGCGCGGTCGTCTGGGTCTACGGAACGCTGCTGGTCGCGGGCGAAAATGGCCGGCCGGTTGAATTCGCCGGGCAGGACAAGGACAACGCGAACCTGCTGCTCTACGGCGCCGAGCAGAGCAAGCTCGACTCCGCGCGCTTCAGGACAACGGACGTCGCGCAAAACGGCGGTGTCGTTCAATGGACGAACTGCGAGTTCAACGACTCGAAATATTACGCGCTCGCCGCGGGCGCGGGGATATTCACGCACTGCAGCTTCCGCAAATGCGGCGGCATCTTCGCCGCGTACGACGAAGGCCCATGGGCGCTGCTCGCGCGCCGCTGTCTATTTGAAAACTGCCGCGACGGCCTTCTGCTAAACCGCGATCCGGGACAGGCGTGCCTGCTCGTCGAGAAAAACAATTTCACCGGCACGCGCGGCGCAAATCTCCGCGCAATGCCGCGCCCCGTCGGCACGACCACGAAGACCGCGGAAGAATTGCTGATCGGCGAAAATTGGTACGGCACATCCATCGACGAAGAGGTCGATCGCCGCATCGTCGACCGCCGCACCGATCCGAGCATCAAGGCGCATCTCAATACGCGCCCGCCGTCCGACAAACCGTTCGCAAACACTGGCGCCGGCGCGCCGCAGACCGTCATCAGTTCGACATTGCTGGAGCAACAAAAAGCCGTAGCGAAAATGTTGGACGCTCTCGCGGCCAAGCAGAAGTTGAAAAAATAGCCGAACCAATGCAGGCTGGAAGCCTGCACCACAAAGCTGTATCCTTGCGCGCATGAAGCCGCCGCGCGTCCTGCTCCTCAACCCGCCGATCCACGACTTCGCCGCGTACGATTTCTGGCTGAAGCCGTACGGGCTGCTGAGTGTCGCCGGCCGCCTGCGCGATCGCGCGGAGCTCAAGCTCTTCGATTACCTCGACCGGCTGCATCCGCGCGCACCCGCTGATAAGCTGCGTACCGATGCGTGGGGCCGCGGCGAGTTTCACAACGAGCCGCTCGACAAGCCCGCGCTCTTCAAAGACATTCCGCGCAACTACCGCCGCTTCGGCCTGCCGCGCGCCGAGTTCCGCGCGTTCCTCGAGCGTGAAGAGCCATTCGATTTCGCGCTGATCCAAACGGTGATGACCTACTGGTATCCCGGCGTCAGAGAAGCGATCGCAGATCTGCGCGCGCATTCGCCGCGGACGAAGATCGTGCTCGGCGGAGTCTACGCCACGCTCTGCGCGACGCACGCGAAAGCGCTCGGCGCGGATTTCGTGCTCGAAGGACTGAGCCTCGATCCGCTCTGGCGCTTCATGAACATCAAGCCCGACAACAGTGGGCTTCCGTGCTGGGAGCTCTACGAGCGCCTCGACACCGGCGTGCTGAAACTCGCCGACGGCTGCCCGTTCAAGTGCACGTATTGTTCGGTGCCGCAGGTCTATCCCGCGTTTCACTCGCGCCCGATGGACCGATCGCTCGCGGAGCTGGATTTGCTCATCGAACGCGGCGCCAAGCACGCCGTATTTTACGACGACGCGCTGCTCTACCAGCCCGATCGCATTCTGATTCCATTTCTGAAAGAAGTGCTGAAACGCGGCGCGCGATTGAATTTTCACACGCCCAACGCGCTGAACGCGCGCTTCATCTCGAAGGAGCTCGCCGAACTGATGGTCGCCGGCGGATTCAAGGTCGTCTACCTCGGCTTCGAGAGCAGCGCGTACGAATGGCAGAAAAAAACCGGCGGCAAGGTCTACTCGCACGAGCTCGCGCGCGCGATCGAAAATCTCCGCTCGGCGGGAGCGTCGATCGAAAACATCGCCGCGTACCTGATCCTCGCGCATCCGAACGCCGACCAGCAGAACGTCGAAGACTCGATGCGCTTCGCCAACAGCCTCGGCATCCGCGTGATGCTCTCCGAATTCTCACCGATCCCCGGCACGCCCGACGGCGAAATGTGCCGCAAGTGGATCGACCTCGACGAGCCTCTGACGCACAACAAGACCGCGTTTCCGTTCGTGTCGATGGGCGGCGAGCAGGTGAACCGGATCAAGAATCTGTCGCGCGAATTGAATGCGAAGATTCTTTCACGAACCTAACGCCGCAGCGCGCGCAGCCTCTTCTTTTTTCCACGCCTCAAGCGCCTCGACCGCGTTGATCGGATGTTCGTGCGTCACTTCTTTGACGAGCAGCCCATCCCGCATATGCAGCGCGCGCCCGGCGCACGCGGCCACGTCGTGTTCGTGCGTGACCATCAAGATAGTTAGCCCCTCGCGATTGAGCTGCTGTAAAAGCGCGAGAATCTCGTAGCCGGTGCGCGTGTCGAGATTGCCGGTCGGTTCATCGGCGAGCAACAGCGACGGCCGGTTCACCAGCGCCCGCGCGATCGCGACGCGCTGTTGCTGGCCGCCGGAGAGCTCCGTCGGCTTGCGGTCGAGCTTGTCTTTCAGCCCGACGCGGATCAGCGACTCTTCCGCCCGGTCGCGGCGCTCGCGCCAGCCCGCGCCGCCGTACTGCAGCGGCAGTTCGCAATTCGCCCGCGCGCTCAACCGCGGCAGCAGCTGAAAACTTTGAAAGACGAATCCGAGCGTCCGGGAGCGCACGCGCGCCAATTCGCGCCGCGATTTTCGCGCCACGTTGTCGCCGTTGAGCAAATACGCGCCGGAGGTCGGCCGGTCCAGGCAGCCGAGAATGTTCATCAACGTCGACTTGCCAGAACCCGAGTGGCCCATAACGGCGATGAAGTCGCGCTCATTAATAAGGAAGCTCACGCCGCGCAGCGCATGTACCGGATTCTTCGAATCGTTGCCGTACGTTTTGACCAGCGCACGCGCTTCGACGACGGGAAGGATTTCAGAGGCAGTCCGCATGTGAAATGCTGGGTCCTTTCGTGGCGCGAAGCACAACTGCAATCGACATTCGCTTTTCTAATCACCGCGTTTGCAGTAAGAATAGAGCTTCCAAACACGCATTCAACGAAATCGGCGGAATGAATTCATGGCCAACAGCGCGACTCTCGAAGCCCCCGCGGCAAAGCCCGCTCAAGCGCAGCAGCCTCTGCTGGAGGTGAATCGCCTCACGAAACATTTTCCGATCAAGCGCGGTCTTCTGGCTTCAACCGTCGGGCACGTCAAGGCGGTCACAGATGTTTCCTTCGATCTGCGCAAGGGCGAGACGCTCGGGCTCGTCGGCGAATCCGGCTGCGGCAAGACGACGATCGGCCGAAGCATCCTGCGGTTGATCCAGCCCACGTCCGGTTCGGTCCGCTTCGACGGCCGCGAAATCCAGAATCTACCGCAGTCCGCGATGCGCGATTACCGCAAACGCATGCAGATCATTTTTCAAGATCCGTACTCAAGCCTGAATCCGCGCATGACTGTCGAGCAGATCGTGGCCGAGGGGCTGATCGTCCACGGCATCGGCGGCAACGAACAAAATCGGCGCGAGATCGTCTACGATCTGCTGAAAAGCGTCGGCCTTCCGCCGCAGGCGATCGAGCGCTACCCGCACGAATTCTCCGGCGGCCAGCGCCAGCGCATCGGCATCGCGCGCGCGCTCGCGGTAAACCCGGACTTCATCGTCTGCGACGAAGCGGTGAGCGCGCTCGACGTTTCAGTGCAGGCGCAGATTATCAATCTCCTGATGGACCTGCAGGCGCAGCGCAACATCAGCTACCTGTTCATCGCCCACGATCTGTCGGTCGTCGAGCACATCGCCCATCGCGTCGCGGTGATGTACCTCGGCAATATTGTCGAGATCGCCGAGACGAAAGAGCTCTATTCAAATCCGCGCCACCCGTACACGCGCGCGCTGCTCAGCGCCGTGCCGAAGCGCACGCCGGACGTCCAGCACGTCCGCCACAAGCTCGAAGGCGAGCCGCCGAGCCCGATCAACCCGCCGCCCGGATGTCCGTTCGCGCCGCGCTGCCGCTACGTGAAGCCCGAGTGCTCGGCGGCGCTGCCCGCGCTTGAGCCGCAGGGCGCGCCGGGGCATCTGGTGCGCTGCCCGGTCGTGCGGAACATGGATTTTTCAAAAGAGCCGAAGTAATGAGTGCCGCGCGCAAGAGCCGCGCACGCAAGTAAGCGGGAAATTCTTTCCAATCCACTATTTTGAAATTAGAATCGGGCGGGCCGGCAGCCCGTCCAATGTTACGCGCTCACTTCCAGACGAAGCCCTGTTCTTCGAAGCGGGCTCGTGATTCCGCCGAGCGCAGCGTTGCCATCAGCCGCTGAACGAGTCGCTTGTTGCGCGAGTCTTTCGCTTGAGCCATGGGCTGCACGGCGATCGCACAGGGAATGTCGAGGCGGATCGCGTCGAGCTGATCGGCCGACGACGCCGCGTTGCTCACGTACGCAATAACCGCGTCGAGCGAACCCGTCTTGAGCTGGTTGATGAGCAGATCGCCCGTGGCGGATTCGACCTTCACATTTTTCATCACGCTGTCGTAGACGCCGAGTGTCTTGAACGTCGTCGTAGTCAGCGCGCCGAGCGCGCACTTTTTTTCGTGGCCGATGCCGATCCGCAGATTCGGTTTCCCAAGATCTTTGAGTTGCGTGATCGCGTTCGGATTTCCTTTCGGAACGAGAATTACGAGCTGGTTCTGCGAAACGTCTTCGGCGTCGACAAAAAGATCGGCGACGTCAGTCATGAACGATTTGTCGCAGGCGAAGTACGCGTCAGGAAACGCGCCACCCTGCGCCGCTTTCATCTGTGCGACGAGGATACCGCAGCCGTTGTAGACGCGCGTGACAGTTACGCCCTCACGCGCCTGAAATTCATCCACGGTCTTGTCGATCGCGGGACGCAGCATCGCGCCGGCGAAGAGCTTGATCTCGGGCGCGTCGGACCACGCGTCTCCCTCTTCGGTTTTGTAGCCGGCCTTCGCAAATTCGAGCAGTCCCTTGTCGCGGGCAGCAACGAACCGCAGAAAATGCAGAACCGCCGCGGGATGCGGCGCTGAGCGCAACACCGCGGCCGAAACGCGGCTCTCGATTTTTTTCAACGCAGGATCGTCGATGCTCTCAAGCGCCGGGTACTGCGCGAGCATCGAATCCCACAGAATGCCCGCATCGACAGCTCCCAGCGCCACGTCGTTGCCCACTTCGCTCACGCTCGTTTTGAACGCGGCCTTCGCAGCCAGCGCGGGCCACTCGCCGCTTTTTTCGAGCGACTCGCGCGTCAGCTTCCCAATCGCCGCCGCATCGCCCGCGAGTGCGATTTTGACGTTCGCAGCCGCAAGATCTTTCAGCGCGCGGATCGCCTTTGGATTGCCTTTCTTGACGACGATAACCGCGTGCATCCGGCATAACGGAATTGTTTCGGCGATGAGGTTTTTCGAGCGCGCCATCTCGTTGTAGCTGTCGTCGGCAGGCAGAAACACGTCGCCGCGGCGGGCAACTTCAGCCTGTGTCAGCAGCGTCTGCGACGGTCCAAACTGAAGCTGAATCGGCGCGTTAAACGCAGCCTCATACTCCCGCGCGATCGCTTCGACGGGCGCTTTGATCGCCGGCGCGCAGTAAACGAGCAGCGGCTTCGCCGCGACGGAACCGGCCGGCGCGTTCGACTTTTTTCCAGACGAAATCAGCAGCACCGTAAGCGCGCCGAAGACAAACAGCGACGCAACAAAAACGCCCCAGGCGGTGTTTATTTTTCCGTGCGAGTTTGAAAAAGGCATTTTGAAATCCGTGGCGTTTGCCGCTTACTTGCGTGCGCGGCTCTTGAATAGAACGAATGCCGAAACGAGCGCCGCGAGTCCCGCTACGACCATGCCGGCAAGAATCCAGGAGCGCGTCGAATCGACAGCCGCATCGGCACGCGATTCTACTTTCGCCGGCGGTGGCGGCGCGGGCGCGGCGATGGGAATTGTTTCAACAGGCTTCTTCTCTGTCAAAACAGGCAGCACCGGCAACGAAACATTCGGCGCACGAGGAGCGGGAGGCTCTTCGTCTTTTCGCCCTTCGAGCAACGCTTCCCAATCCGCGGCGAAGAGCACGTCGACGCCGGGATTCAGTTCCTTCACCTGGCACGAGCACGCGCCCGTCAGAAACAGCGTTGCTTCTTCGATCGTCTCGGGCGTGAATTGTTTTCCAGTAAGCCCCACAAGCGCGCGGCCGCGGCCGAAGATCGGAAACGCGACAGGCTGAGCGGGGTCCTTGAAGGTCTTGTCCATTCCGCTGAGCATCGCGACCAGAAAAGCCTCCGCAGTATCGCGGCGCGACACCTCAATAATTGAGAACGAAATTTTCAGCGGCAGGTCCGAACGCAGCCGAACCTGCGGGCCGCCCTGAGTGTCCTCTTCTTTCGGCAGCGCGATGGTCTCTTGAAGTTTCGCCACTTCGGCCTTGAGCACTTTCGACGCCGCTGCGTCCTTCTCTTTTTCACCGGTTTGCAGCAGAACCCAAACTGCGGAATCGCCCGACGTCAAACGCCGCGCAATGTCGCTCCGCACAGGAGAATTAATGAGCGGCGCGATCCAGTCGCGCTTCAGCGGTCCCGCCCAAAACGGGGGCAGTTCCTCGTTGCCTTCCGGGTAGAGCAGCACCGCCCACGGCAGCGTGGCGTCTTTCTGCGCGGCCCAGAGCTTGGTCATCGCCGCGGCTTGAGCCTGCGCACGCTTCGTCTCGGGTTTCGCATCGAGGTCGAACAATTCGACGCGGAGATTTGCATTGGCCAGCGGGCCTTCGCCCGCGGCTTTCAACGCATCGACGCATTCTTTCTCAGCCGCGCCGAGCGCGCCGCGGTGAAACACAATCGCCTGACACGGCGCGGTCTCCCAGCGCTCAAGCGCGTAGCGAAACACCGGAACGGTACACGCCTGCGCAGCCGGCGCGGCGAGCACGACGAAAAGAAGAATTTGAATGAGTCGCGAATGCATGACCAGTTTAGAGTGTTGAGTCTGCTTAACAAAGATGCAGGCTGGAAGCCTGCACCACATCGCATATAATAAAGTCATCTCATCCGGAAAGCCACACAATAAGAGGGGCACCCCTCGTTGCTGCGGGAGCCAACCGTGTCCGATTCAGCTCAAGACGCCAATGCAGGCGGCGGCCAGGCGCGCGGGTTTACGTGGGATCTCGTGAACCTCGCGATCGGCGCCGGCCTGGCGCTCGCGGCGTTCATCGTCTACCTGCTCCCGGCGCTGATGGGCCGGCCGTTGATGGACCGCGCAGAAGCGCGTGTCGCGGTCGCTGCGCGCGAGATGATTCAGAGCGGCAATTACGTCCTTCCCAACATTGAACGCGAAGCGGCCACAAGGAAACCGCCGCTTCCAGGCTGGCTCGCAGCACTCTCCGGCGCATTAATTACGGCGGGAAATCCGGACGACACGGCGTCGATGGCACGCGCGGCGATGCTGCCACCCGCGGCGAGCGCAGCATTGGCAATTGTGCTGCTCGTGTTTTTTGGCAGCCGCCTTTTTGACCGCCGCGCCGGGATCATGTCGGGATTAATTTTGGGCGCATCGCTTCTCGCCGTTCGCTTCGCGCAGAGCGGCCACGGCGATGCGACGTTCATGCTGGCATGCGCAGGCACGGTCTGTGGCATGGCGTTTTTGCTCTCGGACAAGCCGGGCCTGGGCGGCGCGCTGCTGGCGGGATTTTCGCTCGGATTGGCGATCCTGACGAGGGGCGCAATCCCTCTGATGCTGATCGTTTTGCCGCTGGCCGCGGAAGCGATCTGGCGGCGAAAAAACGTCGGCTGGTTCAACATCGGCTATATCGCAATGGCGTTTGTGATCGCGCTGCTGGTTGCGACACCGTGGTTCGTGCTCGCCGAACGACAACAAAAGGGCGTGATCGACGGCATGGCGATGGACACGATGAACTCGATTACCAGCGTGATGCTCGGGACTCAGCCGGACTTGCCGGTCGCGCCGGAAATTCCGCTCGCGCCGGAAAATGCGCGGTACGGTTTCCTTCACGACATCGCGAAAGCGGCTGCCGGATTTTTACCGTGGACGCCGCTGCTGATCCTCGGCCTGTTCGTGTGGGTGCTGACGACTCAATATATGGAGCGGGCCGACGAGCAGAGGCGCGGCGCTTCGCGCTTTTTCGCGCTGTACGCGGCGTTCGGATTTCTCTGCTTCCTCGCAATTCCACGGCGGCAGGAGCAGTTCTTATTGCCGTTATTGCCGGCACTGGCGCTGACGGTTGCGGCCCAATGCAGCCGGCTCAACGCGCCGGGAAATGCGCGCGAAGAGCGCATGGGTTGGAGCCAGCTGGCGGTCGGCGTCGTAGTGGCGCTGCTACTGTGTTGTGCGCCATTCGTGGGGACTGCAGTCAAAGCGCTCGGAATAAGCGCTCAAAACCCCGCGGCTGCCTGCCTGGCCGGATGGTCGTCGATCAGCTGGCTTGGCCCGGTGCTCGGATTTTTGGTTCTCGCATTGAGCGTTCTATGCGCCCGAATGTGGGCGGGCGGAAACGCCCCGGGCGCGGTCGGCATTCTTGCGGGCGTGTTGCTGGTCGCGATCGTCGTCGCCGCAGTGCGCCCGGGCCAGCGCGAACGCTACGCCGCGGTTTGGAGCAACGCCGAAAAACTCAAGAAGGAAACGGACGCGCTTCCAGCGGACACACGTCTTTACGCCGCGGGTCCGGGCGACGCGCAGATGGCGTTCTACACGGGCCGCACTGTTCAGCCGCTCAGAGAACTCGCGGGAAAGCCGGCGGGAAGCGGGCGCGCGGTCTTGATCGTTCGCGCAGAAACGACGACGCTCTACGGCGTTCAGCTGGGCAGCGCGAAGCGCGATGTCTCGGACGATTACGCGCTGATCGATTTGTCGGCGCAGCTCGAAACCGATTTGCGTGCCGCGATCCACACGCCTGGCGAACGGTAATCGAAAGGAGGGGTCATGCATCTGTTCAGCATCGAGAGCCCAACACTCGCAGACGTCGGCCTCCCAAGCGGCATGGGTGTGGCAATCGGCGTTTTCATCGTAATTGCCGGCCTGATGCTGGTGATGGCGTTTGTCGTGCTCGGATTTTTTATTGTTCGAAAATTTCGCGGCCGCAGCGACGAAGTCGTATCACCACCCGACACTGAAACCCCGGCGGAATCAGATCAACGTCCGCCGAAAGCTTAAAGAACCGAATTCGCGCGCAGCGACAAAGCCCCTGACCCCTGTTCCCTAACCCCTATCGTCAATTTTCATATTATTAATATTGACTTTCATTTTTTTAATGATATTAGTTAATCAGGATTGAATTTTATAAAGAATTGAGAATTCTCACACGTGGACCACTCCAACGGAAAAGAACCCAACTGGACATCGACGCTCGAGGACGAAGACCTCTCGTTTCTCAAGCGTTTCGTGCTCGCGTCCGGTTCGTTGAAAGACCTCGCCGCCGATTACGACATCTCCTACCCGACCGTGCGGTTGCGGCTCGACCGGCTGATCGAAAAGATCAAAATTCACGAGAGCCAGAAGATTGCGTCCGAATTTGAGAAGACCGCGCGAAGCCTCTATGCCGACGGCAAGATCGACATGGCGACGCTCAAGACAATCCTGGCCGCGTACCAGAAAGACAAAAAGAAGGAGAGCAAAGCATGAAGCGAATTCTGATCGGCCTTTGCGCCCTGGCGATTCTGAGTGTGCGCGCAGAAAACACCCTGACCGTCCGCGAAATCAATTGGCAGCAGATAAAGAACGAGCGGCCGGAGACGCCCGGCTCCGTCGAGAATTCGTCCGCGCCAGAGGGACACCCGGCGCTGCTGCTCGAGAATTCGTCAGGACAACCACGGACGTTCGAATTGCTCGCGATTCCAAATCCCGGCATCAAGACGGTGCAATACGCCGTGAGCGGGCGAATCAAGTACGAGAACGTTATCGGCGACGGGTACATGGAAATGTGGAGCCAGTTCGGCGACGGACATTACTTCTCGCGCACGCTCGGAGTGGCCGGTCCGATGCGCAAAATTCAAGGCACGTCCGGCTGGCGCGAATTCGCGCTCCCGTTCGACAGCACGGGCGCGCCGGCGAAACTCAATCAGTTGAAGATCAACCTCGTGCTGCCGGGCAACGGAAAAGTGTGGATCGGCCCGCTGCAGATTTCGGAAGTCACCCTCAGCGGCATGCAGACGCGCGCGTGGTGGAGCGATCAAACCGCGGGATGGGTCGGAGGAATCGGCGGCGCGCTGCTTGGCATTCTCTTCGCCGCATGCGGATGGCTCGCGCAGCGCGGCAAAGCGCGCGGAATTGTACTCGCGTTTCACACGCTGATCCTCGTGTTCGGCGCGCTGTCGGTGGTTGCCGGATTGTGTGCCGTGTTCGTTTCACAGCCCTACGGCGTCTACTACCCGCTGCTGCTGATCGGCGTGCTCGGCATCGTCTTCGGCGCGTTGGGACTGACTCAATGCCGGCGCAAATACGCGGACGACGAGTACCGCAAAATGCTCGCAGCGGACGCGCATTGATTTCCGATCCGACCCATAGACCCCGAGCCCAAAGCGGGGTAAGTTAATGAGTGATGAGATTTCTTCACTCAATCGCTCTTCTCTTCGCATCTTGCGCGCTGGCTCATGCCGGTGACACGCCTGGGCAGGCAGTTGATTTTGCACGCGACGTTCGGCCGATTCTTGAGAAGAACTGTTACGCCTGTCACGGTGCGAAAAAGCAGAAGGGCGGCTACCGGCTCGACCGAAAATCCGCGGCGCTCGGCGGCGGCGGGGATGCGGCAATTCGTCCGGGAAAAAGCGCGGAGAGTCCGTTGATCCAGCGCGTAATGGGTGCGAAATCCGACGAGATTATGCCGCCCGAGGGCGAGCGCTTAAGCGCTGCACAAATCGCGCTGCTGCGTGCGTGGATTGATCAGGGCGCAGTGTGGCCCGACGCGCTCTCCGGCGAGAACAACGGCGCGTGGTGGTCGTTGAAGCCGCTCATAAAACCGACGGTGCCGCTGATTGCCGACGCGCGCACGCCGATCGACGCGTTCATTCAAAAATCGCTGCGCGAGAAAGGACTGAAACCGTCGCCCGAAGCCGACCGCCGTACTCTGCTTCGCCGTGTTTACTTCGATCTCATCGGACTTCCGCCGACGCCGGAGCAAATGGTGGCGTTCGAGCGCGACACATCGCCGGACGCGTACGAAAAAGTTGTCGACGCGCTGCTCGCCAGTCCGCGGTACGGGGAGCGCTGGGCACGGCATTGGATGGACGCGGTTCATTTCGCCGAGACGCACGGGCACGATCAGGACCGCGTGCGCCCGAACGCGTGGCCGTACCGCGACTACCTAATTGAGTACTTCAACGCCGACCGTCCGTACGCGCGCTTCATCCAGGAGCAGCTCGCCGGTGACGTGATTTTTCCGAACGAGCCGGGCCTGACACCGGCGCTCGGCTTCATCGCGGCCGGACCGTGGGACGAGAGCAGCCTGCGCGACATCCGCGAAGATTCGCTCTGCCGCCAAGTCGGTTATTACCTCGACCGCGACGACATGGTGACGCAAACGATGGCGACGTTCGCGAGCAGCACCGTCCACTGCGCGCGCTGCCATGATCACAAGTTCGATCCGATTTCGCAGAAGGATTACTACGCGCTGCAGGCGGACTTCGCCGGGCTTGGCCGCGCGGACCGAGCGTACGATCCCGATCCGAAAATTGCCGCGCTGCGCCTGACGCTGAGTGCGCGATTGAAGGGTGCCGAGTCGCAGGATATCAAATCGATCGAGACTGTTCTGTCGGCTGGAGAGTCCACGGAGTTCGAGACGTGGCTCGCGTCGAAGCGCGAGGCGTTCGCAAAATCCCGGCCGGCCGAATGGCTGCCCTTTGAACTGGTCGACGCATCGTCAAAAGAGCATGCACAGCTCCTAACGCAACTCGACGGCTCGCTGCTCGCGACGGGCGCTCTGCCGGAAGCGGACACCTACACGCTCTCGCTTCGCACAGAATTGAAGGGCATCACTGCGCTGCGGCTCGAATTGATTCCCGACGAGCGGCTGCCGTTCAGCGGTCCCGGCCGGCAGACGGAAAATGGCAACCTGCATCTCAGCGAAGTGACGATCGAAGCCGCGCCGCGCGGGAAGCCGGCGGAAAAAGTACGCGTGCCGATCGCACACGCCGTCGCGGATTTCAACCAGAGCGGCTGGACAATCGAACACGCCATCGACGGAAAAATGGAGACGGCGTGGGGCATTCATCCGCAAGAAGGCAAGCCGCACTGGGCCGTCTTTGAATTCAAAACGCCCCTCGCGTTCGATGGCGGAACGGAGATCACTTGCGCGCTTGAGCAACGCCATGGACGCAAACATACGATCGGCCGTTTCCGCATTACGGCGACGACCGCGCAGAACCCCGCCGGAAAATCCGGAATGTCGCCTGAAATTGAAAAGGTGTTGAACGAGATTCGCGGTGAGCCGTCACGCGAGCAACGCTTCGCGCTCGCGCGATTGTTTGTCACCGAGAAGCTGAAGCGCGAACTTGCCGCGCTGCCGGCGGAACGATTGGTCTACGCAGGCGCGCGCGATTTCAAACCGGACGGCACGCACAAACCCGTCGCCCTCCCCCGCCCCGTCAATGAACTGCGGCGCGGCGAGATTCTAAAGAAAGGCGACATCGCTCAGCCCGGCGCGCTGTCCTGCGTCGCAGGATTGACCGCGCGGTTCGCGCTCGCCGATCCCAACGACGAAGGCCGGCGCCGCGAAGCGCTCGCGCGATGGTTGAGCGCGCCGGAAAACCCGCTGACCTGGCGCTCGATCGTGAACCGCGTCTGGCATTATCATTTCGGCCGCGGTCTTGTGAACACGCCCAACGACTTCGGCCGTATGGGCGGCGCGCCATCGCATCCCGACTTGCTCGACTGGCTCGCCGCGGATTTTCTGGAGAGCGGCGGATCCCTCAAGCGACTGCACCGCCTCATCGTGACGAGCGCCGCATACCGACAGTCCTCGTCGCACAATCCGGCGAACGCTACGATCGACGCGGACAATGTTTTTCTCTGGCGCATGAACCGCGCGCGGCTCGATGCGGAGAGTGTTCACGACGCGATTCTGCAGATCTCCGGGAAGCTCGACCTGACAATGGGCGGACCGTCGGTGCAGAATTTTTCGCTCTCTCCCGGACTGCATGTGACGCCGGTCGTCGACTATTCGAAGTACGATTGGAACGCGCCCGGCGCCGGTCGTCGAAGTGTCTATCGCTTTATTTTCCGCACGCTGCCCGATCCGTTCATGGATGCGCTCGACGGCGCGGACGCGTCGGCGCTGACCGAGGCCCGCAATGTGTCCGTCACCCCGCTGCAGGCGCTGGCGCTGATGAACGACACGTTCATGCTGCGCCAGAGCGAGCGTCTCGCGTCGCGCGTGAAGCCCGAGGGCGACACGCGCGCGCAGATCGCAGCGCTCTACCGGCTCGCGCTGCTGCGCGAACCCACCGCGCGCGAATGGCCGGCGCTCGAAGCGTACGCGGCGAAGCACGGCATGGAAAATCTCTGCCGCATGGTTTTGAACTGCAGCGAGTTTTTGTTTGTGGATTGATCGTTCGTAGTACCGCCTTCAGGCGGAAGGATATGGAATGATTCCTCGCGTTCCAAAGGCATCGACACTTCCGCCTGAAGGCGGTACTACAAACGGGTCGCGCCGCGACTTCCTCTGGTCGTTCGGAGGCGGGCTTGGCGGGCTTGCACTCGCACAACTGCTCGGCCGCAACGGCTTGCTCGCCGACGGCGCACCCAGGCCGCGGCCGGAATTCAACGGCGGCCTCCATCACCGCGCGACGGTCAAGCGCGTCATCCAGCTCTTCATGAACGGCGGCGTCAGCCAGATGGACTCGTTCGACCACAAGCCCGAACTAACCAGGCGCAACGGCCAGAAATTCGATCCCGGTTCGCATGTCGAGGCCGCGACGAGCGCGCCAGGCAGCGTGTTGAAATCGCCGTTCGAGTTCAAGCAGCACGGCCAGAGCGGCCGCTGGGTGAGCAGCATGTTTCCGGAGCTTGCCGGCTGCGTCGACGAGATGGCATTTCTGCTGGCGCTGTCGTCGAAGACAAACGTTCACGGTCCCGGCAGCTACATGATGAACACCGGCTTTGTCGCGCCGGGATTTCCGTGCATGGGCGCGTGGCTGTCGTACGGCCTCGGCAGCTTGAGCGACACTCTGCCGACGTTCGTCGTGCTGCCCGACCCGCGCGGACTGCCGTACAACAGCAAGGGAAATTTCACGTCGGGATTTCTGCCGGTCGCGCATCAGGGCACGCTGATTTATCCGGGCGCGCCGGCGCCGATTCCCAATCTCTTCCCGGCGCAGCATCCAAAATATTTGACGGCCGAAAGCGAACGCGACGGACTCGCGCTGCTGCAGACGCTCAACGCCGAGCATCGCGCCGCGCGAGAAGGCGACTCGCGGCTCGACGCGCGCATCGCGTCGTACGAGCTCGCCGCGAAGATGCAGTTGAGCGCACCGAAGGCACTCGACATCACCGACGAGAGTGATGCGACGCGCAAGCTCTACGGACTCGACGACAAAGTGACCGAGGACTTCGGCCGGCGCTGCCTGATCGGCCGGCGGCTGATCGAACGCGGCGTGCGGTTCGTGCAGATCTGGAGCGGCGCTGGCGGGCCGAAGAACAACTGGGACAACCACGCCAACATCTCGAAAGAACTCCCGCCGATGGCCAATGCGACGGACAAACCCGCCGCCGCGCTGCTGAAAGATCTGAAAGCGCGCGGACTGCTCGACGACACGCTCCTTATATGGAGCACCGAGTTCGGCCGGATGCCGTTCGCGCAGGACAGTCTCGGCCGCGATCACAACGGCGGCACGTCGGTGGCGTGGCTGGCCGGCGCGGGAATCAAATCGGGCGTCTCACACGGGCAAAGCGACGAATGGGGCTGGAAGGCGGCGGAGGGGCAGACTTACTGCTATGACCTGCACGCGACGATCTTGCATCTGATGGGCATCGACCACGAAAAGCTGACCGTCCGACACAACGGCATCGACAGAAGGCTGACGGATGTCCATGGCCACGTTATAAACGAAGTGCTGAGAGACAAAAAGGGCTAGCCGAAAATCCCCATTTGCGCTATTCGTTCTTTGCGAGCGACCACACGAATCCGAAAATCAGCCAAGGAGAGCAACGATGGGGCGCATACTTGCATTCACGTCGGGACCCAGCGATTGGGAGGCACTGTTGGCCGATCCGGACAACCACTGGGTAACGGGTTACTCCGCGCGAACGCTGGCACACTGCTGGGAAGCCGCGAATGGGTTCCCGCCGGAAGTGGCCGCGGTTTTCGCTCAATCGCACGATCCGCTGTTGAAAAACCTGAGCCCCATCGTCGCGATTCCGGAATTCAAAGTCCCGTTGCCCGGCGGCAATCGCCCGTCGCAAAACGACGTCTTTGTGCTCGCGCAGTCCTGCGGCGAAGCGGTTTCGATCATGGTCGAGGGAAAAGTCGACGAACCGTTCGGCCCGACGCTGGACGAGTGGCGCACGGATGCATCGCCGGGAAAGGTCGAACGCCTGCGCTTCCTGCTGGCAAAACTCGGACTGATCTACGAGCCGCACGGCAATGTGCGCTATCAGCTTTTTCATCGCGCAGCATCCGCCATCATCGTCGGCGAGCAATTTCGCGCGGAGGCGGCGGTCCTGATCGTTCATTCGTTCAGCGAAAAGCGCACGGGCTGGCAGGATTACGAGTCGTTCCTGGGACTGTTTGGCATCGAGGCCGAAGCCAACAAGCTGCAGCGGGTGACGGACAAATCGTCGATCCCGCTGTTTGCCGCCTGGGTTTGCGGCAATTGCGCGTTTCTGAAAAGCTGACGGCAGCGTCAGCGTTCAGCGTTCGGAAATTCTATTGCCGTCCGAAAAAAAATGCGCACACTAAGGTGCCATGACCATCTCATCGCCGCTGCCGCCCAACCCCTTGATGTACGAGATCAACACGCGCGTGTGGCTGCGCGAGCTGTCGACCCGGTTGCATCAGCCGGTGCAGCTCGATACAGTGCCGGATGATGAATTGGAGCGCATCGCCGAGCTCGGATTTCACGCGGTGTGGCTGATGGGCGTGTGGGCTTCGGGCCCCGAGTCGTTGACTGTTTCGCGAACTCTTCCGAACCTTCAGCGCGAATACCACGACGCACTGCCGGATTATACGATTGAAGATTGCATCGGCTCGCCGTACGCCGTGTCGTCGTACTCGGTATCGCCGAAACTGGGCGGGCCGGCGGCGCTGGCGCGGCTGCGCGAACGGTTGGCGCGCAAGGGCTTGAACCTCATTCTCGATTTTGTCTGCAACCACACGGGGCGCGATCACTGGCTGCTCGAGAAGAATCCGGCGGTCTTCGTACAGGGATCGGATGCCGACCTCGCGGCACATCCCGACCAGTTCTATCGAACCGAACAGGGCGACGTCATTGCGTTCGGCCGCGATCCATTTTTTCCACCATGGACGGACACGGCGCAGATCAATTACATGCAGACGGCCGGACGCGCGGCGATGCTCACCACGCTCTTTGATATTGCGACGCAGTGCGACGGCGTGCGCTGCGACATGGCGATGCTGATCCTGCCGCAGATTTTGAAACAGACCTGGGGGCACAGACTCGGACCGTTCCCGAATGAGAACAGCTTCTGGCGCGAAACCATTCAGCTCGTTAATCAGAAGCATCCGAACTTCATCTTCCTCGCCGAATCGTACTGGGACAAGGAAGCTGAGCTGCAACGCGAAGGCTTTCATTTCACGTACGACAAGATTCTGTACGACCGGCTGCTGCACCACGATTTCAGCGGCGTGCGCGGGCACCTGCGCGGCGATTTGAGCTACCAGCGAAAATGCTGCCGCTTCGTGGAGAACCACGACGAAGGGCGCGCGGCGTCCGCGTTCGGCATCATGCGTTCGATCAGCGCCGCGGCGGTGACGCTGTTCACGCCGGGGATGCGCTTCATTCACGAAGGACAGATTGAAGGGCGGCGCGTCAAAGTGCCGGTGCAACTGGGCCGGCGTGTAGACGAATCGCCGATCGCGGAGATCGAGCTGGCGTACGAACGCATGCTGAGCGCGCTGCGCGATCCGATTTTCCAAACGGGCGAATTCTCGGTCGTGGACGTCCACCAGGCCGGCCCTGGCGACCGCACAAACGACGCCATGATCGCGCTGCGCTGGACGCCGACCAATGGCGCGACCTGCAACCATCCAAATCACGTGCGCTCGAAAAAGATGGGTGTGCTGGTCGTGGTGAACCTGAGCGGCGGCCGCGTTTACGGCCGCATCCCAATGCCGCGCGACCACTATTCCGAGGGCAAGCAGTACACCTTCGACGACCGCTTCGCCGGCAAGCGCTACGACCGCGACGGCGGCGAGCTGCTGTACCCGGGACTTTACATCGCGCTGGAGGCGTACCAGCCGCATGTGTTTGAGATTTGCGAGAAGGGATGACGCTTTGTGGTGCAGGCTTCCAGCCTGCATCTAAATACCATGCAGGCTCGAAGCCTGCACCACAATTACGATGACAGAGCAAAAAGCGCATATCGCCGGCCTCGACACGCTTCGCGCGGCCGCGATCCTCCTCGTCCTGCTGACTCACCTGACAACCCAATTGATCCCGCCGTTCGAAAACCCGGTCGTCCAGCGCGCGCTGGAATTCGGCGGCGCCGGCGTCGACTTGTTCTTCGTGCTGAGCGGCTTTTTGATCGCGCGGATTCTTCTCAACGAGCTCCGCGCGACCAACAGCTTAAACGTCACGCAATTCTGGTATCGCCGCTGGATGCGCACGCTGCCGGCGTATTTTGTCACGCTGGGAACGATCCTTCTCGCGGATCAGATTTTTCCGCCGGACCGCCCGTGGCGAAACACAGCGTCTTACTTTGTTTTTCTCCAGACTTATTTTACCCGCTATTCGGAGATGCGCTTCAACTGGTCGTGGTCGCTGTGTGTTGAAGAGTGGTTTTACGTCGCCGCACCGCTGGCCGTCGTGGCGCTGCGAAAGTTTACGGCGCTGAAGCCGGAGACAATTTTGCGCGCGGTCGCCGCCATGGCGTTTGTCGAGTCCGTTGTCGCACGCTCAATACTTTACTCGATGAGTTCCACGATCGAGGACTTCACGCAGATGTACGCGATGCCGCACTGCCGCCTCGATTCGCTGGCGATCGGCATGTTGATTTCGACACTTCCCCGCCCACAAAACACAAAAACGCTCTCGATATTGGCAGCGGCGGCGATCCCGCTTCTGCTCGCTTACGCGGGCGTGCCCCGCACAGACCTGCACGCGTGGCAGCATTTCGCGCTGGTCGGAGTTCTCTTCGGAATTCTCGTCTACGCCTCAGTCAGCGGCGTGGGTTGGATCAACCGGCGTTTGCCCGGCGCAGCGCTGATCGCGGAGCTGTCATACGCGCTCTACCTGCTCCATCTCATCGTGAGTAAAGCCGTGGTCAAGCTTTTTCCGGCGATGAATCTGACGCTTCGGCTCGTCGTATTTTTCGTATTGACGTTCGTCACCGCGCTTCTGATGCGGTATCTCATAGAGCGGCCGTTTTTGGCGCTGCGGGACAGGAGAGCCGGGAGGTGAAACCCCAACGCTTCGTCTTGCAATAGCAGAGATGAGTCGCATAATGATTCAAAACCGGCGGACGAAAATCCCGCCGGTTTTGGAGTTAACATATGTCAAAATTCGATAGAATCACAGTTAATCCGACACAGATGAATGGGCAGCCGTGCATTCGTAACATGCGCCTGACTGTTCGGCGCGTCGTTGAATTGGCCGCCCTCTATCCAGATCGTACGGAGTTGAAGCAGGAGTATCCGGAACTTGATGAAATTGACATCAAGCAGGCGCTGATGTACGCGGCAGCGCAGTTGGAAGACCGATCAATCGACCTTGATCCCGAACATGAAACTGCTGCTTGATCAGGGACTCCCCAGAAACGCTGCGCACCTGCTCACGCAGGCAGGGCTGGATACGGTGCATGTATCCAGTCTTGGTATGGCCGCGGCAAGCGACGAGGAAATCCTGAGAAAAGCGATTGAGCTCGATCGCGCCGCTGTCACGTTGGATGCGGATTTCCATTCCTTAATGGCTCTTTCGGGCGCGTTACGTCCATCAGTTGTGCGAATTCGGATCGAAGGCTTGAAGGCCCAGGATGTCACGACGATCATGCTTATGGTCGTTGCTCAGTGCAAAGAAGATTTCGAGGCCGCTTTGGTGACAGTGACCGAAAAGCGCATTCGACTGAAAAAGCTGCCCGTCTGAATTATCATTTCGCTTTTGTGACAGCGTCTTTTGGCAAAATCCGTTTCAATCGCCATCCAATCGTATAAAACCGACGCATCGGTCTTCGTGCATCGCAAACATGTTCAACGACGATTTCAAACGCCGCGTCAAAGACGCCACCAATATTGTCGACGTGGTTCAATCCGCGGTCGGGAAGCTCACGCGTGCCGGGCGGAACTGGAAGGCGTGCTGCCCATTTCACAACGAGAAATCGCCGTCGTTCAACGTCGATCCGGAGGCGCAGTTTTTCAAATGCTTCGGATGCGGCAAGGGCGGAGACGTTTTTACGTTCGTGATGTTGATGGAGCGCGTCGAGTTCCCGGAGGCTCTGAAAATTCTCGCGGACCGCGCGGGCCTTCAGCCGCCGATCGCCGACCCTCGCGCGGCGGAGCAGCATCACAAGGACAAGGAGTGGAAGAGCTACCTCTACAAGCTCAACGAGGCGGCGGCGAAATTTTACTGCGCGCAATTGCATTCTCCGGCCGGGAAACTTGCGCTTGAGTATCTCGCCAAACGCGGGTTGACAGACGAGATCTGCACGCGGTTTGGACTGGGTTATTCGCCGGCGGGGGGACAACTCTTTGCGCATCTTCGGAAGATGAACGCGCCCGAGCGCGCGATTGTCGCAGCCGGGTTGGCGACGCAGAAAGAAGACACCGGGCGCATCTTCGATTTCTTCTTCGACCGCCTGATGTTTCCGATCCGCGACATCCAGGGGCGCGTGATCGCGTTCGGCGGGCGCATCCTGGGCGACGGCGAGCCGAAATATCTGAACACGCGCGAAACGGCGCTGTTCAGCAAGACGAAGACGGTCTATGGCATTGATCTCGCGCGCGAAAAGATCGTCGAGACACGCAAGGCGTATGTCGTCGAAGGCTACACGGACGTGATGATGTGCCACCAGCATGGCGTGACAAATGTGGTGGCCTGCCTTGGCACGGCGATCACGCCCGACCACATGAAGCAGCTCAAGCGCGTCGCGGACGAACTGCATATTTTGACGGATTCCGACAAAGCCGGAGCGAATGCGAGCGAAAAGAGCCTTCCGGTCCTGATGCAGGAAGAGATGCCGGCGAAGATCGTCCGCCTGCCCGGCGAGGCGAAAGATCCCTGCGATTTTCTGCTCGCAAATGGCATCGATGCGTTTCAAGCGGGCTTGCAGAAGACGACGGAACTTTTCGATTACAAGTTTGAGCGCGTGCAGTTGAAGCACAATTTGAACACACCGCTGGGACTGAAGAACGCGGTCGAAGAGCTGATGACGCTGATCTCCGTCGTCCCCGATCCGCTGGTCAAAAACGAGTACCGCCGGCGTGTGTCCATTCGGCTCAATTTAAGTGAGCGCGATCTTGAATTTGAAGCCAAACGCAACGCGCCGCAATCTCTTCAAGAGAAGCCAGTTGAAGATTCCGAGGCCTATTCCGCAGGGGACGCCCCACCACCGGAGAACGATTTGGCCAAAGCGGAACGTGAATTGCTGCGTTTTCTGTTTCACGAGCCGGCATGGATGGACGAGGCTGTCACCAATGTCGACCTGCGCGCCTTGACGGGGAAGCACGAAAAGCCGCTCGGACAGGCGATTTTGAAGGCAATGAGTGAAGGAACACTGCCCCCTGATCCGTCCATTATTCCGGAAGAGGGACCCTCAAGCCTGGTTGCACGGGAGGTGTTGAAGAAACTGGACGACGTCGTACCCGAAGGCGCATATGCGGAGATGCATGCGAAGCAGGTTTGCATCGAACTCGCGGGCGCTGCGATGGGATCGGGCGGCGCGAAGCTGGATGCGGATTCGAAGTTCGCGATGCTGGTGAAACCGGTCAAGCTGGCGCATTTGGAAAACGCGCTGGTAGCGCTGAATGGGCGCATTCGAAAGGCGCGCCTGAATGGCGATACGAACGATGAAGAGCAGGCCTATCAGGAAGCAGCGCAAGTTCGGAAGCAGTTGGCCCAGTTGAAGGCGTCAAAATGAATTCTTTGCAAAATTGCAAAAAAGATGAATCAAAAGCCGGTCTCAGCGCGCTTATATAATAGGCGACTCCTAACCGGCTCACCCCACACGCAGCTCATTTGACAGCATAGTGTCAGTCAGAATCTTCTGTCCGCAGGTGTGGATTAGACAGACAGGAATGTCTGCCTACTGGGTTTTCGGAAATTATTTGGGAATTGGGTTGAAAGATAAGCCGTTCGGTGTACAGTTTTTCGCTTCGTTTTGCGGCACGCTCTAAGCTGTTGGCGCGCCGTACGGTTGTAAGTTGGAGGAACACAGATCTTGGTGCAGGCACATTCAGTTTTGACATCCAAACAGGAAGAAGAAGTCGAGAAGATCATCGAGCGGTTCCGTGAAACGGGACTGATGAGCTACGAGGAACTCGACCAGCAACTCCCCGTGGATGTGCAGCAGCCCGACACGATCGATGCGATCCTCACGAAGATCGAGGAGCAGGGCATCGAGCTTGGCGATGAAGCGGACATCCGCGCGCGCGAAGCCATGAAGGAGCTCTCCAACGACGAAGGGCCGGTGCTGGTCGACGATGGCGAGACGATCGTCGACGAAGAGGCCGAAGGCCGCGAACTGCACGATCCGGTGCGCATGTACCTCAGCCAGATGGGTTCCATCCCGCTGCTGACGCGCGACCAGGAGATCAAGCTGGCGAAGACCATCGAGCTGATGAACAACGGCTTCCGCCGCAAGGTTCTGACCAGTGATTTTGTGATTGAAAAGTCGATCGAGATTTTCGAGGCGCTGAACCGCGCCGACCTCGCGTTTGACCGCACGGTCCAGACGTCCGGCTCGTCCGGCGTCGAGCGCGACGACATCTTCGAACGCAAGGAAGGCCACATCCACACGCTGCACGCGATCCTGAAGCGCAACGCAGAAGACTTGAACGCGCTCAAGGATTCGAACCTTGCGCCGCACCGCGCGCGCACGCTCAAGCTGCTCCTCAAGGAGCGGCGCTTGAACGCGGCGAAGCTGCTCGAAGAGCTCGGCCTGCGAACGAAAAAGCTGCTGCCGCTGATGGACAAAATTCGCGACCTCAACAAGCAGGCGCAGAGTTACATCGCTGAGATTCGGAACATCGAGAACAACCCGGAGAAGGCGGAGAAGCTCGAGCGCCTGCGCCGCCGCGTCGACCGCATCGTCGAGCAGGTCAAGGAAGGCCCGGAAGAACTCGGGCTGCGCATTAATTTGATGGATGCGCGCTACGCCGCGTTTGAGAGCGCGAAGAAGCAGCTGAGCGCGGGAAATCTGCGCCTCGTGGTTTCGATCGCGAAGAAGTACCGCCACCGCGGTCTGCAGTTCCTCGACTTGATCCAGGAAGGCAACACGGGCCTGATGAAGGCCGTCGAAAAGTACGAGTACCAGCGCGGCTACAAGTTCTCGACGTACGCAACGTGGTGGATCCGCCAGGCGATCACGCGCGCGATCGCGGACCAGGCGCGCACGATCCGCATCCCCGTGCACATGATCGAAACGATGAGCAAGCTTCGCAAGATCAGCAAGCAGCTCGTACAGGAACTGCACCGCGAGCCGATCGTCGAAGAGCTTGCCGAGGAAGCCGGTCTGTCGATCAGCGAGACACGGCGCATCCTGAAGATCAGCAAGCACCCGATCTCGCTGGACCGCCCGATCGGCGACAGCGACGACAGCTACTTCGGCGACTTCATCGAGGACAAGTCCGTCGAGAGCCCGGTGAGCGTCGCGAGCTATGAGATGCTCAAGGACAAGATCGAACAGGTGCTCGACACGCTGACGTTCCGCGAGCGCGAGATCATCAAGCTGCGCTACGGACTGGGCGACGGTTACACGTATACGCTCGAAGAGGTCGGCCGCAAGTTCAAGGTGACGCGCGAGCGCGTGCGCCAGATCGAGGCGAAGGCGCTGCGAAAACTGCAGCACCCGGTGCGGAGCAGGAAGCTGGAGGGATTCCTGGAGGAGAGTACGCACGCGTAACGTGGAAAGTTGAAATGGCGCAGATATTGAAAACAGAACTCGGGGTTTTCAAAAGCGCGCTTCGGCCTATTGCCGATTCGCGCCTGCGCGAATTTGATTTGCTATGGAAGGCTGGACATTATCACACGGCTGTTTACATGGCGGGCTACGCGGTCGAAGCCGACTTGAAGTATGCGATTTGTAAGACGCTCAATATGAATCGCTTGCCGAAGATTTTTGAATTTCACAAGCTAACCTCTCTCTTGTTTTATTCCGGGTTCGACGATGAGATGCGAAGTGATCTGATTGTATTCCCTAGTTTCATTGGAATGAGCAACGCATGGTATGATGATATGCGTTATGAAGACCTCAGTAGTCCGAGGTATGCAACGTACGATCATTTGAAGTGCGTCAATGTGGACAAATGGCTGAATGACGCTACACTCGGACTTGTGCCTTGGCTGAGGAGCAGAATTCCGTGACGGACATTGAACGAAAGATTACCGAAGTGTTCAATCGCTTCTGCGATTTGAATGGCGGTGGAGCGCGAGAAATAATTATTACTCCAAGCCGATTTGGTGGATTTGATGCAACCTTGGTTTGGGATGGATTTATTGCTTTTGGTGGTGGCAGCCGCCAGGATGGCTTGATTGATTTGTTAATCAAAAGTATCGGCAACAACGTGTTTCATATTGTTCGCACCGTACATCTGATCACGTTTGCGGAAAAAGTCGAAGAAGAAGCCATCGCCGGCGCAATTCCGGACGACCCGTCATGGCTTCGCCCATAATCACGACTGCCGTCTGGGCTTTGCGTACCAATACGCCCATGCGATAAACACCAATTGAAACGGCAGCCTCACCCAGCTCGCGACCGGATAGTGCTCGCCGCGAATTGGGATGTTCTTCACCGCCATGTAAACATTCGCCGGGAACACGCAGATGAAAAGCGCGATCAGTAGCCACGCGGCGTAGCAACGCGTGTGCGGGATTAGTAGGCCGAGGCCGCCGAGGATTTCGACAACGCCGCTGATATAGACCAACGCCGTCGGCCAAGGCAGGAAATCCGGGACGATCGATGCGAAGATTTCGGCGTCTTTAAAGTGCAGCACGCCGGCCATGATCATGAACAGCGCGAGCACGACGCATAAGACATTCTTCAGCATCGGCCTGTCCCACAAATCAATGCTTCTTTGGCACGCCGGTCGAGTTGCTTGATCGCCCATTCGCGTTTTAGCGCCAGGCTGCGGGAGCGCCGTTTTTCGAACCAGACCAGCATCACCGGCCGGCGCGAACGCGTGTACCGCGCGCCGCAGAGCGCCTTGTTGTGCTCGATCACGCGGCGGTCAACGTCTGTCGTCACCCCGCAATACAGCGAGCCGTCGGCGCAGCGGACGAGGTAGACCCACCAGGATTGTTTGGGGCGCGGCGCTTTCACTGGCTGATTTCTCGGCAAAAGGCGATGGCGCGGTTTAGGAAAATATAGACACTTCTTTGCGGGTCTTACCCTTTACACCCCCACGCTGGAGAAATCCATGAATCGCCGAAGTTTTCTCGCACGCTCCGCCGTCATCGCGTCCGCCGCGATGGCCGCGCCCCGGTTGCTCCGCGCCGATGAGGCCGGCAAGCGGCTCAACATCGCCGTCATCGGCGCCAATGGCAAAGGCGCTTCCGACACCAAGGGCATCGCCTACGACCACAACGTCGTCGCGCTCGTCGATGTCGACACCAAGCGCAACGAGGACGCCCTCAAAGCCTATTTGAAGTCGCTCGAAGAGAAGAAGCTCGAGGCGCCGAAGACGCCGCCGAAGCTGTTTACCGACTTCCGCAAGATGTTCGACACGATGGCCAAGGACATCGACGGCGTCATCATCTCAACGCCGGATCACACGCACTACGCTGCCGCGGTCTGGGCGCTGCGCCACAAGAAGCACATCTGCGTGCAGAAACCGCTGACGAACACGATCTGGGAGGCACGCGAGCTGCACCGCCTGGCGAAAGACGCCGGCGTCGTCACGCAGATGGGCAACCAGGGCCGCACGATGGACGGCCAGCGCAACGTCAAAGAATGGATTGAGCAGGGCGCGATCGGGACGCTGAAGGAAGTTCGCCTCTGGACGAACCGCCCGATCTGGCCGCAAGGCAAGATCGCGACGCGCCCGGGCACGGTCCCGACGACGCTCGACTGGGACATTTTCCAGGGGCAGCAGGAAGCGATTCCATACTTCGAGATCGAGACGACCGACAAAGACGGCAAGCAGAAGTGGGACTCGATCCATCCGTTCAAGTGGCGCGGCTGGTGGGACTACGGCTCGGGTGCGCTGGGCGACATGGGCTGCCACATCATGGACTGCACGTTCAACCTGCTCGGCCGCGTCGTGCCGACGAAGATCGACGTCGAATGCGGAGAGACTTCTCCGCAGACCGCGCCGAACTGGACGAACCTGAAGTACCACATGCCGTCGTCGGGAAAGTACTCGGAGCTGACGGTGAGCTGGAACGACGGCAAGCGCGACGGCAAGGCGAACAAGCCCGAGAAAGATCCGCGCGTGCCGGACGAACCGTTCAACAAGGCGAGCAGCGGCATGATGCTGATCGGCACCGACGGCGTCATCATGGACCAGGATTCGTACTGCCGCGATCCGCAGATTTATCCGAAGGAACGCTTCGACGACGTCAAGAAAGAGATCGCCAGCGGAAAGATCAAGAAGACCGAAGCGCGCAGCCCCGTCCCCGGCAACCCGCAGCTCGAATGGGCGCACTGCATCGTCAAGGGCGGAGCGCCGAGCTCGAACTTCGACTACGCCGTGCCGCTGACGGAGTTCGTGCAGCTGGGAAACCTCGCGATCCGCAGCGGGCAGTCGATCCAGTGGGACACGGCCGCGATGCGTGTGACAAACGCGGAGACCGCGAACAAGTTCGTGAAGCGCGCGAGCTACAGGAAAGAGTGGATTTAGAATTGTGGTGCAGGCTTTCCAGCCGGAATTCCAAATTCTGCAGGCTGGAAGCCTGCACCACAAAAAAGCCGCGTCCTTGGACGCGGCTTTTTTATGCGGACATTATCGCCCTGTTACTAGCGGCGATGGTGGTGATGGTGCGAGCCGCCACCGAAGTTGAACCCGAAGCTGATGCCCGGACGGTAATAGTACGGGGAGCTGTAGTAGTACGGCGAGCTATAGTAATAGCCCGGGTAACTGTATGAGTAACTCGGGTAGCTGTAGGTGTACGTGTCCGCGTAAATCGGAACGTCTTCCCAGTACCCCTGAACGTAAACGGACCGCGGATAGCCGCTGTAGTAGCGGGTTTCGTACCGCGGCGAATGCCAGCGCCGTTCAGTGCGAACCACAGCCCGCTCCGACGCTTCCGCCGAACTCGGGATCGCCGCGCCCATCAGCGCCAGCGCCATCACCAGGAACAACCCTTTTCCAACGTTTCCAATGGTCTTCATGATTACTACCTCCTTCTGCAATAAAGACGAATAGTACGTATGCGTATTATTCACAATTTTAAATTTTTTCTATCCTCCGCGTCGCCAATTCGCACGAAGTTCGCTAAATTACCCGGAAACTGCGCTGACCAACCCAAAAAAACATTCGCGCAAATTCGCGGAGATTTGTGGGCATTCGATGCTGAATTTCTTCGTTGTTAATTCGGTGCCCATGGTCTGAATTCTCTTGGAAAATGAATTTCGACGACTACATTACGCTGAAATTCTTTGGGCCGATTCACGACATATTAATGGGAGCGCACCATGCCACTCGATTCGGAAGCCGCGGCGGAAAAAGTCTCGTTATACCTGCATCACGCGATCACGATCGGGGAGTTGAACACGTGGGCGCAGGCCGCTGTGAAGGCTGACGACTTCGGCGACGATGACGATTTGAAGACCGAGGTCAAGCGGCTCAGCGGTTCGCTGACATGGGACGATCTCGGCGAGATCATGCGACATCTCGGCTATAGCGTCCGAGTCGAAGTCGTCCAGATGACGCGTGGAAAGCACTTGAGCGGCCGCACGCGCGTGATGGTCAACAAGCCGCGGCTGTCGCGACGCGTGACCAAGCGCCTCCCCAAGCACGAGCAGTAAATTCTTTTCTCTTTCGAGACTCACACCTTCATGTGCGGTATCGTCGCCTACCTTGGAAATCGCAACGCGCCCGACGTCGTTCTCGCGGGATTGCGCAAACTGGAATACCGCGGGTACGACTCGGCCGGCATTGCGTATATTACCGGGCCGCGGCTGGAGGTGGTGCGCGCGGTGGGGCGCGTCGATGCGCTGGCGGCGAAAGTCGCCGCACTCGCTCCGCAGGCGCGCGTGGCGATCGGGCACACGCGGTGGGCGACGCATGGCCGGCCGAGCGAACTGAACGCGCACCCGCACAGCGATTCGTCCGGGCGCATTGCGTTGGTTCATAATGGAATCGTCGAGAATTACGCGGAGCTGCGGCGCGAACTGATCGCCGATGGCTGTTCGTTTGTCTCAGAGACCGACACGGAAGTCGCGGCAAAGCTGATTGGAAAATTGTACCGCGGCGATCTTGTCGACGCCGTCGAGCGTGCTGCAGAACGGATCGAAGGCACATTCGCATTCGCGGCGATTTCGCTCGATCATCCGGAATTGATCGTCGGCGCGCGGCGCGGGTCGCCGCTGGCGGTGGGACTTGGCGCGGATGGCGAGATGCTGCTGGGCAGCGACGCGCTGCCCCTGATCGCGTACACGCGGCGCGTGGCATACCTCGATGAAAACCAAATCGCGGTGCTGCGGCCGGGATCGCTAGTACTGCGCTCAGGCGGGCGTGTCGTTGAGCCGAAGATTCAAGAAATTCAGTGGAGCGCGGAGCAGACCGAGCGCGGCGGTTTTGCGCATTACATGCTCAAGGAGATTCATGAGCAACCGGGGGCGCTGCGGCGGCTGGCGGAAAGTTTGATTGTCAATCCGGGAGCCGCCGACTCGCGGGCTGAAAGCCCGCGCTACTCGGCTCCGGTTTTCAATTTTGCGCGGCTGCCGCTGACGGCGATGGAGGCGCATTGCATCAGCCGAATTGTGATTGTCGCCCAAGGGACGGCGTTTCATGCCGGCCTCGTCGCGCGAAACATGATCGAACGCTGCGCGCGCGTTCCCGTATACGCGGAATACGGCAGCGATTTTCGCTACCGCGATCCGGTGATCGATCCGAGCGTGCTTGTCGTCGCGGTATCGCAGTCGGGCGAAACGGCCGACACGCTCGGCGCGGTACGTCTGGCACGCGAGCGTGGATGCCGAACGCTCGCCGTCGTCAACACGGTCGACAGTACTCTGGCGCGCGAGAGCGATGGCGTGGTTTACATGGGCGTTGGTCCCGAGATCGGCGTGGCGTCGACGAAAGCGTTCACCGGACAAATCGCGGCGCTGTACGTGCTCGCGATTCATCTCGGACTTTTGCGCGAAACACTTTCGCCGGCCGATGCGGCCCGGCGCGTCGAAGACATTCTGCAGGTGCCGGCGCGCGTCGAAGAAGTGCTCGCCAATGCCGAACGCGTACGCGAGGTCGCGCTGAAGTACAAGGATCACAGCAATGCGCTGTTCCTCGGGCGCGGCACGGGATTCCCGCTGGCGCTCGAAGGCGCGCTGAAGCTCAAAGAGATCTCGTACATCCATGCCGAAGGCTACGACGCGGCGGAGATGAAACACGGGCCGATCGCGCTGATCGATGAGAAGATGCCGGTGATTGTGCTGGCGTTGAAAGGCCGGCGGTACGACAAGATCGTCAGCAACATTCAGGAAGTGAAAGCGCGCGGCGGGCGCGTTATTGCGATCGCGAGCCACGACGACACAGAGATCGGAAAGCTCGCGGACGACGTGCTGCCCGTTCACGACGACCGCGGGATTATGAACTCGATTGTCTGCGCGGTGCCGCTGCAGCTCTTCGCGTATCACATTGCCGTCGCACGCGGCTGCGACGTGGATAAACCGCGCAACCTGGCCAAGAGCGTGACCGTCGAATGAACAGCGCCGACGAACCCCTCGAAACGTATGGCCTGAACTGGCGCGGCAAGCGCGCGGCGCGCGAGCTCGCACAGACGCCGTCCGGTTACACGATGACGCCGTGCGCGGACGAGAGCGTCTTTTGGGAGACGACGCAGAATATCCTGATCGAAGGCGACAATCTCGACGCGCTCAAGCTGCTCCAGGAAAATTACGCCGGCAAGATCAAGCTCATCTACATCGACCCGCCGTACAACACCAACGACACGCACACGCACGCGGATACGTTTGCGGCCACTCGATCACCGACCGCCGAGTTTCGACGCGACAATTTGGAAGCTTCCGGGCGGCGACATTCTAACTGGCTGACCATGATGTACCCGCGGCTGATGCTCGCGAGGAATCTGTTGACCGAATCCGGTGTGATGATCGTCCACATCGACGAGCACGAGGCGGCGCATCTCGAGCAGCTCGTGCGCGAGATTTTCGGCGAAGAGAATCTGCTGGGCGTGGCGGTGTGGGACAAGAAGAATCCAAAGGGCGACGCGGCGGCGCTGGCATACCAGCACGAATCGATTCTCTTCGCGGCAAAGAACAAAGCCGCTGCCGGCATCGCCGGCGGATTGAAACGGCACAAGAAAAATGCGGACGTCATCCTGACGAAGGCGGAGCAACTTTTCGCACGGCTCGACCGCGACGAATTGCCGGACGATCTCCGTCAATGCGCCGAGCGCTACAATCTGAACACGGTGGAGCTTGAGAAGCATTTTCGCCGCATCGATCTCGACGCGATCAACGCTGAATTTGCGGAGTGGATGCGCCGGCAGGATTTCGCCGGCGGCGAGCGGATGTACAACCGCGTCGACGAGCGGGGCGACGTATACCGGCTCGTGTCGATGGCGTGGCCAAACAAGAGGCGCGCGCCCGACGCCTATTTCATCCCTCTGCAACATCCGGTGACGAAAGAGAACTGCCCGGTCCCAAAGCGCGGCTGGCGGAATCCGCCGGAGACGATGGAACGGCTGATGGCCGCGAACGAAATTGTGTTCGGTGCCGACCACACGACACAGCCGCAGCGAAAATACTTCTTGAAATACAATCTGACCGAGAATTTTCCGTCGGTGCTCAGCTACGGCGGAAGCGACGACGCGCGGCTGGCGGAGCTCGGAATTCCGTTCGACAATCCGAAGCCGCTGAGCGTGGCGATGGAACTGATCGCGTCGGTCACGTCGGGCGAGGACATCGTGCTGGACTTTTTCGCGGGAAGCGGTACCGCCGGGCACGCGGTCTACGAGCTCAACCGCCGCGACCGCGCGCAGCGGCGTTTCGTGCTGGTCCAGATGCCCGAGCCGCTCGATTTGAAAAACAGCGCGCAGCAGGCGGCGGCGCAGTTCTGCGTCGACAAAGAAATGCCGCTCAACATCGCCGAGATCACGAAGGCGCGCTTGCGCCGCGCCGGGAAAGGGATCGGCGAGGGGGATGTCGGATTCCGGGTCTTCAAACTGGAAATGCATTGAGCTGTAACCCACGCCTCTGTTGCAAGGGGTTTTTAAACACTAAGACACAAAGGCACAAAGACACAAAGGACGAATGAATTCGGGAATTTGAAGAAACTTTCCTTTCGATTTTCTTTTCTTTGTGTCTTCGTGGCTTTGTGTCTTTGTGTTGAAAACTCAATTAAACATAGCGTGGCTTCAGCGCAAAAATTTCTTCTGCAAGTTTTTCGCGGCGATTTCGTATCACTGATAGAACGCAAGTGATTCCCCCAACAATTCAGGCCGCTGAACGAGGGCACCTTTTTAAGGAGGCATTGCCATGCCGCACCGTCACGATTTGGAGACTGCAGTTCCCGAGGAAACCGATTCGCCCGAGATGCAGTCTGAGGGCGAGACGTCGCTGTTCACCACACTGACATCGCAGACGCCGTGGTGGGTGATCTCTGTGTTGTTTCATGGGCTGATGATCGTGCTGGTCGGTCTGGCGTCGCTCACGATCGAAGCGCCGAAGGACGACGAGATACTTCTGACTACTCAATACATGCCGCGCACGGAGGAGTCGAAGCAGGATCCGCAGAAGGAAACGAAGACGGGCGATGCGCTCGTGCCGGCAAAATTCGATCCGTCGCGCGCGGAGAGCAACATCTGGGTCGCCGATGAGTTCAAGGCGATTGCGGTGGAAGGCAGCGATTTTATGACTGCCGACCTCGTCAAAGCAGAGATCGAAGGCGCTCGCGGCACTCCCGATGCGAAGATCATGTTCAATTCGCTGAATCCGACGGACAAGGCCGGCGGCAGCGGCGGCGGCGGATCGTCGTATCTCGAAGAAATGATCGGCACGAGTGCGAACGCGAACGCCGGTTCGGGCGGCGGGCGCTTCTTTGGAAATGGCAGCGGCGAAGGGATCGGCGACGGCAGCGGCAAGGGCCGCTTCGGCCGGCCCAACGCGGGCGGACGCGAATGGCGGTTCAAGCGATACAATCCGACCGAAGTCGGCAGGCGCTCGAAGGAGTGGCTCACCTCAGTGGACGCCGCGCTGAATTGGCTCGCGTACCATCAGGAAGCCGACGGCCATTGGGACACGAAGCAGTACGGCGCGGGGAACCGCTGCGACGTGGCGATGACGTCGATGTCGCTGCTGGCGTTTCTTGGAAATGGCGAGTCCGAAAAAGTCGGCCCGCACAAAGACAACATCAAGCGCGCGGTGGATTGGCTGATTAAGCATCAGCGCGCGGACGGGATGATCGTCAGCGACAACGACGACCAGTCGACGCACCGCAAAGGCGGTTATCCGATGGCGATCGCGACGCTGGCGCTGAGCGAAGCGGCGGCGATGGCGAACGTTGAGCCGACGCGCGAGGCCGCTCAGAAGGCGGTCGACTATTGCATCACGATTCACCAGGCCGGCGACGGATCAGACAGAATGGCGTGGCGTTATGCGCCGAAAATGGAAGGCGATCTGTCGGTGTCGGGCTGGTTCATCATGGCGCTTAAGTCGGCGCGGGTTGCGGGGCTGCGCGTCGATCACTCGGCGTTCGATGGCGCGATCCGGTTCCTGGATTCTGTCGAGATCAAAGAAAAGGGCGGCGACGTGGCGTACGCGCCGTCGCATTACAAGTACATGGTGAACAGTGAGCACCCTCAGAGCGCGCATAGGCTGACGGCAATCGGGACGCTCGCGCGGCAGTTCATGGGCTGGAAGAAGGAGGACCTGCAGGGCAGCGTCGACTGGTTCCTGGAAAAAGGCGGCTACCCGGCGTGGGGCGGGAACGGCGAGAAGGTCGATCTCTATTATTGGTACTACGCGTCGCTGGCGGTTTTTCAACAGGGCGAACCGCAGCTCAGCAAATGGAGCAAGGCGATGCTGGACGCGTTCCTTCCCAATCAGCGCAAGAACGGCGACGAAGCGGGAAGCTGGGATCCGGTGGGCGAGTTCTCAGGGGAATGGGGACGCGTGGGGCAGACGGCATTGAGCGCGCTGTGCCTGGAAGTTTACATTCGGTACCAGGTGGTTAATAAATAGTTGAAGGTTTGATGTTTGAATGTTGAGAGTTTTCAGATCGAGGCCGCAGCTAAAATGTTCAACTTTCAACTTTCATAAAACGAGAAAGGCGCGGAGGACTAACTCGTTCCGCGCCTTTCTTCGCCGCGCCGGCGATCGCGAGTGGTCGCGATCCAGCCGGCGCTGGGGGACTCTTCGGGAGTCGGGATCGAGAGCCGGGAGTCGAAAGTTTCCGACTGCCGATTCCCAACTCCCGACTCCCTATTTCTTACCGGTAGCAGCCCGGGTGCCAGACCTTCACGTAGCGGGTTTCGTACACAGCCGGGATGCACACGTTCTTCCAGTAGCCTTCGTGGACGCAGACGGTCGTGGGGTATCCGCCGCGGTACGAGGTCGCGTACTCCGGCGCAATCCACTGGCGGTCATGGCGTTCGGGGACAACGATCACGCGCTGCGCGACGGTCTCGTAATAGCCTTCGTTCCAGACGCGGTTGTAGCCGCCCCAGTTGAAGCCGCCGAAGTTCAAGCTCAGACCGAAGCGGTTGTTGTCGTGGTGATCGTACCGGCCGTCGTGACCATTGTGATTCCAGCGGTCATTGTCGTGACGGTCGTTGTCGTGACGATCGTTGTCCCGGCCGTGATCGCCGCTGCGCGTGCCGCGTCCGAAATCCGCGGCGGAAGCGTTGAAGGAGCCGAAGGCGAACACACAGGCGATGCCGAGGGCGACACTGGCGACCAACGTCTTGGACATGGCTGGAATCGTTTTCATGATGCTTTGCTCTCCTGAATCGGCGCGGTGAACCGCGGCCTGATCTCCCTGAATCGCCTTCTTTCGAACATTCGGAAGAAGCGCGTTTCACTCCTGAAAATCAGACGAGCATCTGGTCGAAGTATTATGGCCTCCAGCAATGCCGTCAAGTTGTCTCACTCATAACCCTATAAATAATCACCTGTTGCGATATTTTAGAAAAATTAAAAATAATACGTATACGTATCGATTTAAGATTTAATACGTGTGCGTACGGTCCGATAACAGCCTCAGTTAAAACGAAATGGACGGGCTGGCGGCCCGTCCTGCGTTGCGCTATGCTGCTTCGACTGACCTTCTCTAAATAACTTGAGGATCGTTAACCATGGTTTGGACGCGACCACATCTGCTCGGGCTGGAAGAACTTTCGGCAGCGGAGATTCTCAAGATTCTCGATACGGCGCAGGCCTATAAGGCCGCCTCGAGCGGCGGCAAGAAAGTGCCGCTGCTGCAGGGAAAGACGGTCGTCAATCTTTTCTTCGAAGCGTCGACGCGGACGAGCAATTCGTTCGCGCTTGCGGCGAAGCGGCTTTCGGCCGACACGATGAGCTTCAGCAGCTCGGGCAGCTCGGTGAGCAAAGGCGAGACGCTGATCGACACGGCGATGAACATCCAGGCGATGGGCATCGACGCGTTTGTAATCCGGCACTCAGCGCCGGGCGCGCCGCACTTGTTGTCGCGACACGTCAAAGTCCCGGTGATTAACGCAGGCGACGGCTGCCACGAGCACCCGACGCAGGGACTGCTCGACATGTTCACAATCCGAGAGAAACTGGGGAGGCTCGACGGGCTGACGGTGGCGATCCTCGGCGATATTCGGCACTCGCGCGTGGCCCGCTCGAACGCGTGGGGGCTGCGAAAGATGGGCGCGCGCGTGATTCTCGCGGGACCGCCGACGCTTGTCCCGCGGGCGATCGCGGCGGCGCTGGGCGTCGAGGTAAGCCACGACATCGACCGCGTGATCGAAGAGGCGGACGTGCTGAACTGCCTGCGCATCCAGTTCGAACGCAAGGCCGCGAACTTCTTTCCGGGCACGCGCGAGTACGCGGCGATCTACGGGTTGAACGCGGAGCGCATGAAGCGCTGCAAACCCGACGCGATCATCATGCACCCCGGCCCGATCAACCGCGGCATCGAGCTGACGCCGGAGCTGGCGGACGGCGAACGGAGCGTGATCCTGGATCAGGTGGAGAACGGGCTGGCGGTGCGGATGTCGGTGCTTGCGCTGTGCATGGGGGCGAAAGCGGCTTGAAAACCGTCATCCCAATTCATAGATTTATTTTGCATTCAGGGAGCGATCGAAATGACGACAAAAAGTCTGCCAGTACCAAAGACCTACGATGACGCTGTGAAGCTTCTGGTAAAATGTCACGCAGAAGCACACGATTACATGAAAGATCTGGTGATCTATCACATCCCGGACCCAGAAGAAAAAGTCGTCAAACTGTTTGAGATCAGCAACGGGTTTCCAGACACGAATGACATCTGGCCGGTTCGATTTCGAAAGTTGGACACGTTTCCATTCGATACCGCAGTCGCCATTGCAACTCCGGACGAATGGCGCAGGATCAAGGCCGGCAAGCTCGAGTTCCAGAACGCCAATGACTGGAACTTGAAAACTCGAAAAAAAGTCTGGCCCAAATGAAAAAATTCGAAGCTTACCTGGCCCAGGCAAAAAGCGATTTGGGAGTTTTTGACGTGCTTTTGCAAAGTCAGGTGGAGGATTGCCATATCGTTCACTACTTGCAAATGTCCACGGAAAAGCTGGCAAAGGCCGTCATTTGCAGACAATTGGGATCCAACAAGAAGAGCCATATCGCCTTTTCGAAACTGTTCAAAATGTTGGACAATCAGCTCTATGCGGAGTGCCTGGGATACGAAGGAAAATTCGACTCCTATCGCTGCGCAATACGCAAATTTGAAACACTGGCCCTCGGAATTGAGCGCTCGTGTCCAGCCGTTGCAAGCAGATCTGAAGATATGCCCAATGCCGAGTACCCATGGCTGCTGCCGAACAAGGTAAAATGGCAAGCGCCGTGTTTTTCGCGCTTTCAACTTGCTGATGACATTCGCGGCCACACTCATGCGAGGCAGATGCTTCATTTCCTCCGAAAACTCGCAGATCGCTTCCACGAGATATTCTAACCCATGCCCACTCTCCTCCTCCAATCCGGCCGCATCTTCGACCCCGCCACGGAGCTCGACTTCGTCGGCGACGTGCTCATCGACCAGGACTCCGGGACGATACGCGAGATCGGCCTGCATCTTTCCGGCGATCGCACCATCGATTGCTCGGGCAAGCTTGTCTGCCCGGGGTTCGTCGACATTCATGTTCACTTCCGAGAACCGGGGAACAGCGCGAAAGAGACGATCGCGACCGGGTCGGCGTCGGCGGTGCATGGCGGGTTTTCGACCGTCGTCGTCATGCCGAACACCGATCCGCCGCTCGATAATCCCGCGGCGATTGCGTACCAGTATCTGCAGGCACAAAACGCGGGGAAGGCGCGCTTGTTTCCGATGGGCTGCATCACCAAGGGGCGCGCGGGGCAGGAACTGGCGGAACTTGGGTTGATGGCGCGCGGGTCGGCGGGCGGGCGGTTTGCGGCGGTCGCGTTCACGGACGACGGCGCTGCGGTGCCGGGCAGCCAGATCATGCGTTCGGCGTTCGAATACGCGAACGCGCTCGATCGCGTCATCGTTGAGCACTGCGAGGATCACGATCTTTCGAACGGCGCGATCATGCATGAAGGCAAGGTCAGCGCGGCGCTGGGCATCAACGGCTATCCGAGCGCGGCAGAAGAGCTGATCGTCATGCGCGACATCCGGCTCGCAAAACTTGCCGGCGCGCGGTTTCATGTCTCGCACATTTCCGCAAAGGGCGCGGTGCAGCTTGTTCGCGAAGCGAAGGCGCGGAAGGAACGCATTACAGCCGAAGTTAGTCCGCACCATCTTCTGCTTACCGACGAAGGCTGCCGGAATTTCGATACGAGTTTCAAGATGAATCCGCCTCTGCGCGAGCAGTCGGATGTCGACGCGTGTCTCGAAGGATTGCTCGACGGAACGATCGACTGCCTCGCGTCCGATCACGCACCGCACACCAGCGAAGAGAAAGCGCGCGAGTTTGTCGACGCGCCGAACGGGATCATCGGTCTGGAGTCAAACATCGGCGTGCTGCTGACGAAACTCGTCGCGCCGGGGAAGCTCCCGCTGGCGCGATTCGTAGAGGCGTGGACGAGCGCGGCTGTGCGCTGCCTGGGGTTGGATAAATTCGGCGTGACGGGGACTCTTAAAAAAGAGGGTCCGGCGGATGTGACGGTGCTGGATTTGGAGAAGGAATGGACACTCGACGCGTGCACGTTCAAGTCGAAAGCGCGCAACTGTCCGTTCAACGGATGGGCGTTGAAGGGCGCGCCGATTCATACGATTGTCGGCGGCGTAGTTCACGACGCGATCGGAATGCATTAACCGCCATATTGCCGCGCGTAATATTCGAGGTACGCGCCGGATTTCACGGCTTCCCACCACGAGCGGTTGTCGCGGTACCATTGAACCGTTTCAGCGAGGCCTTGTTCGAACGAGACGCTGGGATTCCAGCCGAGCTCGCGCGTGGCTTTTGAGTGATCAATCAGATACACGCGGTCGTGACCGGGGCGGTCCTGGACGTACTGGACAAACGATTCGTCGCGGCCGGTGAGTTGCAACAGCTGCTTCGTGATCGCGATGTTCGGCGTGCCGTTTCCGCCGCCAAGGTTGTACACCTGCCCGCTCCTGCCCTTTTCGAGCGCCGCCAGCACGCCGCGGCTGTGGTCGTCGCAGTGAATCCAGTCGCGCACCTGCATGCCGTCGCCGTAGACCGGCACTTTTTTTCCTTCGAAAAGATTGGTTGTAAAGAGCGGGATCAGTTTCTCAGGGAACTGGAATGGGCCGTAGTTGTTCGAGCAGCGCGTGACCAGCGCGTCCATCTTAAACGTGTGCTGAAAGGCCAGGACCAGCAGATCCGCGCCGGTCTTGCTCGCGGCGTAGGGGCTGGATGGTTTGAGCGCGTGCGACTCGGTGAACGGTTTGCGGTCGTCGGCGGAGCCGTAAACTTCGTCAGTGGAGACTTGAAGAAAGCGAGTCGGCGCTCCGGTTTTTTTGACGGCGTCGAGGAGCACTTGTGTGCCGCCGATGTTGGTGCTGATGAACGGTGACGAGTCTTGAATCGAACGGTCGACGTGGCTTTCGGCGGCGAAGTTGACGAGCGCGTCGGGCTTGCAATCGCAAAGCGCTTCCGAGACTTTCGCGCCGTCGCGAATGTCGCCCTTGATGAAACGAAAGCGCGGATGATCCTTGATTGCTGCAAGATTCGCGAGATTGCCGGCATAGGTCAGGGCATCGAAGACAGTGACATCGTGGCCGAGCTGAACGCTGAGCCGCGCGAAGCTTGAGCCGATGAAGCCGGCGGCGCCGGTGACGAGGAGTTTCATTTTTCGCAAGCTAAGTCCTGAAAAGGTGCGCCATGATTTCGTTGGCTTTCAACAGCGACGGGAACGTTCCGGCGTCGGTCCATTCGCCCGGTAGTTCGTCCCAGAGCAGCGTGCCCTGGCGCACGTAATAGTTGTTCACGTCGGTGATTTCGAGTTCACCGCGGCCGCTGGGCTTGAGCGTTCGGACGACGTTGAAAACGGAGGCGTCGTAGAAATACATTCCCGTGACGGCGTAATCAGTCTTCGGCTGCCTGGGTTTTTCCTCGATGCCGACGACGGTCTTTTTGTCGGCGGACAACTCGGCGACGCCGTAGCGGCCGGGGTCGGGGACTTGTTTCAGGAGAAGCATCGCGCCGGTATCGACGGTGACGAAGCGTTCGGCGTAGGGCTTCAATGACGCTGTGAAGATGTTGTCGCCGAGGATCACGCAGCAGTGATCGGCGCCGACGAACGCTTCGCACAAGCCGAGCGCCTGCGCGATGCCGCCGGCTTCGTCCTGAACGCGATACGTGAAGCGGCAGGCAAAATCTTTTCCCGATCCGAGCAATTGAACGATCGCACCCATGTGCTCGGGCCCGGTGATGACCATAATGTCGCGAATACCCGCGTCGGTGAGCTTCTCGACGCAATGCATAATCATCGGCTTGGGACCGACGGGGAGCAGATGCTTGTTGGTGACACGCGTTAGCGGGAACAAGCGCGAACCGGTGCCGCCTGCGAGGATGATGCCTTTAATGGTCTTCATGAAGGTGAGTTGTCGCAAGTCGAAGGAGGAATGTCAAGGGTCGATGTCAGTTGAATACTTCGCTTGGCGTAGCGTAGTTAGAATGTAGAGCAGTTTATCGCTTTTTGCAGTGAGCATTGAGCGGAAATCGGGTATCATCCTTACTTGATCCGCGATTCCTCGATGTTGTTTTAGGACTCCGTCCGGGGCAACGCATCATGCGTCATGGTTCGCGCAATTCGGTACCCTCAGAATCAACGTGCCGCTCCCGGCCACGCCTCCCGCTAGTTTTTGGACTAATTCTTTCATTCTTTGCTTTTTTCGCAACGTGCCAGGCGCGCGACTGTGAGGGCCAGGCAGTCAGCCAGCCTGACGCCGCCGTTTTGTTCCTGCTCGACCATTCCGGAAGCATGAATGAGCCGTCGTCGCGGCCTGGAGATGGACCGAAGCCGTCGCGCTGGGTTCAGCTGAAGGCGGATGTTTCAGTCACGCTCGACAGCGTGCGGCTGGGCACGGTTTTGTGGATCGGTGTTTTTGAAGGACGGCCTGAACGCAACGGTCGATTTATAGATCCAATCGTGATGGAAGTTCGCGAATTCCGCCTGAATTCGGAGGCGGACCGCGAACAAGTTCGCGCGTGGCTGAAGAGCTTTAAAGACCCAGTAGAGGTCGGCAGTAATGTAACCGGTGTCGGCGGTACCGCGCTCTTCGACTCCATGGCAATCACCTTCGAGCGTGCGATTGAGCTTTCGCGCGCTCAGCCCGGCCGAGGTGTGCGCGTGTTCGTCTTCACGGATGGCGAAGACACTCACTCCAAAAATTATCGCAAGCACGAGATTCCGCCAGGCCAGCGCAATGTGGAAGAATACAAGCGTCGACCGCTTTTGGAGGAAAAATACAAACAGTTCTACGAAGTCGAAAACGGCCCGTTCCACCTTTATGAATTCCGTCTGGACAAGCAGCCGCCGAAGATCTCGATCTTCCTCGGTGCGAAAGCGCTTCCTCCGTTGCCGTCGCCTGCCGAAAAGGCCGAGCACGCCGGGCTGCAAATTGTTTTCGAACCCGAGCCGCGAACCTTCGCCATCTTGAAGGCGGCCGGCAAAATTGAAGTCGGGCTCGAGTACGCGCCTCAAGTAATTAAAGGAGTGCGCGACCCGCTCGAAGCCCGCGTCGGCAATCCCAAAGCGGTGCTTGAGCTGCTTGATGGCAAGGCGCGGCTTTCGTTCGATTTGACGGTGACCAACGCCGGGAAGTTGGACGCGACGAAGACTTATTCGGGCGCGATCAAGCTGAATTTTCCGGACATCGGCTTTCACGAGGTTACTGATCCGTGCAGCGTCGCTGTGAACTTCCAGGTGGTGAACAAGTACGAGATTTTCGACCACATTCCCCTGGGCGGCATGTTTCCAGTCAACAGGAACATCGACTTCCAGGTACTGACCGATTCGAAAGCAATGGTCACGTGGGATTTTGGAGACAAACAGTCGGGGGAAGGTCTCGAGGTGAAACACGCCTATTCGCTTCCGGGCGAAAAACGGATCACGGTCAAAGCGCGGCACCCGAAATCGAACATCACCGACACGCGGCAGTTTGCGATCACTGTCGTAGAGTTGAATTTTGCGATCGCGCCGCTGGGCAAGCCGCTGATTGCCGGCGTGCCTCTTGACGCGACTGTCGCGGGATCGTCGATCGTTTTTCGCCATGTCAATTGGTCGGTCTTCAAAAACGATCAGCTGGTTTTGGCTCAGAACGGGCTGACAGTCGACGCTGCCGCGAAATTCACTTTCGATTCTCCCGGCGATTACCGCATCGTCGCGCAGGGCCGGTCGGATCTCGGCGTCGCGCAGTCGGACGTGATCGCCCACGTGTTGGCACCGCCGAGCGTCAAAATCTCCGAGCCCGACGAGAACAAACTTATTTCACTCGGCACGGCGCTTCAGTTCAAAGCGCACGTCGACGATGAAGCTCATTTGATCGAAGATGCCGTGTGGCTATTGCAGATCGATGGCGAGCCTGGCGTCGAGGAATACCCCTGCGCGATCAACGAAAAACACGAAGCGCTTTTGCAGCACGTCTTCGATACCAAGCTTGGCAATCGCCGCGCAACGGTGAAGCTTACGCCGCGGGTCAAGCGCGGCGCGCCGGTTCAAGCGGCGCCGGCGGTCATACACCTCGCACTTGTGCCGCCGGATTACGCGCTGCGCATCATCAGTCCTGTCGCGGGCAATCCGCTGATCTTCGGCAGCGCGGTCGACGCCGAAGTCGAGCTTGCCGGCAGCGGCGCGAAGGAGATCGCCAGCGTCGTCTGGACCGTCGAGCCGAGTAGTCTTGCGGCGATTCCTTTGCAAAGCTCATCCGTAGCTCCGGGGACGATGCACGCGAAAGCTGTCTGGCAGCTGCCGTGGGAATCGAAACTCGAGGCAATGGGCGCGCGCCTAACCGCCACCGGCAAGCGCGCCGATGGATCGATCGTGCCGGGCGCCGTGGATTCGCTGCCGGTTCGCGTCGTCTGGCCCGCGCTGACGACAAAACTCAACAAGCCCGGTGAAACGAGTTTCCGCTGGAACGACTCAGTCCCTTTCAACGCGGACGCCAGCCAGTCGCCCAGGACGCCCGGCGTGAAATTCGCGCAGCCGCATTTCAAGTCGAATTGGAACTTCGGCGACAAGAGCGACGCTGCCGCCTTCAACGACACCCTGGCATTTGAGCGCAAGTTCAATCGCCGCGGGACATACAATTACGCAGTGCAGATTGAAGGCGAGGGCAAGCAGAATGCAACGCTCAAAGGGGTAGTGACGCTCGAAGCGAAGAAGCCGTCGTTTGACACGCCGGGCACGGACTGCGGAGTCGACGTCGCGAAGAAATACCCCGTCGGCTCGGTGATCGATCTGAAGTTCAAAGTCGATGGCGACGTGGTCCGCCACCAATGGACCTACGATGGGAAGCCGCTTCCGGTGGAAGCGCACACCTTGACGCTGCCGGACCTCGGCGAGAAAGAGCTGTCGCTCCGAGTCTGGGGTCCGCCCGATGAAAGCGACGCCAGTGAATTCGCAGATTACAGTACGAAATTCCGAGTGGTCCCTCCCCCGCCCTGGTGGCTGATGGGCGTGATTGGCCTGGTGACCGCCGGGCTGCTCTGGCTGGTCATTCTCAACGGACCCCGCAACTGGAAACTGGCGTACGCTGTCGCGCCCCACAATGAAGAAACGGGACGCGTCATCGAAACGCCGAACGTCAGCGCGTTGAAATTTGGAATCGATACGACATTGAAGGAGCTTCCCGGCGGGTGGAACATCGTCACCAAAAAGGGGAAGTTCCGGATCGCGGATCTCAATACCAAAAAGGGCGCGTGGCAAGTCTGGAAAGATCTCACTCCGCCCATGGGCGTTGCGACCGTGGCGCGCTTCGGCGAATCGGGCGGAATCGGTTTGCTCGCCAAAGATCCCAACATTTTGCTGACCATGCTGCCGAACATGGTTGCGATTCGTTATTTCCTGCTGCGACAGCGACAGAAGGAAGGCACTGTGCGGGATGCGGCGCTTGTGCTGCGGCTGACCATTGAAAACAAAGTGTTCTGGCCGATTCTGCTGAGCGTATTAATTCTCGGCGTGTCGGTGGCCGCGGAAATGTGGCTTTGGGGAAATGGACTGACCTGGTGATGTGATCTGCGACGTGGGGTGTGGACAACAAACCTGGAGACTTTGCTCATGCCGGCAAACATATTCATCTGTTGTGGCGGTTCCGGATTGCAGACAGCGATGCGCGTCAACGAGCTATTGTCGGAAGACGAATACTGGCGCAACCGGCTTGACGAGGAAATCTATTACATCGTCGCGGACACGGACATGCCAATGCTGGAGGCGTTCGAGTCGACCGTCCGCGCGCAGGCCGGAGGCAGCAAGCCGCCGCACGTGTACCCGATCGCGCTGTCGCAGGATTACGACATCCTTCAGCCGCTCGTCGAGAAATACATTGAAGGCGAGAAGAATCCGGAAGCCCGGCAGCGCCTGCTGGAGCACTGGTGGTCGCTGGACAGCGCAAACGGGCAGCAGACGCCGTTCGTCGCGCCGGGGGTCAGCCCTCTGTACCAGGGCGCGGCGCAGAGTCCCCCGGCGTCGTTCTTCCTCGCATGGCTCGCGTTGGGCAACCGCGTGCAGGCTGCGCTGAAAAAACTGCTGATCGACGTGCGCCGTTTTCTCCGCGCGGATGCGGACAAGTTGAAGAAGCCGCTGCAGCAGGCGAACCTGCTCGTGGTCTCAGGTCTCGCCGGAGGCACTGGACGTGGGTGCTGGGAACTGATCGCATTTAAGCTGCGCGACCTGCTCATTAATGAGGGCATTCAGCCGCGGCCGTACGCGATGCTCTACGACGCCTCCGTGTTCAAGCACGCGGAGGAGCGCAGTCCGGAAGGCATTCGCATGCGCGTCAATGCGCTGACCGGCGTGTCTCAGATCAGCGGCTGGCTCAACAACATTCACAACAACGGGACGTACATGAAGTACGCCCTTCCCCACTTGGAAAACGCGCGCAACACCAAGATGGATGTCATTCGCCTGGTGAACGACGTTGACGCGCACCGGCGCGCGCCGGTGTCGTACGCCACGCTGATCTTCGGCGAAGGCGTGCGCACCGTGCTGGCGACGAGCCAGCAGTACCAGGAGATGGTGGGCACCGCGCTCTACGGCTGGATCACGGAAAGCTCGATCCAGCGGCAGCTCATCAACGCCCGCACGCCGTACGGCAGCATCGCGGCCGCGACGTATGAAGTGCCCGCGTCGACGATTCGCCTGTACCTCGAACGCAAACTGCGCGTCAAGGCGGCGCGATGGATCGGCGAAGGCAAGAACGACAATGCCGTGGCCGAGGCGCTGAAGGACTATCTCGAAGTAACCGGCCTCGATTTCCAGCTCACGTCCGACACGCTCTCCGAACTCCGCCCGAGCGCGGACGGCGATCTGCTGCAGCGCGTGTGTGCGGCGCTGGCCGAAGAGATGTCCTCGACGTCGGAAGGCATGGAAGTCGCGCTCACGCGCGGATCGGTGACCGAGGCGCTGGATTTTGCCGGGAATCTGCGGCTGGTCAAGCCGGGCGAAAAAGTCGACAAGGCGCCGAAGGAATTGTCGGATGCGATCACGCGCGTGCTGAAGTCGCCGCCGTCGAAGCTGCGCAAGGGCGCCAAGAGCGTTGTGCTCGATCCCGTCGAGCGCGCGCAGGAAAGCGCGGTTGCGCTGCTCGAATCCACGGGCTCGGCGTCCGTCGCGCTGCAGTTCCTCGAACGCCTGCAGGCCCGGCTCGTTCAAGAACTCTTCGAGCTGCCGTCTCCCGATGAGGTCTCACTGTCCGAGCAATACAATCCGCTGTCCATGATCGAGCGCTTCAAGCGCCGCGAGTATTTCTTCTTTGGGCGGCGCTTCAACACGACGGAGATCGCCGAGATTAACGGCGCCGTTCCGATGGCGATCGCTTACTGGAACTACCCGGTGATCCATCGCGAAATTTCGAAACTGGCCGAGGGCTGGATGGCGCGGCTGGAAGAAGTCCGCCTGCAATTCAGCTCGGCCGCGACGGCGGGCAAGCTGCTGGCGGAGCGCTTCGAGAAACAGCTGATCCAGATGTTCGAGGAGCAGCGCCAGATCAAAATCACGGGCCTCGACGAAATCCACGCGATGATGTTCAGCGATCGCGCGCGCCCGGACAAGCACATCCCCGAAGCGGCGGACATGCGGAACTTCTACCGTCGGGAGCTTCATCCCGTTCTCAGCCGCGAGGAGGTCGACGAAATCCTGCCGGCGGCGGAGATCAGCGACAAGGCCAAGACAATGCAGATCGAGGCCGCGACACGAAAGCGCGAGAAGCGCGAGAACGAGCTGGACATTTCGCGCACGCTCCGCGACGGGCTGGATTCCGAAATCACCGACAACAACGCGCTGCCGTTCGATCTGATCTCCCGGCATTTCTCGCTGATGAAAGTGCTGGAGGAAATGCGGCCGGCGTGGATCGAACTTCTGCGAAAGAAGCGCGGTGACATGAACGCGTACAACGCCCTCTGCGAGAAATTCCACGGCTTCTTTGGCGTGCGCCCGCAGCTCGATCAGGACCAGCCCGATCTCCCGACGATTCCGCTGCTGATCGAATCCATGTGCGCGTCGCTCGCGCTCGGCTGCCAGGCGTACTGGCAGCTGCGCAAGGCGCCGGATTTGCAGGAGGTGACTGTCTTCCCGCCGTCGTCCATGCGGCAGAACCAGGCCGCGCTGAACGCGTCGATTCAGGAGAAGGCCGGTTCACACGTCCGGATCTACCTGCCGCAGCTGCAGGTCAACGCGTCGGGCAGCGTGGGCAACGACTTCGTGCTGATGGCGCATTCGTACGAAGGCACCGCGGACATCGGGCAGATCGCCAGCCTCGATTACTGGACGGGAAGCCCGCGCGTAACCGAGTGGATGGAACGCTGCGAAGATCATCACGGCGCGTCGATCTACTCAACGGCCGATGACAACAAGGGCATCGGCTTCCCCGATCCGGCGTTTGTGCGCGACCCCGAGCTGGCCGCGCTGCGCTGGCGGCCGTGGTTCAAGGAGGCTGAGGCAAAGGCGACTGAAGCCGCTGCGGCGGAGAAAAAGCTCGAGGCACAGAAGGACGCTGAGACTCGCGCACTGGACGCGGCGCTTTACGCGCTGCTCGATCCGGCCACGTCGCTCAAATCCGCTCTGGCGAAAGTGGGCAAGGGCTGGAAGACGCCGCTGATCGAAGAGAGAGAGGGCGAGCGCTTCACCTTCACGCGGCCTGCGTACGGCTGGGAAGATGGCGCGCCCTACAACAACAACACGTGTGGCTGGCAGGCCGGTACGCCTGTGGCGACGAGCGTCCGCAATGTGCTGGCGGTGCTGCGCGGCGAAGCGCGGAAGGGCGTGACATCCGAAAAGGGCAACAACTGGCGCGCGCGGATTCTCGAGGAGGCGCAGATCTTCTGGAACGAAGTGGCGTCGGAGGCGGAATTCATTCAGGGCTCGAAGGCGTCCAAAGCGATGTTGCGGGCATACGTCGAGTCGCTGGGAACGCGAATGACGGAAGCTGCCGAAGAGGAAGACCGCGCGACGTGGGGGAAGCTGGCCACTCGGCTTGAAGAAGTATTGAAGGCCGCCCGAGTGTAATCGTTCGTTCTCACTCAGAATCGGAACGGTTACGAGCGAATTCATGAGCAACCGATTGGTACTGCTGGCGAATCCCGGCGACCGCGCCGCGCTTGCGGAAAGCGGCGCGCTGCCCCATCGCATCTGGGGCGATCTCGGCGTCACCAGCCGTTCGGACTCAGAGGCAACCATCCTGTGTGCCAACCCGTCGTTCCTCACGGATCGCAAGCTCAGCGATAAGGAACGGCGGGAGAAGCTTGGCGAAATGCTCAGTTTCAGTTTTGTGCATCTCGTCGTTTACTCCAACCAGGGAAAAAAGTCCGACGACCTCACCAAACTGGAGCAGTGGTACAAGACGTTCAGGGAGATTGCCGAAAAAGATTTAAGGCACCGCAAGCACGAGTTCAAACGAGTTTTGGTGCTCGTCTTTGCGGATCATCCGCCGGCGGGATTCCTCAAGCAGCTCGACAACATTATGTTGACGGGTTACGAGGGACTTGAGAAGACCGGCAAATTCAGCACACTGCTCGACCGCTGCTACGTCATGTTGCCTGAATTGGATTGCGGCCAGCAGAATGCGCTCGCGGCCGAAGGACTGTGGCCGTACTACGTTGGGCGATTGCTGACGCGGCTTCAGACCGGACAGAAACTCAACGATGGCGCCCCGCTGATTTACGCGTGGCGCGGGTATGAAATCCGCGTTCCGGTTTCGAACGAAATGCTGGACAGCGCGGTGAAACGCGGCACGGAACTTTTCGCGGAGCATTTAAATGGCGGAATTAGAAGCGAGACTCCCGGCGAAGTTCAATTCGACGGCGCACGCGCGCTGAAGAAGGCCGAGTTGGTTCCCGTGCCGGCTTTTAAGGAGCACGGTGATTCCTGGATCGACGTCAGTTCGCGAGAAGTGGCGCGGACAAAGACCGACACTGCGGCTTGGGCAAGCGCGCATGCCAGCGCGTACCGCGCCTGCGCGAAGTCGGCGAACACGCTCCTGGAACAGGCCGCGCCGGCGGAAGCAGCGGCACAGCGGCTGTGGACATTGATTCACGAAAACCCGTCTCTGCTGGGGCACTTCATCGGGAAGTTAAGTTTGCAATCGTCCACCCAGGCCGATGGCACCGCGGCGGCGGAAAGAAATTTAAGCGCGTATCTCCGGGACTGGGAGCAGTGGGAGCGAAACTGCAGGAACCTGGTTGAGTGCGCGGAGGAGCTTCGTCGCGCGCAGCAGGGCTATCTGCAAAAGTTTTACCGGCTCGGGCTGGCCGCGGCGGTGGCGCTCGCGGTGGCGTTTTTGGGCGAGGTGGTCCTCTGGGAAGTCATCTCTGATTCGACGCCGGCGATCGCCGTGGTTGGCGGAGCCGTACTGCTGGGCGCCTTCGGCGGCGCGATTGTGCCGTGGATGATCGAACGCCGGCGCGGCGAACAGGCGCTGGAATTGTTTCGCGAACAGTTTCTCAAACTGGATCGCGACGCTGCAACGCTCAATGAGACCGGGCAGGACTTGCTTGTCGATGCGTTGAACAGCCACGATCTTCTCGCGGCGCAGGCGGCTCGCGCGCGGGCGCGCGTGCTGCTTCTCCGTGCGCGCGCGCTTGTGGACTGGCAGAGCAAGGCGGGCTCCAGGACGACAAGTACGCAGGTGTTTGGGGTGGGTGACGGGACGCCTTTTGTGAGGCGGCAGCGCGAGGAATTCCGCCGCGAGACCGAGCTTTTTCTCGTCCCCGCGACGGATCAACAGGACGGCGTTGCAACCTTCGCTCCTTTAAATGAGGACATTGTCGAGACGGTCGTGAAAAAGCAGTGGGACTTCTTTCTCGCCAAGTGGCGAAAGTACTGCGAGACGGATGTGGCGGAAGCGGGACATCTGCCGGCGGCGGCACTCGCGCTGCTGATGAAAGAGACGTGGCTTCGCTTGTCGTCCGATCTGCGCTCGGAGTCGTACAAAGGGCAGCGCGACAGTTGCCGGCACCGGGATGATCCATTGCTGTGGGCGGGCGTCCTGAAGAAGCTGAATGGTCAGGCGTACAATTTTTATCTGAGCTGCATGGCGGCGGGTTACGAAGTGAATTTGGCAGACCGCCAGACCATGCTTTTTTTCCGCAAAGATCTCGAGCGCCATTTGAGCGAGCCGCTGTTGGAGGCGCAAATCTCTACTCATGCGACTTCTACGCTGGTGGAGGCCGCGTGCGGTGAGGCGCTGTGGTTTCAGGAAGTGCCGGTGAACCTGGTCCAGAATACCGACGGCAGACTCACGGTGGGCCGCGCATGAAGATTACCGAAGGGCTCACCGCAGCAGGCTACACTTCCGAACACGGCGCGCTCGGGCGGTGGTCGTCGCATCCGCGCTGGCTGGGCTGGAATGCGCGGCTGTTCCGGTGGCTGGCGGCGATTCCGCTGGCGCTTTTCTTCGCTGCGGGAATTTGGTTCGCTACAGATTTGGAAAACTGGCTGCCGATTTTGCGAAACGCCGGGAATCCAGCGATCGCGGCGGTGGCCATCGCGTGCTTTTTCCTCGCCGCGCTGATGAGCATTTCGCTGTGCCAGCGCGTGGGCGAAATCCAGGAATCGCGGAGCGCGCAGACCGAAAGCCGCGCGGAGCATCTGGAAATCCACTGGCTGGTGATCGCCGTGGCGGGCGCCGCCGTCGTGCTGCTGCCGATCCTGCTGCTGCGCGTTCCCGGACTGCCGCTGAAAGCGCGGTCGCTGGTCTGGCTTGGAAGCGTGCTTCCGCTGGGCTGCATTTTGATCGCGCTGCGCATCATCGGCGATCCGCCGAAACCCGGCGCTCAGCCCAAACGGCGATGGTGGCTCGCCGCGCTGTTTGTTCTTTCAGCGGCGTGCACCGTCGCGGCGTGGGTCCACGACTTTGCATTTTTCGAGCGCTATAGACTGCTCGGCCTGCTGATTCTGCCGTCGATCACCGCGATACTGTTTACACTTTGGCGATTGTGGCCGCGCTGGGAAGTGCCGGCGCCTGCGAAGGTCGAAGCGCCGAAGGATGAGAATGTCGGACCGCCCGAGTGGCTGAAGTCGCTCCAGGCGCCGCCGGGCTGTACGTGGGGCGAGCCAAAGTTGATCGAGGACACGAGCTTCGCGCCTGCAGCGAAAAGTCCGAGTCCATTTTTTCTGCCGCACGTGCCGACGGAAGATCAGGCCGCGGCGCTGAAGCGCTTCATCTCGGCGCAGCGGGAAATGCATGAAAGCCTCGCGACCAAAGCGTCGCCCGACGAGTTCCTGCGCGGAGACGTGATCCTTCACGGCGAGCCCGGTTCGGGGCGGACGACGACACTGATGGCCATGGCGCTGACGGCGTTTCTCATGCGCGGGCAGCGCGTGCTGTGGCTCGTTCCCGAGGATCTTCGAAAGTCCGGCGTGCAGAAGCGACTGTCGAGTCTTGTTGCTCGACTTCATCTGAGCGGACTCGCGCCGCTTGGCGAATTGAACCAGAACGTTGCGCGTGCGCTCGGCAATGAAAGCGTTCAACTGCCAAGCATTGTGGTTGCCACGCTGAGCGATTGGGAAGGTTTTTGCAGCACTGAAATTCAGAGTCATGCCGGCTTCGATCGGCTGCTGCGCGCGATCCTTTCGTTTGATACGGTGCTGGTCGACGACGTGGACGATTTCCCAGACGCGGCGCGGCTGCATCTCCCCTTTTCTCTCGACCGGCATCGCCTGCTTCTGGAAGCGTATGCGCAGCCTGTGCAGCTTGTCGCGACTTTTCCGACGCTGTCGAAAGCCGGCGGGATGATCGCCGGCGACCGGCTTTCCGGGCGCATCGGATTGAATCCGCAGAATGACGTGCTGTTCCTGCGTCCGCCGAAAGGCTCGCCGGCGTGGCGCGTGGACGTTCAGGCCGCCGATCCGCGCAAGGGGCTTGAGCAGCTTGCGGTGGCGTGTTTGCAGAAAAACCTGCGCGTCGTCGTCTATCGGAAAGGACTCGACGATGGCGAGCGCAAGGCGCTTCAGAATCATTTGCTGATCCAGGGAGGCGCGGAAGGCGGGCTGCAGGTGATCGCGGATCTGGACCAGGCCGCGGCCGCGTCGGCGGAGAAGAATGACACCGATTGGCAGAGCATGAACGCGGTGTTGTACCACGCGACGCTGCATGAAGACGCGTGCCTCGCGCTGCGGCTCAATTTTGGCGATTTGGGCACGGTGCTGTTTTGTTTCACCGGCGCGGGCGCCGATCTGCGGCGTGAGCGCGTCGAGTGCATTCCGGTGCTTACGAATCGTTCCGCCGCGCCGCTGGTGTGCGCACATGCACTTAACGTGCTGCGGTTTTTGAAGACGAATGTGCCTATTGCGATGCGGCCGTGGGCGCAACTGGGGCTCGACTTCGACAAGGCTGCGGAGCGCGGAAATGTTGGGTATGCGGACGAATGCTGGCTGGTGCTCGATCAGCTGCCGGCGGATTCGGAGAAGGCGCTGCGCGATCACGTGTGGAATTACGCGACGCTGGATCGGCCGCCATTACGAATTCATGCGTTGGACATCAACGCGGTTCCGGACGAGTCCCAGCGTTTTGCGCGCGTGCCGCATCATCCGATCTTTGCGGTGGCGCGCGAGGAGACCGAGCAGTCGCGCGCGGAGATTCTGCGCCGCGCGTATTGGACAGCGCCGGCACAGGGCGGACCGCTGCTGCAGACGGATCTTGCCGCCGCGCTGCGCCTGAGGCTCTCCTTTCAGGACCGGGTGTTTGTGCCCGAGCAGATTATCGAGCGCGAAAGCGGGACAGAGATCGTGGCTCAGTTATGGCTGGGCGGCGGAATGGATTTTTATGTGCCGGAGTGGCGCTTTGAATGGGAGTTGCGCGACGAGCCGGCGCATGCGACGGACCCGGAAGACCTTGCCGCGCGCGCGCTGTTCGCCGGCGGCCGGGATTCCGGATTGCTCCTGTTTGAGATGGATTTGAAGCTCAAGGGCGTGGCGCGAGTGAGCACGCAGCTCTCGCAATTGTTGAATGAACAAGGCGCGGAGCAGCCGATCAACGCCATCGATTTTCAGTTTCCCGCGACGTACTCCTGCATGCTGCTGGAGCCGTCGAACTTTGACACGAAGAATCTTGCGGAGGTGCTGGGGGCCGTGTTGAAGGGCACCTGGAAGACGAGCAGTGACAGCGGATTTTTGCCGGGGCTGACGAGTGCGCTGAACTACGCGTTCAACGCGCACACGCGGGGGTTGTCGGCGCACGCGCGAATCCTCGCGTTCAAATTCCGCGGAACAGACGAGTCTGCGCTCAAGGCCAGCGCCGTGGTCTGGTTCATCGAACCTGTGTTTACAGGGCGAACGCCGATGCCGCTTTTGACGCAGGTTTTCCGCGAGCCGGAGCAACAGCGCTCAATCTTCGCGTCTGTTGTCTGGGCGCTGGAGCGAATCAAGGCATCACCGTCGCCTCTGCGCGAAATGCGGCGTTTGGCCGAAGGCGGATTCGGGGATGGCGCGGGCGCCAGCGATGTGGACGAGTCGTTGAGCCTTATACAGCGGCTGACGAATCCGGCGGGCCGCTGACACGTTACGCGATCCCTGCGGCGCTATTTGATGACGTGTTTGCCGTTGACCATCCACCATACGTATGCGGCTTGAGGATTTCGCAGGTCTGCGTTGAGTGATTTCGTGTGTGCTTCAAAAGCTTTCAGCGCTGCTGCGCCGACGGCTTCGTTCTTTGCGTCGAGGAAGTTGGCGATGGGCGGGAGTAGTTTCTGTGAGCCCTTTTCTTTGACGGCGTCGATCAGCGCGATCAGTTCCTTGTCGTGTTTGCCGTCGGAGAGCTTTTTGACTTCCTCTGTGAATTCCGCCGTGCCGTTCTGCGCTTTGTTCCAGGCGGCGACTTTGTCGGCGATCGTCGGCGGGGGGTTCAGCGGGGCCGGGTTGATGATTTTCTTCACTTCGGCCTGTGTCTCGGCGCTCATTAATGAGGTGTGGTGGTCGAGGTGTTCACTGAGCAGTTTGGCCGAGTCGCCGGTAGATTTCTTGAATGCTTTAGCGACGGCGATCGGCCAGCCTTTTTCGCCGAAAGCAACGTCTTTTGAGAGGGCTGCCCGGCCTAGTGCCGCGGCGATGAAGTCGGGCTTTCCTGTTTCGAGCGCTCGGACGAGAACCGTGACAAAGCGCGCAGGGTCCGCTGACGAGGCACTTTTGACTTCTTCGGCGTTGGCCGGAGCGGGCGCAGGGGCTTCGTACATGTTGCCCAGGTAGATGCGCAGGCGCCGCGCGAAGTCGCGGAGCGCGCCGTCGCTGCTGTGCTCGGCGTCCGCCAGAAGATCGCTGGTCGAGTTGGGCCAGCATTTCACGAACAGGAACACTGCCGCCATCCTGGCCGTCGTGTCTGTCGACGCGCTGTACTGCTCTTTGAGGAATTCCCGCGTCTGGCTATCGGCGTTGTAAAAGGCTCTGTATTCGGGGAGGGAGAGGTTGTTGTACATGCGGTCGGATTCGAAGGCGCCCGCGAACGACTTCAGGTTCTGCTCGCTGGCGGTTTTGTCGAAGGCACATCCGGGCCGCGCGAGCGACAACAGAATTAGGAACAAGGCGAAATTTTTCACGGGATGCTCCTCGTCAAAGCAGTCATTCAGTTCCAGACGTTCGCTTCATAATGCCGATCGAGAAGTTGTTTGAGGAAGCGGATGCTGATGCCGTAGTTGACCGCACCGCTCTGGATGTGAACGCCGTTGCTGAGACGTTCGAAGATGCCCGAATTGAGCACGGAGACCACCCGGCCGTTCGTGCTGAAGATCGGACTGCCGGAACTGCCCGGCACCGACGCGCAGGTGTGTTCGATCATGTCGAAGTCGCGGCCTTTGACCGGCATGCCGCCGAAGGAGAGCGTTGAGCTCAGCACTCCGGAGGTCATCTTGGCGACGTTTGTTGCGCCGTCCGGGCGCTCGTACGCGGTGTGGTACGTGCCAGGGAAACCGAGCATCGCGACGACGTCGCCGGTGCCCAGCTTGTCGAGCTCTTCGGGAAGACCAGGCCGCAAGTATCCGGGCATCGTCAGCAGCTGGCCGTCGACGACGAGATCGAGTTCGAGGATGCCGACGTCCGGAGACTGGCGCTGGACCGCGCCGTTGACGCCGTCGATGTAATCCGGATGCGTGAACGCGCGCTTTACTCTGTACGTGAAGCGCGGGTTACAGTTGCAACGGACGACGATTGTCTTGCCGGCATCGAGCATTTCGGCGACAGGCTTCGAAATGTGGCCGTTGGTGCCCAGCAGACCTTTCGTGCTGTTGACGGCGAACGCGGTGCCAATCTCGCTGTATTGGTTTTTGTCGTTGCGGATGAAGACGGAGTAGACGGAATCTTTGGCGGCTTCGAGGACGGCTTTGAAGGGCGCGATTGCTTTGCTCAGCAGTTCCTTGTTTCCTTCCTGGTACTTTTCGACGGTGCTGCCCAGCGCGGTAACTTCACTTCGCGCCCTTGCAATTTCACGGGTCAGCCTTTCACGCTCATCGGTGCTGGCGGCCGCGGAATCGCTCAGCTTCTTTTCGAGCGCGGCGAGATTTCTGCCCTTCTCGCTCATCTCCTGGCCGAGATCGGCGAGCTGCTTCTGAACGTCGAACTCGCTCTTTTCGACGCGCGTAGCGATGCCGTCGTAGCGCTTCATCAGGCCGGCCATGTGCTCCTTCATTTCGGATTCTGATGAGGCTTGGCGCTGCGCGACCGTGTTTATGTCTTTGTGCGTGAAATGCCAACCTACCGCGACAGCGAGGAGTGCGGCGAGCAGCACGCTGACCGCGATCAGTGCGCCGCGCTTGCGTTCGTGGGATTGCGCCCAGCGAGCGTCCTCACGCGCCTCGGAGACGGCCTCTTCGATCTTGCGCTCCATCGTCTGCAGCCCCACACCGGCCTTGACGGGCTGGATGTTCCCGGTTTCGGCGTTGCGTCCGCCGAGCGTGTTGGCGACTGTGCCATAGTTTCGTGCGGCGAGCGGTTCGAAGACGAAGGCGGAGCCTTTCGAGCCGAGCTGCAGACGCGCACCGGCGCGCAGAACAGTCGGCGCGGTGATGCGGACTTCGTCGACGATGGTGCCGTTGAGGCTGTCGAGGTCGCGGACATAGGCTTTGCCGTCCTGCTCGAAGATTTCGCAGTGCCGTCCGCTGATCCGGTTTTCGACCGGAGCGTCCAGCTTGAGATGGCAGCCCTCTTCGCGGCCCACCGTCACCACGGACTGATTGAATTCAAACGATTTGCCCGCCGCGGAGCCGCTGAGACAATTGAGTCTGAACTGCATACAGCCTCCAAGAATGAATTGGCCGAAACCGATGAAGCTCAATACAACGCAGATGCCACAATTAAGGTGTTTACCCAAAGATTATCACAGGATGCGGCTGAGGGGGTAAAAAAAATCCTCGAATCGGATCCTCGAAGGTTTTTCAGGCATGACTTTGAGGCATAAAGATCGCCATGCGGTATTAGGGGGCGAGCGCCATTAATTCCAGGAGTGATTTAAACGGGCAGGTGTATTCAGGCCCATGCTGATGGCTATGAAAAACGGGCTGGGGCTAATCGTGGCGTTCTGTGCGTGTGCCGGCGCGTACGGCGCCGATGGCATTGCGCCGCGGGTTTATCCGAAAATCGAGCCCATTGATCCGCCGGAGAACGGCTTCTTCACCAAGGTTCTTTCGTTCCATGGCATTCTCATCAAGGCGCCGGCGGTCGTGGTGGACGACGCCATGTATCGGGCCTACGACAAAATGGAGCTGGAGACTGCGCATATTCCAATGGCTGTCAGCAACATTGCGGCGGCCGGAGGAGAACTGCACATCATCGGCCGCAAGCAGGTCACCACCGATTTGCCTGAATGGCGCCACGACAAACATGTTCCGCTTTACGAACCCAGCTACAACGGCAAAACCCGCGACCAACGGACGCGTGGAATGGGCGGGTTGATCACGTCCTGCGGTGAGGAAAATCTACTGAACCTGCGCGAGGACCGCTATCTCGGCAGCGACATTTGCCTGCACGAATTTGCCCACAACATCGAAGGCAACGGCATGAGCCGGGAGCTTCGGGCGAAGTTCGACGCGCAGTATCAGGCGTCGAAGGACAAAGGACGTTGGCTCAATACCTACGCGGGGTCCAATTCCAATGAATTCTTCGCCGAGCTGACCATGTGGTATTTCAACTCGCACGGCAGCTACAACGGCTTCAAGGGAGTCGTGCCGGACCACGGCACCGAGGGTCTGAAGAAATACGATCCGGAAGCGTTCGCACTCTTCGACGAATTTTACAGCGGCAAAATGGACATCCCTGCAAGACCGGCTTCAGGCAAGCGCCGCCCAGCGCGCGCCAGCAACGTGGGCGACAATCGCACGCCCGCGGGGCTTGTGGTGGGCCGCCTCAATTCCTATAAAATCGGCGAAACCAAATTGAGCCAACTTTACGCGGACGCCGGAATGAGCGGACCGGACGCGCCCGGCAAGAATGGCTGGGTCGTGGCCCCGGGCAAAGCATTGGAAACTGCGGGCGAAGCTTCAGCCATCCGAGTCAGCTTTCACCACGACACCTACGGCGACGCATCGATCGCCGATCTAACATTTAAAGACGGCATTCTGGCCGGTTTCAAATGGAATAATTAGGGTGATCCCGCCACGAATCCCGCACCGCTGGCGCGGCAACCGCAAATCGCAACCTCGGGACTTCGCGTCGCGCATGACAACGGCATCGTCCACCGCGCAGAGCTCAAGTTCGATCCTGCGCGGCAGCTGTATCCGGACGCGCCCGAGCTCGCTGCCGGAAATCGGGAACGCTTCGATCGGTCGCGGATTTTCCAGCACAAATGTCCCAGCGCTCGACATCGGCTTCCTATTCAAATTTCGACCTCAGGCGTCCACCCCGATTCCTTAATTGCTCGCACATGCAAATTGCGAAGATCTTGTTTGAGTTGCCAGGGGGTTTCGATTTTCACGTCCGCACCCCAGCTTGAGAGCCAGGCCAGCAATTCCCTTCCGGCGAAACACTTCATCCTGAGTCGAACTGCGCCCCCGGACAAACGCTCAATGGTTTGCGTGACATGCCAGTTTCGCTCAGCGATCAAATCGGCGACGCTGGGATGGAAGAGGAGACTCACATCGGCAACATCTTTTCCACTGACGATGCCGAAGGCGGAGCGGAGGTGGGTGCCGGGGTCGAAATCGGCGGGTGGCTTGAAACGGTCGGTGGAAATGAAAAGCGATTGGATGCGAAAGGGGACAAACGTGCGGATTGCACTGCGCAGATGGCACCAGGCAATCAGGAACCATTGGCCGTCGATTCGTGTCAGATGCAGCGGATCGATAGTGCGGTGCGTGAGTTCTTTGCGCTCGCGGCTTTCGTAGACGATGCGGGCGCGCTTCTTTGTGTAAATGCATTGGAACAGATCCGCCAAGAGCGCGGGCTGCGGGAGTTTTGCGGGGGCGCGTTCGAGGCGGAAGGACATGGCCGAGGAGAACTGCTCGATGGAGAGACCGGGGCCGACGGGCAGGAGGGTGGAGAATTTGGCGAGGATGGTGTCGAGGTAGTCCTTGACCGGAGAGCCGGAGAGCGATCGTGCAAATTCGTCAAGGAGAAAGTAGGCGACGAGCTCTTTGTCGGAGAGACGGGCGGCGGGGTCGAGGGAGGGTTTCTTGTCGTAGTAAAAGCCGTGGCGCGTGCGGTCGTAGCGGGGCGTGGCGCCGTAGAGTTCAGGGAGTTCGCGGATGTATTGTTGGACGGTGCGGAGTGAGAGCTCGAGGGAAGCGGCGAGGGTGGAGGCATTGGGATACTGGTTGGCGAGGATACGCTGGTGGATGAACTGGGAGGCGAGGAGGCGGGCGAGGTTGGAGGTTTTTGGCATGGTTACTGGTTCCAGAAAAAAGATTTTTAATTTTTTGTTGGTATACACCGGGATTTGCCGGGTGATGGGGTATAGTTGGCATATCTGATCATAATAAAGCAATGCATGCGATGGTTGTGCGTGATTGAAATGGAGCGACAACGGGTCTTTTGCGGGTTTGGGGAGGAAACGCCGTGAACGTTCTTCAGGATCCATGGATTGAAACTGATTCCGGTCATCATTCGTTGGCGGAAGCACTGATTCGAGCGCATCGAATTCGCGCACTGACGGACTCCTATGCACCGGTGAACGTTGCGGTGTTGCGATTGATGATGGTAATTGTGCGGCGGGCGTTGCGGGGGCCGTGCGACGAGACGGCCTGGCGCGCGCTTTGGGAGCCGGGGCAATTTCCGGAGAAGCCGATTCGCGCGTATCTTGATGAGTGGGCGGGCCGGTTTGAGTTGTTTGGGAAGGGACGTTTCTACCAGGCGCCGATACACGATGACGAGCGCAAGCCGACGACGTATCTGGCGCCGATTCTACCCTCGGACACGAACATCGCCCATTTCAGGCATGGGCAGGATGCGAGCAGCGGGCTATGTCCGCGCTGTGCGGCGAAGGGGTTGATCACGCTGTCGTCGTTTGCGACGGCGGGCGGGCGGGGTTATTCGGCGGGGATAAATGACATACCGCCTGTGTACTTCATTGTCACCGGGGAGAATCTTTTTCAAACGATTTTGCTGAATGTTTTACCCGAGCCGTGGGTGGAGGGCGATAAACCTGTCTGGGAAGGGAATTCGAAGGCTGGGAGCGCAATTGGAATTTGCGAAGGATTTACATGGCAGCCACGCACGGTTCGGTTGAACGATCCGGAGCCGGGGACGTGTTCACTGTGCGGCGATGACGCGAACGGTGTGATCCGGACGATGTCGTTCAGCGCGGGTCGATCGCGCAAAAAAGATGGGCGGAGTTGGCGCGATCCGAATGCCGCGTTCACGGATTTGAAAAAAAGCCAGGCATTACGACCTCCAAATCCGCAGGCGTATCCATCTTCATTTGCGTCGTTTTGGCGGAAACAGGCGGCGGTGCTCGTGGATGGTCTCGGCGAGAAGGGGGCGCTTCCACCTGCGGTGGTCCGAGCGCGGGAACTTCTGAAAGGAGGTGCCACGGAATTGCCGGCGATACAGCTTGAGGCGGTATCGCTGCATACGGATGGCAAAGCCAAGTTCTTTGCGGCTGCGCGGCGTATCTGGGAATTCGGGATGCGGCTGGCCACGGAACCTGCAATGCGAGAGCGTGGAAGGCGACTGATGGAGGAACTCGACGCGTGGGTGACGCACCAATCGCTTGCGGAGGAGCGCCCGGACGGGCAAGCGGGCGATGTGCTCCTGAAATCGAGGTTCAATTCGAAGCGTGCGGAAGCTGAGGCGCGTAGTGAATCGGTTTTTCGCGACTGGCTTTCGAATCCAGAGCTCATTGACGAAAAGCTTCAAGGCAAGATGGGCATCGAGTCTGCTTTGGGAGCTCTCGGCGCGCGCGAAGAAGTTACTGCGGTGACTGGGACATGCCGATCGTTTGTCGAAGCGCTAAAAGCGTTCGTCGGCACGAAGCGGTTGCTTGATTTGCGCGAAGGACTTTCCGCGACTTCGATCTCCTATCCCGATACGTTTAAGGTGTTCACGTCGATTTATTGGGACGAGACGCGGCAGCACAACCGCCTGCCGCGTGAAGCATGCTGGACAGTTGCGACCCTCTTTCCGCTCAATGTCCTTGGCGGCGGGGAGAGGAATAGCCTTGACCTGGCGTCGCTGGTGCGACGCGAGTTGCCGCGCCGGAGCGTGAATGATGAAGCTCGTCGGCGACTGGGTCGGCGTTGGGATGAACTGCTGCAGTCTGACCTTCCCGGGTTGCGCACTCATCTTCCGTTTTTCGTCCGGCAGCTTCGCCGGCGTGGAATACCGCTGGATTGGGCGCGGCTGCTGAGTGATTTGAGCGATTGGCGGGATCCCATCGGTTCTGTTCAACATCGCTGGCGCTGCAATGGACCGACCGCACCCCGCATTCCGGTTTTCAAAAATCCATCACAAAAGGAGATTCGCAATGCTCGTCGAAATACATCTGCTGCAAAATCACAGTCCGTCGAATCCGAATCGTGATGATCTGGGGGCGCCGAAGTCTGCAATCTTTGGCGGGAAACTGCGTGCGCGCATTTTCCAGCACATTGGGATCCTAAGCTTAGAATTCCACGTGGACAAGTTGTCGCG